>Ga0265330_10000197_pt1 | contig 46833 bp, 83 predicted proteins | sample 41919metaG_FD_202083 | JGI IMG/M metagenome (GOLD analysis project Ga0265330, IMG submission 202083) | Rhizosphere microbial communities from Carex aquatilis grown in University of Washington, Seatle, WA, United States - 4-19-19 metaG | ecosystem: Host-associated > Plants > Roots > Rhizosphere...
CTCGGTGACGAGAACACGCTCGGTGACAGGAACACGCTCGGTGACGAGAACACGCTCGGTGACGAGAACACGCTCGGTGACAGGAACACGCTCGGTAACTGGAACACGCTCGGTGACGAGAACACGCTCGGTGACAGGAACACGCTCGGTGACGAGAACACGCTCGGTAACTGGAACACGCTCGGTAACTGGAACACGCTCGGTGACGAGAACACGCTCGGTGACGAGAACACGCTCGGTAATAACTGCAAGTGCGGATCGCACTGCAAATTTGGATTTGGATTTAAATTCGGTCTGAACTTCCAGATAGGTATAGAATGCAAAATGCAGTTTGAATACGAAGGACCGTTTGTCCCGTTCAGGATAGTAGATGGCAAGGCAGTGCCCGAATAGGTGTAACCATGCCCCGCAACTACACTTCGCCCAAAATTACCGACAAGCAGCGCCGAGTATCCTTCGAACGCGGAGAATGTCCGTATTGTAAATCCTCAGACATCACGCATCTAACAAATAACAAGAAAATCTCGCAACATCCATGTGTTGAAGCAAAATACATATGCAAAACATGTGGAGCGGTCGGGATTTTTAGCAGGAGACAGGTATGACTACTATCTCCTGTATACGTTGTTCACGCTTGAAACGCCCGGTAATGTGGTGTTCAAAACATCACGAGTTCTCATTGTGGAAAAGAATTGTAGTATGGATATTCGGATGCAGGGAGTTTTGGAAATGATTAAAACTCTCGCCGATTGTACCGCATGCCCTTGTATGAAAATCTGCGATGCTTATATGCATGTTAATATCGGATGGGAGCATAAGAAAGGTGTCGATCCATGCGAGTTGACTTTTGCCGGAAGTGAAAATTAATGCCCGATGATATTGACAGTGCCGGAACCAACCAGGAACGGCGCAAGCAATTCAAATATACCCAATGCCCACGATGTGGCATGTATATTTTTACCGAGAAGTGCCCGCATTGCAATGGAGGGAAGAAGAGATGAAATTACGATACTATCTTCTTTCTGATTTAATTTGCATATTTGGAGGAATATACTTTGCATTTTGGCAAAATGGAAATCCCATTGCAATATTTTGTTTTATTGTATGTTGTAAAAATGGAGAATGTTAAGTAACCTTCTTCTCTTTTCCCGCCCTATAAAAAAGAATGACCAAAGAAAAACCATGTCGCTATTTAGACCTCTCAAAAGATCATTCTGAAACCACGCCGGTAGTGAGATGCACGGCGCACACCAAGGCAACCTGCCCGCGTAATGTCCCGCTTAAAGACAAACGTAAGATCGGCCAGGATTGCTGGAGAAGAACAAAAGTATGAGTATAAGGAAATACATCAAGCACGGCCTTGTAATGCTCATCGAGAGCGATGCCAATCTAACAACTCTTTTAGTACGGGCTGGCAAAAAGCAACTGCTGGCATTAGTAGACCGGATCCTACCGGATTAAAAACCAAATGTTTATCTACCTCACACACACACATAATTGTATGACAGACAAGAAAAACTGTCCAAAATGCCAAAGCGGAAACACATATGTTCTCGTTGGAGGCAAAGTCGTCTGTCGTAATTGCGGTTATGACGAACGCAAAGAACACACGGAGAACAATAAATGAAGAAACTCACTATGATGTTAATCGCACTAGCCTTAGTCTTGTGCGCCGTCATGCCTGTGCTGGCATTAGACGACCCGAAAGTTCCGGGGTATACGAACCAGTATGTTGAAATCAAAAACGATGTCTCGACCACCGGCCAGTTCTTTGGTCATATCCGTGCGGGAACCAATGTGTTCAGCAATGAAGTAGTGATCATTGGTCCTATGGGTCAGTTAAACATTCCAGTAAATCCAGACGGATCGTTTGAACTCACAAACGCCACACTGGGTAAGTATTCTGTATTCCTGCTTGACGGTAACGGCGGGCAGTATGAACAGAGCTCGTTTACAATCGGAGCAGGCCAGACCAGCCATCTCGATTCGGAGATTCTTGGGTATGCGTTCAGCGCAACGGACGACGCAAAGCAACCAGATGTAATTGTCGTAACGCTTGCAACGTATGGTGATGGAACATTACAAGACGTAACTAATGAAGTCCAGCAGGTAATTAATGAAGGATATCGTTCGTTCTACTTCAGCAATGGCAATCCGGATCCGGATGGGGGAATTTTTAGCATTGCCGACACGCTTCTGGTATCTATTAATGACCCGGCGCCAGGAGATATAAAGTTTGTTCACATCGAATATACCATCAATGATGTACCATATATTATTGATGCAAATGAGAACGATATAATTAACATTTAATCCACAAATTTTTCCCTCTTTAAAGTCGGTTCACCCCGCGAAGAGGACTTGTGGCGAAACCCACATTAAAAACTACGCATAAATGCCATGCACAACCCTGATAGAGCTCATAAATTCACCACAGCACATATGCGGGACGTGATCGAAATCCCGCACACTCTTTTTATAGTTTAAAATACTTACTACTCACGCATGAAGTGTCCATACTGTAACCATAAGTGGACGTATACGGGGAACTACAATCATTATATTACCTACCCCCATTGCTACTATAAAATAAACACCAATCCTTCATACAAACGGAGGAAATAGTCTTATGTCAGATCCGTTTGCATACATTGATTATACGCTGGCTACGCCGGTGATAAAATTTAACCAGTTCGGCACTCTACCCTCTAGTTGTACAGTCATATTGAATATTTCAGGATCGTATGAGGTGGTATAAATGAAACTTGGTTTTAAAATCATAATCTCTATCTTACTGATAGGATTGTTAATCGGAGGTGTGCAAGCAACAAACTCGTTCCTACCATTTAACAATAATTTTAATGATAATTCTGGGAGGGTATGGACACTTACCGGAGTCGTTCCATTTAGTACAACAATTTTTAAATATGGTGGTTCATCCGCAAACTGGTCAAATAACACTGGGGGGAACTATCTGTATTCCAATGCATCGGGCACAACTTATACTAATTTCAACACATCGCCCTTTACTATTGATTGGTATTTTTATAGGACGGAAAACTCCAATTCTGGATATAGTATGGTCTTTATGAAGACCGTTGACGACAATTGGAATACCGGATATGGATTTTATAGACATACAGGATTCGGGGCGGGGACGTATCGTTTTTATTGGGGTGATTACTCCCATTACACATCTGTATTTATACCCCTGGATACATGGACGCATATCGCTGTAATTGGCAACGGTACATACACAAAATTATATCTTAATGGCAATTACACGACGCAATTAGCTACAAGTGCAAATGTTGATATCGCATCACCATTTACAATCGGGGGAGAATATGGGTATTCCTCCTATACATCTGGGGGGTATATTAACGATTTTAATATAACTGCCGGTTCGGAGGTTTGGACTTCCAATTTCACACCTCCGGTATATGGGCCCACATCATCAATAACTTCAAATTTTAATGCAAATCCTCCTAGTGGAGTCGCACCATTGACTGTTGCATTCACGGATACAAGCACAACTGCATCGGCGATTATAGATTCTTGGTCATGGATCTTTGGGGATCTAATCGCGGGGAATACTTCAACGTCCCAGAACCCATCACATACTTACATCTCTCCAGGAACATATACCGCAAACCTTACGATCCAGAATACAACACTTGGATTAACCTCAACAAAATTGCAGACTATATATGCAAACTCAACGCTTATTGTGGACTTTTCGGCAACTCCAACGTATGGTTTTGCTTCGCAACCAGTACAATTTAATGATTTAAGCACAGGAGATAGCCCAAATAATTGGCTATGGAATTTTGGGGATGGGGATGCAACAAACTCGACTAAACAAAATCCATTACATACCTATTCAAATGCCGGTAATTATTCAGTCTCATTAACTGTTAGTGGGCCGGATGGCACCAACTCAACAACCAAAATTAATTATATTGCTATCGATTGGAAAATATTCTCTGGATTTACTGCCAGTAATACAGCTCCAATAGCATACGAACAAACCGTTTTGTTTACATTGAATGTACCAAATACCGCAGATCGCTATCAATGGTCATTTGGTGACGGATCAACGTTCCTATCGTACAATAATTCAGTCGAACATATGTATACAACGACTGGGGGAAAAACTGTTTCTTTAACTGCATACCGTAGTGAAAATACTTCGATATCTAATACGACAACCCGTATTAATTATATCAATCCGGTGTACAGCGCCTCATTGGTAATTGCGGATTTTTCAGGCAGTCCAACTTCCGGAAGTGCTGGAGTCGCAGTTATGTTTACCGATCTATCTGTATTTGGAACCAATACGGGTAAAACATACAACTGGAGTTTTGGGGATAGTACATACTCTTCTATCGTTGGCGATGTCACGCATGTTTATGGAAATTATGGAACATATACAGTAACCCTGGTAGTAAATAATACTATAGGTAATTCTTCAATAACAAAAACGAATTATATAACGGTATCAACGCAAACTACAAATCTCGTATACTCCGCGCAACTTTATCGTCTGGTTTTCCAAAATCTTATTGGAACTCCTTTAGGAGGGCTCTCTGTAGAAATAACTCCAACCAACTTAACAATGCCATCGGCATGGACGTCGCAGCTTATTGGGATATCGCCCCAGGTAAATATTACTAATGGAGTTATATTTGGTAAAACTGCTGCCGATGGTACGTTAGGAGTTCCATTGTTAACATCACTTGGGTACTCAATCCATGTTTATGGTACAGCAACATCGGGTGATATTGTAGATTACACAATACCCGAATATCCCCCATCTGGAGGAACGGACATTGTTATCTCGTTGCCAACAAGTGTTATTGGGTTTATCACGATCAAACCAACGCCATCAACTATTACTTATAATATTTATAATCAGTCAATTAGTAATACTACAAATATCCTTTCAGTAAATTACAACGATCCTGCTTGTACAACAAACCTTACGATAGTTACAGTCAGAAATCAATCCGGGTACATCCTGAACACAACAACATATACCGGTACATCGTCATGCAATATAGCGGATAATATTACTTATATCCAAGGTGTGACAAGTCCTCCCGGGGATATTATCCAATATGGACTTTCTGCCTATGTACCTAATGGCGGGGGATGGAACAACATTACTGAGACAGTAGGATTCAACAATGGATCCTCTATAACTGGTAATGCAACATATGACTCATGGCTGGCAATTATCTTAATCGTCCTGATCTCGTCAGCATTTACAGCGAGTACTATCTACATCGGCACAATCGGAGTTGGTCTTATGGGCTTGTTCTTCTACCTCTCAACAAAATGGTTCACTCCCGGCGTAGCAGGCACCACATTTGTTGGCCTGTGCGTGTTCTGGATCTGCATCGGGGCAATAGGACTTATAACTAAACGATCGCGGAGCGTGTTCTGATGGGACTCAGGGCTATGGACATAGCGGCATTCATGGTAATACTAAGCTTAGTAATAATGTACGTTCCACCAGTTGCCGCGCCAGAATGGGATGGCACAATTAACCTTGGGCCCTTGTCAGCTTTGAATGTCGCCAATACATATAGTCTCGATTCATTAGTTACAAGCTGGGGAGCATTTTCTGGCTCTGCATCACAGGGGATCTCATGGACAACAATTGTTGACTTTACACTCCTCTCGTTACATATGATCCTAGAGGCTTTGGTAATCGGAGCGACGCTCTTAGTTGGATCCATAGGGATAATATTTGCGTTGCAAGCAACATTCCCAATAATCCCCTCAGTCATATGGATCATAGTTGGAGCAGTTGTTTACATGATCTATGCATGGGCTTGGTTCCAGATCCTTAGCGGTCGGCCCGGGGAGGTCCTTACATGACCTATGTGGTTCCAACAATCCAATCAAGCGTATCCTATTCAGAGTGGACTAGCAACATGTGGAACTTCCAAGCCATGCTTAACAACCTAGTGACATGGTATGGGTCCTCGTTTGGAACAGGAATATTTGGAACATCTATGTTTGCGGGAGTAATCCTACTTTTGATCTGTGGCGTTCAAGCAATACGACAAGAAAGTTTAATATTGCCCGGTGCGGTATGTGCCACCATCTGTGCAAGCGCAGAATTGTACGGAGCAGTCCCTCTTAATATGCAGGCATTATTCTTGATGATATTTGTGATATTGCCCGTTGTTGCGGTATTTTACGAGATCTGGAGAAAAAGATAATTTTTTACCCAGGTGAAGAACTATCATAATCTGTTGATGAGACAATGCTCAAGATCGTATAAACAATTATTGCCACACCAATAACCCAAATGCTTGAGAACCAATAATCAAAATTGTTTGCCGAAACCGTAGCTATTGCGGACCATGCAGGATTAATTGCGAGATGCGCAAGTAAGGTTAAGGCAGATGTTTTAAAGACCATCAGGGCCGTACCAAACGTGCCATAAATCACGTACAAGCTTACTAATGCACAGATCATTCCAATCATTGCCCGAAGCGGTTTAAACGACATCTACAAGTCACCCCACGCTAAATTTAGAGCGCAATGCCACTATAAGGAACGATATCCCACTTACAATCATAATAAGCATTGCGATTGTCTGCGAAGAATTTATTGCAGCAAGATTCTGAAAACCCGCCATGTAAGCAGCATCAGGAGCAGTTGGCGACGCAGCCCAGAACGCAGTGACGGCAGTTGCAACACCATTACCCATTGGCAACGTCAGCCATTCGTATGTTGCTACGCCGAAGATAAGCATCAAGGCAAATAAAATAAGTCCCTGGATACTGCCCTCTTCGTTATCCATACAGTTCAGAACCACGGATTTCTCCTCGCCTTATTAGTTTTTGGTTTGTTGGTATTAAACCCAACCATCTGCGCCATACTTATCTCCTGCTGCGTTGGAGTGTATGCAAGGATTGGTTTTCCGGTCCTGGCCTTTTCCTGTTTGGTTGCCGTGCGGTAAAAGTTCATGCCGGAAAGATTGGCTGCCCTATCAGAAGTGTTTCGTTCGGTTTGTTCAAGTTCCCGTACATCAACATCCACATCTACTGAGTGGATCCAATCTCTTTGTTCCGGAGTGACTTTCAGGATCTGCTGGTTGCCGATCGCACGGAAAAATGGTTTACCCTGCTTGAATCCGCCGACTTCTTCTATTGGAGTTATCACCGGTAGGATCTCACGGAATATAAAGTATGGCTGTTGTTTACGCTTCTTTTTCAATAACTTGTTCTCTTCATCGTGCTTTATATATTCAGTCTCTTTGGATCCCACGCGCCCGCCAAAAGACATTAAATTTCTATCAGTAACAACCTGTATTTTATCACGGTTAATTAAGTCAAAAGACATTGAGGGATAATTGTTGCTGCCACTTGGATATGGTGTTGCTATCGGATATGGTCTGGGACTCGATCTGGATTCCGACGGATAAAAACCTCTAGTTAAATAGAGATAGTCAGATGCAAATTGCGTGTTCACGCTCTCTGGGTAATTAGAAACGCCCCCCAGTGCAGATGAAGATTGTTTAGCACTATTTGTGATATATGGATACCCAACATCTTCAGGAGCAACCCCCTTATTCCCTATTGGGACAAAAGATAAAGCATACACATTCTCTTGAGAAGACGCCCGTTCTCGCATAGGTGTAGAAGGATATTCTTCGCTCACAGGCATTTTCCCGATATCAATACCAACACCTAATATAGCACCTATCCTTTGGGGAGATCTCGGCACGCCTTGTAAAATATCCCCGATTACAATTGAACTTATATCTTTGCCTTCGGATTCTACCCTCCCCGCAATAGCTTCAGATCGGCTCTCAAAAGTCTTACCGAGGTCATAGAACCCCTGCGAGTATGCAGTTTTTGCAATACCCCTATTTATTGCATAAATATCAGCAAGATCATTTATCTGCTTACCTCCGGTGAGATCAACAGTAGTAACGCCAGATTCAGGAGAATATTTAAAAGCCGCTGGAGTCTCTGCCTTTGTCCCTGCACCAGCAACACGACTAAGCTTTGTAAGTATGGCATTTTCAGGAGTTTGGATAAATGTTTTTGTCCCGGCAATGTTAATAACTGGCATTCCGCGTACATCAACATTGTATTCTAACGGATGAACGCCAAGAGTATGTTCCTTACCAGGAACGCCAAAACTAAAACCTCGTTTTTCTTGGGCGGGAATATCAAAATTTGCGTTCTCAGGAACTCTAAATTCTGCGGGGAGCCTTTTCAACAAAACATCGGTTTCTAATGCAACAGTTATTACTGGCACTCTTTTAATAGTTCCTACGTATGGAACTTTTACATCAATCTCCGTCTCGCCCAGATATTTTAACCTTGCACCTGTTGGAAGCAATGCCTCCCTTACATACGAATTGCCCCCAAAGATGTTATGCAAACGCGAAGAAGATGGTATAAAGGCATCCAAAATATCATTTCTGGAATATAAACTATCAAAAGTTGGTATAAGATTAACTTTATTTTTGATTAGATCTGCTGTTGCCATATCCCACGAAGTCCTGACTGTATTGGGGGCTTGTTTACCTAAAACAGCATCTGTGGCCTCTATTTTTCTTCGATTTAATTCTTTTAAATAATCTTCAGTTGAGTATTGGAGATAGTCATCAGTATAAAGTTTGCCGGGGTCAATGCCCTCGCCAACTGATGCTGGATTAGTCGGTTCTGCAATTAAACGGATAAGCCCTCCCTCTGTTTTCAGGCCCAGGGACCCACGGCCACCAAGAAACTCTGCAAATACTTCATTTGGGGGAGCAAAAAACATTCCTCCAGGACCATATATTATGTCTTCACTATGTCCTCTTGATACATCTAAATGGCCGCGTTCCCTTAATTGGTTTATAATGCCTTTTGTGGACTCTGTGGCATGATAAAACTCTTCAAATTTATTGGAATTAAATTGTGATATAATTTTATAAGATGGCGACTCTGTTTTTACTACAGGATTTATTTCAGGTATTTTTAACTGTCTCTCTAAGGATATATCCCATACAGTGGATCGTCTCGGTTCGATCTCGGTACCAGCGTACGCCCCCCTCAATCCTTTAAACATAGGCCCCTGTTCCATTATGCTGGCACTAATATCTACATCGCTTTTCGTAACATCTCGGAAGAATTGTTCTCCCCAAAGATCTACCTGCGATCTGCTGCCAACTACAATAGATTTTTCACCAGCGGAACCAAGGACCGATTGTATTTTTTGACTGGTTATAAAATCCACATCAGCTTGTGGTGCAGTACCTACTGGCTGGTATGGGTTATATTTCAAGTTAGCCTCAGATCGCCCAAGATCTCTTGCTGTAGTAACTAACATACTCTCATATGGGGTTGCTGCAGTCTTTTCTATAAAAGGAGTGAGGACCTCTCGCTGTTCCGGGGTCCATTCATATGGGGCATATTTGGCAAACTCAGTGGGTATCTCAATATGAGTGGTTCCCATTAAATCCATAAGGGCCGACCTACCCAAAAGTACTCGGGGAGAAACCTCACTACCAAAAGCAAAAGTCACCCGGGGAATTTTCAGCTCTCCGAATCCTGTGGATAAATATGCGTATTTATTCAAAGAGCCAAATTCGTTTACATAAGGAGCAACCGCTTCACGGATGAGGGGAGATCCCGAAAATACCATATCAACAAATGATGAAGTGGCCGTAGGGTAAACTGTCTGTCCGGTTGGTACCTCTGCAACACCAACACGCACCGGGGAATATCCCGCAGCAGTTGTTGCAATCTTCCCTCCAGCATACATCCCGAGCAACTCCCCGAAAAATGCCGATGGTTGTTCTCCAGCGTGTTTAAGTGTTGACTCTCCTGTACTTATTGTGGATGGAATAACACTCTCTATAAACCTACTGGGGTGTAATATAGCAAGTTCAGTACCTGCAGCAGCCAAAGGTGCCGTGGTTACTAGCATCGATGCTGCACCAGAACCGAATCCTGTCACCAGCTTTCCGTATTCTTTTAATGCAGAAGGCAGCGGTAAAGCATCAATCCCAGTTAAAACATTGGATTCTGTCTCAGAGATAGATTTTCCCGCAGTTATACCAAATGCTAATAGTGGTGCAGTCACAAGTCCGGAAATAATTGGATTATTTTGGGCTGTGCCAAACTCTTGCAGGCCCTCACCGGGTGTTTTGTTTAATGTTGAAAGAACACCAGTTGTATATACACCTGGGGCAATTTGAGTTGGTTTATATTCTGGGAATGTTATCAGTTTCGATAAGTTCCCTGTTAAATAAATCCCCGGCGAAATCTCTGTTTTTGGCGTAACATCCGAAATTGTAGTTTGAGTTTTTTGTAGGGGATATATTGGGTTTATCGGCTCTTCGTATCCTTCAGATTTGGCAGTGTTCATTAAACTCTGGCTAACAGATCCCCCAGATCCTAAAATCTGTTTAACAATCCCAGATGCAGTGCTATTGTCTTCACTATATCCAGTAGAAACCTCCGTACTTTTACCAGATGTGGCAACCGGTGGTCGTAAATTCCACGACTCTATCGCAGCTTGTGCAGCGAACTTTGTTGCGTTGTCAATGGGAGTAATCGCCCCACCCGTGATTTGTGCCTGATCGTAAAAAAATTTTAATGCATTATCATAGGCATATATTGCATCTTTTTCTGACACCGTAAATGGATGAATTGGGGAACCAATATTAGTATATGGGTATCCCGCCAATGAGTTTTCTTGCAAGTATTTTAATTGTGCATTAGCCGCTTGGACCGCTTGAGCTTGAGTTGCCGCTTTGTATCCTATATTATTGTTGGCAACATTATACTGATCATTTTGAGCCGCCGCACTTGCCGCACTTGTTGCTACCACAGCGGCAGCGGATATATTAGCGGGGTTACTCGGGGCGCTTGGACCCACTACAACCGGCGTTGTAATTACTGAAGATTGCACCTGGGTTCCAGTTTGGGCATTTACAGCGTTAGGATTTGTCCATCCCGACCATTGATAGCTTGGATTCTCTCCTTGATCTCCATATGTATCTGGCATTGCAACCCCACTGTAATAACAAAATTCTCTCACAGGTTGATTGTTATAAAAGATGAAAAAGGTTTGCCAATTTAATATTCTGGTTTTCCGCTAATTCCGAATGCCACATCTTTTGGAGCTTCGGGAGTTTTTGGAAAATCAATTTTTGATACCCTATACTCTGGAACAATTGAATCCAGATATGCGACCATCGTCATTTTATTGACAGACGCAGCAATCTTAATCTTATCTCGAAGTTCTACAGGAACGCGAATTCCAGTTTCAGTCATATTATTATACCTCATCAATAGAATCAGGAACAATCTTATGCAGGATCCAACACAGAGATATATAAGATCCCCCAAAAACTGCGACTCCGCCCAAAAGAGATCCCAACATTGACCCCCCAATGGAACTCATAGCAACTATGGGCATTCCCATAGGAAATATGTTAAGACAAATCATTATAATCCCGCTTAGTACAGGGATAAAAATCTCATTCATACAAATGTATATGTTTTATAAATAGATAAACTTTTACTTTTTTCTTGGAGTTCCCAACAAACTTTTTGACATGCTATCAAGATTATGTAACCCCTTTAAAATATTCTCGTCAGCAGTTGGTTTATGGAACGCCTTTTTAAAAGAGGTTGGCCACTTCTTGACTGGCAATCCAGTCTGCATACCACCAGTATACAATGTGGAAGGAACACGCTGCATGGGCCTTTGGATATTAGGAGAATAGGATCTGGTACTAACTGGCTTTGCAGGAGGAACCGCTTTCATAGGAGTTGGCATTATTGCCTGTTTAAGAAGAGCAGGATTACGCACAATCTGTTCTCCCACAGGCAACCGCTGGACATCGCCCATTGGCACTCTCTGAAGGGATTGCCCACGAGTACCAACCGCACCAGGAGCAGCAACATAATCTGTTCGGTTCTGCAATCTCATAAGCGTTTGCTGGTCCTGCAACTGCCGCTGTCTCAGGGCATCGGCTTTACTGTCGCGATCGTGGGTATCACGGACAACAGTATAATCAGTTGCAAAACTGTCATCAGCCATAATCAAAAAATGAATAGGGATTGTGGGGTATTAAATGTATCTTGATAACCGATCAACACCGGAAAACATTCCGCCCTGTTCCTGCTGCCCTTCCGGTACCTGCCCCATCGCGTGACGCTGAGCATGTTCCGGGCAATAATAAACTCCGCCTCTCCGGGCAAGCTGGGCCGGCTCAAGCGGGGGAGAAACACGCGGGCATCCCGGCCAGGCACAACGGTATATTTGCGGCATTAGTTTACCCGCGATCGTTCAGTTACGATCTTAATTATTTTCCCAAGTCTAATCTCTTCTTCGCCACAATAATAATGGATATAGCAAAGATTGTCCTCACCAGCAACATCCCGCGGTGCATAAACCCAAGGCTCGGTAGTCTGGCGAATCTTTTTCCCGCACACTTGGCATTGGGACTTCATCCGTATTTCCTCCGTGCATCTTTCAGTTTCATCTCGCCGACATTACGGTGGTTCTCTCGTATGGTGACGACAAAGTTCTCATCAAGAGGAATAGAATCTGTACCCAGAGACTCGATCCGAAATTCTTTGGGAAGTCTCACTACAATCTCGATCTCTGCTCTCCGGGACATAGTTATATAACCTCATGCTTTTTTGAATAACTTAATCCTTTCCTTAAATGCCAAGCCATACAACCACCACCGCACCCACAGCACAGACCGCAAGAATAACTATAATGTACGGCACAAACTCCGCAAACTTACGCTTCGCAGCCTCAGAGGGTTTCTTGCTCTCATAAATGTCGTGACACTCCCCATTAATATTGGATTCAGGGATATCGGTACCATATCCAAGGAAATCCGTAATCTGACATGACGTAAAGAACTGCTTAATGATCGGACTGTCTATAGTGTATTCCTTGGGGTTAATCTTCGCCTTCATGGTTGCATAATCTTTAAATCCGGTGCGGTTCATCCACTCCTTTAAACGCGGATCAAAAGTCTTTGGATCCATTGAGTTCTTCGGTGTCATGGAAGAGAACAATATTGCCTGTTCAAGTGCGTCAATACCTATGTAACCTTCAGATCTCAATTGGATACACGCCTTTTGGAATCGCGGATCATCAAGTATCTTTACCTCTGCATCAATAATGTCCCACGGCAATCCCGTAAAGTAAAAATTCCCCGGGTAGCATTTCAGGAACGGCTCGGGGAAATACTTCTTACGGCGTTTTGGATCATTGGGATCCGGACGGAAGTAATAAAAAACCCCATTCTTCTTACGGAACCGTGTATCGGGTTTAATCTCTCGGGTAAGCCGGTCCACAAGGCAAACAATCGGTTCGTGCGTTATCAGTCTCGCCCACACAAACGGCCATGCGGGACGGAAAAGAAACAGCAATGCTCCGATCGTCAGCGGTAACACTACGATTGATAGTGCTTGGTAAATAACAAACTGTTGCTGTAGTGTTGCCCATGTCTGAGCTGATGGTAATATGGTCCATGTTGCGTCTGGCATTTAACCCTCCTTAAAATTAACTTTGACGATAGATCCATCATCAAGTAAAAACCCCCAAGAGCATAACCAGCATCCGGCAGAATATAGTACAATAATAACATCAACCGTAAGTGCAAACCCCCCTACGCCAGGCATAAATAAATAGTGTAGGGCATCTACCGCAAAAAATGTTGAACCGCCAGTTGCAAGTACCAAAAAGATTATAATAAACGATTCAAATGCAAAATTTATTGTATCCATTCTTTCCGGAATGTTAATTTGAACCATCATTTTAAATCACCCATGTCCATGCTGTACTGCCATCGCGAGAATATACCCGCCAAGACAGATTACAATAATCAGTGCAATATATGGCAGCCATTCCATGATCTTGTCCTTCTCAATATCTGGCTTGGTAAACTCAAACCAGTGATCGATCCAGGCTGCAATTGTTCCCGGCGGTGCATTCTTCCCATATCCTAGTAACGAATCTTGCGGAATGTTGGAATACTTTGGGGCATACAAAATTGTGGTTTTGGTTAAGCCATATGGATTAAGGAAATCTCTTAACTCATCGTAGTTCTTGCACCCATACCCTTCAGCGAGATCCATAGTAATTGGACTCAATGGATCAATATCGTTAACATCGAGGGCGTCCTGCACATCACGCCAGCGGGGATAACCTTGTTGTGTCAGGGATACAATATACTTATTCATAATCGGGTCCTGAACGAACCCGCGATCGATGTGGACAATATCAAACGGGCATCCCATGAAGAAGAACGAACCAAGATACTTTTTCACGTAATACATGGTCGTGTTCTTCATCTCTTTTCGGTACATCCCGTTCCTTAGTATAAATCCTCCGAAAGGCGCAGTATTACGGACCCGGTTCATTAACCCGACGACAGGCAAATGTGTCCAGATCTTCGAGACAACAAACGGGATATATGGCCGGAATATCCAGAATAGGAACGCGACAATTAAGATCTCGATCGCGCTCAGCATCTGGTACATGAAATAGAAATGGTTAAACGTATCCCATGTTGCTGTCAGCATCTGCACGGGCTGGCTTGTTGCCGCTGCCGTTGTCGTCATAAGGGTACCTGCTGCCATTATACCCTCATTTTGGATCCAATCCGTGCCATAAGACTAGTTGCTGCCGGAGAATTCCGAGTCTCTTCAAGGATGGATTTCGATGTAAGTTCCTGGTGCGCCACTTCGGTATAGACCGGGGAAACGTGTTTCCGTTCAATACCCTTCACGGATTTGCGGAGCTGAATACCGACATAGTAGATAACCTCCTCATAATCTTTCAGAGTAATCTCATCGTTAATCGACATGTTGATAAGAATGGCATATACCCCATGCATCAGGCGCTCGAAGTCGAAATAGTCAGGGACATAGGTAAGCTGGTTCATACGGCTTGTCACGGCCCAGACCTTTGCATGAAGACGTTCCGGGATCTCGTCCGTTCCGTCAACGAACATGAGATATTCTTGGCTCATTGCGGCAGGGGCACCACCGGGCGGGGAACCACCGGCAGATACCGGGCGGACCGGTGCGGGAGGTCGCTGTTCGGCTACGTCATCCACAATTTGCCGTACGCCAACCTGCTTAATGTAGGAACGGGATAAGTTCTTGCGATCCATCAGGTCACCGATATTTAATTGAAATCAACTTTTTTGCAATAGCGTCTTGTTTGGCGATGATCATATTCTGTGTCTTTATAATGGCGTCTTGTTTGGTAGTAATTATTTTTCGATCACGGTCAATATGATCATTTGTAATCCAAAATAAACCAAGACTCATAACAAAAAAAATTAAAAATCCAACAATAATTAAATCGGCTATCACTTATCTCACCTTCTGTTTCTTTTCAGGAACTTTCAATAGATCCTCATTAGCTTTACTTTTAAGCCCTTGCCAGATCATAAACAATCCTAAAATAATAAAACAAAGACCAAGTCCCCCGATAAAATAGTCCGCCACCTATTCCACCTCCGCAATATCCCATCCCATCTGTTTAAAAATGTACTGCTTTTGCGCTTTGTTCAGTTTCGAGATAACTTCAAGCGTCCCATCAACTTTACTGCCGAACATCGCGTTTGCCTGCTGGCGCTCAAACCTATCAAGAGAACGTTTACCGAGAATCACTTCTTTGCAGATACGGGTTCCGTTCTCCGCATCGTACTTCTTATTGTAAAAGTCAACGGCCTTACGCAGCTCTTTCATTAGCTTGTTCATGGTCATACGGATCAAAAGCGATCCTTTGACTTCGGCTTCGATATCTTCAAGTGTTACCATAATCATACCTCTAAATCTTCTGCTGTAACAAACATATACCCAAATGCCATGAGCCACACGGAACAGATCCAACACATTAACAATCCTACAGCAATTATATCGTACATCGCCGCAAGAGTGCACCAAGTTTTTATTCCTGAATCTGTAACGCCAAGTGCCATTGTTGATGTAAGCATAGCACTTCCTGCTAAAGACGATGGGACAATTAACGCCACCTCATAAATTGTTAGGAACGAAAGTAACGTAAATAAAATAAGGATAGAGTATCGCAATCCTCTATAAACCCACAAGGGGATCTCCAACGCAGGGAATGAAATTACTTGAGCGCTCCTTAATTTCGCCCAGAGTAATTCAATGTAATCTCTAAAGATAACTAGCAGTGAAATCACAAACACAGCCCAAAGGAAATTCTGTATAAATTCCATCCTCCAAAGAAGACTGTTTGCTGCGATTACTTGGGCCGATTCTGATAAGTAATAAGTTGCAGCATTCTCCCCATAAACTGCAAAATATGCCATTATGTAAACGCTAAATAATGCGATAAAGGTAAATAATCCACTAATCACAAATGACCAGAATTTACCAATACCAAAGGGAGAACTTTCCTCGCATTGCCATTGGTTAAATATTAATTTATCCATCTCTCTCACATCCTTACGAGATATCCATTCCCGGGTAGGATCTCGCTGGTGAGTTGTCCGGTATGTTCGCTATACAAAACCGTGTAGTTGGAACCATCAGAAATATCGGTTATCTTGTAGTTCCGCATCCATCCATATGTGTCGGTATCGCGAGCCCATGTAAACGATCGTTGTGCAATTGGGATCACGCTTACAGAACATACCGCATTCCCTGTACGATCTTCTGAGAACGAAGCGGTACACTGATATGCCGAATCACCAACATATCTCCAGCCCCCGACAATAATATCCTTAGTCGCAGGCGCCAGTGTTGGCGGAATAACCGGTGTGGTATATTCTGACGAAGTAGTCAGAGGCTTCATAGAAGATATTGCCTCCCCCGCTTTGACACTCGCATCGGCTGAAACATTCTTGAGTACGCCAGGAACTTCACGGGACACATCAGCGGGCGTTGAAGTACATCCGCAGATAAGAACCGAAATCATCAGCGCGATAAAAAGTAACGGGATTTCCCGCATCACAGGCGATCCCTCTTTCTCCAAGAGATTGATTCTTCAGTTCTCATGTGGTCTTCGGCATTCCGTATTCTTTCAGCTTGCTGTTCGTTAGCTCGCCTTCGTGTTTCCTTCATTAACAATAGGAGACCAGCAATCATAAGAACAAGCCCTCCTACTGCAACTCCGTAACACGCATAGGAAATCCACGTCCCCATCGTGTAAACAATAACTTCATTGACATAGATGGTGTTTATAGCGTTTACTGAAACTATCTGGTGGGACACTTGCGTATAACCAACAAGGGGGGCCATCATTGCGGCGGATAACCCGAGCCCAAGTATAAGTGCACCACACGCGATCACGCTTACCCAAGGTGCGGGATCTCGCGAGATAAATACAAGCCCGAAGTAAATCGTAATAATAATGAAGGCGATCATCATCCCAAATAACCAGTCAGGATAAACAATATCCGCCGAGCTTAGTGGGAAATTTGTATTAACTCGTAAGGAATCATCCCCTTGGGTAAAAGTATAATTTCCCGTCACATTATCCAATGGAGCAAAAGGAACCGGTTGATCTGCCTGTACGAATGAAACGCAAAATAGAGAGCAGAGTAGGATCAGCAGCAGTAAACTTAATCTCTTCATGGTTTTTAATTTTCGCGTCAAAACTTATATAACTAACTCTGACATATCACTTAGTTATATGGTAGATGCACCTGCAATTCTTGAAAAGGTAGCCGTCCCGATGTCGCATACACCCACCGGGATCCTGAAAGTTGAAATCATGGGATCGATGCTGGTTGCGGGGGTCCTCATCGCTACGTATGGTTTCCGTCGCTGGTATATGATGATGTATGAGGATTGGCTCCTACTCCAGAAACGCGATGAACGCATAGAGTTCCTGGAAAACGAGATGAAAACACTTATCGCTGCCGGCAAAGAGCCTGGGAAAGATTTCGATCCGAAAGACTATGAGATCAATCTTGAAGAGTATGAACCCCCGCTACGTTCCCATGCTTTGAACTATCTCTTTGTGGGCCTGGGTGTCTCTCTCGCAGTTGGCGGTATTGCCACATGGCTGGTAATCCCCGAATAACCTTTTTTGATGAGATAGTTATATAACTATATCCTTCCAACACTCTTTTATTATGGTATCGCCAAAACAGCGTCAGGACGCACGAGAGATCCAGAAGCAGAGAGTAATGGAACTTCAGGCAGAACAGGAGTTTATCAATTACCTGTTAACTGCCGGTATTGACGATCTGTATGAAGATGGGTACCGGTTTGCCGGAGAAACCGAGAAGGATAAAATTGTCACCCAGTTCGACTTCGATCATTTCCGCTCGATCCTCCAGAAGCCCGGGGCCCAGTTCTCCAAAGACGAGGTCGATACGCTTGTGCGGTGTATGAAGCTCTGCATTGAGAACCCCGCGTAGATGACTCTTGTATACCCGGCATATTGCCGCACCTGTGATCGGATAACCGGTCACAGGCGCAAACACGGTTTTGGGCTGACAACCACATGCCAGCGTTGTTATGAAGTAAAGCCCGTCCCCATAAAACGATGGCTTGCGGGAATGCTTTTCTTTTCGTTCGCTATCGGTGTTGCAGTTTACGTGCTCTATTCATCGCTATCAGTCTTATGGCCCCTCTTTGAAATGCCATTTATTGATCTGGAAACTAGGGAATGGACCTTTGCACTTTTGATGGTTCCAGCATATTGGGGGTATGCTTGGATTGTTGGAAAGGCGATAAAATAGAATTTTTTTAAAAAAGTTATTTTTTAATCTTTTATAATTTTAATTTTAAGATCCTGTGCATTCTCCTGGATAATGATCGTAAACCAACCCACAAGACTGGAGATCAGCAGAACAATCGCGAATGCGAACCAGTATGTAAGTTCCGTAAATCCTCCAAACAGGAGATAACCGATCCACGCCCCGACAAATGCTGCCGATACAATAATAAACGTCCCAAATATCCAGAGGGCCGTCATTCTGTTTGGCGTTGTTTTTATTACATTGCGACGAACACCAATGGTTTCATTACGGGAGGTAACTGTATTCTGCATAACTATCTGTTTTCGCGTCAAAACTTATATAACTAACTATAACCCAAATTAATGATTATGCCGATGCCCGAAGGATGGGGAACGCTTGGACCGTTTCGCATTCCTGCAAAACTAAAAGAAGTTTTCAAAGACCTTCACAAAGGAAAAGTAGAAGAGCAGGTAGTTAAAATGATTCAAACTGATGTAGAGAAGAAAGTTCCCGATTGGGACAAGGATGAGGAATTGACATGAGCAAAACATGGAAATTAATGAAACTGGCATTTGAATATTATTCGTTGGGATTCCAGCGGATCATATTTATGATTCTCGGAGCGCAGATCGCATTCCTGTTATGTTATCTGGAGTTCTGCGAGGTCCTGTATGGCACGACAATCCCGGCATTGCCCGCAGGTTACGCGGTGGGATCCCAGACGCTCTCTGGAGCTATGGTGATGGCAGGAGTTGCAGCGGTCGTTATCACGATTGAAACGCTCCTGTTGCTTGCCGCAATCGCGCTGATCATGGGATACATCAAGCACTACTGCGCGGTGTTATCATACTACGATGAAGAGAAGTACAGCGGCTATGCAATGTTCCGCTCCCCAAAAACTCCTGAGTGGTTGATGAACTTTGACATCGGGAAATCTGCAGAACAGCAAAGGCTTGCAGCGATTGAGGATTGCAAGAGGAAATGCAAAGAGATCCGCGATTCATTTGAGTATGGCACTCGTTTGAGTGACCAATAACCTTTTTTACAATCCCTATCTAAAACACATCTATGCCCGAATCCAAAAAGCGATGGACGGTTATTCGCATCGATGATCAGATTATGGATAAGTACGGACAGTTTTATCATCAAGGCACTTTGTTTTCCGGATACCCAAAACCATTGCTCCGGAAAGTTGAAGAGAAAGTAGAAAGATCCTGAATACCTTTATTATGCATTAGCGCCACCTCTCTTGTACTATGGACTTTACAGACATGGCATATGGAACCAGAGAGCACCGCAGAGAACCAAGGCATCACCAGGAAGCCCGGCACGAAAGCATGGGTGATGACATGATGGATATGGGGAAGATGGCTGTTGGCGGAATGATCACCGTTGGCGTTATCGGGGCCTTGGGTAATGCATTTCATAAGGACTGATTGAGATGGATCTTAACCAAGGAGTACGCTGGATCAATTCGGAGTTTACCGGAGTGGTTGACGATAGGGATCGACACTACATGAACGAGCTCGGAATGACTCCATCAAAAGTCAAAAAAGGAAAGCACGATACAGTCAGCGATAAAGTAGTAAGATCGCTATGGTAAATAGTTAAAAAAGATTTTTTAGAATTTCTTTCCACGCAGACTGGGATGCACTCCCTCGCGTTGTTCCTCCCTCAAAAATTCCCGCATTTCTGCGTCAGTCATTCCCGCGAAACGGGGATCACGTCGCATTGTTTCCTGCCGCGCTGAGAAGTCGTAAGGAGATCTCGCGGCATGTTCTGGCAATCCTGTCATGTTAGCTATTCTTCGTTCTGGCATGGTGTGTTCTGCCTCAGAACAAGATATACAGTTCTAATATAAAAAAAGAGAGGGTTATAAGAATTACCGTTTGCGCTCGCCGGCCATGCGCTCGATCTTCTCCTGCGAGTATCGATCCGATCCAAGGATAGTCTCATGCGGACAGTGATCGGCGGGCGTCTCATGCAAACGGTGGATATGCGGCGTGCCGGTCATATCCATCATGTGTCGGTGCGGCATTGTTACAAGTTCACCTCCTTTTCCAGTTCGTTCAAAGCTTTGAGCGATACGAAACCGCTACAGGCATATTGTTTCATTCCAACGATATTTAATGATGTCGCAGTTTGTTGACTTCGCCCCATGCAATCCGGGCACAGTGCTCTTTAGCTTCATGGCTCTCACCAGGATATTTGTTAGCGCGGCATTCCCCATAAGTTATACGAAGTACACGCTTCTCGTGTTCGTTCAAATTTTCTCCGGGCGACGGAGACATAAATCCAAGATGGGTACCAGGGCCGTGTTTGTGTGGCATATTGAAAAGGATAGCAAGGAAAAAAGATAAATGTTTGGGAATTAAGTTTCCACGCCTTTGCATGGATCCGGTAAGGGATCATGCGCCATCATTAACCAACCCCTGCTTCTATCGCCAATTTTTTCTGGATATAGGTAATAATAAAAACCCTCAATAAGGCGATCTCCATAATATTCGCCTCTTTTACTAAATCGTAATTTACGCTTATTGCGCTTGTATGCTGGGGAGTTAATATACATCAGCCCATCCCCGATACCACAAACCACCCAAGCGCGATCATATATCCGCATAGGATACTTACTGCGAACGGTATCTTACGGAACATCGGGGGAATTTTAATATCAGTTCTGGCAAGCCAGATAATTGCCTGCACAATCCCACAGACAGCGATTGAAATTATCGTATTGATTAAGATCGATGGCGCTATTCCCGCAACATACATCATGGCCCGCCAGTCACCACCATTACCAAAATGGAATGCAATAAACGAAAAGGCGATCCAGGAAATAATGGTCATTGTCAGATATGCAATAATACTCTGCCAGCCCTGTTCAGCAATAAGGCAAACGTACATCATAACAGTACAGACAATCGCGGCATTAATCCATAGACTTTCGAAATGGATCTCGGAAAAGCGGAACTCTTTCAGGTCCTGTCTCGCGCCATAATAGAGCGACGGTAACAAACATGCTGCCGCAAGTATGGCAGCTATTGCGGATGCGGCAATCATGGTTTTTTCTCATCTCCCCAAAGGATATCGTTAAGCGTTTGAATATTTTTAGAGATTTGTTCGGTGTTTATTTGCGGTTTATCTTTAGGCATTTTTGCATAGGCAAATCCGGCGATGCAAACTCCTATAATAAATACAATTTCGGAGATCGCAAATTCATGGAGAGATAGCATCGTATACAAGGAAATGGAAGCAAGCACCCCTCCAAACCATAGGAAGTAAAAATATTTAGAATTCATAAGATCCCCGCACCTAATGCGTCAAATTCTATTTTTATAAACAGGGATATGCAAATCGCGGATACTACAATTGCATAAGGATTATCCCCCTCTAAAATCCCCTCCAAAAAGGCGACAAGTTTCATTTCTTTTCCTCTTCCGTTCGCGGGGGATAATGCCCCTGCTTGTCAAGATCGTTTATTAATACTTCATTTACATATCCGGTCAGCGTCATCTTAACGCCAGGCATGCCGGATATCTGGGTTCCACGTTCCTTGAGTAAGTAGAGGGCTGCCCGGTACACAGCATTGCGCAGGCGGATTTCCTGTTTGGTGTTTTTCTTGGTCATTCTAATTTCACCCCAGTTTCTTTTATAGACGCCACGATCTTTTTTATCAATTTGCGGCAACTGTTATCTCTAGCGCTATCTGTGATAATCCCATGCAAATGCAGGAATACAAGAGAGTAAGCTATCTTCTCCAAAATGTCGGATCTCTCCTGTGGGATTAATATTCCCTGTTTTTTTAACTGTTCTGCAATCGGTTCTGATAGTGCTCCAAATTCAATCGAAAGTGTCATACTAGTTATATAGTGGTATGGGGGGATAAACATTGTGATTTATTGGCGGAAAACAAAATACTTAATCTTGCAACATCCCCCAAAAGTCAAAAAAGTCAGTTCTATAAAAACATATCTTAACGCCATCAGAAGAGAGTTAAGTAAAAATTCAACCACTGTTAACGCGACTTAACTATACCAAAGTTATCGACCGATCTCCACCAAGGCAACACTCAATAATAAAATCCCATTTTCAGTCGTAAAGACTGCATACTATTTGGAATTACACACTCACTCAAAAATACCAAATTTTACCAGAGTTAAGTAAAAAACAGTGGTTATGTTATCTCACTTAATCCTTTGTTATTTCAAGAAACGGACGCTGTAAAATCGAAATTTAAAGTGTTAAGTTCGTTAAGTAAAAAATAGATTACTTAATCCCGGATCCGGATGGGAGAATTTTCCCGCATTTTTGCAGCAGAAATCAGGGACCGCCGCCACTTAATAAAATACCCATTATGCCCGGATTCAAAGGCGCCAGGAAACACCTTGCCGTACTGAGCTCCAAGATTTGTAAGATAATAAACGCCATCCTCCCGGTACAGGTATCCCCAGCGTTCAAGATATCGGTTCACTTCGGCAGCAGTCCGGCCAATCTCGCGTCCGATCTGGGTTGCAGTCAGCCATTCCTGTTGGTACTGATTAGGGGAAGGGGGGATCAATTTCTTATAATCCGAAAGATCCATACCTGTTGCACGTTCAGCATTCCGGATACCTATCGCAAGACACATCCCGGGATCTGCAGAAGGGTTCTGGGATGCAAACTCCTTGGCAAGCCGGATATGACCGATAGCTACGCTAGACCAATCCTCTTTAATGGCAATGTCCTCTTTGACAAGTTTGGTCTGCATTTTAGCTTCAACCACATCTGTTGCCCAGTTTTGGAATTTCAGGATCCGGTCCTGGACTTCTTTGCTTTGCGATTCTTTCGCGCTGATTTTATAGAGCAACCCCACAGCCCCATGATTAGTAAGACACACCATCTTCTGGGGTCCGTGAGTGGTTACCACTTTGATAACCCTTTGTTTATCGAGGAGCAAAGGATCTTTCAGCGAGCGGGTAAGGTTGCCCCTGGGAATATTAAGCGATCGGGAAATATCCACAACGGGGATCATTTTCTTTCCATCAACCTCAACAATCCGGACTGGAATACCTTGGAAATCCATGTTAACTGGCACCAGAGCTTCAGAAGGGATATCGCTTTTGATAACCCCTTCATTGCAACTTAATGTCATGGTCCCGATACCGCATGTTCTCCTGTTACTGGCTGCATTGGCGTCAGGTGCGATAGCGGGACCGTGCATGGGCATTGTGTGCATGCGTAATCCTTCGTCCGTCTGCGGTATCGCATAAGGCCATGACAAATGTGGTCCCCGATCTGTGCATCGCAATATATTCTACCATTCTCTTGCGTTGGCATGTATTAGGATTAGTTATAATATTATAAAATATTTGCGCGAAAAGAAATTTAGAAAAGATTAGTTTGCGTAGTATCGGATTTTTTTACAGTAATAGTGTTCTGAGTTACCATTTGCATAATCTGGTGTTGCTGTTCAAGCATCTTCCCAAACATCATAACGAGCTGGTTCACCTGGTTCTGTACCGGTTGACCGGATTGAATGTGAGCAATAACCGTGTGGACTTCAGAAGTAAGCGGACCGAGCTTTTCAAGTTCCTTAAAAATTTCAGGCTGAATAGATTCAATAACCTGTATCCCTCGGCCTAACCGCGTCATGTTCTCGGACAGTTCAGTCTCAGCTTCGCAATGTCCCGGCCCTAGTTCTTTCTCAGGTGACTTATCAACCCAGTAATCCGAGTACCCGACTTTGCCATCGTTCTGCAGGACCTCTTTAATGAGAGGATCGGTATCCCTCATCACAAAACCGGCATGAACTTTACCAATAGGAGTACCAGCTTCTTCAACGGCAAAATCAACATTAAATAAATGCTGTTCGCGGATCCAGGCATCCCGGGCTTTCTGAATCGCCAGCCATCCCAGTTCCGTAGCCTCTTCTACCGACCGGGCAAGGATCTGCTGCCCTTTATCGATATAAATTACCAGCGTTTTAATATGATAATCAACAGTGACGGAAGGAATTCCCTTTTCTCCAGGGTACCAAAATTTGTGCCGAAGCGGACCCCGCATTTTCCACGATCCATTATAATGAACTCGCTCTTCCGGATCACCATTTTCTTTGTTGGTGAATGGTATATGGGAACCGGACAAGATCCGGAATTTCTTTTTAAAATTATGGAGCCTTGCCGGAGTATATTCATCTAACGTGGAAACACCAGACAACAGTGATTTTGCTTCAGGCGACAGATAATAAAAATAAGTAAATCCCCGGCGAGAAATTAATTTTAAGGATTCGAGGCCCTTAACAATCTGGCAGACATACGGTTTGGAAACATGTAGTTTGCGGGCAATATCCGCTTGTAACAATTCGGCATTTAATAAGGAAAGAACACGTTTCTGGTTTCTTGAAAGTGGTTTTAATCGCGGCCGGAATTCACCATCTGGAGCAAAGAAAAGCTGCCGGGATATTTGAATCACATCCGGCAAACGATCTCGAGTAAAACGTTCATAATCGGTCCCTTCAGACGGTCCGCATTAAGAGAGGATCCCGGTCCGACCCGGGATCCCACCATCTGCAGGGACCAATCTGCAAAATAAGGTTTGTAGTAATTCTTTATAAGGTTATTTATTTTTAAAAAATTTAAGGGGATATGGGGGGGGGTAAAAGTTATAGTTTTGTGGCAAAATTGTATAAACCAGCCGGGGGTTTATGTAAGTAATACCCCATTTTCAGCTTTTGCCAACTTCTTTTTTGCTTTATAAAATGTCGATTCGCTATACCCACAAACACGCACAGCCTGTTTTTCCTTAAGATTATATTTTTCCATCATTTCTTCTATTTTCTCAAAATCAACTACCTTCGTCGGCCTTCCAATAATTTTTCCGTTCGCCCTAGCATTCTCAATACCCCATTTTGTCCGCTCATTATTATGCTGCTTTTCCATCGCTGCAATGTACATCATACCTGAAATCATAAATGTCTGAAGCGGTCCAGGGAGCTCATTAATAAATTTCTCGGATGCTGATAGCGATCGAATTGTTATCCCTTTTTGTTTAATTGGGATAAGTGCCATAAGACTATCATCAACGGTTCTTCCTATACGAGAAAACTCCGAAAATACAAGTTCGTCTTGATCGGTCATTGTTTCAATGCGTTTCATAAGCGATTTGAAGACAGGCCTATTTTCTGGTTTGGTCGCACCACTTATTGCAGCATCCACAAAAATATCATTTGCTGGAATTCCAAGATCCTGCATAAGTTTTACTTGCGATGCAGGGTCCTGCTTGTCACTTGATACGCGAACATAGCCAATTTTTACCATAACTCTATAAACCTCTTTTGTAATAGCGTATTGGCTATATTAACTAATATAGTTTATGAAGTTTGCAAATCGAACCATTTTAAAGGTGTTTATATTAAGTTTATAGAGTCTCACACTTTCGTTCTATTGCGCGTTCCAATCAACAACTTCCAAAAGTATTAGCAAAACAAAAAGAATGCCCTTTGCAAAATTTGAAAAGAAAAGACAGCGATCCAACCTACCCAGATTGGACCGCTTATTAGCAGGAGAAGTCATGTGTATTGGAGTTGATAGTGGAGTACTAACGGCTCGATCAGGCCAATAGGGAAAATCAAACGCCCCTGGAATAAGACGTTTGCAAAAACCTATTGACATAACTAAGTAAGATCTTCAACAAGAAAAAGATTTTGCAGAATCAAAATGGAGAAATTAAATCTCACTTTTTCCGTGGTTTTTCTGCATTTGGAGAATCGGACCGAACCCATCCACGAACCAAACCGTCATGGCTTTGGTAATGTTTCGGAGTATCTTTTTTATACGATGCTACTTTTGTAGGTGTTGCAGCTTTTGCCATGCTTGATAGATTGTAAGAGGTACAATATAAGAATTGTGCAGAATTTGAACTCGGTCAGAACAAACCGCTCAAAAAAGTTACTTTTCCGGAGGCTGGCTCTGGCCCAATACCTCGCGATACGTTTTCCCGCAATCCCTACAATGCCATACCTGGATCTTGATGCCTTTGGTGCCGCCATTGGGATCCGGCTTAGTGTCAAACCCGCGCTTACGCACTGCAGCACCCCCACAGTGCGGGCACGGAAGGACCAACCGCGTACAATCAACCATTCTTTACTGTCTCCTTTTAACATTTGGTGCCCAGCTTGGATGATATCCAGCGAGTACATGCACATCATCAGAGATCTGCGGGACCTTAACTTTAAGCGTACCGGTCTGCTGCAAAAACAACTCTGCGAGAGAATCACGGCGGTCTTTAGGCTCTTGCCCCGTCATACCGGCACCATCCCGAGATTAAGCGCGTAGTCCTGGATCTCCGCCCGGTTCATCGCTTCGGATTCGTCCCGGTTCGATCCATCACCAATACCGTATATTGGCCCGTATCCGTGGCCGGTTACCCGGTCCTCAATTTCCTTTTTCATTTCATCCTCCGTAATGATACCCGGTGTACACCATCAACGATAATTTCCGAGACTGCTTTTATCCGGACCTCTTGCGGGATCGGTTCCTCCGCAATAATCACGGGCCGGCGTTTCCGGGCAGCCTGGATCTGCTGGTATAGGCGCATATCAGCTTTGCACTCGGGTTTGATCCGGCATCCCTGGCAATCACGGAGCGCGGCATCTGGTGGGCAGGAGATCATATCAGGTTCCCCCACTGATCCGCCATTGCTTCCGCGATACCGGAATATGTGATCGCTTTTACATCGCGCCCGTTTTTATGTCGTTCACTGCTCCAAAGATCAAACTTTTTGTAAGGAGGGGGGATGATCTTTGTCGAAACCAGTTTTGGTAGATTTTTTAGCCATAGGCAGGTATCTTTTCGGTAATCGTGGCCGAACATATATGGATGGATGATTTGGTCAGGTTTCCGGTATTTTGAGGACATGCAACCGATGGGATTCTCTACGGCAATTCGTGGGATAGAAGCATTAATAAACTCCATAAAAAATACCGCTCCTGTTTCACGGTTTCCTCTCCAATCAAGATCGGGTCTTCGGTTAAGCCAGTTATTCCCACCATTGCAAATATACTTACACGGTGGATGAGCAATCATAAGATCCCATCCATCATCGAAAATGTCCCGTACATCTCCCTGATAATGATCTCCTGGAATGTCAGTTGGCAACAGATCCGCGCTGGTTGCACGGTGCCCGCGCTGGTTAAATGCCTCTCGCACAACTCCGGAAAACTCACACGCCACAAGAACCCTCATTCCGTCACCTCATAATGACCAACGATATTCCCGTTGATATCGCGGATCTGGTCCTTTGAAGACATGCCTTCATTGAGTTTGCCCGCAACGCCAAAGAGCGCGTATGCAATGTCCTTCTTTGTCTGCATCGCATCATTCCCAAGATCAATTTTTAAAATAAATTGTGGCATGGTTAGATCACATCCTTATCACGGATTCATTGCTGCAAGCATTACGACGCGCCTCTTCTTCCGTCTCAAAGTGAGCGGCCTTGGCATAATCGCGGGTCCATACATCATGATGCCCACTACCTGATTTTAGGTACTTGCCTTTGAACATTACGACAAACATTGTTCACTCACTCCCTGAGTACACATAGATCCCCGTGTCAGTTTTCTTGATCCGGATCTCCGTGATATTCTCCACGGAAAGAAGCGCCGATACATCTCGAGAGACTTGGCCCCGGTTCTTCCTGACGTATTGCAGTGATTCGGCCATGTTAGATCCACTCCTGCCGGATCTTGTAGCCGTCACCATAGAGCACGGACGAGAGATTGTATACGAGATCAAAGCCCATGTCCATCCCGCACCCGTTGCATACTACCGCGTTGTGGCCGTTCTTCTCGCTGTATGACCGGCCAAGGAGACCCGCCACAGTGTACGAAGGGTGGATGAATTGTCTGACGTGATCGGGGATTGGCTCCTTAAGGATTGTTGCATCATAATCCTGTGTCCTGCCGCGCGCGATTGTTGGGATCACTACGCTGATCTCGCGCTGCATACCAGATTTCGACACATGGCGCACGACCGTATACACCGTGTAGTTGTTTGCCTCAATCCATGCCTTTAACCTGTCAATTTCCTCTTGTGTTGGTTTATATGCCTTTGTTGCCATAATTTTACCTCATCTCCAAATGTGCCCAATAGGGGGCAATCCCTCCACGCGTAACGAGCGCGCTTAATCCAAATGAAAGAGGGAGTGATTACCGGATTAACCGTCCGACATGCACGATCTGATTACGCTCAATGCACCGGTCGATATCGCTGATCCCCATATCATTGGTGATCTGTGCATCCTCAAGAGTGCCGGCATACGGCATCTGATACGTCCTGCCAACATACCCGCCCTGCTCAAGCATCCCATGATATAAGTTGGTTTGCTCAACATACAGATATCCACCGTGCACACGCGCCCGGCGCCCATCACTGATTTTTGTATATTTTGTTGTCATCTCTCATCAACCTCTTAAATCTTTAGTACCCGCTGGAAAAACCCAACACTGGGATCCCGGGCGATCTTCTTGGTCACGGTCTTTACCTTTTTGCCGTTCATAGTATCTTCTGTGGTTTCCTCGATCCACATGTACCCGTATTTCAGCGTCGATGTTTCCTGTTTGGTTTTTGTTGGCATTCCGTTTACAACTCCCTTGCAACTCTTTAACACATACATGTATGCACGATGACTATTTATAACTTTTGTTTTAAGAGATCTCAAAATCCGGGAAAAATTTCCGGGAAAAATTTTAAAATTTTGAAAATCCGGAAATCGAGCGATCGTAAAAGGTCCCAATACATAACCATAAAAACCCCCCCACGTCCCCCCACCTTTTAGGGGTCTTAGCTTGGCCCTGTAGCAGCATCCAGGCAACAGACCGCGCATACTCTCCACTCCCCCTAGGTAGTACAAGTAATGCGCGTGTTATCGATCTGGATCGAGGGGGGGTAGGCAAATTTAAATTCTTAAAAAGTTATATAGGTGATTGTGTTTTCAAACAATGACATAGATCCGGTCAAAGGAGCCCGTATTTATCTGGAGACGTTTATTACAGACGACGCACTCAAGACGGGGGGCACTGGTGGAATACAATCTCTTGTGCTGGGATCGTTTGGCACCGGGAAGTCAACAATGTTATGCTGGCAGGCTCAAATGTCCTGCTATGTAACAAAAGGGGGGAAAGATCAGTATATATGGAGCATAATTAAAAAGCAACAGGATAAAAGCGCGTTTAAGATGGAGCCTACTACGGTAATATGGAGATGTAGGGATCTGGATATATGGATCACTATGATCCCCAAGAACTGGCGCGAACGCGTACCCGGAATTCCCGCCAAAAAGATCGCAGTATTTGTGCACAAAGATGATTATGATAATATAACCTTCTTTGCTTATGATAAAGATAAGAAACCAATGGCGGTACCAAACCTGCCCCGAATCCAGACCTATACCTCAGCGGACAATCTCGTAGAACAACTGCAGGAAGGATATCTGCACATCGTATTGGAACCCCAGCATTATCGGCTATCCGATCGCCTCTGCTCGCTCCTTATGGAAGCCAAATCAGATTATCAGCCAGACGACAGGAAAAAGGACTCACTTGATGAACTCGGAGATGAGCCGGTAAAACGTGGGAGGGGAAGGCCGGCAAAGGCAATAGATTATAGCCAGCATGCCGTAAAAAGCGGAACATTCTGGTTTGATGTTACCGCCGCCGTTATGAGTTTATGGGGAAATAAGCCAATTTTGTTTATATGGGATGAAGCCGACGATTTCCTTTCTTCAGCGTCAGCAGACGTTACGTGGTGGCTTATCGTGATCTTTACTGAGCTCCAACGCGACTTCAGACGTTGTAACATATCTGTTCTTTTAACTTCGCATGGATGGAATCTTTTGCACGATTCTTGTTACAAGCGGGCAACCCACAGGATCCTAATGCCGGGCATAAAAGCCGGTGGTAAAAACACCATGATCCGGAAAACATCAACAATCAACAATTTGCCCAAAGGGCAGTTTATCAGTGAGATTGCCAGCCGGGAATTTGGTGTAGGAAGATTCTCAAGAATACCCGATACACTATTGTGCAAAATTGACGGGCTTAAGAATAGCGTGATATCCTTAAAAGAAGAGGACCGAAAAAGGATACGCAGGATCTATGAAGAAGAATGGAACAACACTCGTATTATCGATCTCGAAAACATAACAACTCCTACGCAAAAAAGCACGCCAAAAGTTATTGATCTTGAGGTTTGTTAATCATGGGTTCTGAAATTGACAAGGACTTTAAACGAGTGTTCTCATTTGAACTACTCCTACACCGTATAGAGAATACCAAATCCGAATGTTTTCAGTATACAAAAATTTTACTGGAAAAGACCATTACCGGGTTAGTAGGCCAAGGAAAAATTAAAATTTCCTATAATGATAAGGGCGATGATTATATTATTTTAAATACAAACGGCAGTCAGGAAATTGCAGAAAAGCTTACTATGGCGCGGAAAATTTTCAAAGATCTGGCAACAAAGATGGGTGAGGCCAGATCGGATGTTACAACCCGTTCATGGATGGATGGACAAGTCCTGGAGAAATGCCATTTGATAGATGCCGTAATCTATCCTATTGCATTCTCAGAAGGGCTCCTCGATATGAGTGTAACACTCGATGATCTCGCAGCACAGATCGCCAGCAATGCACACGATGATGATTAGAGTTAGTTATATAAGTTTTTACAGAGATTGATTTATATGGACGAACCGTTAAAGCAGGAACCGATAATGCCCAAGGCAGCCGATCCCAGTACCGATTTTGGCGACGAAGTATCTGATAACAGTTTCATGCCCCAGAAACGCGCCAGCATTGGCGGGATCAACGAATGGATCTTCGGATTAATGCGGCCCAAAAAACAGGTGCCAAAACGGTTGCCACTGGGAAGAGATCCGATAAAGGCAGCATTCGTATCCCAAAATCCTACCGGTGACAACATCATTAAAGAGATTACAATTCCTGCGAGAAGAGCCCCCATATCCTATGGTGAAGAAATCCCGGATGGCCACTCAGTCCAAAACGGACTCCTATTCCCAAAGAAATCTCTTGCAGAAATCGTCCGCGACCAGATTAAGTTTCCTGCAGTCCTTAAGCTGGAATCCGTTACCAATGGTATCGCGTTGCTCGTATTTGCTATTGGTGCCTGTGCCCTGTATGCCGAATTACCAACTCATCCCGGGATCATTGTAGGGGTCCTTCTGGTAACGATCGCAGGAAACGTAATTATAAGCCGCCGGTGATTCCAGTGCGGGGATGCATTTGGTATGCCGCGCTTGTTTTAACCGTTGTGGTTTTGATGCTCGGATGCATCATAGTGAATGCCAGCGCGTCGACCAATTATGTTACCCGTGGCGATGAGATCTTAATAAGCGAATCCCAGCCAGAAGGAACCTGCTGGTTTTTCCCGATTACCGGTCCTGGCGTATATGATCAGCCTGCAGTAACCATTAACGGCAGCACGTTTTGTAAACTCTCTAAAGAACAAACTCAGGACCTCACACCAATGCAATACACGCTTGTTTATGAGATCCCAGTGAAAGCAAATGGCAAATACTTCAAAGATGTTTCGTGGGTCAACGACACGCTTGTATCTGCATTTTCTTCAGTTCACTCAATCGACGAATCCGGAAAACATGGCGCTGCAATAATGACCGACATGGAAAAGATCGTAGCTCACAATGGATTTAACACGCTGGCATCGGATACCGTAACCATCCAGGAACCTGACATAAAGATCGCAGAACTCTATCGTTGGGGCGAGTTTTTCTATATCCTTTCGGGTACCAGCAACATGGCCGATGGAACGCCAGTAACAATAAACATAGACGAGGACCGGTACTTTGCCCAGCACAATAGTTCGTTTACCTTTAGTACAGTAATCAAGAGATCCGATTACGAATCAACAGGAACATGGGCAAAAGAAATGTTACTGTCAGTTCAGGACATGCCCGTAGGATGGCACACCGTTACTGTATATTCCCGCGAGCTTGTTACAACCAGTCAGTTCAGAGTCAATGAACGCGAATGGGATTCAGCGCCACGCCCGCCAGAGCATGTAAAGTATCTTAACGATGGAGATATTGCGCCAGTTACGGTGACAGTGACCGTACCGGTTATCAAGACCGAAATAATCGATCACTGGTACACGGCAACACCAACCCCAGATATAACGGATGCGCTGGGAAGCAAGATTGCATATCCGTACAAACCCGGAGATACCATCCCATTCCATGTAGGGATAATCGGGCTGTTAGCTATTGCGGCGATCGTTTTAATGCGGGATCGGAAGTGGGGGAAATGAAAGAAAAAACAAGATTTTATATGCTGCTTACATGCGCTGCAATAATTGCAATTGTATGTGTTGCGAGCGCAATAAATGCACATCAAAATGGAATATATTTAGAATGCATGGCAAGAGAAACCCTCAAAACCTTTAACTCAACAAAATCCATTTGCATTCATTTGGATCCTTTGCTGTGGGATATTTAATATGTCCAGTACTATAACCATAACTTATTCCCCTTTATGGCGCAAAATGGGAAAATATATCGTCAAATGCTTCAATCAACTTCATAATTATTTAACTATCTTAAAGATACGGATCCTTTTATTTTAATGATAATTATGCTTTTGTTTTTAGTAACGAATCCACCATACGAACGATACCAACTTGAGCAATCGAACCTCGTTTTAGATTATTGGGAAAGGATATTGCCAAAAGTTCATTTACCCAAAATTCAGTTGCCAAAAATTGAATTTAAAGAAAGATAAACTTTTTATAAAGGGGAACCCCATACTATAGTGTATGGTTGCACAAAAACGAGCTCTCTGTGATGCAGCAATTGCTATTGCAGAAGCATATGGATCCAACGTCTCAAAAGGCATTCTTGCAATGGAAGCGAGGATAGTTGAGCTGGAGAAAAAAGTTAAGCAGTTAAAATAAGCTATCAAAAAAGGAGGAAAAAATAATGGAAACTTGTATCCACTGCGGATGTATGATCTCTCCTTACCCAATCCACAAAGAGAAAAAGGGAATTTGTGCAGATTGCCATAATGACACTCTCGATATGGTCGGTAAGGCAATGGGAATAGAAATTCCCGAAGACCTCAAAGCGCACGAACAGATAGTGGACAGCCGACCAAAGATTAAGGGAAAACACATGGTCATACAGAAATCTCAAGCACAGATCCTAATGGAAAAACGCAAGCGGGAACTTGGCCAGAGGTATTACTAATGTCAAGCGCTGAAGGCGAGGACGAAATAAATGAACCAACTTGCCTATCATGTGATGAAGACTGTGATTATGCAGGGCACCCGCATCCTGGACAATATGCATGTATAAAACATCCCCAAGCGCGGTCATATCTGAACCGGGAGATTGTGAAGGAACTGGAATTAAGAAAGTGTTTGGCCGCAAGTGGTATCAGAAATGGAAAGTCTATTTGTTTATACGATAACATGATCAACCTCCTCAATGAAGGCGTGAAGAAATGACTCTAAAAGAAACCAAGTCCTCGATAGCTAAGCTCTCAATAGCCGGGTTCTCAATATTTGAGTTATTCCTATGGGGAATAACTTTATTTTTGCTTCTTTTAGCCGTAATTTTCGCAATCTCTCATCCAGTCCAAGCCGAATCCCCCATAGGCGGCCCCGCTCCAAACTACAGCGAATCCCTCCTGCCAAACCTATCCTATGTCCACCAGGGAGAAAACATCTCGCAAGGCAATTATTACGATCTTACTGGCATTTACGGATTCAGCGGGGAGCTCGCGCACTGGAACAACGATGATAACGTTGGAATCGGAATGCCAGATCAGATCGTAACTTTATCTGGCAGACATACTGAATACATAGCCCCCGAAAAATATCCTGTAGGTCGTTGGTGGCAATGGGATGGAGTGTACTGCACAAGCGATTCAGATGTATGTTCCACGGGATTCGGGCATGGGAATGCCTATGTATTTTATGTAAACCCAATCCAGAAAGAATTACAGACAAATGTGGTGGTACTAAAATCGAATATTACAGTTGAACAAAACGGAAGTTCGGTTCAGATCCCGGTGACATATACGCAGGTCCAGACGTACTATGGAACACCGATGCCAACGCCGACTGAGGAACCGACACTTAACCAAAACCTTCAGGATCAAAATGGAAACCCGATTGTCGGCGGAGTTTCCGGAGCGATTGTTGTAACGCCAAAAAGCCCGTTGCCGGTTTGGATTGGGATACTTGCGATAATAACTTTAATCGTAGTGAGGAAAAAGAAATGAGCAAACAGGAAAAAGGCAAAGAAATTCCCGATTGCCGATCTCTTGAGGAGAAGGAACGGATCGCCAGCCATCGGACCTCATATAGGGAATTCCGAAGGATGGTTCACGACCAGGGCAATGCCCGGAGAAGGGCGTTTTACCGGGAGCGGAAGGGGGCGAGGACGTGACCGAGCACCGCATTATCAACGGTGATGTGCTTGACGGTCTGCGAACCCTGCCGGACGGATGCGTTCAGTGCACAGTGACAAGCCCCCCTTATTTCGCGCTTCGTGACTACGGAGTGGATGGGCAGATCGGGCTTGAAGCAACACCGGAGGAATTTATTGACACAATGGTGCGAGTATTCCGGGAGGTCCGGCGTGTCACCCGTTCCGATGGAGTCCTATGGCTCAACCTCGGAGACTCGTATTCAGGGAGTGGGAAAGGACCAACCGGAAAGAACGGCCTTCAGAACGCAGAACAACGAATGGGTTTTGATAAATCTGACAGTAACCGCGGAAGCAAGAAAACCAATTTACGCGGTGGGGCTATACCTGCGGGTCTGAAACCAAAAGACCTGATAGGTATTCCGTGGCGTGTAGCGTTCGCGCTTCAGACGGATGGCGCGGCATCCCCTCAAACAATGCACGCGATCAACAGGATCCGAGCAGCTCTGTTATCAGATTATGATTCGTGGGGGGAAGTCCCAACCAATACCCGCGATGCAATTGAAGATCTCGATCGTGAATGGGAACAGGCGCATAAAGGAGCATGGTACTTCAGATCCGCGATGCCGTGGATCAAACGCAACTGTATGCCAGAAAGCACCACAGACCGGCCCACATCAGCGATAGAGTATATCTTCCTGATGACCAAGAGCGCGAAGTATTTCTATGACGGTGAGGCGATCCGGGTTCCGTCCAGCGAATCGTACCAGAACGACGTCCGCCCGCAGGGAGTACTCAGACAAAAGGTCAACAAGCGATCCAAGTATCCTGATGCCGGACAGTTCAAGAAGCAGGACCAGACTGGCAACCCGACATATACCGGATTCAATGAGCGATGGGCTGCAGGGAAAGGCAACCGCAAATCGTTCCGCGGCGGAGGGAAATATACTGCAGGTCAAAGTTTCGATAATTCAGAGCCGGTTGAGAACGAAACGCACGGCAATCAGCCGAATGTATCAGGAACCCGCAACTATCGCAACTCCGATCCCTTCTTTGAATCATGGCAGGGCCTGTATTCAGAGAGTGAGAATCCGCTGGCGTTCATCATTAACCCGCAGAGCCGGCCCGAATTGCACTTCGCATGTGTTGACGATCAGACGGAGGCCCTGACCACAAGCGGCTGGAAAGGAATACACGCACTTAAAGATGGTGAACAGATTGTAGGGTTTGATGGTGTCGCGCTCTCATGGCAAGAGGCAACATTCCACCGGTATCCTTTCAGCGGCAAAATGGTGGTTGCATCATCCAGGGATCTTTCAATGTGGCTTACCCCAAACCACCGTGTAGTCTGCCGCGATTACGGGGATAAAGGGGAGTGGAAAATCAAGCAGGCCGATAAACTGAAGGGATATGAAGAGATCCCAACATCCGCTCCCTTTGAATGTGACACCTACGGAGAACTCATCAACAAAGATGTGGCCGAGCTTGCCGGGTGGGTGCTTACAGATGGGAGTTACAATCACAAAAAATGCAAAATCATAACCCTTTACCAGACGGAAGGTCGGGGCAAAACAGAACAAATTGATCGGATCTTCAAATCGTTAAGCATCACCCCGAAAATTTATCGCCGTAAAAAAATAGACCGATGGGATCAAATCTCATATTCATTCGGAGGAGAAGTTGCAAAATTTATAAGAGAGGTATTCCCACTTAAAGAAGGAAATTTCGGCATACTCTCTACATGGTCAGATGTGGATCTCCGTGCCCTTTGGAAAGGTATGACCGAAGGCGACGGGAACCAGAGAAAAGACGGGAGAGTGACATTTGTTGGCAACCGTTCAAAAGTGGACTTTTATCAGGCGCTATGTGTTCGGCTCGGGATGACTTGCCGGATCTCATTTAAGCATGGTAACGCATGGGCAGCATTTGTCACGAAGAAACATTCAACGACGATGCGGGGAACCAACGGGAAAACCAACACGCTCCAAACGGATTGTTTTTATGACGGCATTGTATGGTGTCCATCGGTGCGCTCCGGCATGTGGCTCGCTCGCAGGAATGGCCGGCCATTCATCACGGGTAACACATTCCCGGACCTGCTGGCGGCAACCTGCATCAAGGCCGGTACCTCCGAATATGGGTGCTGTCCGAAATGCGGAGCACCATATCAGCGGATTGTAGAGGCAAGCGGCGGCGTTATCGGCAAGGGCTGGCATCCCCACGCAGATGACGGAGTAACTGGGCAGATCGGGGGATTCCCAAGCGAAGGATACACCCGGGAGTTCAAAGGCTGGCAACCCACCTGTAAATGCGGCAAGCCATTGCTCCCCGGCCAACAACCCCCGGAGGCTCTTAAATCATGTCTCGTGCTCGATCCCTTCATGGGTTCCGGCACTGTGGCGGTAGTGGCCCGGGATCTTAATCGCTCATCAATTGGATGCGAGATAAACCCGGAATATGTTAAGATTATACGGGCGAGATTACAGGCCGATTCCCAGCTTGATACCGGCGTTGTGTCGTATCTTTTTGAGAAGGTTCCCGCATGATCGCCCCGCAACCCATCATCGACATATTCTGCGGCACCGCAACGATCCGGAGCACCGGATCCGGTACATCGGCAGGGACGCGGAAGTCTGCCCCGATTGCCGATCCTTGGAGGAAAAGGAGCGGATCGCCAGCCGCCGGACCTCATATAGGGAATTCCGGCGGATGGTTCACGACCAGGACAACGCCCGGAGAAGAGCGTTTTACCATACAAGGAAGGAGGCGAGAGCGTGAGTCACCAACGCAAGAGTAAGATCGTCACCCCGAAGGATGAATGGGGAACACCGCAATGGTTGTTTGACCTTCTGAACGAAGAGTTTGAATTTGACCTCGATGCAGCAGCAACAAAAGATAACTATCTTGCATTTGGATATTTCGACAAGACCTATAATGCCCTAGAGCGTGATTGGGTCCATTATGATAATAACGGAGTGGGTTTTGTCCGTGTTTTCCTCAATCCCCCATACAGCGCCGGCAACATCGACAAGTTCATGGCAAAAGCCTATGAGGAATCGCAGAAAGGCGCTGTCGTGGTCTGTCTGGTGCCATGCGCCACCGATACGAAATGGTGGCACAATTACGCCATGAAAGCGCAGGAGATCCGGTTCATCAAGGGCCGGGTACGGTTTGTCGGATACGATGAAGACGGTAAGGAGATCCGGCAGAGCCCTACGTTCTCTTCGTGCGTGGTGATCTTTGATCAAAAACTCTGGCAAGGCAATCCGTATCCGTGGATCGGAAAATCCATTGAGAAACCCCGGAGCGTGCCCGCATGACCCGGCGAAAGTGTCCCTGGTGTGGCGGGAAAAATCTCCGTCGTACCGAAAGCAACACGCTCCAGGATACCCGAAAACCATACCTCTCTGGAGATTTGGTGAAGAAACCAAATGAGCAGGAGCATGAGCAGGAGAACAGCAGGAAAACGGAGAAAGGAGGAATGCAGGGATGACAGAACCGAAAAAGAAGGGCGCCTTTGTTGCGACACTCTCACTTGACAAGAGCAAAGGGATCCCGGTGGACGAATTCTGCAAACTGGTTGAAATCGTAACCAATCGGCACGGGGAAGGCGTGATGATCTCAGTGCAGGACGAGAAAGGCCGCATGCACTTGACAAACCCGGAAATCGGCGCGATCACCGGATTCAGATATCCCCATCATCTCGGGTACATCGACATTAACACAGGCAGCCTCGTGTGGGACGGTGCAACGTGAAAGTCCACGAGCTCATCGAGCACCTGAAAACCTTGCCTCAGGATCTCCCGGTCTATATCCGGTCCCAAAACGATTATTCCTCCGATGTGGATTATTGGGAGATCTCTCAGAAGGATATCATTCGTGGTGAAGTGATGGATGCGGAAACGGAGAAAGATTATCCGGCGGTCATTATCGGGGATGATCGGGTATGAATAAGACCGCCATAGAGTGGTGCACGCATACCTGGAACCCGATCACCGGCTGCAAGCACGGCTGCCCGTACTGCTATGCCCGGAAGATAGCAGAGCGGTTCAAGGGATCGAAGGCATGGCCTAAGGGATTCGAGCCGATGTTCCACCCGGACCGTCTCGCAGATCCCGGGAAGGTGAAAACCCCATCGACAATTTTTGTATGCTCCATGGCCGACCTCTTCGGGGAATGGGTGCCCTACGAATGGCAGCACAGCGTCTTCGACATGTGCCGGAGATCCCCGAGACATACGTATATTTTCCTGACCAAAAACCCCTACGGGATGCGCGACGCCCTCAAAAATTGGATCCGCGATCATCCCGATGATGCACGTAATATTGAAAACTGGTGGTTCGGTGTCTCTGCCGGCGACCGCGATTACAGCAACACCAGCCAGTATGATCCCGTGGCGGCCCTGCGGTACGTTCCCTCAAAAAATCTCTTTATCTCAATGGAGCCACTGCTCGTCAATTTTGATGTAATCTACCTTAAGGAGATAAAACAGGTCATCATCGGAGCGCAGACGAACCCCGATCGCTGTGCCGGACTTGAGGCAGTACTGAATGTCTGCGAAGCTGCGGATAAAGCCGGCGCCAAGGTATTCATGAAAGACAGTCTCGCGGGTCGATGGCCGGACCGGGAACTGAGGCGGGAACTGTGCTGGCCGCTGAATAAACCCGTGGGGGTGCCCGCATGACCCGGCGAAAGTGTCCCCACTGTGATGCGAGATATCCTGATGTTTACACGACCAGTTGGGCCCGCGGCGCATCACAAGTAATCACCACCCACTATTGTAAAAATTGCGGTACCCGATTCAAATATACTTTTGATTGTATCACAAAAAAGACCAAAATTGAGGAAATATCATGACCGGCCTCTTCCCCTGCCCCTACCACGACCCCACGAAACCCGATTGCGACCACACCAAGAACTGCCCCCTCTACATCTACGAGAAGAACGATGTTGTCTGTACCGCACTGTCACCCGGACAGATTGCCATGGTACGCGGATGGGTAGAGGGTGCGGCACAGGAACGGGAGGAGGCGGGACCATGAGCACGTCATTTGTGAAGGTAAGGTATAGACGTATGGGAACGAAAGCAGACAATCCCCCAATAATTGACATCCAGGGAATTGTTGAAGGAACAACAATTGGGATACCCCCCGGATCAGCGTATGCCCTTATAGATGCACTTAGCGCTGCGCTTGAAGATTATGAAATGGAAGTTATACCATGAGACAGATCTCATTCTCTCTCACCCGGGACGCTTTCCTGAATGGATCAAAGGATATAACCCGACGCTATCTGAGCTGGGATCCCGAAAAATTCCCGAAGGGCACCCGGCTCATGGCTGTGAATCAGTGCCAGGGGCTCAAAAAAGGAGAGCAAATCAAGTATGGCCCGATTGATATCCTATCAAACGAGCCGGAGCCATTGGACCAGATTATAAAGCAGCCGGTACGATCCGATCAATTCGTATCCGGCTGGATGGCAAAAACGGAGACCCAACGGGAGGGTTTCCCGGCATGGACGACAGAACCACGGTGTTTTGTCGATTTCTTCTGCAAGGCCAACAAGTGCAAACCCGATGATGAAATTCATAGAATTGCCTTCAGGAGAGTTGCATAATTATTATAAGAGGCAAAAAATGAAAAAACCGTACTTTTTTTTAGCAGCCGTCATTCTTGCAGGAGCATTGTTAAGGATATACCAGTTCACCTGGCAATGTCAGATGGTCGATGAACAGTTCACGGCAAGCTACATAACAAACAGCGTATCGTATATCGTCCAGAACAGCTTGGCTGCAGATTTCAATCCCCCTACTTATTACCTGTGCGCGAAACTATCGGCGTTCATTCATGGCGGCATCGACAATTTTAGTATACGGTTACCGGCATTGATATTTGGTATACTGGCGATCCCGGCTGCATACTTAGCTGGAAAAGAACTGAAAAACAATACGCTGGGGATCCTTACCGCAATCGTAGTAGCAATCGATTATCCACTTATCTATTACTCCCAGAATGCACGGCCTTATTCAATGGTCTTGTTATTTTTCACATTGTTTATCTGGATGTTTATAAGAATATACACCGGCAAAGACAAATCAAACACATCAATAATTATCCTTGGGATCTTAGCTGCAGCGTGCCTGTGGTCGCATTACTTCAGCGCCGTTCCGCTCGCAGTCGCATTTATATTATTAGCAAAAAAGAACCGGCACATTGCAATAAGTTCAACGATCGACGCGGGGATCTTTATCCTGCCAATGGCATTAATGTTCGGGCTAAACCAATTCGGGGAACGGATCGTAAAACAGTCAACCGGATTGGAAATATCATGGTACCAGATGATAACGTATATTCCTAACGAGCTGTTCTGCTGGATGTGGATCGTTATCTTACCATTGGTGGCATATGCATATCACCAAAAAAAGGATACCGCAATCAGGCCATTAGTCTGGATAGAGGTATCGGCGCCGATATGTTTAGTGGCATCCACCTTTTTAACCGGCTGGTTAATGCCACGATATACTGTCCTTGTAGCGCCATTACTGATTATTACCGCAATGTACCCTATTGCCGATTATCTCGATACGCTCCCGCAAACAAAAAAATTAGCATTAATGCTGTTAATTATCTTCGGGTTATTTGCAATGAACATAATGTCACTATATAGCTTGTGGACCTGGAGCTGGTGCCCGGCAATGCATTTACCTATACCAGAACGCGGGATGTTATGGATCTAAAACCAGACAAACCTCTTACCCTTTTCTCGCCCATATCCAATCTAAAAATAAAAATCAAACAACAATTCTTTTATAGACTACTGACTATATACTAATGTATGGAAGTAACCTGCACCAATCCCAAATGCAACTATATTTGGGAATACAAAGGAAAAAATCCCTTCTATGCATGCTGTCCGAGGTGTCACTATAATGTGAGAATCCGCAATGAACCTCAAAACGATCCAAAGGTGAAATTATGAAACAAGTTGTACCAGAATTACGGAGCATTCCGCTTACTCACTTTGATTGTTCGGATAGGATAAAGAATCCCCTTTATCCGGAATATTCCGGATGTCAATCAACTTGCCATGCTAAAGACGCCGGTATAGGGGAATCGTGCGAAATGCGTATGAAAGTGGGATATTATCGGCCCTGCCCAAAGAGGTATGCACAATGAAACGAGAAATGCCGGAAGATCTCAAGAAAGATGTTCGTAAAATGATACGGATTTGCAAACTTGAGAATCCCGAATGGGAGGATGAACTGTACCGGCTATTTACGCTTACCCCGACCCCGGAAGAAAAGAAGTTCTGGGTAAAGTTGGGGGTCTGGAAACGCGGGAAAATCCACATGGGCCGGGACGAGATGGAAAATCTGCCCGTAACCTTCGCACTCTGGCATCTTGCCCGCTTGAATATCCTGAAACGGGTGACGGTATGAAATAGGTTGTACCAGAATTACGAAGCATTCCACTTACACGATTTGATTGTGACGATCATTCGTGGTTTATGACATGTGATGGCGTATTCCGACTATGCAAGATTCTTCAACCCGGGACTTTGATTTTGAGATCTCCCGTTGATTGTAAAGAATGGTGTGAAGCCGGACTATGTCCAAAGGGGCACTCATCATGAAACTCACCATCAATTTCAAAGAGCCAAAACCCGACAACACTGAGATCTCCCTAACGCTCGAAGCAATCGCCCAATGCGTCCGTGAGGGCAAGCGATACGGTATCGGGTATCCGGACAATGTACTAACATGGAGTGTGAAGGAGAAATGACACCATTAGAATACAAACAGAAATTATTACCATTACCAGTAAAAGCATTACTAATTATACGAAAAATAAAAAAGAACGAATTTGTAAGAGTCAAAGTACACAAAATTCATAAAAAAACATGTGATATCATTTTTGAACATGGTAATGTTGCATCATTGGGAATTCCACATGATGATATAACACAAATTGGTGATATAGAATGACATATTGCGCGGCTTGCGGAGGATCAAAGAACCACGAAGATATGGCCGGTTCTATTACTGGAAATATTATTGATTATGAAAAGAGGTACCCGCTGCAGGGACCAAAAACATTATTCTTTTGTAAAGTTTGTTGGCCCAGAATGGAATCCCAAGGATTGACGCAATCATGAGAGAATTACACAGTCATTGCCAATGCGATCAATGCTCTGGTGTTGATTGCGGGCAGGATGATCCGGAAGCCTATGAGCAATCCCAAAAAGAGGGGAGAGAGGCGATCAAGAAGGAAGAACGAGAACGGGTGTTAGATGGAGCGTATAAACGGCTGCAAAGTATTTGTACGGACACTATGAAAGAAGAGGGGATACCGGCAGTCTTTTTCTCAGATATTGACAGTCTGTTTGTAGAGCTGAGGGGAGGGAAGAAATGATCGAACAAAAGCCAAGCTCATTCCGCAATAAAGGTACCAAAGAGATATTCAAAGATGCCGGCTCAATGGTCCTTGATGCACAGAAAAGGTACGGAATATGTCTGAATCTCGTGTACTGTGATATCGAATGCGTCGTGAAAGATTTGGATGGGGATTGCTGGTACATCCTTGATGAGTGTAGCAACTGGGATTATTTCCCACACAACGAATACGAGATTATCTTTACCGGAGAACCAACACCGGAACGCTCCCAGCGTCTTCCCCCCTGCCCGAAATGCGGCGCATGGACCTTCTCAGCCAACATCGATGCCGGGTACTCATTACTCTGCTCGAATGATGCCTGCAAGTGGCAGCAGAAGATCGTGGCGCAGGGAGCTCAGACACCCAAGAAATTAAGGGCCCGATCTTCCCCTGCATAACTTTTTTAAAAAAAAGATATCAGCTCGGAACTTTTGCGTTAAGCATATCCCGAAACGCTTTCTTGCCAGCTTCTTCTTCAGTCAGTCCAGGATATTCGCGATCTCGTAATGCTGCAAGTTTACGGGAATAAACTTTATCAAGCGATACAGTAAAGGAACTCATATTAATACTTTATTTACATTAACAATAAAAAAAGTTTTCTATTGCTTATAAACCATTAAACGCCTTCTTATTTTTGTAGGAGGTGACGAAATGAGCATGTTTTACGCAAATGCCATGAGAGGTTATGCGCTCGGAGCCAAGTACGGTCTCCGTGAAGGCATGGTCCGGTACCAGCACTCTACCGAGACCCCCAAGATGGATGACTCTGCAATGCAGGGCGCTATCGGTATCATCATCGCAGTCGGTGGTGTCCTGATCGCACTGTATATCATCGCAGTGGTTGTAGGTTCGATCTCCTACGCAGTCACCTCGGGTAACATCAAGCTGTCGCCCACTTGGAACACGACCATCACCAACATCGACAGTCAGGCCCAGGCAACATTTAACCTCGCAAATGTTCTCCCTATTGCGATCATAGGAGTCGGTATGAAATTATGTAATTCTTTGAAACGAATTATATATTTCACGATTTATCCTTATGATCGTGATTGGTGCATTCAGCGGCCCCGGTATCTAAATTCAAGGCCAAATATAGCCTAGAATTGTGTAAGAGCGTTGAATACTGTTGCAACAAATCAGGTGGGGAAAATCCCCGCCTTTACCTTCTTAAATTCTTCTTCTGTAAAATAACATCTCCCATTAAATTCTTTTATTATCATTTCTGCAAAGAATCTTCTATAAATTGTCTCTTCATACGGCGTATCATTTGATTCTACTTTATGAACAAATGCATGTTCCGGTACTGCCAATGGAACCATCATACGAATATACATTAGTTCTTCTTCTGTAAATTCAGGTAATCCAAATCGTGCAACGTTCTTTGGGAGACGTTTTCTTATTAGATCCATATCTTCTATTTTACTCTCGCAGCATGCAAGTTTTTCAATAAACACATGATGCACATCCAGACGTTTGTTGTTATTCTCAGATTTTGTTTTTCCAGATAGAACACATTCATTACCAAAGAAATAACGTACCCTCTCACGGAGAGAATTGTTAAATCGTTCGCAGTAGGGATAAAATGTTTGGCCATGATCATACATATGGCTGTTCTTACCACGAGAATATTTATGGTAACAGTCGAATGAGCAATACGCTCCACGCGGAGACGATCTATTAACTGCAGACTCTTTTATCTCGAACTCTACCCCACAATACTTACATACTTTCTTCGATCTGTTCCTTCTTGCAATCCCCCGGCATTTCCTAGAACAACACTCAGTTTTATAATTTTTAGTTATGGACTCACGTTTGTAAAAAACAGTTCCGCAGACTTTACAAACAATCCGTATTCTATTACTATTTTTTTCTGCCCGGCATTTGTTTGAACAAAAAACATGCGGTCTCAGTCCACTAATCTTTCTATAAAGCTCTTTACCGCAATTTTCACATTTTACTAAAACCCTTTCTCCGCGAGATTTCTTATAACATTCCTGGGAACAATATTTTCCATCTTTCTCAGAAGGATAATATTCAAATTCTTTCCCACACTCCAGACAAATTGATTTTTGTTTCATTTACTATCATTACTATATTAACTCCAAAAGTTATAAACCTGCCTACGGCACGCCCCAGTTCTCCATTCTCTCCATCCCCTGCAGCCCGTCTTTTTTCAGGACCGCCCGATCATGTTTCTGATCGTGGGCCCTGTCAATAATATCCAGATCCCGCTTTGATAATCGTGGGGCATCATTTGCCATTTCAAGAATTGATTTCATAGAGAAGTGATAGCGGCAAGAAGGTAAAAAGATTTAGTAACATAAAAATTTAAACGAAATACTAAATTCCAGCAATGCATAAACGCAGCAATTAAATACTAACAAAGCATATATGTTATTGTATTAGGTGAAACAATCATGCGTAAAGGACTTGCAATTATTATAACACCAGATGAAGAATCGCCACGCGGATGGAGAATCTATGCACAGAAAGGCATCAAATCCCACGATGAACTGCTTGGGTCCACAGAAGCGCTCAAAGCAATCTCTAGGGAGAACAAGCATCTCTGCTTTGAATTAACCGCACCAGGGACACTCCAGTGGGATAATCCGGATCAGAAAGGCATTGATGTACTTGAAAAGAACGGCATCGTATCAAGGAAGAACGCTATTGGCGGAATTCCAATACTTCCGTCATCGGTATACATAGCTATCTGGGAATATCTTGGGCAGCACCCAGAATTGTTAGAGTGGCTTCCGGGATTGCTTCAGGCACCATCAGCAATTGCGTACCTAACGCTCGGTGACGAGAACACGCTCGGTGACAGGAACACGCTCGGTGACGAGAACACGCTCGGTGACGAGAACACGCTCGGTGACAGGAACACGCTCGGTGACGAGAACACGCTCGGTAACTGGAACACGCTCGGTAACTGGAACACGCTCGGTAACTGGAACACGCTCGGTAACGAGAACACGCTCGGTGACGAGAACACGCTCGGTGACAGGAACACGCTCGGTAACTGGAACACGCTCGGTGACAGGAACACGCTCGGTGACGAGAACACGCTCGGTGACAGGAACACGCTCGGTGACAGGAACACGCTCGGTGACAGGAACACGCTCGGTGACGAGAACACGCTCGGTGACGAGAACACGCTCGGTAACTGGAACACGCTCGGTAACTGGAACACGCTCGGTGACGAGAACACGCTCGGTGACGAGAACACGCTCGGTGA
>Ga0265330_10000198_pt1 | contig 46563 bp, 41 predicted proteins | sample 41919metaG_FD_202083 | JGI IMG/M metagenome (GOLD analysis project Ga0265330, IMG submission 202083) | Rhizosphere microbial communities from Carex aquatilis grown in University of Washington, Seatle, WA, United States - 4-19-19 metaG | ecosystem: Host-associated > Plants > Roots > Rhizosphere...
AAACATCCTGAGATCCTTCCCATCGGGTCGCTGGCGCAGTTTCGCATCGAAAAAGACAAGCTGATCCTTCGCGCCGAAGGCATGGACAAAGAACGGCAGTACCTCGTCGTTTCCATCACGCCCCGCTTCGAAAGTGCTTCGTCCGGCACGACACAGGCCAGCAAATAAGCCCGGGACTTTAGGCCCAGGAATCCCGGCCCGGAACCGGCGGTCTTCACATCCAGATCAAGCCCGAGGAGCGGGGGGAATACGATAACCCCGGGCGCAAGCCCGGGGTCAGCCGGAGTGATCGAAATCGCGAGCCAGCGTTAGCGGGCGAAAGAACCGCGCCGGCCCTGGCCCCCAGGGGAAAGCCGCGCGCAATTCTCCCACTGCTCGCAGCCAGCCCGCGCAACCGGCGCCTTCAACCGCGGAAAACCTCTGAGTTTATTTCTTGGCCCCGATCGGTCTGTAGCCCGACGTCGTTGCCTTCTTCACCGCAGACATTGCATCGTCGGTGCTCATCAGCGGAGTGGTCTTTACTGCCTTCAATGAGCCGCCCGCGGCCGCGGCGATCGCAAACGATGCCATGCTGACGTTGTCGGGCATCTCCACGACCATCACCAGATCGTATTCACCGAACGACAACCACGATGCGCTCAGCTTGCCGCCGAGCTTCTTCGCAACCTTTTTCACCACCTCGGTACGGTTTTCCGGGTTCTTCATGAGCGACGCCAGCGCTTCGCTCGTGTACGAAGCTTGAACCAGATAACTTGCCATGGGGAATCACCTTTCAGATTCGACTTTCCTTCTTGGGGGATGGAAGGCTTTTCGAGTATATCGCCGCCTTCCCGACTCGCCCCGCAAATCTTCCCCTCACCTGATTCCGAAAGCGCCGTCAGCTGGAGAGGCGATGCCTCAATGACTCAAACTAGAATCGGGACAGTATGATTCCCTGTTGGAGTGAACCGGGCTGCCACATCCATAAGCAGAGGTCCCATTGATGAAGCAGAATTTTGCCGCTGTCATTCTCGGTGGTACCGGGCAAGTGGGTGGTGCAGCCGTCACCGAGCTGCTGGCAATTCGGGAATGCCGCGAAGTGGTAATGGTCACCAGGAAGCCCATTGCCGCGCGATCGTGGGTGCGCAACGTCGTTCTCGATACCGGCGCTGCAGACTTTGCCGAGCGAACCGCCGCGCTTGCCCGCGAAGTTTTGAGCCAGGGACCTGCGAGTGCGGTGAGCTGCGTGGGCGTCGGATCCGGATCGATGCGCTTGAGCGAAGAAGAATTGCGGCAACTTGAGCTTGGCGTCGTTGGTGCATTCGCGCGTGGATGCCATGGCGCCGGGATCGCTCAATTTTGCCTGCTTTCCGCGGCCGGAAGCTCAACCCACAGCCGGATTCGGTACGCGCGCGTCATGGGAATGAAGGAAGACACACTGCGCAGCATCGATTTTGCCCGTCTCGCCATCTTTCGACCCGGCATCATCGTCGGCAACGCTCATACTCCTGCATGGGCCGGTTGGTTGGGGAAGCTCGTGCCTGGGCGGTTCGGCAATATTGATCAGCAGATTCTCGGCCGCTCAATCGCCGCGGAGATCGCTTTGCACAGTCGAAGGACTGGCGAAGTAATCCTCGAAAATACAGCCATGAAAAAACTCGCCGCGCAGCTGCAAGCTCCCAGCAGTTAAATCCTAGGCAAATCGGAATGAAGCCCAATCTTTCTGCTTTCACTCGGTATTTGCCGCCGGCTATTCCCTGGCTCTGCAAGCCCCGCTGACTCCGCTGTCTTTCACCCGCCTTTGCTACACTTCTCCTGAAGCATCAGTCCGCTCAACCATGCATTCCATCCTCCACCATCGCCGCGGGAGCCTTCATGCCGGTTGTTGAGCTCGCCTCGGTCACCAAGGCCTACGAAAGCAAAGTCGCAGTTCGCGATCTCTCGCTCTCCATTGATGCCGGCCAGATGTTTGGGCTCCTCGGCCCCAACGGCGCAGGCAAAACCAGTTCCATCCGCATGATGATGGGCATCACCATGCCCGACTCCGGCCGCATCACCCTCTTTGAAAAACCCTTCGACCGCCGCAACCTCGACCGCGTCGGCTACCTGCCTGAAGAGCGCGGCCTCTACAAGAAGATGAAAGTCCTCGACCAGCTTGTTTTCTTCGGCGAACTCCACGGCCTCACTCGAGAAGCAGCCCGCAAGCGCGCCGTCGACTGGGCTTCCCGCATGGAAATCTCCGGCTCTCTCGACAAGAAAACGCAGGAGCTCTCCAAGGGTATGCAGCAGAAAATTCAATTCATCGACACTCTGCTCCACGATCCTGGCCTTGTGGTCATGGACGAGCCATTCAGCGGCCTCGATCCCGTCAACGCCACGCTCCTCCAGGACGCGCTCCTCGATCTCAAGTCGCAGGGCAAAGCCATTCTCTTCTCCACGCACCGCATGGATCAGGTCGAAAAACTCTGCGACTCCATCTGCCTCATCAACAACGGCGAGGCCGTTCTCAGCGGCAACCTGCGCGAAATCAAGAGCCGCTATGAGCGCAATCGCGTCATCGTCGAGTTCCAGGGCAGCTCTGACTTCCTCAAGTCCGACGAAATCGCTTCGGCGAACAACTACTCAGGCCACGCCGAGATCACTCTCAAGCCCCACGGCGACGCGCAAAAGCTCCTCCACCTCGCCGCCTCCATGGCCGCCATCTATCGCTTTGAGCTCGTAGAGCCTTCACTCGAAGAAATCTTCATCCAGACCGTGGGAGGCAAAGCCGATGCGTAACATGCTTCTTGTCGCCCGCCGAGAGTACGTCGAGCAGATTCGCGGTCGCGCCTTTCGCATTTCCACCATCCTCGTCCCCACGCTTATTCTCTTTCTTCTCGGCGTCAGCGGCTTCACGGGCCGTAAGCTCGCCAGCGGCCGCCACATCGCCATCGCGGCGGACAGTGCCTCCCTCGCCGCCGATATCCGCGACGATCTTCTCGCCGACAAGGGCGCCCGTTACACCGTCGACATCGTCGCCCCCTTCACCGCGCAGGACCGCGCCGACCTTCATGCCCGCATCGAAAACAAATCCCTCGACGGTCTCGTCATCATTTCAAACTCCGCCTCCGCGTCGCCCAGCGTCACCTACGAATCGCAATCTTCTGCCGACCTCCTCGATACTTCGCGTCTCACCGATGCCATCAACGCCGGCTTCCTCAATCTGCGTCTGGCCCAGCAGGGCATCTCCAGTTTCCAGGTCCATTCCCTCGTCCAATCCGTTCCCCTTGAAACCCTCCAGGTCTCCTCCAGCGGCAAAACCGGCAAGAGCCAGGGCATGGCGCCCTTTTACACCTCCATGTTGATGACCTTCCTTATGACCATGCCCATCCTTCTTTACGGCATGGACATGGCCCGCTCTGTGATCGAAGAAAAAAGCTCGCGCATCTTTGAGGTCATGCTCGCCGTTGCCCGCCCTGAAGATCTGCTCGCCGGCAAGCTCCTCGGTGTCGGCGCAGTCGGCCTTACGCAAATTGCCATCTGGCTCGCCGCGGCCGCTCTCCTCTCCGGTTCGGCCCTGGCTGGCCCCATCATCAGCGGCCAGATGAAAATTCACTTCAGCATTCTTGAAGCCGTCCTCTTCCCCATCTACTTCATCCTCGGCTTCTTTCTCTACAGCGCCTTCTTCTCTGGCCTCGCCGCCACTTGCGAAACCGCGCAGGACCTCCAGATGTACATCACCCTCGCCGTCATACCCACCTGGACCAGCTTCGCCATCCTGCCCTTCCTGCTCAACAATCCCAACTCGCCTTGGGTCGTCGCGGCTTCACTCTTTCCTCCCACCGCCCCGCTAGTCATGGTCCCGCGTATTGGAATGCTCTCGGCGCCCTATCCCTGGGGCCAACTCGTCCTCTCTCTCGCTCTCATGGTCTTCAGCATCTGGGCCGTCATCCGGTTCGCATCACGCCTCTACCGCGTTGGAATCCTCATGTACGGCAAGCGCGCCACCCTTCCTGAAATCCTCCGCTGGCTCCGCTACAGCTAGATTCCTGATCTCTGCTCTCTGCTCTCTGCTCTCTGTTCTCTGTTCCGTTTGCAACTCATCCCGCGCGAATCCCATCTCACCCATTGAGAAACGCTGCGAGTGATGCGTAAGTTCGGATGTTCAGAATTGCTCAGCTAAGCGTCCAGAGCCCGTGCTATCGCCTGTCATCTCCCACAAGGCAGCCATTGAATGAAAAATCTTTTTGAATTACGCCCGCGATCCATTTCTCTTTTCGCCTTTCTCGTCATCACGTTGATTGGCGCCATCCAGCCGCGCCTTCATGCAGACCCCCCGCTCGTCCGCTATATGCAAGGGACCTATCACGGCTTCCTTGAGCTGCTTTCGCCAGACGGCCAGGTTGTCGCTTATGGAGACAGCACACAGGTCGTCCGTGGCGATCGCGTCACTGCAGAAACAGTTTTCACTTTCAAGGATGGTTCTACCGACGACGAAACCACGGTCTACTCGCAACACCGCACATTCCAGCTCATCTCCGACCACCATATTCAAAAGGGTCCCTTCTTCCCTCATCCCATGGCGGTGTTTGTCGACGCCCGCAGCGGTCAGTTCATCACCCGCACCACGGGCAAGGACGGCAGGGAGGAGGTTAAGAGCAGCCATGTTCAGTTGCCGGCCGACCTCGCCAACGGCCTGATTCCCCTCGTCATTGAAAACATGGGCCCCGGCGAATCTTCAAAAACAGTCTCTATGGTTGTAGCCACACCCAATCCGCTCGTGGCCAAACTCGTCATCTCCAAAATTGGCGACGACAGCTACTCACTGGTCGGCACTGCTCGCAAGGCGACCCATTATGAGATCAAGATTGTGCTCGGTGGAGTCGCTGGCTTTGTGGCGCCTCTCATCGGCAAAGCTCCGCCAAATATCGAAATCTGGGCAGTGACCGCGCAAGCTCCGACGTTCGTTAGAGAACAAGGCCCCCTCTATCCCGACGGCCCCGTCATGACCATCCAGCTGATCAGTCCCACCTGGCCCGACTCCGCCAAGCCCGGCAATTAATCCGTCTCTCGACCAAGCCCGGGTTAGCGGGCAAAAGACGGTAGCCCCACGGCGCAAGCCTGGGGTCGGTCAATGCAATCAAAATCAAAAGCCCGCGTCGGCGGGCGAAAGAATCCGTCGATCATTCCTTTCATATTGCTAGCCTCTCTCCACATGCTCCGCCGAACGAAACTCCGTTTCGGACACACAAAAGGCCAATATAAGCCCTGTTTCAACGCCTGCGAGTAAATCGCAAGTTACGTAAACAATCACCCCCGCTTGCCAGCGACCGCCGCAGTGAAAGCGCTCCATACCTTCAGATTTCCCGCATATTCTTTCAGCATCCGTTCGGGATGAAATTGAAGTCCCACGACGAACCTTGCTTCAGGATCGTAGAAGGCCTCAATCAAACCATCGTCCGCATGTGCCATCGGCCTGAACCGCCGTGCCAGTTTCCGAATTCCCTGGTGATGATAGCTGTTCACTCTGAGCGTCTTCCTGCGATACCACCGCGCCAGCGGCGTATCCGGCAAAACAGAGATCGGATGGCGGTACGTGTCGTAGTTCTCAAGATCGATGTGGTGTCGGTTCGAGCCCTTTTCCTTCTGCACATCTCCATAGAGTGTTCCGCCGCATACCACGTTCAGCAGTTGCGATCCGCGGCAGATCCCCAGGATCGGAACCCCGCTGCTCAGCGCCTCGCGTAAGAGGCGAACCTCGATTTCGTCTTTCAGGGGAAGCGTCTTTTCGACGTATTCAAAATTCGCCTTCCGGGCCGCGAACCGTTTCGGTTCAACGTCATCCCCTTCCACCAGCAGAAGTCCGTCCATGCGCTCCTTGTATTGGGGCAGGCACTTGAGCGTTCCGGGCACCACCGGCACGATCACCGGCGCCGCGCCCAGTTTTACCAGGAGCTCGAGATGAAACTCGCCGACGTAATCGATCAGCTTGTTTTTCCGAGTAGCTCGGTTGGCGACGACAACTATGAATGGGCGCTTCATTGGAGCAGTGTCCGCAGGGCTTCCACCAGGCGCTTGTCCTTCTCGCGCCCCTGAGAAGCGACTCGGATATGAAACGCGTCCATCCCGAGTTTGTTCGAGCAGTCGCGCACATACATCTCGTGCTCCACCAGCAGCCGCATTTGGAGTTCCTTCGCGGTCATGCCGTTCTTCACCTTGAAGAGCAGAAAATTCGCGCCTGTTGGATAGACCTCGAGTTGGGGGATCACTCGAAGATCGCCATAGAGTTGCTTCACGTCGCCGATCAGCCGCCTTCGGCCCTCATGATAGGCGGCATCGTTTGCTGGCAGCAGCGACAGAAAATATTGCGCAATCGTGTTCAAGTTCCACGTTGAAAGAAAACGGCGCAGGCGATTGAGAATGTAAAGATTTGCGCTGTAGCAATACCCCAGGCGCAGGCCCGGCACGCCGCAGTGCTTGCTCATGCTGCGAACAATCAGCAAGTTCGTGAATTGGTCCGCGATCGGCAGCAGGCTCGGAATTGGATCACCGGCGAAATCGATGAACGACTCGTCGACAATTACCAGCTCCATACCCCGCGCGCGGTGCAGGAATTCCACCATCTCTTCGAGCGGGATGAACTGGCCCGTCGGATTGCCCGGGTTGATCACCAGCAGGCACGCCAGCTTTCGTTGGTTCACCCAGGCTAAGTAGTCATCGAGATGCAGTTGATACCTGTCTTCTGGATCGAGCGCGTAAAGCTCCGCATCCCGCGAGTCCTTCATCTTCTCGATGTATTCGCCGAAAGTCGGAATCGGCACCGCGATCCGGTCGATCAACGTCAGCTTGATGAGCGTGATCAACTCTGTCGCGCCGTTGCCGATAATCAGGCGCTCGGGATCCACATTCAGAACCGCCGCCAGATGTTTCTGGCTCATCAGCGTGTTGCTCGACGGATAGGATTTAATCACGTTCGGCAAATTGGCTTGCAAATCCTCGAGCATCCCGGCGGTCGGATAATACGGATTCGCAATGAAACAGAAATCTACGATGTCCTTGGCCTTTTCGTAGCCCACAAGATCGCTGAGCGCCGGCGAATGGGAGGTCTCGTAGAAAAGGTGCTTTCTCAGTCCAGCCGGCGAATCCGCGGTAACCTCACTCTCGACCATTCTTGTCTTCATCCTGCATTCTCCGGTTCTGGCATCGTTCTCAGAGGGAACCTGTGCCCGCTTAGCTGCCGCGACGCACCCACGCCGGCAAATTCTGCCGTCATGAAATGACAATAGCTTAGTGCGCCTATTTGTTGGATGAGCGGGTATTGAATGCCGGCAGTGCGCGACCAACCGCGTGCCAGCCGAAATCGCGCCCAATCTACGCAGCCTCGTTGTCTCTCGATCGTCCTGGACTCTCCACGGCATCGCGCCAACCACGGTGGTCTTTTTCAATATGAAGCGTGAATTGCTCCGCGAACCAAGTCAGGTTGTCAGCTGCTGAAGTAATCCATCTCTGGCGCGAGGGCATCGCTTTTCCGCAGGATGAGCATCGTGCAGTCGCGGGGTAATCGTATTCGTCATAAACGACGGTCAGCTCCGGCTTTGTTGCCATAGCCAAAGTGCCCGGCGTCCTGCTGCCGATTGCTCCCGATGCCATATTGCTCCCTCAACTCAAATTCCAGGATCAGGCGAGCATCGAGACCTGGGTCAGTTCCACGTCTGTTGTTTCGCGCTCTGTGCAGGTTGGATGCCATTCTCTCCGCGATCGTTTACAAATCCCTGTCTAATGTTGTCAAGCCCCTTCGGCCAACGAGCACCCACGCTCGCTTCCGCCAACTCGCTGGCGTCACTTCACTTATTCACTTTTTCACTCCTCCACATTCTTCCCTCAAGTTTGCCGGTAATTAAGTGCCTTTGGCGCATACTCAAACCAGATCAAAGATTCATCCCAAAGCTGCGACCGATCGGCGTTCAAGATCCATGGTGTGCAAACTTCGGACTGCTGTTTACTGTCTTCTGTCTGGTGCATTCTCATTCACTGCTTCACTGGCCGTGAGTCGGTGCCTCAAACAAGACTCGGAAAATAATTCAATAAAAAAATTTCTGCATTTTCGCCAAATATTCGCCATTTAACTCGTTTAGAATCAACAAACCGCTCTCGGGAAATTCGGAAAATGACGTCAAATTACGCACAATATGTGGCGAACAACTCTTTTAGAATCAGCGCGACCCCCTCATTCGCAGCATGGGCGCTTTCACTCCGCAACTACTTCATTTCACAGTTCTTGTTTCACTTCTTCACTCCTTCACTTCTTTGCTCAAACACCCCGCCCCGCCGTCCACGGTTTACCTTTCACCGTCCACTATCCATCGCGCGCCTCGCGCCAGATCCCGCTCACTCTGCTAACCCCGCGAGCTTCGCTGTCTTTCCGCCGTAAAATCGACTCCAGTGACGACCGTAGCCAGCGAACAGTTCTCGCTCCGCCAGCGCCTTGTGCTGGCCGTCGTTCCGCGTCTCGTCTGGGCGCTGCTCTCTGTCGTGGGTCGCACCTGGCGCTTCGAAACGATCGCCGAACTGGGCGCCACCCCGCTCCCCTTCGGTGAAGGCGCGGGAGCCGAGATCTTTTGCTTCTGGCACCAATGTGTTCTGCCCTGCACTTTTTATTTCCGCCGCACCGGCGCAACCATCATCGTGAGCCAGAGCTTCGACGGCGAGCTCATCGCGCGCACACTCGGGCTCTTCGGATACAAAACCGTCCGCGGCTCCAGCTCGCGCGGCGCAGAGGAAGCGCTGCTCGGGCTCAAACACACCGTCGAATCTGGCCGTCCTGCGATCTTTACTGCCGACGGCCCCCGCGGTCCTATCTTCCGCGCCAAGCGCGGCCCCGTCCGGCTCGCCGCTCTAACCGGCGCTCGGATCGGCGCTTTTCACCTGGAGCCCCAGCGTGCCTGGTCACTCCATTCATGGGATCGCTTCCTGGTCCCCATCCCGTTCACGCGTATCGCTGTCAGTTGGTCACGCTGGACTTGCGTTCCTCGCGGCCTGGCGGACGACAAAATTGAAGAGCAGCGCGACCTGCTCACCGCCACCATTGAGCGCGCCCGCCTCCACGCGCTCAACCACTTCGGGAAAGCCAATGTCTGAACCAGCTCCTCCAAAACCTGAAAGCGCGGAGCGGGTTGAGGACTACGACTACGATCTCCCCGGCGACCTCATCGCACAGGAGCCCCCAGCCGAGCGCGGCTCGAGCCGCATGCTCATCATGGACCGCGCCACCGGCGCATTCCGTGACGACCTCTTTGCCAATCTCGGCACGCACTTGCGACCCGGCGATCTTCTCGTCCTCAACGACAGCCGCGTAATTCCAGCGCGGCTCTACGCGCACCGCACACTGGTCAGGGATCGTGAAACACCAACCGGCCGCATCGAAGTCATGCTCACCGAACCCGCTGGCGGCAACCGCTGGCGCGCTCTCGTTCGCCCCAGCCGCAAGGTCGCCATCGGCGAGCGCCTCGTTTTTCCCGCGCCTTCGGGCGCTATCGCTCTTGAAGCCGAAGTCCTCGAGCGTGGTCTGTTCGGCGAGCGCCTGCTCGAGTTCGCCCCAGTCCAGGATTCGAGCGGGGACTTCTTCACCGTGCTCGACTCCATTGGTCACACGCCGCTGCCGCCGTACATCCATCGCGACGACGCCGACTCCGATCGTGATCGCTATCAGACCGTATTCGCCCGCGAGCGCGGTTCCGTCGCCGCCCCCACCGCCGGCCTGCACTTCACTCCGGCTGTTCTTGAACAACTCTCCGCTAAAGGAATTGAGATCGCCCGCGTCACACTGCATGTCGGCCTCGGCACATTCGCGCCGCTCCGGGTCGAGCGCGTTAGCGAGGTACATCTGCACAGCGAGCGCTATACCATCACTCCCCAGGCCGCCGGCGCCATCAATCGCGCGCTCGCCGAACATCGCCGAATCGTCGCCGTCGGCACCACCGTCGTCCGCACCCTCGAATCCGCCGCCCTCGCCTCGCGAAACGCTGAAATCCAGCCGCACTCCGGCTCGACCAGCATCTTCATCTCACCCGGCTTCGACTTCCGCGTGGTCAGCGCGCTCCTCACAAACTTCCATTTGCCCCAGTCCAGCCTGCTCATGCTGGTCTCCGCCTTCGCCGGCCCACGACGCGCCGGACTCGACCGGATCCTTGCCGCCTACCAGCACGCAGTCCGCGAGCGCTACCGCTTCTTCAGCTACGGCGACTGCATGTTCATCGCCTGATCCACGTACTGTCTCTGCTGCTTGCTGTCTGCTGTTCCCTGTCCACCGTTCACCGTCCGCTGCTATCCTCACTATCGATGCCCGATTCGCCCAGGCCGCCCGTCTTCCTCCTTGACGCGATGAGCTTTATCTTCCGCGCCTATCACGCCATGCAGCGCTCGCGGCCCATGTCCACGCGCTCCGGCCTGCCCACCGCGGCCACCTATGTCTTCGTCAACATGATCAAGAAGCTCCGCCAGGACTTCTCTCCCAAGTACTTCGCCGCGGTCTTCGATGTCAGCGGCGAAGTCTTCCGCGACGAGCGCGCCCGCTCCATCGCAACTCTTCGCCGCTGGAACGGTAAAACGCAAAGCTTCGAAGACGTGAGCTACGACGGCTACAAGGCCAAGCGCGAATCCATGCCCGAGGATCTTCGCCGCCAGATTCCCTACATTCGCCGCGCCCTCGAAGCCTTGCGCATCCCTATCCTTCAGGCCGAAGGCTTTGAGGCCGACGACGTCATCGGCACGCTGGCCCGCGAAGCCGCCGAACAGCACCATGAAGTCTTCATCGTCTCCGGCGACAAGGACATGATGCAGCTCGTCACGCCGCAGGTTAAGATTCTCAATCCGCAAAAGGACAACCTGATCCTCGACCCCGAAAAGGTCACCGAAGTGCTCGGCGTCCCGCCCGACAAAGTCGTCGATGTCATGGCCCTCCGCGGCGATTCAGTCGACAACATTCCTGGCGCGCCCGGCATCGGCGACAAGGGCAGCGTCGAGCTGATTAAGGAATTCGGCACCGTTGAGGCGGTGCTCGACCGCGCCGCCGAAGTCAAACGTAAGGCCTACCGAGAATCCCTTGAGCAGAATCGTGAAACCGTTCTGCTCTCCAAGGAGCTCGTCACCATCGACACCCATGTGCCCCTGCCGCTCGACCTGGCCGCGATGGAAACTCAGGCGCCCGACCTCGAGGCCTGCCGCACATTGTTCACGGAGCTCGAGTTCACATCGATGCTCCGAGATCTCGCACCTGCGGAGGGTGGAGCGGTCGTGGAGCTCATTGATGAACCCAGCCCCGAGCAGATCGCCGCTTTCTACGCCGCCGCCCGCGACCGTGGGTTTGCATTGGCGCTGGACGCCGCCGAGCCATCTGAGCCGGAGTCCGAAGATGACCAGCCGGCGATTCAGTCACTCCTCGACCTCGCTGAAGCCGCCGACAAGAAGTCCAACTGTTATTTCGGAGTCTGCGCCGATCCAGCCATCGCGCTCCGTTTACCCCTCACGCCTGAACTCAGCGCGCTCCTCGGAGATTCTTCCGTTTCAAAACGCATCCACGATTGGAAGCTCGCCCTCCACGTTCTCGGCGAAATCGGCGTCGCCCTTCGTGGGTCGGTCGATGACACGCAACTGCTCTCCTATGCCCTCAACCCCACGCACTCCACGCAGTCCCTGGCCGACGTAGCCGCGCGCAACAACCAACCGCCTCCCTCTTCGCTCCCCTCCGCAGCCGCCTCCATTCAGGCGCTCGTTCCCGCCCTGCGCGAAGAAGTCGAGAAAGCCAACGTCACTCGCGTCTACTCTGAAATCGACCTTCCGCTAGCCCCGGTGCTCTATCGCATGGAGATAGCCGGAGTCCGCATCGATACAACTGCGTTGGGCAGACTCTCGGAGAAGTTTAGCGGCGAGTTGACTCGCGTCGGCGAACGCATCTTCGAACTCGCGGGCGAGCGCTTCAATATCAACTCGCCCAAGCAGCTCGGCATCGTTCTTTTCACAAAGTTGAGCCTGCCGGCTCCGCCAGCTCGCGGCAAGAACAAGTCCGTCTCCACCGCAGTGGACGTGCTCGAGTTTCTCTCCGACAAGCACGAGGTCCCAAAACTTGTCCTTGAATATCGCCATCTATCCAAGCTGAAATCGAATTACGTCGATGCCTTGCCCCTGCTCGCCGATGCAGATTCGCGCGTACACACAACCTTTCAGGCCGCCGCCACCGCCACCGGCCGCCTTTCATCGATCAATCCCAACCTGCAGAACATTCCCGTGCGCACCGAGCTGGGTCGAGAGATTCGCGCCGCATTCACTGCCGCGCCCGGCACCGAGCTGCTCTCGGCCGACTACTCCCAGATCGAGCTGCGCCTGCTCGCGCACTTCACCGGCGATCCACTTCTGATTCGCGCCTACGCGGAGAACATCGACATTCACACGCTCACGGCAAGCGAAGTCTTCGGCATCCCTGTCGACAACATGGACAAGGAGACCCGCAACCGCGCCAAAGCCGTCAACTTCGGCATCGTCTACGGAATCTCCGCATTCGGCCTGGCCGCGCAGCTCAGCATTCCGCAGGCCGAGGCCAAGGCCTACATCGAGCGGTACTTTGCGCGCTACCAGGGCGTGCGCGTTTTCATCGAAAAAACGCTCGAGCAAACACGTCGGGACGGGTTCGTACGCACCATGTTCGGACGCCTGCGGCCTATCCCCGATATTGAAAGCCGGAATCCCAATCAACGCGGCTTTGCCGAACGCACGGCGATCAACACGCCGCTGCAAGGGACTGGCGCCGACCTCATCAAACTTGCCATGATTTCGCTCGACCGCAAACTGGCTGAGCGAAAACTGAAAACACGCATGGTCTTGCAGGTCCATGACGAATTACTCTTTGAAGTTCCGGCCGAAGAAAAAGATGAAGTTGCGGCCCTTGTGCGTGCCGAAATGGAAGGCGTCGTAAAATTGAAAGTGCCGCTGGTCGCCGACCTTTCGTTCGGGCCTAATTGGAGAGATTTGAAGTAATTCGGTCCGCAGCTCTCGCTTGCGCGGGCCGGTAAACGTTTGCTTGAATCGGAGGAATTGTCATGAAGACTGTTAGCCGCAGAGATTTTGCCAAAAGCGTTACCGTAGTTCCGATCGGATTGGCGGCCGCATCGTCTCTTCTTGGGATCGCCGAAGCGCAACCTCTGGGCCAGGTCGCACCCAAGTCTTCGCCGGCGCCCGAAGTCCCTCCCAATCTCCGGTTCTCAGTGGAGGAACCCGAGCCCTTCGCTGCGCCGATTGAGTTCGCCCGCAACCCGGTACAGCCCAGGCTGCGTGAATTTTCCCTCGGCGATGTGACTCTCGAATCTGGCCCTCTTGCACAGGCGCGAGAATGGAACCGTGGCTACCTGATGCGCCTCCCGAATGACCGGCTTCTGCGCAACTTCCGCGTGAATGCGGGATTGCCCACCGATGCCCAACCGCTCGGCGGTTGGGAAGAACCAAAAGGCGAGCTTCGTGGCCATTTTGTCGGTCACTATCTTTCCGCGTGCGCCATGCTCTACGCGGCCACCGGCGACAAGGCCGTCAAATCGAAGGCCGACGAGCTTGTGGCAGGCCTGGCCGAGTGCCAGGCAAGACTCAATGACAATGGCTATCTCAGCGCCTTCCCTACCGAATACTTTGACCGCCTCGACCAGCGCAAGAATGTCTGGGCGCCGTTCTACACCATGCACAAAATCATGGCCGGCCTCTACGACATGAAGACGCAGGCCGGCAACGATCAAGCCCTCGACGTGGTCGTCAAGATGGCCGGTTGGGTCGATGCATGGACAGCGGCGAAAACCGAAGAGCACATGCAGGACATTCTGAATACCGAATACGGCGGCATGAACGACGTTCTCTACAATATTGCCGCCATCACCGGCGATGATCGCTGGGCCAGGGTCGGCGACCGCTTCACCAAGAAGATCTTCTTTACGCCACTGGTTCTGCGCCACGATGCGCTCAAGGGTCAGCACATGAACACGCACGTCCCTCAGGTCATTGGCGCGGCGCGACGCTACGAAATCAGCTCCGATTACCGCTTCCGCGACCTGAGCCGCTTCTTTTTCGAGACTGTTGCCGAAGCGCGAACCTATGCTACGGGCGGATCGAGCAACAACGAGCACTGGCTCACCGATCCCGACCATCTGGCAGCCGAAAAGAAGGTCAGCGCGAATCACCAGGAGTGCTGCTGCTCCTACAACATGATGAAGCTCGCACGGCACCTCTACGCGTGGAGCGGCGACAGCCGGTTCATCGATTATTACGAGCGCAATCTTCTCAATCACCGCCTTGGCACGATTGAACCTCAAACCGGCCACACCGTATATTTTCTCTCCCTGGCTCCAGCGGCTTGGAAGACGACCTGCACTGAAGACGATTCATTCTGGTGCTGCACCGGAACCGGCGTTGAAGAATATTCCAAGCTGAATAACACCATCTATTTCCACGACGACGACTCGCTCTTCGTCAATCTGTACTTCGCGTCGACGGTCGAGTGGAAGGATCGCGGCATCCGGCTCAGACAGCGTACAAGCTTGCCCGAAAGCGACATCACCGAATTCACAATCGAGAATACCCGTGACACTCCGTGGTCTCTCCAGTTGCGCATCCCGTCGTGGACGACGATTGCGAATTCCATCATCCTCAACGGCCGGCGGCTTGATGTTTCCGGCACACCAGGCAGTTATCTCACGATCACTCGCACTTGGAAGGCCGGCGACAACATTCAACTTACGCTTCCGATGCGCCTCACAGTGGAACCATTGGCCGACGACCGCTCACAGCAGGCATTGCTCTACGGACCTCTGGTATTGGCCGGGCAGTTTCCAAAGAGCGGGCTTGAAGAGGCCCTTCAACACAATCAGGGACCTGAGATCCATGGCGCGCCGCCCATTGAGGTCCCTGCTCTGCAAGCCAGCGGCCCCGATCCCAGTTCCTGGGTCCGGCCGGTTCCAGGCGAAGCTCTCACATTTCGGGCAATAGGACAGGACCGTGAAATTGACCTGAAGCCTCTGAACCAAAGTTGGCAACGGTTCGCTGTTTATTGGACAGTATCGTAGCTAAGGGAGCAAGCCGTTAGCCACTGGAATTGGGCCTGAATCGCGCGATCCCTTCTGTCGCCGATCCTTGTTCCATCTCCATATTTCCACAAAACATTCCTTGCATACTTATGCAATCTTGACGTATATTTATTCAAGCGCGGTTTCCGCCCTGCGGACCGCGCCTTTGCTTTGCACGAATTCAGGAATCGGTGCGGGAAAATGAACGTCCAGCGTCTCAACCTAATCCGCGAAGTGCTGGCCAACTCGCCGGTCGCAAGCCAGGACGAGCTGCGCCGCAAATTGCGCCGTCGCGGCATTCACGTTACGCAGGCGACGCTCTCACGGGACATTCACCAACTGCGGCTCTCAAAGGGCCCGGGCGGATATTCGCTTCCCAATGGGCACGGGACGTCAACGATCGCGGCAGCGGCAGACGAAGATCAGCCGCCATCCATCAATGAAATGATCGACAGCTTTGGCTTGCGCGTGCGTCACGCGATGAATCAAGTGGTTCTGAGCACGGCAATGGGCGGTGCTCAGCCGGTTGCGGCGGCCCTTGACCGTGAAGAGTGGCCGGAAGTCGTTGGCACCATCGCCGGCGATGACACCGTTTTGATCATTTGCACGGATTCGCGCCACGCGAACGAAGTCGAAGCGCGGCTCAGGATGATGCTGGAAGTATGACGAAGACCATACAAACCGCGGTTGTGGGAGTCACCGGGTACGCCGGCGCCGAGTTGGCGAGGCTGCTCCTGCATCACCCGCGCCTCAAAGGCAAACCACCCGTCTTTGCCGGGCGCGTCGATGCCAAGGATCTCGAACATGGCGGCATTGCGCTCACTGACATTCATCCCCAACTGCGCGGCATCCACGGCGCCGCGGACCTTAAGCTCGAGCCGTTTTCGTGGGAGCTGCTTTCTACGCTCGGCGTCGACGTTTTGTTTCTCGCCACGCCGCATGAACAGTCGCGTGAGTGGGTGCCGGAAGCGCTCAAGCGTGGGCTGCGCGTCATTGATCTGAGTGGCGCATGGCGGTTGACGGTCGCAGCCAATCGCGCAGTGTATGCCTTCGCGGACGAAGGCTCCGACCTTGCCGCGGCCACGCAGGTGCAGGCCGTCTACGGCATGCCCGAGCTACATCGAAAGCAGATCGCGTCTGCGAAATTAGTCGCGAATCCCGGCTGTTATGCAACGTCGGTCATTCTTGCGCTCAAGCCACTTATTGCTGCTGGACTCATCGATCTTGAGCACGGGATTGTGGCCGACGCCAAAAGCGGCGTCAGCGGTGCCGGCAAGGTCCCGACAGCCAGAACGCACTTCATGTACGCAGCCGACAATCTTTCGGCCTATGGCGTCTTTGCGCATCGCCATACCGGCGAAATTCTCGAGGAAATCGGCGTTTCGGGTTGCCAGATTGTCTTTACCCCGCATCTGTTGCCGATTCCACGCGGAATTCTGTCGACGATCTACGTCCACTTTTCGGAGCCGGAAACACACGAACATGTCGCGCATGTATATCGCAAGTTTTTTGCGGGCAGCCCGATGGTCAGGCTATACGAGAAGGCGCTGCCGCAGATTCAGTACTCGGTGCGGACCAACTACGCTGACATCGGATTTCAACTTGATGCAGGCGGCAAGCGCGCGGTCATTGTCAGCTGCCTTGACAACCTTCTGAAAGGCGCTGCCGGCCAGGCGGTCCAGAATTTAAACGTAATGCAGGATTGGCCCGAATCGGAGGGTCTCGCATGAAACATGACGCGGAGGGCCTTGAATGAAGTACGTCGTTAAATTGGGAGGCGCGGGCCTGGAGTCTCCTTCGATCCTCGATAGCTGCATGCGGGCGATCACCGACCTCGTGCGTGATGGCAACCAGGTTGCCGTCGTTCACGGCGGCGGCGTGCAGTTAACCCGCACTCTCAAAGCGCTGGGCAAGCAGAGCGAGTTCATTGATGGCCTGCGCGTTACTGACGCGGAAACGCGCGACGTGGCCCTGATGGTCTTTGCCGGTCGCGTGAACAAAAGCCTGGTTGCGGCTCTCGGCGCCCTCGGCCAGCCGGCTGTCGGCCTCTCCGGCGGCGACGGTTTGCTCTTCCGGGCACGCAAGAAACGCACTTCGCCCGACCTTGGGTTCGTAGGCGAGATTGCCGCGAGCGATCCCCGCTGGCTTGAAGCCATCTGGCAGTTGAATGGCGTTCCGGTCATTTGCTCGATGGCACTTGGGTTCGATGGCGAGTATTACAACATCAACGCTGACGAGATGGCTGCAGCCTGCGCCGTGGCCTGTCGTGCCGACGCACTTGTTTTTCTCACCGATGTTCCCGGCGTCAAAGGTGCGAACGGTGAAGTGCTGCGCTGGCTTTCCATCGATCAAATTGCGGAAATGGCCAAAAGCGCGGTTATTTCTGGCGGTATGTTGCCCAAGCTGAGCGCATGTCGAGAGGCGCTCTTGAACGGCGTCAAGCGCGTTCGAATTCTTCCCGCTGAAGCAGCAGGTTCCCTGCCCGATTTGTGCAGCTCGCGTATTGTTCACGGCACTGAAGTGATGGTCGCGTAAGGAGGTTTTTTAGGAAATGAAACTCGAAGAGATTCGCGCCGCGGAGCAAAGGCTACTCCTCTCCACTTACGATCGGAGCCCGGTCCTGTTTGTGGACGGTGAAGGGGTCTACATCCAGGACGAGAACGGTACGAAGTACCTCGATCTGCTCAGCGGCATTGGCGTCAACGCGCTCGGATATAACCATCCGGCAATTGTCGATACAATCGCGCGCCAAAGCCGAGCCCTTATCCACACATCGAACCTCTACTATCACGAGGGCCAAGCCAAGCTCGCCATGCGACTGACTGAACGCACGGGCCTCGACCGGGCATTCTTCTCGAATTCCGGCACTGAAGCCTGGGAAGGCGCGCTCAAACTGGCGCGCGCCTACGCTGGCCTCAGGCGCGGCGAGGGAGCGCAAATCGGCACAAAGTTTCTCGCCCTCGAGCAGAGCTTCCACGGCAGGACATTCGGCGCCATGTCCACGACTTATAAAGGAAAATACCGTGAGCCATTCGCGCCGGCTGTTCCAGGCGTCGAGTTCGTGCGCTTCAACGATGTCAGCGATCTGCGCGCGAAATTTTCCAACGAGGCCTGCGCCATCCTTGTCGAAGCCATTCAAGGTGAGGGCGGCATTCGTCCGCTGACGCCAGAGTTCTTTGCAGAGGCGCGCGCGCTCGCTAGCTCAACCGGTGCTCTGCTCATCGTTGATGAGATTCAATCCGGCATGGGCCGCACAGGAAAATGGTGCGCCTATCAGCATTTCGGCATTCAACCCGACGTGACCACATTTGCCAAGCCTCTTGCTGGCGGCCTTCCGCTCGGAGCGGTGCTCTGCACTGTAGAAGTTGCTCGCGTGATGCACGCCGGCATGCATGGCACTACTTTCGGCGGTGGACCACTGGCCTGCTCCGTCGGCATCGCCGTCATTGACGCCATCGAAAAGGAGGGCCTGCTCGCGCACGCAACCGAAATCGGCGATTACTTCCAGCACTCCCTCCGCTCTCTCGCCGCTCGGCACGAAGCCATCATCGATGTGCGCGGCAAGGGCCTGATGATCGCCGCCGAACTCGACTCGGCTGAACTGGCCAAGCTCACGGTAGCGGAAATGCTGAAGCGGCACATCTTGATTAACTGCACCAGCGACACCGTGCTGCGTTTCCTGCCGCCGTACATTCTGGAGCGCGCTCACGTCGACACGGCCATTGCCGCGCTCGACGAAATTCTCACAGTCAACGCTGCGGCGCACACCACGCCCGCGAGAGGTCACCATCATGGCTAGCAGAACAACCCTTGAACGCAAAGATCTCGGGCGGAAAGAGTCTGTACTTCCCGTGCAGAAGGATCCCGATGTCCTTGCCGCGGCCGCGCGCATGGCAGGCGAGGATCTCTGCTCCATCGCCGATCTTTCCAGCGCCGAAGTGCGCGCCCTCATGAAGCTGGGGCACGACGTGAAGCAGAATCCCCGCCAGTACCGCCATGGTCTCGACGGGAAGCAGATGGTGCTCATGTTTGAGAAAGCAAGCCTTCGCACGCGTCTCGCTTTTGAGGCGGGCATCAACACAATGGGCGGCAATGCCATCTTCGTCGACCAAACCAATTCCCCGCTGGGCGAGCGCGAAACCATTGCCGACGTCGCAAAGAATCTCGAGCGCTGGGTCGACGTGATCGTCCTTCGCACCTACGCCCACGACACCATCACCGAGATGGCTGCCAACTCGCGCGTGCCGGTCGTCAATGCCCTTTCTGACTTTGAGCATCCCTGCCAGGCACTCGCGGATTTTATGACGCTCGAAGAACACTTCGGCACCGCCGTTGGTCTCAATTTCACCTACGTGGGCGACGGCAACAATGTCTGTCACTCGCTCATGCTGACCGGTGCGCAGTTGGGCGCCAACGTCACGGTGGCCACGCCGCGCGCATATTCGCCCAAGGCTGAAATCGTGGCCGCCGCGCGCGAAATTGCCGAGAAAAATCATGGTGAACTCCGGCTGATGCAGGATCCGCGGGCAGCCGTCGAAGGCGCCGATGCCGTCTACACCGACGTGTGCGTGAGCATGGGTTTTGAGCACGAGTCGACAAAGCGCGCGCCCATCTTCCGCCCCTATCAAGTGAATGAAACACTCATGTCCAAAGCCTCGCCCACGGCTGTGTTCATGCATTGCCTGCCTGCCCGCCGCGGAGAGGAAGTAACCGACGCCGTCATCGATAGCCCGCAGTCCATCGTCTTCGATCAGGCCGAGAATCGCCTGCACGTGCAAAAAGCGCTTCTTCTGTTGCTGCTTGGCGGTTTCGTGAACGTGGAGAAGTTCCAGTAGCGAGTTCAAAGTTCTTGGTTCACAGTTGCCCGACACCTTGTAATTCAGCGTCAGAAACTGTGAACTGCGAACTAAGAACTATGAACTTTCAAAGGAGATCATGTCCGTAATTCTCGAGTCCCTGCCCGTCGGCCATAAAGTCGGCATCGCCTTCTCCGGCGGGCTCGACACCTCCGCTGCCCTGCACTGGATGAAGCAGAAGGGCGCGATCCCCTACGCCTATACAGCCAACCTTGGCCAGCCCGACGAAACCGACTACGAATCTATCCCGCGCGCTGCCATCGAGTACGGCGCCGAGAAAGCGCGACTCATCGATTGCCGCGGTCCGCTCGTGCGCGAAGGCATCGCCGCACTGCAGGCCGGCGCGTTCCACATCACCACCGCAGGCGTTCCCTATTTCAACACCACCCCGATCGGCCGCGCGGTCACCGGCACCATGCTCGTCGCTGCCATGAAGGAGGACGACGTCCACATCTGGGGCGACGGCTCTACCTTCAAAGGCAACGACATCGAGCGTTTCTACCGTTACGGCCTGCTGGTCAATCCCAACCTTCAGGTCTACAAGCCCTGGCTTGACGCCGCTTTCATTGACGAGCTGGGCGGCCGCGCCGAGATGTCGTCCTTCATGCAGCTCTCCGGCTTCGCTTACAAAATGTCGGCCGAGAAGGCCTACTCGACCGACTCCAACATTCTCGGCGCAACCCACGAAGCCAAGGATCTCGAGCATCTCTCTTCGTCCGTCAAAATCGTCGTTCCCATCATGGGCACGGCATTCTGGCGCGACGACGTCGAAATCCAGCGCGAAGAAGTTGTCATTCGCTTCGAAGAAGGCTTCCCCGTGGCCCTCAACGGTCAGCAATTCGACTCGCCCGTCGATCTCCTTCTTGAAGCCAACCGCATCGGCGGCCGCCATGGCCTCGGCATGTCCGATCAGATTGAGAACCGCATTATTGAAGCCAAGTCCCGCGGCATCTACGAGGCTCCGGGCCTCGCCCTGCTCTTTATCGCCTACGAACGCCTCATCACCGGCATTCACAACGAGGACACCATTGAGCAGTACCGCGATCATGGCCGCAAGCTCGGCCGGCTGCTGTATCAGGGCCGTTGGTTCGACTCCCAGGCCATCATGCTTCGCGAATCCGCTCAGCGCTGGGTCGCCAAACCCATCACCGGCGAGGTCACACTCGAGTTGCGCCGCGGCAACGACTACTCCATTCTCAACACTGAGTCGCCCAACCTCACTTTCCATCCCGAGCGCCTCAGCATGGAGAAGACCGAATCCACTTTCTCCCCGCGCGACCGCATCGGCCAACTCACCATGCGCAACCTCGACATTACCGACACCCGCGAGAAGCTCGTCACTTACGCAAAAGCCGGTCTCCTCACGCTCAGCAAAGGCAGCGAAATGCCACAGCTCAATAATGGCAAGGAGAAGGAATAGCTTCAGGTAGGCTTGGAACAATGTCTAACGAACAACAATCCGGGAAGATGTGGTCAGGCCGTTTTCGCGAGCCGCTGGATGCGGAATTCGAAGCCTGGCAGCGCTCCATCGTCTTCGATTGGCGCCTTCTCGACCAGGAAGTAGCCGCCAGCAAGGCGCACGCGTCGGCTCTCTTCGCAGCAGGAATCTTGTCCAAAGTTGAAACAACGGAGTTGCGCGGGGCGCTCGACGAGATTTCCTCGGAATTCGCTTCGCATGCGGGCAAGACCGCAATGAGCAATCATCCGACCGCCGAAGACATACACCATTTCGTCGAGTTGCAGCTCGTGGAACGCGTCGGAGATCTCGCTCTCAAACTGCACACCGGCCGCAGCCGCAACGAGCAAATCGCCACCGACCTGCGCCTCTATGTGCGCGCTCAAATCGAACTCGTCGTCGCTGGCTTGGCTGCTTGGGCCGGCGCTTTGGTCAAGCAGGGGCGCGACGCAGGCGAAGCGGTGATGCCGAGCTACACGCACTTGCAGCGTGCGGAGCCAGTTTTGATCGCGCACTGGCTGTTGGCTTATGTTGAAATGGCCCTGCGCGATGCGGATCGCCTGCTGGATTGTTCGGCCCGCCTGAATTATTGTCCGCTGGGGTCGGGGGCGGTGGCTGGCGCGACGCTTCCTCTCGATCGCACCATCGCTTCGCGCGAACTGGGATTCACCGCGCCCACTTCCAACTCGATCGACGCAACAAGCGACCGGGACTTTGTTCTCGAGTACCTCAACGCGCTCACATTCGTTGGCCTGCACCTCGGCCGCTTCGCCGAGGAGATCACTCTGTTTGCCACTGCGGAATTCGGTTTTGTCACTCTACCCGAGTCTTTTTCCACCGGATCGAGCGCCATGCCGCAGAAAAAGAATCCGGATTTGACCGAGTTGATCCGCGCCAAAGTGGGCCGCCTGAATGGCGCCGCGCAGTCTGTCGCGATGCAGCTCAAAGGCCTGCCGTTGGCCTACAATAAAGACATGCAGGAGACCCAGGAGCCGGTCTTTTCCGCCGGCTTTGTTCCGCAAATGCTGAATCTCGTCGCGCGGTTCACGGCCGCCATCCAATTCAATCGCGACCGAATGGGCGAAGCGGCGGAATCCGGCTTCCTCAACGCGATGGCTGCGGCAACCTATCTGGTTCACAAGGGCGTTCCTTTCCGCACCGCTCATGAAAAAGTGGGTCGCGCGGTCCGCTTCGCCATCGAAAAGGGTGTCGAGCTGGATGGGCTTACCATCACGGACCTGCGCGAGTTTGGAGAGGAATTCGGCAATGACTTCTATGCGGCGATCAGTCTCGATGCCACGCTCGATTGCCACGATGTGATCGGAGGAACTGCGCGAGAGCGCGTCCGCAAAGCCCTCGATCGGGCCTCGGATTGGATTCGGGTTCTTGAAAAACACCAAGCGGGGGAGGCAATTCATGCTGGTGCGTAAAGCGCTTCTGCACGACGCCTCCAACATCTACGACCTGGTGAACTCTCTTTCCGGCGACGGCACCCTGCTCAAGCGGCCCTTCGCCGAAATCTGCGAAAACATCCGCGACTTCACCGTCGCCGAGTCAGACGGCGGCGTATTCCTCGGCTGCGGCGCGCTGCACCTCTACGGTCCGCACCTCTGCGAGGTGCGATCCATTGTGGTCAAGCCCGAAGCGAAAAGCCAGGGCGCAGGCGGCGGCATCCTGAAAGCGCTCATCGAAGAGGCTGAAACGCACGGCATCCAGTCGGTCTGCCTCTTCACGCGCATTCCCGATTTCTTTTTCAAATACGGCTTCCGCACCGTCGAAGACAAATCGGAGCTTCCGGACAAGATCTTCAAGGACTGCCAGATGTGTCCCCGCCTGCACCGCTGCGACGAAGTCGCCATGGTGCGCGGCCGCATCCCGCGCATGTCCATCCTCGGCCCGCGCGACGAAGCCCAGGAATTAGTCCGCCTCTCCGGTTGATCCGGCAATAGAGTTCAATCAACCTTTCACGTTCTCGTTGCTTGTTCTACCCCTGCCGCACCCTTCAACCTCGAAGGCGGCGGCGCTGCTTAATGCGACACCCCAAAAGAGCATCACTTTCGATGTCGCGATTGTCGTGAGGACGACGGACACGAAACTGACGCAGTATCCCAGCTCGGCACAAGTTCTCCAATTCAGAGCTGAGTAGGCGGGAAGATATGCGACCAGAAGAATGGCTTGAAGCGGCAACAGCTTGCGCACGCCGAGTGCCAGCAGGTAAACCGGGAGACTGAGAAGCGGCAACGCGCAGTAGGCAAAAGTCAATAAAGTGTTCTGACGAAGATCCATGCCGCGTACAGCGGCCAATCCGTAAAGAGTGAGCAGAAAACTGAAAAACCCGGCAATAATCGTAAATTCTCTACGGCTTTTTCTTCGTGTTGTCACGTTGTCTTACCCGCACGAGCCGCCAATTCACTCTTGATGATTGCCGCCGCAACCGCAGCCTGCCCATAGCTCAGTCCACCATCCCCCGGGCTCACTTGCATTTGCTGGAAAACGTCAAATCCTTGCGCTTCAAGCCCTGCGCGAAGCATGCGAGCTAGGCGCCGGTTGTGCATGCAGCCCCCGGAAAGCGCCACTTTGCCAACCGCTGTGGCCGCGCGAACCTCAACCGCCGCGCGAGTGAATGCGGCCGCGACGCCGGCGTGAAAACGCGCGGCAATGCGTGGCCTGGCAACTCCCAAGCGCAGGTCTTCAATGAGCTCACGCCATAGCGGCTCGGCAGAAATGCGCGTTGGCTCGCGCTTGTTCCAAGCGCCGGCGATCCATTCAAATACGTAACCGGAATCAAGTTCATCCGCTTCATCGATGGCAATCCCTTCCAGCTCAATTGCCGCCTGAGCTTCATAGTCGACCACCCCGCGGCCCAGAACCACCGCGGCTACCGCATCGAAGAGCCTTCCGCAACTCGACGTGAGCGGCGCATTCAGCCCGCGCTCAATCATGCGCCCAATCACGCGCGCATCCTGCCGTTTGACCCCAACCACCGCCAGCACTTCGTCAGACTCGATGTCGAATCCTGCCGCGTGCAGATGACCCAGCGCCATCCGCCATGGCTCTCGAATCGCGGCTTCACCACCCGGCATCGGCACGTAGTCGAGATGCGCGAACCGATCGAAGCCTTCAAGACCGCTCACGAGCACTTCCCCGCCCCAGATGCGGCCATCTGTGCCGTAACCAGTTCCATCGAGAGACAGCCCAATGACCTGCCCTTCGATTCCGTGCTCGGCCATACAGGCGGCGATGTGCGCGTGGTGATGCTGCACGGCAATCAGGCGCAAACTGCGCTCCCCAGCCCATTCCATTGCCCAGCTCGTCGACAGATAGCCTGGATGTAGGTCGTGAACCACAGTCTCAGGCTCGATCTCGAAGGTGCGCATAAAATGCGCCAGCGACTCACGGAAAAAGTCGAGGCCAGTAAGGTTCTCAAGATCGCCTAGATGCTGGCTCTGGTAGGCGAACCGGCCGCGAGCGAGAGTAAAGACATTCTTGAGGTGGCCACCAACGGCCAACAACGGAGGCGAATCAAACGGCAGCGGCATAGCAAGCGGAACGAAGCCTCGGGCGCGGCGAATTATCTGTGACGTGCCGTCGACCAGCGCCATCACCGAGTCATCGCAACGCTGCAGAATTTCGCGGTCGTGCATCAGAAACGCATCCGCAATCTTTCCCAGCCGCGCCAGCGCCTCGTCATTGTCGATCGCAATCGGCTCCTCGCTCAGGTTCGCACTCGTCATCACCAGCGCTCGAACGCGAGAATCGGCGAAGAGTAAATGCTGCAATGGCGCGTAAGGCAGGAAAACTCCCAGCCAGGGAATCCCCGGCGCAACCGAAGGGGCAATGCCGCCGCCTGTTCGCTTGGGCGCAAGGACAATCGGGCGCGCAACCTTGAGCAGTAGCTCTTCTTCTTCAGGCGTCATCACGCAGAGCTCGCGCGCAGCTTCAAGATCACGCGCCATCACCGCAAGCGGCTTGCCGTAGCGATGCTTGCGGTCGCGAAGGCGCATCACCGCGAACTCGTTGGTGGCATCAACAGAGAGGTGAAATCCGCCGATTCCCTTGATGGCCATAATTTCGCCGGCTATCAACCGGTCGACCGTCCCAGTGACCGGATCGCCCGACGGGATCTCCGCGCCGTCAGGAGCCACCATCCACACGTGCGGTCCGCATGCAGAGCAGGCATTGGGCTGCGCATGGAAACGGCGGTTCGTCGGATCGTCGTACTCCGCCTGGCATTCCGCGCACATCTTAAATCGCGCCATCGAAGTTTGCGGGCGGTCATACGGAATGCTGCGGGTGATGGTGAAGCGTGGCCCGCAGTTCGTGCAGTTCAAAAATGGATAGCGGTAGCGCCTATCCTTCGGATCAAGCAGCTCCCGCCGGCATTCGGCGCAGGTCGCCGCATCCGCGGGAATCCCCGTACTCACCTGCCCGCTCGCATCACTCAAGACGATGCGGAACTCTTTTTCTTGCTTTGGAGGGATGCTTTGGACAACGACCGAGTCGATGCGAGAGAGTGGCGGAGCTTCATCCTTCAGGCGGCGCCGAAAGCTTTCCAGTCTCTCCGCCGGCCCTTCAATTTCGAGGTTCACGCCGCCCGTATCGTTGCCGATGAAGCCGGCGAGGCTCTCCTCTGTGGCAAGGCGGTAGACGAATGGCCGGAACCCCACGCCCTGCACCACCCCGCGCACAATAATCGCCTCTCGCTTCACCACCTCGTGCCGTTCGGGCCTTGGCTGAGATTTCCGGGTCAATTTCGAGCCTCGCTCAGGCATCAGCATAGCGCAGCAGGTCGCAAGTGCTCCGCAATTGGAGCATCTTGCAGATCCTCAATCGACCCGGTCGGCGCAGCCCGCATCACAGCAGAAGACCGATAATAAGAAAGATGGACGGGTTCAATGGGTATGGGGCGGTCGAGAACGGCGCGTGCGGTTGCCAGTGTCTGCATCTTGCTGTTGTTTCGCGCACCGGGGATCACGCAGGAACACGATCCTCCGGCAGTGATCCGGCTGGTCGATGCCGCGGTAGCCGCACGATTCGAAAACATTCTCGGCTTTACCGACGTCGAGCATTATGCGGTCTACCGGGGCGGCGATGAAACGCATCCTGTTGCGGAGATGACCGTTAGAGACACCTACAAAAAAGGCGTCGGCAAATCCTACGCCGTCCTCTCCCAAAGCGGATCGTCGATTCTTCTGCATTTCGGGTTCAAGCCGCTCCTTGAAAATGAGCAGACCATCAATCAACCTGGAAACATCGAGAAGTCCTGGTTCAATTCTGCAAACTACGCGATGACGCTCAAGGACGACATTGTGCAGAAGCTGAATGGACGCGACTGCCTTGCGCTGCAAGTCAAGCCTCGACAAGTCGCTCCGAACCTGATCATCGGAACGATTTGGGTGGACGCGCACGACGGAACTCTGGGCCAGATCGATGGAGTCGCCTCGAAGAACCCATCCGCGTTTTCAGGTGCCACTCGCTTGATGCGCCAATATGCAAACATCGACGGATACTCGATGGCAATCCACGCGCGCGCCGAGTCGGACAGTGCGCTCTTCGGCCGCATCATTGTGACGATCGATTACAGTGATTACAAACTTGAGATTAAAGCCCGCAAATAGCATCTCGCTTTGTTCTCGCCATCCAGACGGCTGGCCTGCCGCTGCCCGTTTCTCCCACCGCGCCGCATGGAGAACGATCGAATGAGAGTGATCTTCCGCACATCTTCCGGCTTGATTTTCTCTGTCACCGTGGGCCTCCCCACGCTTCAGCGCCACCGAGATCGAACCCCCAGTTCGTTCGATCTAGAACGTCCGAAATCGATGCCAATAAATGGGATAGCCACACACGCCGGTGACTGCGGTCACGGAGGCTGGAGGGTCGGCGGTCGTACAACAATGGTAGTATCAGGCGCAAGTGGCTCAATCCGCGCCGCCCACTCCTGATGCACGTTTCGGAATGCACCAATCAGGGAGGAAATGTGCCCCTAATCGCGCCCCCGCCACTGCCCAGCGAAGACAAGCGATGGAAAATCGTCAACGGCACCATGCGCAAGAACGGCTTTGCCCGCCACGCGCTCATCGAAACGCTGCACACGGTGCAGTCTTCATTTGGTTATCTCGACGACGATTCCATTCGATTTGTCGCGCTTTCGCTCCATGTGCCGCTAAGCCAGGCGTATGGTGTGGCGACGTTTTACCACTACTTCACGCTGAAACCGCCCGGCAAACATACCCTCACCGTTTGCGCCGGCACAGCGTGTTACATCAAGGGCGCCGACAAGCTGATCGCCGCGGCGGAAAAGCGTTTGTGCATCAAGCAAGGGCAGACCACCCCCGACGGGCAGGTGAGCCTGATGGTGGCGCGGTGCGTCGGCGCTTGCAGCCGCGCGCCCGTCTCCCTGTGCGACGGCGAGGTGGCCGGCGAAGTCACCGAGACGCAAATGCTTGAGCAGCTGGAAAGGTGGAAGGCCGAATGACAATCGAAGAGCTCGAGCAGATCGCCAAAAACGTCAAGCAGGCGAACGAGAAATACGACTACGAAGTCAATGTCTGCATGGACCTGGCTTGCGCGAGCCAGGGCGCGGACAAGCTCAAAGACGCACTGGTGAAGGCCGCCGAAGCAGGCGCGAAAAAAGTCCTCGTCCGCCGGACCGGCTGCATGGGGCCCTGTTCGCACGGGCCGCTCGTTCGTGTGGATGCCCGCGTCGATCCCGAACCGAGACTCTACCGGCGCGTGAACGCGAGCCACGCAGAAGCCATTGTGAACAGCCTGGGCAGCGCGCCCGTCCCCGATCTGCAGTCGAACCTCGATGAGCACTTCGACAAACAGGTCCGGGTCGTTCTGGAGAACGCCGGCTACATCGACCCGGAAAAGATTGACGACTACATCGCGCGCGACGGCTATAAAGCGCTCCTCACCGTACTAACGGAAATGACGCCCAACGGCGTGGTCCACCGCATTACGGAGAGCGGCCTGCGCGGGCGCGGCGGAGGTGGTTATCCGACAGGCCTGAAGTGGGGCACGGTAGCCAAAGCCGCGGGCAACCTCAAGTACGTTGTCTGCAATGGCGACGAAGGCGATCCCGGCGCGTTCATGGATCGCAGCGTCATGGAAGGTGACCCGCATCGCGTCATCGAAGGCATGGCCATCGCCGCCTACGCGGTCGGCGCCAGCAAGGGATTCATCTATGTACGCGCCGAATATCCTGTCGCCGTCTCTCGGCTTACGACTGCGCTGCGCGAGGCGCGCCGCCATGGCCTGCTGGGCAACAACATCTGCAACACTCCCTTCAATTTCGATGTGGAGATCCGGCTCGGCGCGGGCGCCTTCGTCTGTGGTGAAGAGACGGCATTGATCGCCTCCATCGAGGGCCGTCGCGGCACGCCCAAGCCGCGGCCTCCGTATCCCGCATCGTCCGGCCTGTGGGGAAAGCCGACGCTGATCAACAACGTGGAGACCTACGCCAACATCGCGCCTATCGTGCGCAAAGGCGGCGAGTGGTTCTACAACATGGGTTCGGAGCGCAGCAAAGGGACAAAGGTCTTCGCGCTGACGGGCAAGATCGCCAACACCGGCCTCGTCGAAGTCCCCATGGGCATCAAACTGCGCGAGATCATCGAGGAGATCGGCGGCGGCGTGCCAGACGGCCACAAATTCAAAGCCGTGCAGACAGGCGGTCCATCGGGCGGCTGCATCCCTGCCGAAATGCTGGATGTCGGCGTCAGTTACGACGCGCTGCTCAAGATGGGCTCCATCATGGGCTCCGGCGGCATGATCGTCATGGACGACACCTCGTGCATGGTCAACGTGGCGCGCTTCTTCATCGAATTCTGCATGACCGAGTCTTGCGGCAAGTGCATTCCATGCCGCGCAGGCACGGCACAAATGTTCACGCTGCTCTCTCGCATCTGCGATGGCACGGGAACCATGGATGACCTGGCCCTCCTTGAGGATCTCTGCTCGACGGTGAAGGAAACCAGCCTCTGCGGGCTTGGCCAGACGGCGCCCAATCCTGTGCTGAGCACGCTCAAGTACTTCCGCAACGAGTACATCGAACATATTGCGCACAAGCGCTGTCCGGCCGGCGTCTGCAACATGCAGTCGGCCAAGTCTGAAATCCAGAGCGAGGTGGTGGCATGAGCGCGGAAACAGATGTCAAAACTCTTGTCATCGACGAGCAGGAGGTCAGCGCTCGCGCCGGGCAGACCATCCTTGAAGTGGCGCGCGAGAACGAAATCAACATCCCCACACTCTGTCATCTCGAGGGCCTCAGCGACGTGGGCGCCTGCCGCATGTGCCTGGTAGAGATCAAGGGCTCGAACAAGCTGCTCCCGGCATGCGTGGCTACCGTGCAGGAAGGCATGGAAGTCTCGACGAAAACCGAGCGCCTCGAAAAGCACCGCCGCACGATTCTCGAGCTGCTCTTCGCCGAGCGCAATCACATCTGCTCGGTCTGCGTCGCCAACGGCCACTGCGAGTTGCAAACGCTCGGCCAGGAACAGGGCCTGACCCATGTTCGGCTGCCTTATCGCAATCCCGAACTCAGCGTCGACGCCTCGCACGAGCGGTTCACCATCGATCACAACCGCTGCATCCTGTGCACGCGCTGCGTGCGCGTCTGCTCCGAAATCGAGGGTGCGCACATATGGGACGTGATGGGCCGCGGCATCAATTCTATGATCATCTCCGATCTGCATCAGGATTGGGGAAGCTCGGCCTGCACACGCTGCGGCAAGTGCGTGCAGGTTTGCCCCACGGGAGCGCTCTTCGACAAAAGTAAAATCGGCTCGGATCATCCCAAGTATCCGGAGTTTCTGCCCTATCTGAATCTGATGAGGGAAGCGCAATGAGCAAACTGAAGTTGGCAACGGTCTGGCTTGACGGATGTTCCGGCTGCCACATGTCGTTTCTTGACATGGACGAGCGGCTCTTGGAGCTTGCGAACGTGGTTGACCTGGTCTACAGCCCCCTCGTGGACACCAAGGAGTTCCCTGAAGAAGTGGATATCGCGCTGGTCGAAGGGGCCGTCAGTTCGGTCGACGACGAAAAGAAGATCAAGAAAGTCCGCGACCACTCCAGGATGCTGGTGGCGATGGGTGACTGCGCGATCACCGGCAACGTGCCCTCGATGCGCAATCCCATCGGGCCCGAGGCAATCCTCGACCGTGCCTACATCCAGAACGCCAGTGCGCAGGCACAGATTCCCTGCGTCGTCGTGCCCAGGCTGCTCAAAATCGTGCGGCCTATCCACGAGTTTGTGAAGGTCGACGTCTTTTTGCCCGGCTGTCCGCCTTCGGCCGACACATTTCACACCGCGCTCACCGCGCTGGTCAACGGCGGCCCGCTGGATATTCCGGCGCTCACCCGCTTTGGAGCTTGAGTTATGAGCCAGACCATCACCATCGATCCGGTAACGCGCCTTGAAGGCCACGGCAAAATCACCATCCAGCTCAACGGCCAGGGCGAAGTCGAAGACGCGCACTTTCACGTCACGCAGGTTCGCGGCTTTGAGCGTTTCAGCGAGGGCCGCCCCTTCTACGAAATGCCAAGCCTCATGGCGCGCATCTGCGGCATCTGCCCCGTTTCCCATCTCATCGCCTCCGCCAAGGCCTGCGAAGCCATCATGTCGGTTCGCATCCCCCATACAGCTGCGCAGTTGCGGCGCATGTTGAATCTGGCGCAGATGGTGCAGTCGCATGCCCTGAGCTTCTTCTATCTCGCCTCGCCCGATCTGCTCCTCGGAATGGAATCCGATCCCAACCTGCGCCATATTTTCGGAGTGGCTGCCGCGAAACCTGAGTTGGGCCGCGCGGGTGTCGCGCTGCGGCGCTTCGGGCAGAGCATCATCGAGCTGCTCGGCGATAAACGCATCCATCCCGGATGGGTGGTGCCAGGCGGCGTAACCGAGCCGCTGTCCTCTGAAAAACGCGACAAGATCCTGGCCATGATCCCGGAAGCATACGCCAGTGTCGCTCTGGCCCTCGGGGCTTATAAGAAGATCGCAGATACCTTCAAAGCGGAGATCGCCGTCTTCGCGAACTTCCCTTCCAACTATATGAGCCTCATCAACGAGGATGAATCCATCGAATTCACCGATGGCGCGCTTCGCCTGATCGGTCCCACCGGCAACACCATCGAGGACGGCATCACGGCAACCCGCTACGCCGAAGTCATCGGAGAAGCCGTTGAGCCCTACAGCTACACCAAGTTCGCCTACTACAAGCCTCTCGGCTATCCCGATGGCAGCTATCGCGTTGGACCGCTCGCGCGCCTGAATATTGTGAAGTCGATGGGCACACCAAAAGCCGAAAATGAATTCGCCGAATTCAAGCAATTGGCCGCCGGACCGGTCGAGAGTTCTTTCCATTATCATCATGCGCGGCTCCTTGAGATGCTTTACGGAATCGAAAAGATCGAGGAGATCCTCTCCGATCCGCGAATCCTCGACAAGCATGTGCGCGCAACCGCCGGCGTGAACCGTCTCGAGGGCACGGGCCAGGCAGAGGCGCCTCGCGGTGTTTTGCACCACCACTACAAGGTGGACGAGAACGGCAAAATCACCTGGGCAAACCTGGTCATCGCCACCGGCCAGAACAACAAGGCAATGAACCTCGGTGTTCTGCAGGCCGCTAAGCATTATGTGAAGGACGGCAAGTTTACCGAAGGCATTCTCAACCGCGTCGAAGCCGTTGTTCGCACCTTTGACCCATGCCTGAGCTGTTCCACGCATGCCTTTGGCCAGATGCCGTTGGCCATTACACTAATCTCGGCTCAGGGTGAAGAAGTCGACCGGGTCGTGCGTGATTGACTGCCTCCACAGCACGCCTTTCGCGAAACGAACGACGCATAATCATATAGGGAGACAAATTGAATTCCGATATTGCGGAGCCGATGCGCTTTGAAAAAGCAAACTGCCTGGTCCTGGCCTGTGGAAACACTTTGCGCAGCGACGATGGCATCGGTCCGAGGCTTGCTGAGTGGGCGAGTCATCGATTCCGGGACGACTGCAATGTTCGGGTTCTTGCTCGTCAACAGTGGACGCCCGATCTCGCGAAAGATATCGCCGAGGCCGAATCCGTGCTTTTTGTCGATTCCTCAGTCGATTCCGCGCCGGGACAAGTGAACTTGATTCCCGTATCAACTCATGTGGATGGCTGCGAAGGCGCACCGCATCACCTTGCCACCCATCGGATCGATGCGACCGAGTTGCTCGGTCTCACGCACTCGCTCTATGGTTCCATGTCGGCGCACGCGATGCTACTCACCGTCGGCGCCGGCTCCACGGAACTAGGCGAAACCTTCAGCGATCCAGTCGAGGCGGCGTTGCCCCGAGCGCGCGGCATCTTGGAAAAAGCCGTGCTGCGCTTCCTCGATAATTGAATATGCCTTGTTGCAATTCTGCTTAGGCAGAAAAAAGCGGCCGCACTCTCGTGCGGCCGTAGTCATTTGTGCAACCCAACTTTGCAACCCACCCGGCAATCCGCCTAGAACGCCGCCAGCGTCTGCCGCAAACTATAAGAGCTGAGCGTCTTGATGTAGTTGCCGCGGTCATATGGCGAAGTGTCGGGAACCGAGCGCCGGCTTAAGCAACCGCGCGTCTCAGCCAACGACGCGTATTCGCGCTTGTTGAGCCAGTATCGAAGATCCGCAAGCACGCGGGCGATATGCCCGATGCCGTGAATATGCAGCGCTGAAACCATCATCGCCACATTGGCCCCGGCCATAATCGCCTTCAGCACGTCTTCGGCGGAGTGGACGCCCCCGGTGATCGCGATGTCTCCCTTGAGATGGCCATAGAGGATTGCTGCCCAGTGGAGGCGCGGCAGCAGTTCTGACGGAGTTGAAAAGTGCAGAGTAGGCCGCACCTCCAGCGTCTCGATGTCGAAGTCGGGTTGATAGAAGCGATTGAAAAGCACCACCCCGCGCGCCCCGGCTTCCTCGAGCTGCGCGCAAAGATGCGGCAAGCTGGTGAAGGATTGCGAGAGCTTGACGGCAACAGGAACTTTGACCGCGCTGCAGACACTTGAAACCAGCTCAAGCAGTTGCTTCTCGATCGCCTCTGCGGTCTGGCGGCTGTCGGTTGCCAGCGCGAAAGTGTTCAACTCGATGGCATCCGCTCCGGCCTGCTCCATCTCTTTCGCGAGGCTCACCCATCCGCCGCTCGTAGCGCCGTTCAGGCTGGCCATGATGGGAATATCGACAGCCTCGCTGGCGCGTTTCAGATGCTCAAGGTATCCATCCTGAGTCATCCGATAGTCCGACAACTCCGGAAGATAATCCAGCGACTCGGCGAAGGAATTCGTGCCCCGTGAGAGATCTTCGTCGAGGGCGCGAGACTCCAGCGCCAGCTGCTCTTCAAAAAGCGAAGTCAGCACGATGGCCGAGGCGCCCGCGTCTTCCATGCGCCGAACGTTGTCAATCGACTCCGAAAGCGGCGTGCTGGCGACCACAATCGGGCCGCTCAAGTTCATGCCCAGGTACTTCATGGAAAGGTCGGTCATTCTTCACCTCCGGCAGCCGCAGCCGCCAGTTTGCTTTCCGGCTTTGTTTCAGCCTTTTCAGGGGGTGCAATGTGGGGCGTCTCGCCGCGGCCTGGCATCCCCGCGCGAGCGGAATAGACGCGCCACTGGCGCTCGACGTCGTCCTGCGCTTCGGTAAGCAGCTCAGCGGCCATCTCCGGGTTGCCCCGCGCCAGCATCGTGTAACGGGCCTCGCGATACGCAAACTCCTTCAGCCGGATCGACGGCGCTTTCGAATCGAGCTGGAACGGATTCTTGCCCTCCTCGCGCAGCCCCGGGTTGTAGCGCATCAACGGCCAGTAGCCCGATTGCACTGCCAGCTTTTGCTGCTCCAGGCCGTGCACCAGGTCGTAACCGTGGGCGATGCAGCTTGAGTACGCGATGATGATCGATGGCCCGTCGTGCGCCTCCGCTTCCTGGAAGGCCTTCACCACATGGCTGTCGTTTCCGCCCAGAGCCACCTGCGCCACGTAAACCGAGCCGTAACTGACGGCCTCCATGGCCAGATCCTTGCGGCTGTTCTGCTTGCCGCTGGCGGCAAACTTCGCCACTGCTCCACGCGGCGTTGCCTTTGATGCCTGCCCGCCGGTATTCGAATAGACCTCGGTGTCCAGCACGAGCACATTCACGTTCTTGCCCGAGCCCAGCACGTGATCGAGGCCGCCGAAGCCGATATCGAATGCCCAGCCGTCTCCGCCCAGAATCCACACACTCTTGCGGACCAACGCGTCCGCGATTGCCAGCAGATTGCGTGCGTCCGACGACTCGTTGCCCGCGAGTTGTTCGCGCAGCTTCACCACTCGCTCGCGCTGCTGGTTAATCTCCGTCTCCGTCTTCTGCGTAGCGCCGACAAGATCTGCCGCCAGCTCCGCGCCGATTGCCGCCGCCAGACGCGTCACCAGAGTTTCCGCGAACGCCTTCTGTTGATCGAGCGCCACGCGCATGCCGAATCCGAACTCCGCGTTGTCCTCGAAGAGCGAGTTGTTCCACGTCGGCCCGCGCCCCTCGGCGTTGCACGTGTACGGCGTCGTTGGCAGGTTGCCGCCGTAAATAGATGAGCAGCCCGTGGCATTAGCAATGTAGAGCCGGTCACCGAACAACTGCGTCATCAGCTTGATGTAGGGCGTCTCACCGCACCCCGAGCATGCGCCTGAAAACTCAAAAAGCGGCTGCAGGAGCTGAATATCCTTGACTTGCGAATGCGACAACTTTGACCTGTCGACTTCGGGCAGGCCAAGAAAGAAATCCCAGTTGTCCCGTTCCGGCGCACGCAGCGGCTCTTGCGGCACCATGTTGATCGCCTTCTTGCTGGCGTCGCTCTTGTTCTTCACCGGGCAAACTTCCACGCAGACTGCGCATCCGGTGCAATCTTCCGGAGCCACTTGCAGCGTGTACCGTTTCTCCTCCATGCCGCGCCACTTGGGCTTGGCCCACTTGAATGTCGCCGGAGATTTGTCGCCAAGCTCGGCGTTGTAGATTTTGGCGCGAATCACAGCATGTGGGCACACCATCACGCATTTGCCGCACTGAATGCAAAGATCCTTGTCCCACACCGGAATAAACTGCGCGATGTTCCGCTTCTCCCATTGCGCCGTGCCTGTCGGAAATGCGCCGCCTGCAGGCATCGCGCTCACCGGAAGCAAGTCGCCCTTGCCTGCGGCAATCTGGCCAAGCACATCGTGAACGAACTTTGGCGCTTTGGCTGAGATGGCTCCGGTCAAATCGAAGTCCGATGAAGCAGCAGCCGGAAGCTCGACTTTCTCCAGATGAGCCAGCGCATGATCTACGGCCGCAAAGTTCTTTTCGACGACCGCCTCGCCGCGCTTGCCATAGGTTTTCTTGATCGACTTCTTGATCTGCTTGATCGCCTCTTCGCGCTCCAGCACTCCGCTGATTGCGAAAAAGCATGTCTGCATGATGGTGTTGATCCGCGAGCCCATGCCCGCTTCGCGCGCTACCTTGTAGCCGTCGATCACATAAAACTCGATCTTCTTGCGCAGCATCTCTTCCTGCACACTGCGCGGCAGCTTGTCCCACACCTCGGCCGCCGAATACGACGAGTTGAGCAGGAAGACAGCACCCGGCATCGCGGCTTCGAGCACGTCCATTTTCTCCAGGAAGCTGAAGTTGTGGCACGCCACAAAGCTGGCCCGCGTAATCAGGTACGTTGACCGGATCGGGTTCGGCCCAAACCTCAGGTGCGAAGTCGTCATCGAGCCGGACTTCTTGGAGTCGTAGACAAAGTAGCCCTGAGCGTAGTTCGGCGTCTCGCTGCCGATGATTTTGATTGAGTTTTTGTTCGCGCCCACTGTTCCGTCCGAGCCAAGGCCGTAAAACAGCGCGCGCACCGTCTTCGGATCCTCGGTCGAGAACTCTGGATCGTACTCCAGGCTCGAGTGGCTCACGTCGTCGTTGATACCGATAGTGAAGTGGTTCTTCGGCGAGAGCCTCGCCAGCTCATCGAAGACGCCTTTGACCATCGCCGGCGTGAACTCCTTCGACGACAAGCCGTAACGCCCGCCAATGACCGCAGGCATGCCTGCAAAAGGCAGATCTGCGGCATTCTCAGCCAGCACCGTCAGGATGTCCTGATAAAGCGGCTCGCCCGCGCCGCCCGGTTCTTTGCAGCGGTCCAGAGTGGCGATCGACTTGACGGTCACGGGCAACGCGGCAAGAAACGCCTTGGCGTCGAATGGCCGGTAAAGGCGAACCTTGACCATGCCCACCTTTTCGCCTTGGGCGTTCAGAGCATCAACAGCTTCTTCAGCGGCTTCTGCGCCGGAACCCATTAGCAGGATCACGCGCTCTGCGTCGGGCGCGCCGTAATAATCGAACAGCCGATACGCGCGGCCTGTCTGCGCCGCAAAGCGATCCATCACCGACTGCACAATTCCGGGAACTGCTGCGTGAAACGGCGTGCACGCTTCCCGCGCCTGGAAAAACACATCGGGATTCTGCGCCGTGCCGCGGATAAATGGGCGATCCGGTGTCATTGCGTTTTTGCGAAACGCGATCAGGTACTTGTCGTCAACCAGCGCGCGAATGGTTTCGTCCGTGATCGGCTCGATCTTCCCCACTTCGTGCGAAGTCCTGAAGCCATCGAAGAAATGGATGAACGGAATTCTCGATTCGAGGGTGGCGATCTGCGCAACCAGCGCCATGTCGGCAACTTCCTGCACGGAATTCGAGGCCAGCATCGCCCAACCCGTCGACCGGCACGCCATCACATCGGAGTGATCGCCGAAGATCGAGAGGCAGTGCGTTGCCAAAGTGCGCGCTGTAACATGCATCGTCGCCGGGGTCAGCTCACCGGCAATCTTGAACATGTTGGGAATCATCAAGAGCAGGCCTTGCGAAGCCGTAAATGTCGTCCCGAATGCCCCGGCCTGCAACGCGCCGTGCAGCGCGCCTGCCGCTCCGCCTTCGCTCTGCATCTCTTCCACAATGGGCAACGCGCCCCAAATATTCTTCTTGCCCTCCGAGCGCCACTGGTCGGCCCACTCCGCCATCGGCGACGAGGGGGTGATCGGGTAGATGGCAACGACTTCGGAGAGTCGATAGGCTACGGACGCCGCAGCCTCGTTCCCGTCCATTATCACGGTAGGGATCACAGTCTTTGGTTCACTCATTCGCTTCGCTCCACAATGCGGCGTTTGAGGGAATCAGCCGCTAACGTGAGTCTCGGCGCTGAGAGGCGGCGGGGCAGTGATGTGGGGCACAGGGAGGACGCGGAATCCCACCCTGTGAAACGAGGTTCTATCATGCAACGCGCCGTGACTAGGCGATTCGCGTTCGACGGCCGCAACCATCCAGAAAGTCCTGATCACGTTGCCTTCGGGTGGAACAAAGGAGCACGCGGCTCCGTATCCAAATTCAAAACGCCCAATGAGGGAGAAATTCATGTCGACCGACGTCTGCGCTCCACACCCGCAGAAGGTTCAGATCCATCAACAGTCTTTTATTGGAATGGCTTGGTACGCAGCGTGGCTGTTTACTATTGGCTACCTGCATTTGACCTTCTGGAAGGGCGTTCTGGCCATCATCCTCTGGCCCTATTACATCGGCGTTCACGCCGGCACGCTAATTCATTAGCGCGCTGACTTGCTAACTTGCTAACTCGCCGGCAGGCTGTTCCCTTGTTCCCTGCTTCTAAATCCCCGCATACCACGAATACCCGTACTCGGGATCGACCGAGCCCAGTCCCTTGCCGAACTTCTTGATGTCATCGGTCGCCGTAATGTGCGTCACGAACTTCAGGCTCTTGTAGCCGAGCTGCCGCGGCACGCGAAGCCGCAGTGGTCCGCCAAATGGCACCGGCAGATCGCCGTCGTTCATCCCCATCGTCAACAGCGTGTGTTCGTCCCACGCATCCTCTATGTCGATGCTTCCCCACAAGCCCTTCTCGAACGCGTGGTAAACAACGTAGCGTGTTTGGGGCAGCACGCCGGCCTCGCGCAGCACGTTCGATAGCGGCGTCCCGATCCACTCCGCGACGTACGACCACCCCTCCTCGCACGCCACTTCGGTAATCTGGCCGCGCACCGGCAAGTTCTTCAGATCGGCCAGCGAAAGCACCAGCGGATGCGCCACCGTTCCATCAACCACCAGCCGCCAGTCTCTGAATCCGCCGGCCTGCAACTGCTTGAACTCATCCGTCGGCTTCGCAATTGAATTCGCAAACGGATTCTTCGAAATCATGCTGCGCGGAAACTCACGCGCCGGCCTGTTCACCGTCAGCAGCCTCTGGCACGCATAGGTCAGCGTTTCGCCCGGCCCGTAAACTCCTCCACGATCCGGCGGAATCAGTCCGTAGCGCTTTGCAATGCGATCTGCCGCGCCCAGTCCAGCCACGCCCGCCGTCGCGGCCACGCCTCCGCGAATGAGTTTGCGACGCGTGATCTTGTTCATCGGCCCTCCTCGGAGTCACATATCGAATCGCGACCATACCCCGTAATCATCGCCCGCATCCGGCTCCGGAATCCCGAAACCGCCACCATCGCCACGTGAACCAGCAGAAACAGCAGCAGCAACCCGGAATCAATGAAGTGAATCGTGCGCGCGGACTGGCGCCCGCCGAGCAACTCAACCGTCCAGGGAAACGCCGCAGTGAATGCCGGCGACATGGCCAGCCCGGTCCATATGACCACCGGAAACAAGACAAAAATCACAACCGTGTACGCCGCCCGTTGCAGCACGTTATACGAGGTCTCTTCCGCGCGGTCCGGCGGCTTGCGGCGCAGATACTGCGCCACGCGGCCCCCATACGCGCGCCAGCTCCAATCGCGCCGCCCCGGCAACACATTCTTTCTGAAGTGCCCGCTAGCCACTCCGTAGATCCCGTACACCAGCCCCGTCAGCACGGCCACCCACGCGGCTTCGAAATGCAGATATCGGCTCCATCCATTCTGGTCCGGCATCACGTAGCCATATCCGGTCGGCACCGTATCGCGCGACGCCGGAATGGGAACCACGAAAAACGGCTTCGTGTTCACGTTCCCTACTTCGCCCCAGTAGAACCGCGGGTGCGAAATCACAATCTCTCCACCTGTCACAAGCAGCGCAATAAACGCCACGAACGTGAGCCAGTGCGTCGCGCGCACCACTCCCGAGTGGCGACGAGTCTTCGTCCTTTCAAGCTGGGAAGCCGCTGGCACGCCGCCAGATTAGCACGTCTCGTATAAAGATGGCTCGGTTGATTGCCTCGGCGCCTCTGTGTAGAATTCAGCCCGCAAACGGAGCCAAGTCGTGTCATTCTGTGGAGTAGCATATGCCGCCAAAAACAAGCGACGACCTGAAATCTCCGGGCCTCTGGCGAAAAACCCCGCCAAAGTTTGTCGCCATCTTTTTGCTCGCTGTTTTCTTCCTTTTCTCGAGCTTCGGATTCGTATTCGACGGCATGGGCATGGGCCGTCAGCGCGCTTTGCATTTTGCTCTCACCGTCGTGCTCGGCGGGCTTTTTGCCGTTGCCTACGCAGTCACAGGGATTACCCTGCGCCGGCGATGGTGGATCGGCTGCGTGCTGGTCTTCGTTCTCCAGACCGTTTGCATGGGGCTCATCGGCAACTTGTTGCGCGATGCACCCCCCATTACTCAACTCGATTCCGTCCAGCTCGTCCACTTCCATAACCGGCTCGTCTTTGACGGTGTGGCTGTGATCGTTTCGGTTGTACTGGGCTACATCGGCTTCATCATTGTTTCGATCTCTGAAGCCCGCCGCCGCATCCGGCTTGAAAGTGACAAAGCCGCGATGGAAAGCGAACTGGCAGCCGCACGCGAAATCCAGCGGATCATGGTTCCGCAGGAACTGCCGCCGGCTCCGGGTTACGCGATTGAGAGCATCTACCGCCCGGCCACGCAAGTTGGAGGAGATTTCTTTCAGGTCATCCCACTCAGCGGCGGCCAAACCCTTGTCGTCATCGGCGACGTCAGCGGCAAGGGGCTGAGCGCTGCGATGATCGTCTCCATGCTCATCGGCATGCTGCGCACCCTAAGCGGCCTGACCACCGATCCCATTAAGATTCTGGTCGAGCTCAACAGCGCGCTGTTCGCGCACAAGCACTCGGGCTTCGTCACCTGCCTCGCAGTGCGCCTCGATCCTTCGGGCAGCATCAACGCCGCCAACGCCGGCCACTTGCCGCCCTGGCTCAATGGCGTTGAGACCGCATTCTCCGGGTCCGTACCGCTTGGCGTCCTCGAGTCGATCACGCCTGAGCAAGTTGCCTTGGAGATGCGCTGCGGCGATCGACTCACCCTTCTCACCGATGGCGTAGTCGAGGCGCGTGACCCGCAAGGCGTCCTATTCGGCTTCGACCGTGCCCAGTCTCTGATGCGCGAGGCGTCCCCACTCGCCCTCGCCGAGGCCGCAATTCATCACGGGCAGGACGACGACTTGACCGTGATCTCCATTCGCCGCACAGCCTGAGAGAATCCTTCCTCGCCACAAAGGAAAGGGTGCCCCAGGTCTCGATTCTGAGACCTGGGGCACCACGAATCCTCATCGAGCACGAACAACTCCGCCCACCGTCCACCGTTCACCGTCTGCTGTAATTCAGCGAGCAAACACACTTCTGGCAAATTGGATTCGTCTCCACGTCGAGCGTTGTCCGGAATCTTCGCGCCTCTTCGCCGTTGATCACCTGCTCCAGCGTCTTCCCCGCCAGGTTCCCGATCTTCTCGTGGAAAAAGCATGGGCGCACCGTCCCATCGACTTCAATCACCGCTGAAACCCATGGCGCATTGCACATCGGCGCGACCGGCGCACAATCTCCCAGATGCTCCCTGAAGCGCCTTGCGATCCGCCGCAGCTTTTCCGGAGACTCCACAATATACTTGTTGCGAAAGTCCTCCGCATTCTCCAGGATCAGCGCTTCGACCTCTTCTTCGAGCGCCGTCACTTCGCCCCGCGAGAGCGCCACCTCGTCCTGCCTCAGGATCGGCCACACCTCGTCACGATTGAACGCCTGCGATGTTAGATCTGTCGCAAGAAACGAAATCGAATCGAGCCCGATCGTCTTCGCTCCCGCCACTGTTTGTCGAACCACGCTGTGATTCGCCTTCTGTACCGTCGAACGCGCATTCACCGGAATCCCCGGCTTCCGCTGCCGCACCGCCTCGATTCCCTTCCCAATCAATTTGTGCGCGCCCATCACGCGCCGCACCCGGTCGTGCACTGCCTCCGGCCCGTCGATCGACACGATGATTTCATCCACGCCCGCAGCCACCACATCGGCCCGCTTCTGCAGCAGCAGTCCCGTCGTCAGCAGAGTGATGCGCACGCCGCAGCCCCGCAGAAACGTACAAAGCGGTTCAAATCCGCGATGCAGCAGAGCCTCGCCGCCCGTCAGCACTACCTCTTGCACTCCTAGTCTCAAAATCGACTCACGATGCCGTGCAAAATCCGCGAGGTCGAGTTCCTTGCCTTCGGTCTTTTGCCAGATGTCGCACATAAGGCAGCGGCAGTTGCAATGCTCGTGAACATGCAGCAGCAGAATCGGCATCGCCGTTAAGCTGCCCGCATCCTCTACGCTCACAGTCACCGCATGGAACTTAATCGGCAACTCAACCTCCGTCATGGCGCCTGCTCACCTCCGGCTCATCATGCTCAGCCGTGATCCACGCATGCCATAACTTAGACTAAGCGTCCATCTAATCCTGGTTTGTCATTTGTTTGTCGCGATTTGAGCCGAACAGGAACTCGCCAACTTGCTTACCCGCTGACTTGCTAGACTCCAGCCAGCCCTTCTACCAGCGCCTTCCACTCCGCCTCCAGTGTTGGCCGGCGAAATTTGCGCCCTGCCCGGCTGTACCAGTAGTCGGCATTCCACTCCACGCCTTCTTTACGATGCAAGTAGGCGTGCACGGCCATGGCATCCGGCGTTTCAAGATCGTCGACCATGCCATGCGCGCGCGCCCAATCTCCTTTTGCATCCCACCACAATGCCGCCAGGGGTGCCGGCAGCTCCCGCGGCGGTTCGGCATGCAACAGCGTAGCGCGGAACTCCTCAACCGTCATGGTTTCCTTCTAACACCCGCCCTAATCCGACGCAAACGGGCCCCACCACGGAAACCAGCCTCTTGGAACTGTGATTTGAATCACTTCCGCCCCCCGAATCCGCTGCTACAAATGAACCATCGTTCCGATGAATAGAAAAATGGGTCCGCCAGGGGGCTTTAGGGAGGGCTGGCGATCCCAGCCGATCAACCCTCTCCCAGGAGGTCAGGTCATGGGAATGTCCGACTCAAAAATCCCTAGAAACCGCGATTGCAGCCGCAGCCAATTTAGCCGTATACTTAAATACGACCATTCCGGTCGTATTTTTCTGCTGCCCCGCCGTTTCGGGCGGCGCTACGGGGTTCGTCAGGTGAGCGTGCTCAGCGATTTGACGGTTGGAGATACCGGGGTCCTGGTGGCCCTCGACCTGCCGGAAAGCGTCCAGAACCACCTGATGCACATGGGTTTTGTGCCAGACGCCGAAGTCACGGCACTGCGCCGCGCTCCTGCCGGCGACCCTACCGTTTACCGCGTTGACGGCCTTGAAATCGCGCTCCGCCATGAGACCGCATCCGCCATCCGCGTCCGGCCCGTTGAACCCGCCGCCGAACAGTCCGAACCTGGTTCCGACGCGGCTCCCCTTCTTGCCGAGGCTGCGCGATGAACGCCTGCTGCGACACTCCGGTCTTTGAACCGCCCAAGGCGCCAACCGAAAGCTCGCTGCGCACCGTGGTCCTCATCGGCCCTCCCAACTCCGGCAAATCCACGCTCTTCAATAAGCTCACCGGCCTGCGCCAAAAGGTCGCCAACTATCCTGGCGTCACCGTCGAGCAGCGCATGGGCGTCATGGCCGGCGTGGGCCGCGAAGACCTCACGCTGATCGATCTGCCCGGCATCTACTCGCTCACTCCGTACTCTGAAGACGCGCGCGTCGCCGTGAACGTACTCCGCGGCCGCATGCCCGGCACGCCCAAGCCCGACGCGGTTCTCCTCGTCCTCGACTCACTTCATCTCACGCGCCAGTTGATGCTCGCCGCGCCAGTGCTCGACGTCGGCCTGCCTACGCTCGTGCTCCTCAACATGAGCGACCTGATGAAGTCGCGCGGCGGGCAAATCGACACCCTCAAGCTCGCGCGCGAACTCGGTGCTCCCGTTGCGCTCATCAGCGCCGTCCACGGAGCTGGCCTCGAAGCCGTGCCGCTCTTCCTCAATCAGCAGAACGGCCACGGCGAAAAGTCCAAGCCACTCTCGCTGCCCGTCATGGGCAACGCGCAGAGCACGCATAACTGGGCCGAGCAAGTCAGCCGCAACACCGGCTACCGTGCCCCGCTCTCCGCCGAGAACACCCGCAAGATCGACAACGTGCTTCTGCACCGCTTCTGGGGACCGCTGCTCTTCCTCGCCGTTGTTGTCGGGGTCTTCGAAGTGGTTTTCGCACTTGGCCAGCCGCTCTCCGATGGCTTCGGCGAACTGCTCGCGCGTTTGGCCGACCTCGTCCGCCCGCTCATTCCCATTGGCTGGCTGCAGTCGCTCCTGCTTGACGGCGTGTGGAAGGGCATCTGCTCCGTCCTCGTCTTTCTGCCGCAGATCCTGCTTCTCTTTCTCTTCATCGGAATCCTCGAAGACACCGGCTATCTGGCGCGCGCCGCGCTGATCGCCGACCGTGTCATGCGGACGATCGGGTTGAACGGCAAGGCCTTCATCCCGCTGCTCTCGGCCTACGCCTGCGCCGTTCCGGCCATCATGGCCACGCGCACCATTGAGAACAAGCGCGACCGACTCGCCACCATCCTGGTCACGCCCTTCATGACCTGCTCGGCGCGCCTGCCCGTCTATTTACTTCTGATTGCCGCCTTCATCCCCAACATCTACTACCTGCACGGAGTCATCGGCCTGCGCACCATCGTCATGCTCGGCCTCTACGTGGCCGGCTTCGTCGCCGCATTCACCACCGCGCGCCTGCTCAAGAGCTCCATTCTCCGTTCCAGCGACACGCCCTTCATTCTCGAGTTGCCGCAGTACCGCATGCCTACGCTCTACACGCTTGGCCTGCGCCTGCTCGATCGCGCGCGCATCTTCATCCGCATGGCCGGAACTATCATCGTCGCCGTCACGCTGGCGCTTTGGGTTCTTGCGCATCTGCCCGTCATCCACACCGCAACGGGCACGCTCAGCGCTCCGCAACTCGCCGATTCACTCATCGGCCGTCTCGGCCACTTCATCGAGCCCGTCATTGCTCCGCTCGGCTTCAACTGGAAGATCGGCATCGGCCTGCTCTCGAGCGTGCTCGCTCGCGAAGTCATGGTCAGCACAATGGGAACGCTCTACGGCGCAGACCCCAGCACGCAGGCGCTCAACCTGCAAACCGCTCTGCACCACGACATGACGCTCGGCGGCGCAATGGCCCTGATGATCTTCTTCGCCTTCGCCATGCAGTGCACATCGACCATCGCCGTCGTCCGCCGCGAAACCAACAGCTGGCTCTGGCCAGCCGTGCAGTTCCTCTATATGCTCGCTCTGGCTTACGGAGCAGCCTTCGCCGTGAATCACATCGTGATGGCAATCTGGGGCTGAGAGGCAGTTCATAGTTCGCAGTTCGCAGATTCCAACGGCCAGCTTTGAGCCTGACGAGCCAAGAGCAACAACTCCAGCGAAAACAAAACCCTCACAAACAAGACTGTGAAGCTGTGAAGCTGTGGCTGCAAGCCGTTGATTCGGCTCGGTTCACAGTTTCACAGTTTCACAGTTTCGCAAATGAGGTAGGGGGGGTGGGGGGAAAAGCAGGGACCAGGGATTAGGGAAAAGGGAGCAGAAAGACAGGGAGCAAGGGAGCACGAGAACGAGGGAATCAGCGAACGAAGCCGCGGCATCGGGTGGGTCATTGTTTGGCTCTTTCGCTGGTCCTCGCGGCGGAGGGTTTGCCGGCTGGGAAGGCGCTGGATGCGAGGGGAATGTAGGGAAGATTATCAAGAATGAGTGCGACGGTTTTCGAGAGCGAGGTGCGATGCTCGGCGGCCCATACACGCGCGGCATGGTAGCCCTTATCGGAGATGGTAACGGTGATGTTCTTCATCGGCCCGACCTCCGCTTGTCCTGGGGTTTGCGGCTGCGTTTGGGAGCGGAATCGGCTGGGTCGGATGTATCGGGCGAGTTCCGGTCAACATTCGCCGCGGCAAGAGCGACCTGCGCGGCATAGAGGAGCTTTCCACCATCTTTCTCGGAAATTGCGCCGATCAACATGCCCTGTGCGACGCAGGCGATAAAGTCACGACAGCTGTCGCGGGTGGAGAGTGGAGGCATGGCGGCCCGATATGCCTCGCCGCCTCTTGATTCTGCGCGCGGTTCAAGTCCGCCGGCCGCGAGCGATTCCTGGAAAGCCTTTTTCCAGGCTTTGCAACAGTGCGCAACTGCGTGGTTGGCAAAAGAGGGATTCGATTTGTTGACCGCGTCCGCGGTCACCTTGGTTGGACAAATAGCAAAATACATGAAGACGTTTCTCCCTTGAAGGCGGAGCCATCCGGTCGGGGCGTGGTGCTTGCCCGCGCGGAGGTTCGCCTGGATTGGACCTTTTCTTGATTGTGCGCCAAGAGGGTTTAATTATCGGCAAACTTGGGGGAATCAGAGAACAGAGATAAGAGACTAGAGAAAAAGGACTTAAAGCGAGAGGTCAGATTTATTTTGGCCGTGGGGGCTTGACAGCGAAAGGCAGCGGGGTTGGCGGCAGCGAGGAGTTCGATCGTTTCGGGTGTTCTTTCGCCCGCTGATGCGGGCTGCGCGTTGTATGGTGCAACGTGACCCCAGGCTTGCGCCGTGGGGCTAGCGTCTTTTGCCCTCTCCGCGGGCTGATTGGTTTGGCGCGCGACGCGCAAGGCGGAGCGCGCCGGGGCGGGGCCCGATCGCGGCTTCGCCACGTACTTTATTTCTCGAAAGATGGGTGGGCGGTTGCGGCATGAGTGAACTCATGCCCTGATACAGGGCGAAGGACAACTGCAGGTCCCTGGACTGCGATCGGGATGCCACCGCGCGGGGGCGCGAGGAGGAGGGGCCGATAAGCTGGTGCGCTGTAACGGGACGAAAAGCAGATGCAGGTCCCCATTCGACTCCGATTGCTCGCTACCCCACCCTAGCGAAGCTAGGATGGGGCACCCATTCTTATCACCGGCCCGACAGACGAAAAGCAGATGCAGGT
>Ga0265330_10000199_pt1 | contig 46532 bp, 39 predicted proteins | sample 41919metaG_FD_202083 | JGI IMG/M metagenome (GOLD analysis project Ga0265330, IMG submission 202083) | Rhizosphere microbial communities from Carex aquatilis grown in University of Washington, Seatle, WA, United States - 4-19-19 metaG | ecosystem: Host-associated > Plants > Roots > Rhizosphere...
GGCAGACTGCCAATCCACTACCCGGCTTTCGCCAGCATTGTAGGCTGCCAGAGCATACTCCGGCACATTACCAAGGTGATCGAGCATCTGCCTCAGGTACCGCGTTCCAAGCCTGATATTCACTTCAGGATCGAGCAGTTGGAACGTCTGAAAACGCGTCATTCCCTCTTCGCGCGCCATCTGTTTGCCCACTGAGGGCAGCAACTGCATCAACCCCCAGGCATTTGCATACGAAACCACTGCGGGATTGAACTCCGACTCCTGCCTGATCAACGATGCCACGAAGTACGGATCCAGATTGTTCTTCGCCGACTCCGTCTTGATCGTTTCCCAGTACGGCTCCGGGAAAAGAATGCGCCAATAAGCCAGCGGGATCGATGCGATCGGCGCTGATGCGGCATATGGTAACGCGCGTTTTAGAGAGCGCATCGCGCGAAACGTTTCTCCGTAAGATGCATAAATCTGCGCCTCCGCTAGGGCGCTCCACGATTCCGAGTCGGGATCGGCAGCGATTTCCTCGGCAATGTATTCATTCAAGCCGGCGTTGGCCAGCAGGCGCGCTTTGGCCAGGTGCGGGCTATCTTCAGGAAAAGTGTCCACCAGCTTGGGCAAAGGCAGCGGCTGAATACGATCTACTTGAGACGCTGTCGTTGTCTGAGTGTCACCCAGTTGCGCAAGCCGTTCGCGCGACATCTGCGCATAGAAGAAGTGTTGATAGGTGCGAAGAATGGCGCGATAATTTGCCGCGGCCAGGGCGGGCTTGTGATCTGCGAGTTCGTATAGCCGCGCCCGCCAGTACAGGGCCGCCACAGTTTCAGTTGCCCGGGGGTAAAGGCGGATCTGATCTTCGAAGAGACTTGCCGCGTCGGGGTAGAGCCTTTGCCGATAGCTCAACCACCCGGCCCGCCAGTGCGCGGCAGCGGCATTCTTGCTATCGGGAAACTGATCGGCCAGATATTTGTAGTACTGCACTGCATGCGAATAATCGCGCTTAAGCAGGTACATATTGCCGCTCGAAAAGAGCGCCTCGGCAAGCCATTGGCTGCGGCCGAAACGCGACTCCATCAGATCCACGATGCGCTGCTGATCAACGATGTCGTCGCGATCCCGCGCCAGTTCCATAAGCAGGTAGAGCCGGCGCGCACCATTGTCATCATCGGTGTCAGCCAGCCCTTGCACCATTGCCGGCGTCAACCTCTTTAATTTCCAGTCGCACGCTGCCACGGAAACGGCAAATGTGTTGTGATCCCTTTCGCTCAACTCCGGCATGCGCATGAGCGCGCGATACTGTTCCGCCGCATCTGCGTATCGACCGCCCTTGTAGTAAGCGTCGCCCAGGCTGCTCAACTCCTGCGCCGTGAGCGTGCCTTCAACGCCCATTTGCGTAAGCCGCGCACGCGCCTGCTGCGCCTCCGAGCTCAAAGGATGATCGAGCAACAGCTTCTTGAAGACGCGCTCGGCGATGTCTTTCTGACCCAGTGCGAACTGAGCCTGTCCCAGCGCCAACTGGTACGCCGAACGGTCTTCCGCAGCAAGTCCTGCAGCTGCTTGCAACACCTTCAGCGCTCCCGATGCATTGTTCAAGGCCAGCAGCACATTGGCCTCAAGTTCAGGCACCTGGTCGTCGAAGATGCTGTCAGGGTATCGGTCAAGGAAACCATGCAGCAGAGCCTCTGCGGCGGCATCATCGCCCGCGGCATGGCTCGCCTGTGCATTCAGGAAATCCGCAAAATCGGCCAGGTCCTCGCCTGCCTGCCGCGCCTGCCGCAATGCCGCTTCGGCATCTGCATAGCGCTTGTCCAGCAGATATGCGTGTCCAAGCGCAAGGTACGCCGCTGCTGCTGCCTCGCCAGTGTGCTTGTGCGCGTAGGTGGTCACGCCGGCATAGGCCTCTGGCGTGCGCATCATAGCGAGCTGCTGCGCCATGGGCCGCAGCTCGGTCGACGCCACGAATGTCTTGCGCATATGCGCAGTGCGCGCCATTCGTTCCGCTTTGGTAGCGCGCCTGCCTCTGCTTGCCGGCTTGTGCCTTCCTGACGTGCTTCTACTCGCCGACGTTTTCGTCGCGCCTGGTGACTTGGCATTCGCACTGCTTGCCCCGCCTGCCTTGCTTCCCGACGTCTTCTTCCTGCTGGTGGTTGAATGTCTTGCCGCAGGGTCTTGATCGTCAGAAGCTTGCCCGGCAACCGGTAGCACAACCATGATCAAACTAAGGGCAGCGGCAACGCAGCGCCATGCCGGCATTACAAACGAGTATTGGCGGAAACAGGCCCTCATGAATTCACTCTATCTTTATTTATGCCTGTTGGACGCATGAGAACCTTGGCCGTTACCGTCGCTGGCACCCGTCGCCCATTACCTCAGCAAGGCCCGCTCGGCTTGGTCGCCGTTCCCGCCTCCTGCGTCGGCATCGCTTGCGGATTCGGAATTGTATAGGGCGTGAGCCCCGCATTGTCTGCCGTGCATTGTGCCACAATGCCAGGCACGGCGCCGACCACCGACGGCAGCGAAGGATTCGATGTATCCACCTTGGAAAAGTTGAAAGCGCTCGTCATGTCCCCCACATTCGCACGCCGCCATGCGGAGAGATTCGGTACCTCCGCCCCGAAACGCGTTTCAAGAAAACGCAGAATCGATGTGTGGTCGAACTGCCCCGACGCAACGAACCCACCGCGGCTGAAGGGCGAAATAATCAACATCGGCACGCGGAACCCCAGCCCGATTGGCCCATTGATTGCCGGGCTCCCAATTGACGACGCATCGGGTACGGCCGTTGCCGTTACAAATTCCCCTGGAGTTCCTGCAGGCGGAGTGGGTGGTGTAACGTGATCGAAGAAGCCGCCGTTCTCATCGTAGGTCGCAAATAGTACGGTCTTTGCCCAAATGGTTGGGTTGGCCATCAGAGTGGTCATAATGCCTGACAGCTCCTCTTCTCCCAGGATCGATGGGCTTGGCGGGTGCTCGGAGGCGGCGACCGAGCCCACGATCCACGAGACCTGCGGCAGGTTGCCGGTAGCAACGTCTGCCAAAAAGTCCGTTGGATATGCTGGCGCTAGACCCTGCTTGTACAAAGCTGAACTGGAGTCCTGAAAGTTTTTAAAATAGGGCAGGACGTTGTTCGATGAAACGCCATTTGCGATGTTATTATCTGCCGCGGAATACACCTTCCACGAGATGCCACGGGCCTGCAACTGCTCCGGCATGGTTGTATAGGTAAATTTTCCATAGAACGATGGCCGGTTAAGGAACAGAGTTTCAAGCAGTGGTCCGCCGTTCTTGCCATCCGGATCAATCGAGGCAGCCATTGAATACAGGCGGTTGGGATCGGTGGGGCCGAGTACGGAACAGAAGTAGTTGTCGCAGAGCGTAAATGCATCCGCAACACCATAGAAGAACGGCAGATCGGCTCGCGTATAGTAGCCCATCGTGTTCACTGCGTAAACGCCGTTACTGGATTTGGCAGTCACAAAGCTGTCCATTGAGCCGTTGTTCCAACTCTGGTGCTGCGTAACCCAGTCGTGAGCAATGTCCTGTGTGCAGGCCGCACTGGCTTTGGTTGTGTCCAGGTGAAACGGCAGCAGCACACCGGCTGGGGAACTGGAGGTGTTAGCGGGATAAGACTGCCTGTAAAACGCGCTCGCGTCACTGAATCCGCGCGCGCCGCGATAGCTGCCAAAGTAATGATCGAATGAGCGGTTCTCCTGAATGAAGATGACTACATGCTCAATGTCAGTCAACTTTGCACAGCCGCTGCCTGAACCCGTCACCGTTTGAATAGCTTTCTGGACCCCACAGCCTGCAAGCAGCGATGCGGTAACGCCGGCCGCGCCGGCCGCGGCTCCCATCTTCAACAGTTCCCTGCGGGAAATTCCTCTGGTTTTATTCAATTTTGGTTAACCTCTCAGGGAATCCTGTTGGACGCTGACGGATTCAATAGGATTCGAACCGATCGACTGGAACCAATGCAGATCATTGAGCTGGTTCCGGTTAGCAGGTCGCGTCCAAACATGGTTCCTTTAAGTTGGATGCTCAAACTGGCGACATTCGCAACGATGGCGCCAATTTGGCTCATGACGGGCTGATCGCGATGCGGATTCCACAGGTTGAGTTTGTTCCCCGGTCCCCGGTCCGGTACACTCTTCTTTTGACGGCCTGATCGAGATCACATCCAGCGGCCCATAACCATTCGCCGACATTTGGTCAGCGATTTTGCATCCAGCCCACATGACAACCATCCAACAGATTGAAGGCGAGAACGAGCAACATCCTGACGTGGCCCTGATAGAAAGGGTTCGCGCCGGAGACATCTCGGCCTACGATACGCTGGTCCGCAAGTACGAGCGGCAGATCTTCAGGATTGCGCAGCATATTACGCAAAACCGTGAAGACGCCGAAGACGTAATGCAGGACGCATTTTTGAAAGCGTATGAGAAGCTCGACCAATTTCAAGGGAATTCGAAGTTCTACACATGGCTGGTTCGAATCGCAGTAAACGAAAGCTTGATGCGGCTTCGCAAGCGCCGCACTGGCAAAATGGTTTCGATCGACGAGGACCTCGAGACCGAGGAGGGTTCGGTTCCTCGGGATCTGGCCGACTGGGCTCCCGACCCGGAGCAGAACTTCACGCAATCGGAACTGGGCGAGATTCTGGAGAAGACGATCAAGGGACTTCCTCCGGGCTTCAAAGTTGTGTTCGAACTGCGCGACGTGCAGGGCCTCTCTACAGAAGACACGGCAGAAGCCCTTGGCCTGAGCGTCCCGGCAGTCAAATCACGTTTGTTACGGGCCCGACTTCAACTTCGCGAACGTTTGAGCCGCTACTTCAAAAGGAAAGCGGGGTCCAAGGAGTTGGCCTCTACGGAAATGAGGCCAGCCAAGTGAGACCCAGCCGAACGAATACAATGAACACCTTTTTCCCCATCATGATGCACTCGGCCCCGGAGGCTGCGGCGTGACCTGCACTGAGTTTCTTGCCATTCTCGATGACCTGATTGACGACTCGATTGCCGCCCAGACCCGAGCTGAGGTCGAATTGCACCTGAAGAAGTGCGGCCACTGCGAAGTCATCTTCAACACCACCCGCAAGACAATTGAGATTTACCGCTGCCACGAAATCTACGAAATGCCCGAAGATCTTCGTGACCGCCTGCACGCCGCCATCATGGCGCGCTGCAAAAACGGCTGCTAAGATTTCCAACTTTGCTGGCTTGCCAATCAGCCCGCTGGCAGGCGCGGTACCTTTGTCGCATTGCCGAATTCCCCGAAAGAACCATACCTCCTCCACAACTTTCGCGCCAGAATCGCGTCTGCCCAAGTAGCAGGAGCGTGCCGAGCACCTTTCCCGGCAATCTTCCCCTGGAGCGACTTGCATGAAAACCCTCGAAAGCCCTCTTGCCGTCCTTCTGTGTTGTGCCGTTTCACTGACCGCATCACAGGGTTACGCGCAAGTGGCGCAGGACAGCAAGGTTGCCCGCTTCGCCAGCCGCACCGAGTACAAGTCCGCGCAGATTCAAGGCGACCAGCGCATCATCCACGCGCTCAACCGGTTCACCTTTGGGCCGCGGCCGGGAGATCTGGAGGCGGTCCGTGCCATGGGATTGGAAAAGTGGTTCGATCAGCAGCTTCACCCCGCCTCAATCGACCAAACCGACCTGAACGCCCGGCTGGCCCAGTTCCCTGCCATGCGGTGGACTGCGGCTCAACTTCTCTACTACCTTCCGGGTAACGCAGTCATTCGCCAAGCGACCAACGGCCGCGTGAATGTGCCCGCTGACCCTGTAATGCATGCGATTTACGAGAACCAGATTGCGCGTATCACAGAGAAAAAGGCAAACAAAGCTGAGAAGGGCCAGGCTGCCCAGCCACAGGCCAACATGGCGATGAGCGCGACCTCGCCAGCCATGAACCAGAACCAGGACATGGCTGACAGTGGCAATTCTATGGCGGCATCTGCTGCAAACCAGATTGCCGGGAGCCAGAACGACATGGGCGCCGGCGCACCCGCTCCATCAATGCCGCAGTTCAGTCCTGCCGCAATTGAGAACATTGTCGAGCTCAATCCGCAGCAGCGTATCGCGCGCCTGGCTCAAATGGACCCCGACCTATTCGAGTCCTTCATTAAATCTCTCAAGCCGATTCAGCGCCAGGCTCTGGAGGCGAACCTGAGCCCGGGCCAGAAGCAGACAATCGGCGCGCTTGAAAATCCGGAGCGGCTGGTTGCCGAGGAGCTAATCGCTGCGCGACTGACGCACGACATCTACTCCAACGCGCAGTTGCAGGAAGTGATGACCGACTTTTGGCTCAACCACTTCAACGTGTACCTGCGCAAGAACGAACAGATGCCTTACTTACTGGTCAGCTATGAGCGCGACACCATTCGTCCGCGTGCGCTTGGCAAATTTGAAGACCTGCTTGAAGCGGTTGCCCACAGCCCGGCCATGCTGGTTTACCTCGACAACGCGCAGAGCATTGGTCCCGATTCAATAGCTGCGCAGCGCGCTGAACAGGCAAAGGCTCGCGGTCTCGACGCGCAAAAGAAGGTCCGCGAAGGCTTGAACGAAAACTACGCGCGCGAACTGATGGAGCTGCACACAGTGGGAGTGAACGGTGGCTATACGCAGACTGATGTCGTACAGGCGGCGCGCGTGCTCACCGGCTGGACGGTCGATCGCCCACTAAACGAGGCGGAATTTACGTTCAACCCAAATCGCCATGAGCCCGGCACGAAGAAAGTGATGGACCTGAAGTTCAAAGACAGCGGCGAGAAGGAAGGCCGTGAGCTACTGCACATGCTTGCCATGCGGCCGGCTACCGCGCAGTTCATCAGCCGCAAGCTGGCCATTCGCTTTGTCGCAGATGACCCGCCGCAAAGCCTGGTGGATCGCATGGCCAAGACGTACCTCTCAAGCGATGGCGACGTCACGGCCGTTCTCAAGACGCTGTTCCACTCTCCTGAGTTCTGGTCCACCTCAACTTATCGCGCCAAGGTGAAGACTCCGCTTGAGTTCGTGATCTCAGCTGCTCGCGCTTCAAACGCGAATACCGACAACCTGCGTCCGATTGAAAACAATCTACGCCAAATGGGCATGCCGACTTACGGAGCCATTCCGCCCACCGGCTATAAATGGGATGCAGCCGACTGGGTGAGCACCGGCGCGTTGGTCGACCGCATGAATTTTGCGCTGAACCTGGCGGCAGGACGCCTGCCCGGCATTACGATGGGATGGTCCCCGTTCCCCGGCCAGAACGCCCAGACAGGCGAAGTTTCAAACGATCCATCGCCAGAAGCGGAAGAGACGCGGCTCGAATCGCTGCTGATTCCCGGCGGCGTAAGCGACACTACCCGCGCGGCAGCTCTGCAGCAATTCGCTGCGCAATCGGCACAGAACGCGGCCACTCCAGTGTCTGCGCCTATGCGCCCCAACCGCACTCCTAATTTTCTTGAACGCGAAGATCAAGTTCTGGCGGGATTGCTGATCGGTTCTCCGGAGTTCCAGCGCCGTTAACAAAATATGAGGTGACATATGCAGATGAACCGGCGATTTTTTCTCCATAATGGCGCACTAGCTATCGCGGGCACGGCAGCGATCCCGAGTTTCCTTGTCCGCTCCGTAATGGCTGAGCCGGCGACTTCGCGACGCCGTCTCGTCGTGGTCTTCCAGCGCGGGGCTGCCGACGGTCTCAATATTGTTGTGCCTTACCACGAGAAGAATTACTACTCGATGCGGCCCTCGATCGCAATTCCGCAGAGCCAGGTCGTCGATCTCGATGGCTTCTTCGGACTGCATCCTTCGCTGGCGTCGTTCAAGCCACTTTACGACCAGGGGCATCTTGCCATTGTGCATGCCGCCGGCTCACCGGATACGACGCGCTCGCACTTTGACGCGCAGGATTACATGGAGTCTGGCACGCCCGGCGTTAAGAGCACGCAGGATGGATGGCTGAATCGCGCACTGCAGGCCGAAGACCTGCGTCATCGCTGCGCCGGAACCTGCGAGCAGCACACGGCCTTTCGCGCTCTGGCGCTCGGCCCGGATGTGCCGCGCACGCTTGCCGGGAAGGTACCAGCGATTGCTCTCAACAACGTGAACGGATTTACGGTTGCGGGACGCGGTGCAACGCCCTCACCCGCGGCCAGCGCCTTCGAGGCGATGTATGCCGACAGCGGCGACCGCATTCTGCATCCGGCTGGGGATGAAACATTCGACGCGGTCAAGATGCTTCGCGCCGCCAATCCCGCGCAATACTCTCCCGCTTCCAACGCGAACTATCCCACTTCAGAGTTCGGCAACTCAATGAAGCAGATTGCGCAATTGCTCAAAGCAGATCTCGGCGTCGAGGTTGCGTTTACTGACGTAAACGGATGGGACACGCATCAGAACCAGGGCAGCGTAAATGGCCAGCTCGCCAATCGGTTGACTGATTTCTCCGCCAGCATCGCAGCATTCTGGCGCGACATGGGAGACGATGCCGGTGACATCACTCTGGTGACGATGTCGGAGTTTGGTCGCACGGCACGCGAAAACGGCACCGGCGGAACCGATCACGGCCACGCCAATGCGATGTTCATCCTGGGCGGCAATGTGAAAGGCGGCAAGGTTTACGGCCGCTGGCCCGGCCTCGACAACGACCAACTGAACGAAGGCCGCGACCTTGTGCTGACGACCGATTATCGGCAAGTGCTCGGCGAGGTAGTTTCGCAATCGCTCGGCGCCAGCAATCTGGATGTGGTGTTCCCCGGCGCCAACCTTAGCCCCACCCGCTTCCTCCGCCTGATCTAGCTGGATCGCTTCAACCGAGTCCCCGCCCTGACTATTCAGTGCGGGGCAGACCCTCATTCCCCAACTGCCGTCCTATTGCCTCTTAGTTCACCTCTTGATTTATACATTCCTATATAGGAATATTATTAATGGCTCCAATAGTTTCCAGACCCTGGGAATCGGACACGGAGAACAATCTGCAGATGAAAAATTTATTTGAGGTCGGCATAGCAGACGATCTGAAAGCGCGTGTGGCGCAGTTGTGCCCTGGGAGTGAGCGCGTGTGGGGCTCCATGACGCCGGCTCAAGCAATGGCGCACTGTTCGGCAAGCCTCGAGTGGGCGATTGGAGAAAGAACTCCGCCGCGCGCCGGACTGTTCGTGCGCATCACGGGCCGCCTCATCAAGCCTATGGTGTTGAAGGACGACAAGCCGTTTCGCCGCAATTCGCCGACCGCGCCGGATCTTATTATTCACAACGAGCCGAAAATGGAAGCGGAGCGGGTGCGCCTATGCACCATGATCGACAGGTTCGTGAAGGCAGGTCCCGACGGATGTACCACTCACGCCCACAGCTTCTTCGGCCCGCTGAATCCCGCTGAGTGGTCAATTCTGATGTACAAGCACCTCGACCATCATCTGCGCCAGTTCGGCGTCTAATCTTGTCAGCCGTCGGCGATGCGTCCACAAATAACCATCAGCCCCTGGCCGCCACTGTCCGCCGCCTCTCAATGCTTTGCGTACATCTCTATCACGTCCTTGCGTAAATCCAGGCGGCCTGATTCGCGAGTGTAGAACATGTGCCCGCCGGGATACTCGCGCACCGCTACGCGCGATGGATCGCCCATGACCGGCATCTGGTTCACTGTGAGAATGGAGCCCATGAAGGGGCATGAAAGATCGTTCCACCCGTGCACAATCAGCACGCGCAATTTTGGATCGGCGGCAACCGCCTGCCGCAACTCCGGTACCGATCCTTTGCGCAGATTCTCTCCGCGATCCCACAGCCGGTTTACGTCATAGGAGAGCGCGTTGTAGCGGGCGTCCACTTTCCAGCCAACGGTGCGGGTAACAAAATCCACCATGGCCGTGGTCAAAGGCGCAATCATGCTGGCCAGTAGGGGATCGTTGGCGCGCTGCTCCGTTGCAAATGGAAACGGATCGAACGACGTTACGTTCGAGTCATACACAGAACCGAGCTTTTCTTTTTCGCGCCACACCTCGCGCAGATACGCCTGCGTATCAATGCGCCCGCCTGACACTTTCACAAACTCAGGATCGAGCCCGGTCATCTCCGTTACGCGCGCAATCATCCTCTGCTGCGCTTCCTTGTCGGCATTCCCTCTGATGAGCGTGGTTGCGTACTCGCCCTCCGTGTAGGCAATTACGTCAGCCATGGCTTGCGGCGTAAGTTTCTTTTCGCGCTCGAGGTGGGCGGCGGTAATCGGCGGCAGCGTCATCATCCACGGCAGCGGCGACAAGTCGCCATTGCTCTCGGCAGTGGGGTTCAGGTATGGCGACACCAGCACCACGCCGTTCATCGCTACGCCCAATTCCGACTGCAGGTAGTAAGTAATGCGCGGGCCGCGAAATCCTCCGTAGCTCTCGCCAACGAAATACTTGCGCGAGCTAAGCCGGTCGTTCTTCACCAGCCAGTCATAGATAACGCGCGACAGATACTCGATGTCCGGTTCGGTGGAGTAAAAAAGTTTTTTTGCCTGATCCTCAGGGACGTCAGCGCGGCTGAAGCCCGTACCTATTGGATCGATGAACACGAGGTCAGTAAAATCCAGCCATGTGCCGGGATTGTCTTTGAGCGTGGTGGGATCGGACGGGCTGTCGCCTTCGTTACCCACCTGGAGATGCTTGGGACCAATAGCGCCAAGATTCAGAAACACGCTAGCCGCGCCGGGACCGCCGTTGAGCGCAAAAGTTACCGGCCGGTTCTCTCCATCGCCCGTGTAGGCGGTGTACACCACCTGGCCGGCTACTTTACCGTCTTTGTCGCGCGTGGGTAGTGCGCCCACTGTCACGGTGTACCTCAAATTCTTGCCATCCAGCATCATGCTCTGCTGCGTATGCGTTTCCGCGGGCAGCGGAGGCAGCGCCGGCTTGTCGGTGGCTGCGTTCTTTTCAGGAGATTTGTCGGCGGCGGGGGTCGGCTTGTCGCTTTGCGCGAAGGCCTGAACTGCAGGCATGGCAACAAGAATGGACCCGGCCAGGAGCACTATTGAGCACCGGCTCATTAATCGCATCTCAAAAAACCCTCACAACACAACGATAAATGCTGGGCTCGCCTGTGCTGGCCGCAGGGGTCAGAATGCCGGCTCATTGCCGGATGCTGGCACGGGGCCCGCCGCATGATTTACTCTCAGATTCGACATGAGAATTAAGGCATCGCTTATCGTCCCAGCTTTCGCCGCAATGTCGCTGGCACTTGCGTCGTCTCTGGCGCTCGCCCAGCAATCAACTGCGCCTGCCACTCCGGCTGCTCCGGCGAGTGCGCAAGATCTACCTGATGCGCCGATAGCCAACGTACCGATCAACATCGTGCCGAACGGCCCCACCGTGGTCATCGATACTTCGATGGGCCGCATGACGTGCCAGTTCTTCCAGAAGCAGGCTCCCAATACGGTAGCTAATTTCATTGGCCTGGCTACCGGCACAAAGGATTGGACAGATCCAGCCAGCAAAAAGGTGCAGCATCACAAACCGCTTTACGATGGCACAATCTTTCATCGCGTGATTCCCGATTTCATGATCCAGGGCGGCGATCCAACCGGTACCGGCATGGGCGATCCCGGTTACGCGTTCGATGACGAAACCGATCCAAACCTGACGTTCGACCGCCCCGGCCGCATGGCCATGGCCAATTCCGGGCCCAACACGAACGGCAGCCAATTCTTTATTACTGAATCGGCATACGACAGCCTCAACGGCCACTACTCGCTGTTTGGGCAATGCGACGACGCCAGCGTCGTGGTTGTGAAAGCGATTGCACGCGTGCCGCGCGACTCCGACGACAAGCCGCGCGATCCGGTCGTGTTGAAAAAAGTCACGATCGTCCCTGAAGGCCAGCCCGTGCCGCCCGCGCCACCGGTACCGCAAGCAGCGCCTCAACAATAATCCCCATTTCAACCGGACGCCTGGGCGTTTTGTCCGGCAGCTAATTCAACCAAGGAGTTTCACATGGCACTTGCACCAGGAACTTACGCCGTCTTCAACACCTCAGAAGGCAACATCACCGTTCGCCTCTTCGAGGTTGACGCACCCATCACCGTGAAAAATTTCGTAGAGCTGGCCGAAGGAACAAAAGAGTGGGTTCACCCGACCACGCGCGCCAAGTCGACTGACAAGCTCTTCAACGGCACCATTTTTCATCGCGTGATTCCTGATTTCATGATCCAGGGCGGCGACCCCACGGGTACAGGAATGGGCGGACCCGGCTATCGTTTCGAGGATGAAACCAAGGGTTCTCCGCATCGCTTTGACAAGGCAGGCAAATTGGCCATGGCAAACAGCGGACCCGGCACCAACGGCTGCCAGTTCTTCATCACTGTTGCGGCCACACCTTGGCTGACGGGCAACCACACCATCTTTGGTGAAGTCATCGAAGGCCAGGATGTTGTGACCAAGATTTCGCTCGTTCCCCGCAACAGCCAGGACAAGCCGCACAAGCCTGTGGTGCTCGAATCTGTCGTCATCGAGCGCGTGGCTTAGCTCGATCGCTCAAAACCGCATGAATCTCCGATACCCCGCCACAGCTGTTCCATGCGGGGTATCCGTCCTTTCGGCACTTCTGCAGGAGCGTTTACCTTGACGAATGCAACCGCCAACGGAATCGTCTCAATCCCCGCCAGCCACTCCGTCGATCAGACGGTTGAAAAGTTCCAGTCCATTCTTCAAGCGAAGGGTGTCGAGCTGTTTGCGTTTATAGACCACAGTGGTGAAGCAGCCAAGGTGGGAATGGGCATGCGACCGACGAAACTGCTCATTTTCGGCAGCCCCAAAGCCGGTACTCCAATGATGATCTCGGCCCCCAGCATCGCTATCGATCTCCCGCTCAAGGTTCTGGTTTGGGAAGACGAGCAAGGCGCAGTTTGGATCTCCTACAACTCGCCCGCTTACCTGCGCGAACGCCACAGCCTGCCACTTGATCTTCTACAGAACATTGCGGTCATTGAGACGCTGGCCGCCAAAGCTGCCGAGTAGGCCGATATCAAACGCCGCCGCAAACCTGCAGAATGGCCGCACCGAACTTCTCAACCTTGGCCGGGCCCATGCCGTCCACCTCAAGCAGTTGTCTCGGGTTTGCCGGACGCGCGATTGCCACAGCATTCAATGTCCGCTCGTGCATCACCATAAAAGCGGGTACCCGCAGTCGCTTCGCTTCTGCTGCGCGCCACTCACGGAGCTTTGCTGCCAATGCTTCATCTGCAGTGGATAGCTCCTTTGTAGTATTCACCGTTTTCGTCCCCGACTTCGACTGCGCGATCTTCTTCCTGGGCGTCGGCATGTGTAGACTGGCGCCGAACGCGCCAACTATCCCGTCGCTGATCAGCAGAGCCAGGGGCGTCGTCCGGCGCACCTCAAAGCCCGAGTCGGCCAGACGAACCTTGCGGAATCGGATCGTTTCTCCGTCCTTCTCAAACTCCGCATCTTCAATTTCGACCAGACCGGCACGCACCATAGCATTCAGCAACGCGTCGAATTCGTCGCGGGTCTGCGAAGCTTCCAGGCTTCGCTGCAAAGTGCCGGTAGCTCGATAGTCCACCGGGCGCAGTTCTTCAATGATCCGCTGCACCATTTCTCGCTCAGCCGGGTTCGCTCGCCGAAACTGCCTGAGTTCCGCTCCTGCCGGATCGCAAACGTCGCACTTGCCGCATCCTCGGCCCGCATCTTCCTCGTCGCCAAAGTGCCGCACCAGCGCGGCCATGCGGCAATCGGCCGTTTCAGTAAACTTGAGCACCTTGGCAATTTGCTCGGCGCGGAACTGCGCCTGGATTGAGTAGGTCTTCTTCCAACCAGTGCCGCCGCGCGTAACCATATCTTCATAATCCACACGAGCGCCGCCGTGGATCTCCAATTTTTCCAGCGCCTTATCGAACTCTTCTTCAAGCAGTTTCGAATTAGCGCGCAGTTCATCCACCGGTCGAGGATCGCCGCTCAGCATCTTGAACACCCGTTCGAGGTTCCCCACCGGCGGGTAGTCGCGCGTTAGAAAAAAATCGTGCGTGCGCTGGTCGGCGTACGAGTGCATCAGGTAGGTGCGGCTCGGCGCGCCATCGCGTCCGGCTCTCCCAATCTCCTGGTAGAAGCCTTCGAGCGTTGCCGGCAACCCGGCGTGAATCACCGTGCGAATATCCGCTTTGTCGATACCCATGCCGAACGCAATGGTCGCAACAACGACCTCAAGCTCGCCAGCTTGAAAGGTTCTCTGCACGCGCTCACGCGTCTCCGCATCGAGACCTGCGTGATAGGCGGCCGCCGCAATCTTCCGCGCTTTGCCTGCGCCACCGCGAAGCTCCTCGGCAAGCATTTCCGACTGTTTGCGCGAGACCGCGTAGACAATTGCCGGCCTGCGAGCTGCGTCTGCGAGCAAGTTCGCGATTGTGGCTGCGCGCTGCGGAACAGATAGTTCCACCACTTCAATGGCCAGGTTGTCGCGCCTGAATCCATGAATGAATTTTGCCGGCCTGCGCATTCCCAGTTGCGACACAATGTCGGCCTGCACCTCCGGCGTGGCTGTAGCCGTTAGAGCCAGTACCGGCGTGGCATTGCCGTCGCCGCGCAGCAATGGCAGGTGCTCACCCAGCATGCGGTAATCCGGCCTGAAGTCGTGTCCCCATTGCGAAATGCAGTGCGCCTCGTCAATTGCGATCAGCGCCAGTTTGCGCTTGGCCAGCATCTCAACAAACCCCGGCACGCGCAGCCGTTCCGGCGCGATAAACAAAAACTGCAGCCGCTCCTGCAAATACTCGGCGCAAGCCTGTCGAGCTATGCTGCGGTCAAGCCCGGAGTGAATACGGGCCACCTGCAAACCCAGCGCACCCAGCTTCGCGGCTTGATCTTCCATAAGCGCAATCAGCGGAGAAATGACCAGCGCTGTTCCTCCGCGCGCAATCGCAGGAAGCTGGTAGCACAAGCTTTTTCCTGCACCGGTGGGCATTACCAGCAGCAGGTCGCGACCGCCAATCGCCGCGCGGCACACTTCTTCCTGACCGGGCCGGAATCCCGCGAATCCAAACACGCTCCGCAATAATTCGTTAAGATTTTCGCCCGTTGCCAAACCCGCTCCGCCCATTTTCGCCCTGCATTCCCAGTTCCCACTCTAACGGATAGCACTGTCGCACTTGCGCACCGCACCGTTACCCAATCGGCAACCCCAAAGGCAACAACCGGCGGCTACAATATGGGCTAACCTTCATTAGCAAGGCATCCTCGCATGTCGCAGTCTGGTGCAACCCGGCGGACTTTTCTGAAAAGCGCACTGCTCGCATCGGCGCCGCTGGTCGCAGGCACATCCGTAGATGTTGCCCAAGCTGCGCCGGCGGTCCGCAGCGGTAGTGACGACCGCAGGCATTGGCTCGCCATTGTGGAGCGCGTTTCACAGCCGGTGCTTGAGGCAATCAGCCGCCAGCAATTGCGCGCCACCATGCCGATTGAATGCGCAAAGGGCCAGGAATCGTCGCGCGCAGAATGCACGCATCTTGAAGCTGTCGGGCGGCTGCTTTGTGGCCTCGCACCGTGGCTTGAAGGCGCTGCGAGTAACGATCCCGCGGAAGAGGCGCTCCGCACGCGATATCGAGAGTGGGCGCGTTTAGCCATCAAGTACGGCTGCGATCCCAAATCGCCTGACGCGCTCAACTTTGGCACCAACCAGCAATCGCTCGTTGACGCAGCTTTCCTGGCACTCGCCGTAGTGCGCGCTCCTAACGAGCTATGGGAAAAACTCGATGGCGCAAGCAAAGAGAATTTAATTCGCTCACTTGTTGCGACCCGCAAGATTCAGCCCGGCCAGAACAACTGGCTTCTGTTTTCCGCTATTATCGAAGGCCTGTTTGCAAAATACGGACAGCCGTGTGATGAGTCACGCATCGAATACGCGCTGCAACAGCATCAGCAGTGGTACAAGGGCGACGGTCTTTACGGCGACGGGCCGCAATTCCACTGGGACTACTACAACAGCTTCGTGATCCAGCCGATGCTGTTGAACCTGCTCGACAGCGTTAGCTCGTCCGGCCACTGGGAGACGCTGCTAGCCACGATTGAAGCCCGTGCAGTTCGCTATGCCGCCATCCAAGAGCGGCTCATCAGTCCTGAAGGCAGATTCCCGGCCATCGGACGGTCGTTGGCTTATCGTTACGGGGCGTTTCATCACCTGGCCGAAATGTCTCTGCGCCGGCAATTGCCCGAGGGCGTTCATCCCGCGCAGGTGCGCTGTGCGCTGACTGCCGTGATGACACGAATGCACGACGCTCCAGGCACATTCGACAGCAAAGGTTGGCTAACTATTGGATTTGATGGGCATCAGCCGTCGATCGGCGAGAAGTACATTTCTACCGGCAGCCTGTTCCTCTGTTCCGCGGCTTGGTTGCCTCTCGGCCTGCCTCCGAGCGATCCATTCTGGAACGCCCCAGCGGAGCCTTGGACGCAGCAAAAAGTCTGGTCTGGCGCCGACATCGAAAACGATCACGCGATCAGCGAATAGACTCCGCTCTTGCCGCCCGGTCTGACCAGTTAGAGTAGAACTAGTTCAGTTGTGTCGTCTGCGTCCAAACACCCTGAGCGACGCGTCTATTCAAAAGACTATTTTTGATGGATCCTAAGAGCGAAAATCCGCACATCCCCGGCAGTGAAGACGTGGCTGCTTCCAAGCTCGGTGTCTTTGGCGGCATTTCGCATTCCTGGCGAGCCCTACGGCACCGCAACTTCCGGCTCTACTTTGGCGGACAGACGATCTCGCTCATCGGCACATGGATGACGCGCATCGCTACAAGCTGGCTGGTTTATCGCCTGACCGGATCGGCGCTACTGCTGGGCACGGTGAGTTTTGCGGGCCAGATACCTACCTTTTTGTTTGCACCGTTCGCGGGCGTGTGGGTTGACCGCCTTGATCGCCGGCAGGTGCTGGTATGGACACAGGCGCTGTCAATGATTCAATCGCTGTCGCTTGCGGCTCTCACGCTTTCGGGACACATTACCATTCCGCTGCTTTTGATTCTCTCTGTGAGCCAGGGCATTATCAATGCATTTGACATGCCCGGCCGGCAGGCATTCACCGTGCAAATGGTTGAAGACCGCGCCGACTTGAGCAACGCCATCGCGATCAATTCTTCGATGGTCAACATGGCGAGGCTTGTGGGGCCGTCGCTTGCCGGCATTTTGATTGCAGCAACGAGTGAAGGCTGGTGTTTCCTCGTTGATGGTGTCAGCTATATCGCCGTGATTGCTTCTCTCATGGCCATGCGCATCCCTCAACAAGAGGTGCGCCGTCAGACCACATCGATGTGGCACGAGATGCACGAAGGCTGGAAGTATGTTTCGGGATTTGTGCCGGTCCGCATCATTCTGTCTTTGTTCGCTTTGATCAGCCTGATGGGTATGCCGCTGGTGGTGCTGATGCCGATTGAAGCGGCCAAGGTGCTGCACGGCGGCGCGCACACTCTCGGCTTCCTGATGGGAGCCATGGGACTGGGCGCGCTCAGTTCTGCGCTCTCGCTGGCGGCGCGCAAGAGCGTGCGCGGTCTTATACGCATGATTCCCATTGCCGCTCTGGTGTTTGGCGCTGGGCTGATCGGCTTTGGCTTCTCTCGCTCATTCTGGATATCGATGTTTATGGTGATGGCGGCGGGCGCGGGACTGATGCAGGTAATGGCTGCCAGCAACACCATTATCCAAACGCTGACCAACGAAGAAATGCGCGGCCGCGTGATGAGCTACTACACGATGGCGTTCATGGGCATGGCGCCGTTCGGCAGCCTACTGGCAGGAACCATGGCCCATTCCCTGGGAGTTTCGTGGACCATGATTATCAACGGCGCTTTGGTTATGCTGGGTGCTGCCTGGTTTATCACGCAACTACCTGCGCTGCGCCGAACAGTAAGACCTATCTATCAGCAGATGGGAATCATCCCGATGCCGAGGGACTTGACTGCCAAACAAGTCGAGTCGTAAGCCGGTGCAAATCGCGGCTGCTTGCCGTTCTCGTTCTACTGCGTAATGCCACAGAGATGTACTTTAACGCCCAGCTCCGCGAACATTGCAGCCTTGGTGGCAAGCGCTTTGTCGGCGAGATCTGCTGACGGAGCATAGGCTACGTTGATGTGATTGGCCTTGTGCCTCGCCATCAGTTGGTTCTGCCCTACCCCCTGCAACACCGCATGAACGATCGGCCATTGCGTGGTCGATTCTTTCCAGCGGCGTTCGGTCTCAGCCGCTGGAAGACTGATGACTGCCCCGCGCCCCAAGTCGACGTGTAGCGCACCACTCTCGACAAATACGCGGCTCCACACGATTTCCCCAGGCTTGCCTACTCCCTTGAGCGAGCCGCCGCCGAGCGGAAAATACATGGCCGGTTGCCGTTCGCTGGTTGCGCCCGCGTATCCGCCCACAAAGTGATTTGCCGGTGCGGCGCCTGAAATCTGCAGCAGCCATACGAACGCGTCGATACCATCACCCTTGTAGTGCTCGCCCCAGCGAACGTCGTGAAGTGTTGTCGAAGGATCGAGCCCCAGCGCCCTCCAGCAGCGATTTGTGATCAGCGCGTCGGTACCTGCACATTCGTCCACTTCGTTAAAGTGCGGCAATGGTCCGCCGGCGAACAACTCTTCTTTCGTTCCTTCGGCGAACACTGGAGGCCGATCTGCATTGTTGAGCAAGCCTTCCGCGAGGTCGGATGCGGGCGCCATGTCCTTTAACCCCTGTTGATATTGAATACCGATTGTGTCGCAGCCGTATTCCTTCGCAATGCGCACGCCGGCGATATACATTTTGCACTGCTCGAGCACCTGGTTCAGCGTCAGTTCCGTCGCATCGTCATTGCCGAAGCGGAACGTCAGGCCCTTAGCCACCAGCCAGTCGTACACCGCGTTCGCTTCAGCGCTGGTCACGGTGCGCATTTTTGCAACCAGAGCCGACTGGCTCAGCCGCTCCTTGAAAACACCGGCTGGGTTCAACAACTCATCGTCGATGATGGCGTTGTACATGCCCATGCAGCCTTCGTCGAAAATGCCCATGATCGCCTTGCGATGACGCATTTCCGCGGCAAGCACGGCGCCTAGTTTTGCGGGCTCAGCCGGCAATTTGCTCGCGTCCAGATCGTGCACATGCTTCAGGTCGTGCGTAATTTTTCCCGTCTTCAACCATTCATCGAGCGCATTCAGGAAAAATGAATCGGTAAAATCCTTGCTCCAGATGGACGAGAACGCCCGGCCAGCCTTGGTCAACGAGCCATTCAGATTCAATAAACCCACCAGTCCCGGCCACTGCCCGGACCAGTTTGCAACCGTCAGAATCGGCCCCTTGTGGCTGCGCAATCCTGGTAACACATGATGGCTGTATTGCCATGCCGCAGTGGCGAATACCAGCTTCGCCTCAGGGTGGATGTTCATGAAGACGTCCATGCCCATGCGCTGCGATGAAATAAACCCGTGCTTCTCAGCCGCATTGTAGTGGTGTGCACGGATGAGCTTGAAACCTTTTTGCGCGAATGCAGCTGTCAGTTTTTCTTCCATGTCGCGCTGCGCAGGCCAGCAAACCTGGTTCGCCGAGAGCCGCAAATCGCCGCTGGTTATCAGATAAATTTCATTGTCCGCCGGGCGTGCAATTCCATTGACTTCCGCTGCCATCTGGTCGATTTCTCCGTTTTACGAAAACGTTTTCGATTTCCGTACAAATATACACCTTGAGAGTGGAATCCTGCCGTTATCGAAGCCGGCTCACCCTGGTTGAGATTGTCTCTCTTTTCAGATGCAAAATGCACGCCCAGCATCCGCGCCGGTCCACGACGTTAGCATATAAGTTGGACCCAGGCAGGGCTCCATCTTTCATGGCACGCAGCAAGTCTCAATCGAAAACAGCATCACGGCCGCAGCAATTGGACGCGGTGAATGCCGGTTCGCAGCCGGCGCCTGCTACTGTTTCAGCGCGGTGGCTGCTCATGGCGCTTACCCTCACTGTTCCGGCCGCGGTGCTTTTTACCTGGATAGTGTTTTGCCTGCTGTTCTGGCAAGGTAGCTGGCAGCTGCTCTACCACCCGACGTCAACGGTTGGGCGCACTCCGTCAAATATTGGCCTCGCCTACGATTCCATTTCATTCGCCGCAACCGACACCGGCGTCGCGCAACTGCAGGGATGGTGGATTCCTGCAAGCGCCGCACGTTACACGGCACTGTACCTGCACGACCGGACGGGTAACCTGGGCGACACGCTCAATTCGCTCAGTGATCTTCACGCGGCCCAGCTAAATGTTTTCTCATTTGATTACCGCGGATACGGCCAAAGCCAGTTCGAGCACCCAAGCGAAATCCGTTGGCGAGAGGACGCAACCCGGGCGCTCAACTATCTCACCGGCACCCGCCACATCGATCCGCATTCAATCGTGATTGTGGGCAGCGGGCTGGGTGCGAATCTTGCGCTTGAGATTGCTGCCGAACATCCTCGGCTGGCAGCGGCCGTTCTGGAGTCACCGCTGGATTCCCCCGTGGACATTATCTTCAACGATGCCAGGGCAAAGCTTGTTCCGGCAAAATTAATGGTGCGCGACCGCTACGACCTCATCGCGCCAGCCTCCGCACTGCGTGTGCCTTCGCTTTGGCTGATGGAAAATCCGAAGGCAAACTCCGGCGCGGCTGACACGGTATTCGACAAAGTAACTGCGCCCAAAGCCCGAACCGAACAAGCGACGGGCCGCAGCATTACTGAACAAATAAGAAGCTGGCTTGCGGATTTACCGAACTGAGAATTCGCCGCGTTGACCTGCGCTAATCGGCTACTTCACAATATCTCGATGCAGGGCTTTCACCTGGTACTCTGCCTTGGCGAGCCGCAGGGCCATCTCTTCCGCCATCATTACACTGCGATGCTGGCCGCCCGTGCACCCAAACGCAATGGTCAGGTAGCTCTTGCCTTCCTTTACGTAGTGCGGAAGCAGATACAACATTAAGTCCGTCACTCTGTCCAGGAATTCGCCGGTCTGCGGAAAGCCGCGCACGTAATCGGCGACCTTCTTGTCGAGACCTGTCTTTTTGCGGAACTCCGGCACAAAATGCGGATTGGGCAGGAAACGCACATCGAACACCATATCTGCGTCCAGCGGCACGCCGTTCTTGAAGCCGAAGCTCAGGCACGATACCAGCAATCGGTTGACCTTCTGCTCGCGGCCGTATCGATCCTGAATGTAGGCACGCAGTTCGTGCACGTTGAAGATCGAAGTGTCAATCAATGTTTCCGCAACGTTTCGAATGGGATCAAGCAACTGCCGCTCTTCAACGATCGAACGCCACACCGTCTCCGACTTGCCCAGCGGATGGGGCCGCCGCGTTTCAGAGTAGCGCCGCACCAGTGCCGCATCCTGCGCGTCAAGAAACACAACGCGCGTATGCAGTAACTTCTTCACGCCCTTCAAAATGTCCGGGAGACGGTCCACGGTGGGGCCTTCACGCACATCAACTACGATCGCCGCCTGATTCACTTCGGCTGACTTGCTTACCAGGTTGGCAAAGTTCAGCAACAGTTCCAGCGGCAGATTGTCAACGCAGTGGTAGCCAAGATCTTCAAAGGCTTTCAGGGCCGAGGCTTTCCCTGCACCGGAAATGCCGGTCAAAATCACCAATTCTTTGGCGGGCTTCTTCTCTGTTTGCTTGCCTTTGGCCGCTGCTCGCGACTTGGCCTCTGATGCGGCGGGCTTGAGTGGCTTCATGCGCCCATGCTACACCGAAACTCGGCTTTTGTGCTGCCTGAACTACGCTCCGGGGGTCACCGGCAGTTGTCCCGTTTCCGCCAGTTGAAGGGCCTGCACCGCATCTAGATTGGCTGAAAGCAGCCTGCCCTGCCCAAGATCGCAGCCCAACCGCATGAGTGCGCGAAGTTGTTCGTTGGTCTCAATGCCCTGCGCAACCACTTGCACCCCCAGCGTACGGCCAAGTTTCAGCAGCGACTCGAGGACCGCCTGCTGCCTGCCTGCCGCAGTCGCCGCCACGGTCATCTTGGCATCCAGCTTGACCATGTCAAACGGCAGACGCACCAGGTGATTCAGCGGGGCCAGGCTCGAACCGAAATCATCGAGCGCCACGTGCACGCCGCAATCCAGCATGCGCTGCAAAATCGGCACGGCTGCATCCGGGTTTTCATTGGCCGCATACTCAGGCACTTCAAACAGCAAACGCGACGGATCGGCGCCGCTCGCGGCAATTGTCCGCTGCAGTTGCAACGGCATGTCGGGGTTGTAGAACTGCCGCTGCGTCAAGTTGACGCTCAACAAAATGTCCGCTTGCGGCGCAGTGTTGCGCCAAGTCTTCAACTGCCAGCACACCGCTTCCATGGTTTCGCGTCCCAGCGTTATCGAGAGACCGGTCTCTTCGGCCACCGCCAGCAGATCGTCAAACCGATCTACAGAACCCTCCGGTCCGCGCCAGCGAAGCAGGCATTCAAAGCCAAGCACAGTTCTGCTCTGCAATCTGAAAATAGGCTGATAGCGAAATTCGAGCAGGCGCTTTTCAAGCCGATAACGTAATTCGCGCTCGCGCTCCTGCTGGTTGGTGATCGTTATTTCAAGGTGCTTGTCAAAGATTTCGTACCGTCCGCCGCCTGCCTGTTTGGCGCGATACATGGCAAAATCCGCATCGCGAATGAGCATGTCAGAAGAAGTATGCTCCGGTCCAGCCAGAGCCGCGCCAATACTGGCGCCCGCATTCACCTGGTGCCCGAAGACATCGAACGATTTCGACATTGCCGCCAGAACCCGTTTGGACACCGTTTCAAGATCGCCTACGTTCGTAATGCCTTCGACCAGCACCGCAAACTCGTCGCCGCCAAGCCGAGCCGCCGAGTCCTGCGGACGCAGCGCGCTCACCAACCGCTCCGCCGTGGATACCAGTACAACATCGCCCGCGGCATGACCGAACACGTCGTTAATTTCCTTGAAGCGGTCGAGATCCAGAAACAACACGCCGCAACTCTGGTCGGGCCGGCGCACGCGACGCGTAAATGCCTGGTTCAACCGATCCATGAAGAGCGCGCGGTTGGGCAAGCTGGTCAGCACATCGTGCATGGCATCGTGCTGCAGTTTGACTTCAGTCTGCATTTGATCGCTGATGTCGCGGAAGGTGTACACGTAGCCCACGCGTGCTTTGTCCACCAGCAGCGGCGCGCAATGCATGCTTACATCCACGAACTCGCCATCTTTTTTTGCGCGCAGAGTTTCCATCAATACGCGGCCGCGCTCGTTAACTGCTTTTTCAAGCATCGACAGCTCATTCAGGCGCGTTTCCGGAACAATCAGCTGGCTCAGGCTGCCGCCGCTTGCTTCCTCGGATGAGTAGCCGAACATGCGGGTAAATTCAGGATTTGTATAGAGAATATGGCCGCCGTGCTCAATGGCAACGGCCTCAGGAATGCTGGCGAGCACGTCTTCCATCAGGCGCGACTTGGGCGCACGTTCGCGTCCACCGGGATGAGCCACAATAACGGCTTCGCGGAGTTCCGCATTCAAAATGCAGTAGGTGCCTTCAACCGGCATCAGCTTGCCGTTTTTCGCCGGCATGGTGGCGTGGAATGGGCTACCTGTTCCGGTGCTCTTTAACAAGGTTTGCGGCTCGGCGGTTCCTGGGAATAATCCCCACAACACGTCTTCAACGCCGCGCGGCACCCAATCGCCTTCGGTAATGCCCAGCATGAGGCGAGCCTCGGCGTTGGCGTACATAATTTTGCCTGCCCGTTCCAGAAAGATCAGAACCGGCAACGCATCCAGAATTTCATGCTGTCTGATGGTGTCCGCATTCTCCGGTAGATTCAAGCCCATAGCCTCCGACAGAATCTCCGCCGCGCCAGTTCGTGATCGTTCCAATTCAGGTCCCGCCTGCCATACAACTGAATGCCCAGCCATACATTCAAATCGTAGGCTTCGCAGCAGGTTGGCAACATCCCCAAAAACGGGTATCGGCCATAACCAAAGTCCATGGCTTCTCCCACATACAAGCAAAGGGGCTCAGCGCGTGTGACTCGAAACGAGCCATTGCGATCACGTGATCGCATCACGCAGAGCCACTCAGAAGCGCGCAAAAAAATGCACACCACGGATGGCCCGATTGTCTTTAGTTCAAGTGATCCGCCCCAGGCGGTGTTACTAAGGGATCTCTACCAGTTCCATTTGTCCGTCGCGCCTGCGATGCAGCACAAATGTATCTCCAGCGACGGTACGAAAGATAAGCAGGTCACGATCGCGAAATTCCGCTTCTTTCACTGCTTCCTCAATGGTCAGCGGCCTGATTGCAATTGCTTCGCCGTTTTTAAGGATGTGTGGTTCCACCACAGTCGGCTTGGCCGGAAATGAATGGACCAGTATGGAAGCGCGCGGCTTTCCAGCCGATCGTTCTTCCGACAGGTCGGCTGAAGGAGTGGCTCTGGACTTGGGCCTGGATACAGGTGGTGCCGTCACGATTTTCTCTTCCTTCGGCAGCCGCTTGCCGCCAATACGGCGATCGCGGAAACGCAGCGCCTGATGCTCCGCGTGAGCCATCGCCTGCCTCAGCGCCGCTTCCGGTGTATTTGCCTTGCCCGTAGCCGCAATTTTCTGTGAGCGGCCCTGTACGGTTAGTTCAACGATGTGTTCATGCCTTTGCGCGCTGAATGTAATGCTTGAGTGCGCGGTTTTGCCGACGATCCGGCCAATTCGCTCCATGCCTTCTTCAGCATAGTCACGCAACGCCTTTGAGATTCTCACTTGCCTGGCGGTAAACTCCACTTCCATGGTCAGCCTCCGCTTCTCGTTAGTGGGTCACAGTATAAGCCAAACCCTGCTGACTGCAAATTAAGTCAGACGTAGCAGGTTGGCTAAACGTCACAATCGGCCATAATTGCAGGAAATTCAATGACGCGCAAAATGAGACAGCGAGCCGCCGAATGCATCGGTCTGACTCGCTGACTTGCTAGTTTGCTGACTGCTGCTTTTATATTTCCCAGCGCAGCAGCGTGGCTCCCACGGTAAATCCTGCGCCAACTGCGGCAAGCAGAACCAGGTCGCCCTTTTTCATCTTGCCTTCTTCGATTGCGGTTTCCATGGCTAGCGGAATGGTTCCCGCAGACGTGTTGCCGTACTTTTCAATATTGATGATGACTCGATCCGGATCCATGCCCAACCTGTCGGCCGTCGCCGTGATGATCCGCTTATTCGCCTGGTGAGGTATAAAGCAGCCAAGATCGGCGCCTGTCAGCCCATTGCGTTCCAGCACTTTTGCCGTCGCCTCAGCCATTTTGCGCACCGCAAATTTGTAGACCGCGGGGCCATCCTGATAGATGTAATGCCACTTTTTGTCGACTGTTTCGTGGGAGGACGGATTCAGGCTTCCGCCGCCCTTCAGGTTCAGGCTTACTCCACCCGAGCCGTCGATCTCGTTTTCAAAATCAATAAAGCCGATCTCGCCTTCTTCCGCCGGTTCAATCAGCACGGCGCCGCCGCCATCGCCAAACAGCACGCAGGTAGTGCGATCTGTGTAATCCGTCATGCGCGTGTTCGCGTCGGCTCCGCAGACGATCACCTTCTTGTGCGCGCCGCTCTCCACCATTTTTACGCCGGCCTGGAGTGCGAAGACAAACCCCGAGCATCCACCCGAAACATCAAAGCCCCAGGCCTTTTTTGCGCCGATTTTGTCCTGTACCAGGCAGGCCGTGGCCGGAAACATCATGTCCGGAGTCACAGTGCCTACGATGATCAGCTCGACTTCGCTGGCGTCCATGCCGCGCGCAGCCAAGCACTTCTTTACAGCTTCCGCGCAAATATCGCTTACACCCTTGCCGGCCGCAAGCTTATGGCGAGTCTTGATGCCGGTGCGCTCCATGATCCACTGATCACTGGTCTCCACCAGCTTTTCCAAATCCTGATTGGTAATCAAGTCGGGAGGAACATAGGTCCCAAGCGCGGTGATTTTCGCGCGGTGGCCCACCACAGGACGAACGGTCAAACTCAATGTATTTCTCCTTGCGGCGTTCTCAGGTCAAGGGACACAGGGCCCGCCGCCAAAACCGTTAAGTCGCTTGGCCCCGGTTTTAGTAATTCCAAGCAGAGCCGAGCGGAGTCGAAGGAGCTGCGAGTGCTAATCCCGCCCTGCGCTTCGACTTGAACATCTCAGATGAATTAAACCAAAAAAGTACCGGGTGACCTACTGCGCCCGTACTAGCCCGTTACCGTTGCTTCCTTCCGGACCTGGCGGGATTGGCGGGATTACGTCGCGTAGGACCCGGCACTTATTGATTTTACCACCCGTGGTTGACCCATTAGATAACGCGTTCAGCGTCCATTTTTGTTAGAATTTTGCCGGAGTGAAAGGTCTAACACATTCTTTGAAAGCCTTATTGCTTGGACCGCACTTTCCATCGAGCCACCGTGGCGTTCTCTTGTGCGTCAACCAACATCTAGCGCTCTCGGGATAACCACTCATCAGATCATTTGCATTGATTAACAGAAACGGATAAGCCGTCAGTGCTGAGGCCTGGCTGGGGGCGGAGGCATAACGATAGGCAGCGTGGCTGTCGATCCTCGGTCGAATTCGCTCATCTTGTCCTTCACTTTATGCGCAAGTTTTCCAATCTCTGCAATCTTCTTCAGCTGACTCGAAGTGAGCGCGTCCGGGCTCGTACTGCTGATCTCATCATCCAATTCCTTGGCAAGCTTGAGAAGCTTGTTTGTGTCCGATTCCACCGATTGACGGATTTCCACCTTGTGGGCCTGCTCTCGCCTGGCCACCTCGGCTGGATCAAGACGTCCGTATGTGCCGGGAATTGCTTCCGGCGACATGCCTCCGACGTTGGGCGCCGAATAGGTTGGATCGGTTCCATGTGTCGGTGCCTGACTATGCGCGCAAAAAGCCAGCCCCAACAGCAATGCAAGACCAGCCACTCCGCGAACAATACGTCCCCATTCCTTGCCTGTCGCTCGTTTCGGCCCCGCTGTCCATGCAAGAGCACGTGAGCCTTGGAAACGTTGGAGTTTAACCGCAAGTCGATGATCCATTGACGCTGGCACCATCATCGGTCTCCTTGGCGATTACCACTCGCCCGCTCGGTCCGATCCTTGACCTCACGTGTCAGCTTCTCGATGGCCTCTGCCTTCCGAATGACTCCAACAGAGAGCGTTTCATTCGTTGATTTGTCCACTTCAGCCTTGAGGTCGATTGCCAATTTAAGCAGGTTTGAACTTTGTTCGGCGATTTGACGTTTCCGCTCGGTAACGGGATCATCCGTGACCGGGCTTGTTTCTGCGCCGGCTCTCGCCGATTCTTTGCCGCTCGATGTGGCCTTCGAGTTTTCGGCCGCTGCAGTTCCGGGCAAGGCGGCGGTGGGAGTGGGACTCTGCTGAATTGCCCAAGCTCCGGCTGCAAGGGAGCAAATTGCTGAAACACAAAGCGCTACCGTCGCTGAACGGAGCCCTCGGTATTTCACACTCGGCCGTGAGTTGCCCCCCTCGACTAAGCTAAATCCTTTCCTTCTTGACGGCATGAAACCTCCTGCGTGTTGACAGTTACTCTGGGCGTCATACATTAGGGCGCGCTTTGCGACAGGAAACAGGGGAACCGCTAGTGAATCTGCCGACAGTCTAGCCCCTCAACAAGAAATATGGAATCGGTGTTTGCTGTCCGGTGGAGTGCCCATTTCCCAGATCATCGGCGCTCAATAAACAGGTTCCTTCAAATCTCAGCATCCCCTGCGATAACGGCACGAGAAGTACTCCTCGTGTCCTGCGCCGGTTTTCGATCCCCGGTACAATAGAAGTGTGACCAAATCCACCTCTCCCGCGGCCCCTTCCGTGGGCTTTATTTCCTTGGGCTGCCCCAAAAACCTCGTCGATTCCGAGGTCATGATGGGCCTTCTTGACCGCGCCGGCGCGCGGCTGACCTCTCGTCCCGAAGAGGCCGACATCCTTGTCGTGAACACCTGCAGCTTTATCGACACCGCAAAGCAGGAATCCGTTGACACGATTCTTGAGATGGCTCGATTCAAGACTGAGGGCTCCGCCAAGAAACTGATCGTTGCAGGCTGCCTGGTAGAGCGTTATCGCGACGAGATTCGCAAGAGCATTCCTGAAGTCGATGCGGTGGTAGGCACCGGGGAACTTGAGTCGATTCTCGAAGCCGCAGGGATTGCACCGCCGCCGGCTGCCGCGCCAGGGCTTTTTAATATTCTGAGCAGCGCGCAAATGCGGCCTGGTCAGGAATCTCTTTCCGGCACGCACAAACATGAGACGACGGCGTTCCGCGCTGAAGGAGACCACCGCGAGCAGCAAGGGCGCTTTAGCCGGGACGATTGGCAAGGCGCTGCGCATATGCTGCCCACCTATCTCTACAACGAAACTACGCCGCGCTTTCTTACTACGCCCAGGTCGTCGGCGTACATCAAAATTGCCGAGGGTTGCGATCACCCTTGCACGTTCTGTGTGATTCCCAACCTGCGAGGCAAATTCCGTTCACGCCGTTTTGAATCGGTGGTGGCTGAGGCGCAACAGCTTGTCGCTCGCGGCGTGCGGGAAATTACGCTCATTGGCCAGGATACAACCTGCTATGGCGAAGACTTGGGCTTGAAGGATGGCCTGGCCACGCTGCTCGATGAGCTGGCTCGCATTGAAGGATTGCGCTGGCTGCGCTTCCTCTACGCCTACCCGAATCGCATTACCAATAAACTTCTTGAGACGATTGCGAAGCATGACAACATCTGCAAGTATCTCGACGTGCCACTGCAGCACGCGTCGCCTGCTGTGCTCAAGACCATGAAGCGCGGTGCAGGCGCCGACATTTTCCTCAAGACAATCGAAAAGGTGCGCGCCACAGTTCCCGGCATTGCGCTGCGAACGAGTTTCGTCGTCGGCTTCCCCGGCGAGTCGGTTCGTGATGTTGAAATTTTGGAGGAGTTCATCAGCGAGGCCAGGTTCGATTGGCTCGGTGTTTTCTCTTATTCCGACGAGGAAGGCTCAGCGGCGTTTGCAAATGAAGGCAAGCTGCAGAAGCGCACCATAGAGGCGCGCAAACGCCGCATCATGAAACTGCAGCAATCCATTTCAAAGCGGGCCAAACAGGATTGGGTCGGCCGCGAAGTGATGGTTCTTGCCGAAGGCGAGTCAGAGGAGACGGCGATGCTTTGGGAAGGGCGAACGCAGTTCCACGCTCCGGAGATTGACGGCAAGGTTTACATCAACGACTTCGGCGATCTGGAGACGCTGGAAGCGGGACGTTTTTACCGCGCCGAGATTACCGAAGCGCATGATTATGACTTGGTGGCGCGCATCATTGCGCAGGTTAACTAGCATCTGAATGCCACAGCCGAGAGATGATTGTTGACAGCTGAAAAGCGATAACATATTTCCTGACGGTTTTATTGATATGGCTGCGAAGAAAAAATCCGCCAAGCTTCACAAGTGCCCCACCTGCGGAATGCTGGTGCAATTCACAGACGAAGACTTCCCTTTCTGCAGCGATCGCTGCAGAAAGATCGACCTTGGCAAGTGGGCGATGGGCGTTTACAAGATCAGCTCGCCGGTGCTCGACCCTGAAGTGCTTGAGGATCTGGGCGGCGCAGGTCGCGGACGCACCGGTGGAAGCGGCGGTGACCTAGATGAAGACTGACATACCTACCGCGACCCCATCGGAAAACAAGACTGCCTGGGCATTCGCCATCGCCACGTTCTTCGGTGCTGGATATGGCAAGCCGGGCCCCGGTACTTGGGGTTCCGTGGCCGCTATGTTGCTGTGGGCCGCGTTCGCATGGGGCGTTCATCCCGCGCCGCAGACGCTTTTCTTCGCACTTCTGGCGGGCATTGCGATCTCTATCGCCGTTGGGGTACCGGCAGCCACCATCGCCGCGCGCGAGAGCGACCGCAAAGACCCGCAGTTTGTGGTCGTCGACGAAGTGGCCGGGCAATGGATCGCTCTGCTTGGCTGCCCGATTGACTGGCGGCACATGCTCATCTGCCTCGTCCTTTTCCGGCTCTTCGACATGACCAAGCCGCCTCCGGTGCGCCAGCTTGAAAACCTCCCGGAGGGCTGGGGCATCGTATTCGATGATGTGGCCGCCGGGCTGTATGCTTGGGGTATAGCGGCGTTACTGCGCATTTGGTTTTAATCTCTCAAGATGGCCCGAAACTCTGCACAATCCGGATCGAAGGCAGTACTGGAGCCTCGCATTGACGACATTTCGCCGGCCGCGGCGCTGCCACATGGCGAAATCGAACTGCATGGCGCGCAGCTTGGCCCTGACGAGTATGGCCCGCCTGCTGTGCTCGTGGATGGACTTCCGGCACGGGTGCTGATGAGCCGCCCTACGCGCCTGGCCATTTCGATTCCCGATCAAGCCAGCACTGGAATGATTGAAGTGCGTAACCCAGCCGGGGTGAGCAACACGGTTCCGCTACGGGTTGCGCGCCAGCTTTCTGATGGGCTCCATCCGGTGACCAGCCCCGCTGTGAGCCGCTCCGGCATGATCTACGCCACCATCTCCGGCCAACGCGGCAAGGAGATGCCTGTTTCCGTTGTGCGCGTGAGCCCAGGAGGGCGCGGCACTCCATTTGTTTCAGGGATTCTGAACGCCACCGGGCTTGCTATTTCGCCGGAGGACGACCTTTTTGTGACTTCGCGGGCGGAAGGCAATGTTTATCGGGTCGATCAGGCCGGCGAATCGACCGTGTATGCGGAAGGCATGGGCGTGGCCACCGGCGCGGCTTTCGATGGAGAGGGCAACCTGTTCGTTGGCGACCGCAGCGGGACCATTTTCAAGATCAACCCGCAACGCCAGATTTTTGTGCACGCCACACTGGAACCGAGTGTATCTGCTTATCACCTGGCAATGAGCAACACGGGGACGCTTTACGTGACAGCGCCCTCGCTCTCGTCGAACGAAGCGATCTGGGCCATTGAGCCGAACGGTGATGTGCGCGCATGGTTTCGCGGGCTGGGGCGGCCGCAGGGGCTTGCGCTCTCAAAAGAAGGCGACGTGTATGTGGCCGCAAGCCTGAAAGGCCGGCGCGGACTGGTGCGCATTACGCCGGATGGAGAAGCATCGCTCGCGCTCTCCGGATTTAATCTGATTGGCGTTGCGTTCTCGCCCCTTGGTACAGCAGTTCTGGCCACCAACGAAGCCGTTTATGATGTGGACTTGGGTGTAGAGGGAATGAGCCTGTCCTAAGCATCTGGCTTGCGCCTCGCGTCGCCGCTCAATTGCGAATCCGGCTCCGATACACCGATCGCGGAAACTACACCGCGACAGCTGAAAGCTGGAGCTTGTTTTTATGAAAGCTGAAATTATCGCCGTCGGTTCTGAAATGCTCACGCCCTGGCGGCAAGACACGAATTCACTCTACCTGACTGAAAAGCTCAACGAAATCGGTGTTACCGTCAACTTTAAAACCATTGTTGGCGACCGACAGAAAGACCTTGTCAGCTCCATTCGCAACGCCCTCGCGCGCGTTGACTTACTCGTCATCATGGGCGGCCTTGGCCCTACGCAAGACGATCTGACACGCGAAGCTGTTGCTGAAGCGCTCTGTATAACGCTGCGCCGCGATGCGTCGCAAGTGGCAGCACTTCATGCGCGGGCCGCCACATGGCGCACCACCATGCCGCAAAACAATCTTAAGCAGGCTGACGTGCTTGAGGGCGCAACGGTACTGCCTAATGCCAACGGCAGCGCTCCCGGTCAGTGGCTCGACGTGATTTTTGAGGGATATCGCAAGCTGCTCATGCTCATTCCCGGTCCGCCGAATGAGTGCAAGCCGCTGTTCGATACCGAGTGCATGCCGCGGCTGCGGGCAAATGTGCCTGCGCGCCACATTGCCAAGCGCACTCTGCGCGCCGCCATGATTCCTGAATCGCAAGCCGACAAGATGCTGGCGCCCATCTACACCACCTATCCCGATGTAGAAACCACCATTCTTGCGCACGCGGGCGACATTCAGCTCACGTTGCTTTGTTCAAAGTCGAATCCTGAACTGGCTCGCCAGCGCGTGGACGAGCTAGCCGGGCGGCTGGAAGAGACACTGGAAGACTGGCTCTACTCTTCGACCGGCGAGTCACTCGAACAGATCGTTCTGTACTATCTGGGCCTGCGGCAGTCCACGCTGGCGGTGGCGGAAAGCTGCACCGGCGGCATGATTGCGCAGCGCATCACCTCCGTGCCGGGCAGCTCGCGTGCCTTTGTCGGCGGAGCGGTGGTTTACTCTGACCCGCTGAAAGCGGCTTTCGCCGGCGTGTCTGCCGACCTGATTGCGCGGCATGGAGCCGTATCAGCTGAAGTGGCGGAAGCATTGGCTAACGGCATTCGCATTCGCACAGGCGCCACGCTGGGCCTGGGCATAACCGGCATCGCCGGGCCGACGGGCGCAACAGAAAGCAAGCCAGTGGGCCTGGTTTATATTGCGCTTTCTGATCCGAACCGGACGGACGTAATGGATCGGACTTTCCGCGGCGATCGCCAGCGCATTCGCGAATTCGCATCGCAGCAGGCGCTGGATCTGATTCGCCGGCGTTTAATGTAGCGACCGGCCAAGCCCGTTATCATCAAAAGCACGGCCGTACGGCTTGCAACAGGCGCGCTGAAACTTTCCTATTGCGCCCTGCCTATCTCCAGGAGGTTCCCCCCATGCCCCTTCCACAGGACGAACGTGTTGTCGCGCTTGCCAACGATCTTCTGCAGCAGTTTCACCAGATTTTTGGCGCTCACCCGGGCTATCGCCCCGCACATGCCAAGGGCCTGATGCTGACTGGCGTCTTTACTCCTGCTGCGGGAGCCGCCGAGTTGACGCGTGCACCTCATGCGCAGAGGCCTTCGACGCCGGTTAGCGCGCGCTTTTCAAATTCCACCGGGTTGCCGGAGATTCCGGATAACGCCCCTGAAGCAAATCCGCGTGGGATGGCGATCCGGTTCAACCTGGCCGAGCATGTTCACACGGACATTGTTTCTCACTCCACGGATGGATTTCCGGCGCGCGATGGATATGAATTCCTCGATTTTCTGCGCGCGGCGGCAGCCAGTGGACCCGACGTGCCGTCGCCGAAGCCGATTGAAAAATTTCTCGGCGCGCATCCGGCGGCGCTCAAGTTTGTGCAGACACCCAAGCCGTTTCCGACAAGCCTGGCGCGCGACACCTACTTTGGCGTGACGGCATTCAAGTTCACCAACGCAGCAGGCGCGTCTCGTTTTGGGCGTTATCGGATTGTGCCGGAGCTGGGGAACGATTTCCTGACCGATGCGCAAGTGGCCGCGCTGCCGGCCAATTATCACTTTGACGAGATCGCTGCCCGGGTTGGCAGGGGTCCGGTGCGGTTCAAGATTCTGGTGCAGATTGCCGCCCAGGGCGATGTGACCGATAACGCGACCATTCACTGGCCTGAATCGCGCGAGCTGTTTGAACTGGGTACGCTTGAGCTGAATGCGGTGGTGGCAGACACACTGGCGCAACAGCAGCGTATTATTTTCGATCCGATTCCGCGCGTGGACGGCATTGAGCCTTCAGCCGATCCGCTGCTTGAATTGCGCGCTGCCATTTATCTGCTGAGTGGCCGTGAGCGGCGGGGGGCTGTTGCGAAGTGAGCGCGGGGCGCGAGCCCGCATTGCTGCATTCAAGACGACAATGCAATCTTGAGAGCGGTGGTATCCCACTCATGCGTAATCAACGCGCATGAATGGGGCACACGGCTCAATTCTTTTAGGAAACGTTGCGATTACGGCTTGACTACCGGTGTGTAGCCTGACTTGCCGGCCTTTTTCAATGCGGAAAGCGCCTGTTCAATCGTGAGCAGCGGAGTGGTCTTGATGGCCTTGAGCGATCCGCCGGCGGCAGCAGCGATTGCCAGCGCCGCGGCACTCACGTTGTTCGGCATTTCAAGCAGCATCACCAGATCGTAATCACCGAACGACATCCACGAACCAGTGAATGTGCCGCCAAGATTCTCAACCGATTTTTTGACAACCGCCATTCGATTTTGTGGTTTTGCGATCAGTGCGCTCAACGCTTCAGGGGTATACGAAACCTGCACCAGGAAACTTGCCATGACGACACCTCTTGCTTGGAATCTTCCCAATGGGGAAGTTAGGGGGATCGTCAGACTATAGGCCCGATCCACTTCGACAGTCCATTTAAAAAAGAGGAGGCTCTGATTTCGCGAGGGGATTCTCTCTTTCCTATTTGCTGTGGATCGTGAGAAGATCGCAGCAGATCGTCCCCGATTCCCCAAGGTCTCCCGTCGCCAGGAAAGCTCAAATGACTGAACCGGCAGCTGTCTGCACGCTGAATATTTCCATCGAAGAAAAGGGCGAAGCAGCTATTGTCCACTTGCACGGTCGCCTTGTCTCTAACGTATCCGGCAACTTTTACAGTCGCATCTGCCAGCTCATCCCTACTCATCGGCGCATCATTCTCGATCTGGCCGATGTAGCGCACATGGACAGCATGGGATTGGGCACCCTGGTGCGCCTGATGGTGTCTGCCAAGACAATGGGCTGCAGCCTTGAGCTTTTGCACCTGGGCAAGCGGGTTCGTGAGCTGCTTGGGCTGACACACCTGCTTGACTGCTTCACCGTCATTGGCGAAAAGGGCGTCACGCTGGGCTTTTAGCCGGTTGCTGGTTCCCCTGCGCTTCCCAACTCGTTGACAAATCCACGTCTGGCTCTTTCTACTGCGTCTGCCTGAAACTTCGCATGTTTCGTTGACGTCAATGGAAACAGCACTCCTTCGCATTGGATTTGAATTTCAACAAGCCCACGATTTCGGCTGTGGCGGAACATAATCGTCAGTTCAAACCGGGAGATGTACAGCTTATGAAACGAGTTTTGTGTTTTGCATTGTGTGCAACCGCATTTGCGGTCGCAACCTGTTCAGCTCAGGCCAACAAGGGCCGGCGTGAGCTGGTGCCCGCTCCGCTGCGCACTGATTCTGCGCCTGCGTTTGCGGCTCACCCCTCGCCCTACAATTTTCCCCGCGTCGAGTTTCCGCGTATCGAAGCTGACTCGCGGGTTACCTTTCACTTCAAGGCGCCTGACGCGCAGAAGGTACAGGTAGCCCTGGCCAACGTTGCGTTTGACATGGTGAAGGGCGAGGATGGCGTGTGGACCTACACCAGCGCTCCGCAGGCACCCGGCTATCACAACTACTGGATGGTTGTGGACGGCGCCATTGTTCTCGATCCGGGCACCAACGCGTTCATCGGCTACGGTCACATGTGCAACGGGTTTGAAGTACCCGAGTCCGGCGTGGATTTCTACGACCTGAAAGATGTCCCGCACGGCAACCTGCTGATCAAGAATTACTACTCTAAGACTGCCGGTACGTGGCGGCATATCTTTGTCTACACTCCGCCGGGGTACGACAAGGACACTACGACGCGCTATCCGGTGTTCTATCTGCAGCACGGCGGCGGCGAAGATGAGCGCGTGTGGACTGAGATGGGCCGGACCAACGTCATCCTCGACAACCTGCTGGCCGAAGGCAAGGTGAAGCCGATGATCGTGGTGATGGAGACCAGCGCGGTCGGTAATGCGGGTGGTCCGCCTCCTGGTGGTCCTCCGGCAGGCGCCGCACCGGGCGGGGCTGCTCCGGCGCGCAGGCCGGGAATGATTGGCTTTGCTCCCGGGGGCGGCGCTTACGGCAAGCTGATGATCAATGACCTAATTCCTTGGGTTGACAGCAATTTTCGCACGCTGTCTGATAAGGATCATCGCGCCATGGCCGGGCTTTCAATGGGCGGCTTTATGACGGCGTCGGTGACAATGTCGAACCTGGACAAGTTTGCTTATATTGGCTTGTTCAGCGGCGGCACTGCTGCTGGATTTGGAGCAGGCGGCCCCGGAAGTCCGATACCGATGGCTGCGCCGCCGCCAATGCCTGCCACGCTCGATTTGAAAACGATCTACGGCGGCGCAATGGCTGATCCCGCGGAGTTCAACAAGAAGGTGAAGGTTTTCTTCTTTTCCTGCGGAACCGAGCCGCCGCTTGAGAACCCTGAAGCGCTAAAGAAACACCAGGAGCAGCTGGTCGCGGCTGGAATCACCAACAGCTATGTCTACATTTCTCCCGGCACTTCACACGAATGGCAGACGTGGCGCAGAAGCCTCTACGTGTTTGCTCCATTACTCTTCAAATAGATTTTGGATGATCGCCAAAAACCTCCGGCCAGACCCATACGGGCGCCGGAGGTTTTTTCATTTCAGGCGGCGCCGTCAGCACGACCCATCCAATTCAATCGATCAAGCAGTACCTGGGGATGTACAGGTTTGAGCAGAAGAACGAACTGATATCCCTGCAATCTGGCATTGTGCACCAGCTCCTCAGAAGCGATCTGCCCGGAACAGAGAATGACCTCGCATTGCGGAAGAATTTTTTGGATTAATACGGCAGATTCGACACCGTTCATTCCGCCCATGAACACATCGGCTATTAAAAGGTCGGGATGCAGGAGTGAAGCCTTCTCCACCGCCTGCTCACCGCTGTAAGCAGCTTCCGCAACAAATCCATTTGAATTTAGAATTTGCGCCAGTGTGTCCGCTATGAGTTTTTCATCATCTGCGACGAGCACACGCCGACGTCTTTCGCGTCCGGGCATAACACCTCCGGGCACCTAGTCAAAGGCGATTTAAGTTAACCCACGATTCGATGCTTCGACAGGATTTCTTCCGCCACAAGAGCGAGAGTAAAACTGCCGTTGGAACGCAAGGCCCAATCGTGCTGATTACATGCGGGGAACGTTCAACAGGACTGCGGATAAGGCGTTTTAATTTAGTGATTCTGATAACACCAATGCCTTAACTGTGCAGCCTGCCTAACCAAACAATACAAATCTGGGTAAGAAGATTGTAACTCGATTTGCGATTTCACATATCAAAACCGCTTTAAAGAAAGGGCGCTCGCCCGTGAAATGACGAGCGCCTTTTGCGATTCGAATTGTTTATAAAGCACTTGCCTGCAGCAAATAATTAATGGTGAACTGGAGCATTCCCGTTGCCACCTGCAGGTGCACTGCCGCCATGGGCACCACCCCCTCCGCCACCCGAAGGAGGACCTGAAGGCCGAGCGTATGAACCGCCGCCCGCATTGCCTCCACCCGAATTGTGCTGGCTTGGAGGTGGTGTGTACTGCCGGCTGGGCTCTGCTGGACGTGTGGGTTGCGGTTGAGGTGGAGGCGTGTACTGGCGAGGCTGAGGCTGTTCAGCACGCGGCTGTTGCTGCTGCGGTGGAGGTGTGTACTGACGAGGCTGAGGCTGATTTTGTTGCGGCGGAGGCGTGTAGGTGCGGCCAGGGTCCTGACGATTCTGGTTTGGCGGCACGATGATGCGTCCCGGCCGCGTGATAATTGGCGCCGGAGTGTTGTTGTTGCGATCTGAGTTGTTATTACGATCAGAATTGTTATTCCGATCTGGGTTGTTGCCCTGCGCCGGTGGAACGTAGCCGCCGCCCTGTCCGGGATTGGCGCGGCGCACGTAGCTATTGTCCGTTTGATTGTGTTGATACACGGGACGATTGGTCGCCGCGGGTGGATTGTTTTCGTTGTTTCCACGCTCAACCACGCCTCCGTCTCTGCTCTGCTGATTGCTGCCAGTCGGGTGATATACGAAACCTGAAGTGGAACGGACGTAGCTGTTATGCTCAGGAATCCGCTGCATGGGCTGAACCTGGCGACCGGAGATCATCACAGGATTGTTTCTGCCACGCTCCGGTAAGTCGCCTGGGCCACCATCCGCATGGTGGTTCACGTTGATGATGGGGATTCTGCCGCGCGGATTGCGAAGAATAGGACGCGGAGTGGGGTGATACCAGGAGGGAACATTACCGATGTTCCAGCCGACGTAAGATCCGCGCCGCCACCAGGGCGTGCATCCGCCCATGCCGGGGGCCCAGCCCCAGCCAAAGCCGTTATAAAAATTCCACGAGCCGCAAGAGTACGGCAGGTAGCCCCAGTTTTCGCACGAAACCCAGACGTAGCCGAAGCGCGGCGTATACATCCAGTGGCCACAGCCATACGGGTCCCAAGAGGCAGAGGCGGCGACGAAAGGCGACCAGACATAGCCCTGTCCGGGTACGTCGTACCAGTTGCCGTTGGCGTCAAGATCGTTCCATTGCGGGTTGGGGTTGTCGCCGTTGACGTAGTTGCTGGTTGCGCTGGTCTGATCAGAAGCGGCAGCGGTGAGAGCCTGATCGCGATCGGTGTTCCACTGATCCCATGAGTCGGGTTCGATGTTGTCAGCAAGGTTGTAGCGGCCCGGATCGGAGGCGTCGAGGGTGATGCTTTCGCCGCCGCGCACGTCGACTTGCATGTTATTGCCGCGCTCAAGGTGCGCATTGCCGGAGATTACCGCGAGTTCATCAGGAGGGGCATCGCGGCGAACGCGTATGACGGTGAAGCCGGTCACAGTGGCAACGCTATCGCCGAAAAGCACGCGTGTCTGTCCGTCCTGCGTATTGCCGGGCAGCTCAAAGTAGACGAGGCCATTTTCGAGCACCATGTCTGTACCGGCGCTTCCATCGCCGCCAATGGACTGGATGGTAAGAGCACTGCTGGGCGAGATGCGCGCGATGCTGCCGTCGTCAAACTGCACTTCGGCCTTACCGTCGTCGCCGGTCTCAATACGTGTTCCTGCGAACAAGGGCGCGTTGGCCGGCGCCGCGTCGGCGATAACCTGCCCGTCCTGCATGAGGCGCACCTGGCCTTCGACGCTGCTCAGGCGCGCCGCGCCCGTCGGTCCCGAACCGGCGTTGTCATCCGCGCGCACGGGGTAAGAACCAAGAAAAACCGCCAGAGCAGCAACCGCCATCCCCAGCGCCCAGGCTGCGGGGCGGAAATTTGAATACTTCTTGAGGTTTTGTTCGAGATTTGCGATCTGATTCATGGTCTTCCGCCTTCCTGAACAACCCGTCTCCCGAAGCGACCTTTTGGCTCTCAGGGGACCCAAACCACTATCTATACGACACGATTTACAAGGTAAAAGTCGCGCAACATTTTTCGTCTAACTATAAATCGGGAAATAGCCAAGCGTCTTTGAGAAGCAGGCTGTTTCCTGTTTCATGTTTCCTGAAATTGTAGACGACCCATGTTAGCTGGTCTGGTGGGGTGGCGGTTGCGGTGAAGTTTACTGCAAGGTAGTTTCCGGATTGCCGGTGATCCAGGCAGAACCGTTCACTCACGACATCAATCCACTGTCAGGCCGTCAACGGGCAAAGAGCGCCACTTGTGCGCCGTTCACTGTACACTCTCAGCTGGCCCTAAAAGATACGCAAGAATTTGCTATTCAAGGTGAGGAACGCATGATTAGGACGCCTGCTTCATTTGATTTGACCGGCCGTGTGGCTGTGGTGACGGGTGGTAATGGTGGAATTGGTCGCGGTATAGCGCTGGGATTGGCCAACGCGGGTGCCGCTGTTGCATTGTTTGGACGAAACAAAGAAAAGAACGAGAGAGTTCTTTACGAGTTAAAAGCAATCGGCGTCCCCTCGGTAGCGGAAGTGATTGATCTGACCAATCGCGCCGATTTGGAGCCCGCACTCAGCAGGGTCGAGAGAGAACTCGGTGGCATAGATATTTTGGTAAACAATGCGGGTAACGTTTCACTGAGCGGCGGTGTTCTCAACGAAAAGGCGGAAGATTGGGACAATGTTATCGAGACGCAGCTCAATGCGGTGTTTCTTCTTTCCAAGCTCGCTGCGAAATCGATGCTGAGTCGGAAACGTGGAAAGATTATCAACATTGGCAGTATGTATTCGTTCTTTGGATCCGGGCTCATCCCCTCTTACAGCGCAGCGAAAGGTGCGATCGTGCAACTGACCAAGTCAATGGCTATTGAACTCGCCCCGCACAACATTCAAGTGAACGCGATCGCACCGGGATGGATTGAGACAGATATGACGGCGCCTGTACGAACAACGCCCATGAAGCTCATGAACGACGAGATTCTCGCGCGGACTCCTGCTGGCCGATGGGGTCAGCCGGAGGAAGTGGCTGGAACGGCTGTGTTCTTGGCATCACAGGCTTCGGACTTTGTTACCGGAACCACGATTCCAGTCGATGGTGGCTACGCGATCAGGTAGCACTCCGGGACCAACGATGTCGAGATAAGCGTGGAGCACGCGAGTTGTGAGAGTGTTGCCGCCTGTTATGGGTGAGTTGTTGGCGATCCGGACGTAATCCTAAATTGGTTCATCGCAGAATTCGAGATTTTGAAGCAACCGCAGATTCCTCGTCGCTGCGCTCTGTCGGGATGACAGCTCTGAGAAGGGCAGCGATTCCGAATCCCGACTTCAGCTGCCGGCTTGCGCTAACAGGCTGCGTGCGCGTTTTCTCACGCGCTCGAGTAGTTCGTCGTCCTGGGCCAGCCGCTCGAGGATGTCGCGAATGGCTACAATCTCGCGCAGGCGGCCGTCTTTGGCGCTGTCGGTGATGTACTCCATTTCTTGATCTAGACCGAGCCGGTCGTGCTGCAAAAGCAGCTCCAACCGCGCGCCCTCGCGCAGCGTTTCAGCCACCCCGACGAGCGACTCGCCAAGAGTCTGTATCTGCTTGTCCTGGGAGTAGTTAAAGGTGCAGCTACCCTGCCCTTCCGGGCCGCTGTAGCTGATTTTCTTCCATCCCTGAAAAGCTACCTTGTAATGGCTTTCGCAATTCTGGTTGAACCAATTGTGCTGCTGTGCGGTGGCAAAGACTTTGTCAGCAAACTCCTTGCTCAGGTGAACGTCCCGATCTTCGCCGGAGACGTCGATTGCTGTCTGCTTCGCCGGTTCTCCGTCTTTGGCTCCGTCAGCGTGGAAATGTCCGCTTCCGTCGCGGTGCAGCGTGAGCACCCAGTGCGAGGGAGAGATGCCGGGATTGGTGAAGTCGGCAGTAAACACGCCGTCCTGGGGTGCTGGAGACTGCGAAACGCATGGCAGAGCCGCAATTGCCGCACATGCGAAAAGCGCAAGCAGAGTGGACTTCATCGCGCTCCCCCGTTTGCAATGCCCTGGCCGGCCAGGGTCTGGGAGCAATGAATGTGGCAGATGGCGATGGCCAGTGCGTCGGCAGCGTCGGCCGGCTGGGGCAGCTCAGCAAGGCCCAGCAGGCGGGCCACCATGAACTGCACCTGTTCCTTCTTGGCTAATCCGTATCCGACCACGCTGGATTTGATTTTGAGCGGCGCGTATTCGGCGACGGGAAGGCCTTTGCAGGCTGCGGCCAGCAATGCCACGCCTCGCACCTGTCCAAGCTTTAGCGCTGTTTTGGCATTCACTGAGTAGAAAACCTCCTCGATTGCAACTGCGTCGGGCTGCCAGCGCTCCAGCTCGGCAGATAGTTCCCTGAACACCTGTTCCAGACGTTCGGGCGTACTTTTTGTTTTGATGAGCCTGATGCAGCCAAAGGCTTTGCAGACCAGGCGAGCCTCGCGGCTGCTTTCATCCGGCTCTACGACGCCGAACCCCGTGACCTCTGTGCCGCAGTCGATTCCAAACACGCGCATCGGGTCCAAGTTTATCGCAATGGCCGGTGTTTACGTGCGGGGCCAAATACGCGGGTAGCCGGGCCGTGCGCAAGCAATTCATGAAATTCCCAAAATGGCCGATACATTGAGTCTGCTTACAGTTTTGGTTCATTCACAGAAGATTCATCGGATATGGCACATTAGTCGCAACGACTAAATCCGAATTGTGTGTTTAATCGTAATAGGAAGTAGCGGTAACTTTGCCAATGCGCTTTTTCTCAAAACCCGTGAAGTTTGATGCGACCCAGTGGTTGCGGCAGGGCATTTCGCCGCGGCGTCTGGCGCTAACGATTGCGCTTGGGTTTGCGATCGGCTGCATTCCGGTTGTCGGAATTCCGACAGTGCTTTGCGCCGCGCTTGCGCTGCTGCTCGGGCTCAATCAGCCGGCCATTCAGGCTGCGAACTACGCCGCCATGCCGCTGCAACTGGTTATGATTATTCCGTTCATGCGGCTGGGCAAATGGATAATGGGGTTTGGACCAGCGCATTCGCAGGTATATGACTGGCTGCGGCAAATAGTTTTCCTGAGGCCCGCTGTGCAAGTTGGATGGCTCGCCAGCCAGGCGCTATTCGGCTGGATGCTGGTGGCTGGCCCCGCGGCGGTCCTATTGTGGCTCTCGCTCACGCTGATGTTCAGGCGGATTCCGGCAATTGCCTCTGCCGAGAGCGGCGACTAGTTCCGGCTTCCGTTCTTAAAACCAACTCAAGTTAAATCTGGGATCGCGACTCCATCGCAATCGTGTATCGAAAGCATGCGGCCATCCAGGCGCAAGTTGAAGAATGCTCATGCCTTGCGACGGGGTTGAGCGCTATGCTTGTTCTTCGGGTTTGGGCCGTGACCGGGCCGATCTGAAACGACGGAGCTTGAGAATGAGGGTTCGGTACGGGGTTGCAGGAGCCGCGCTGGTGCTGCTTTTGACCATGGCGATTGAAGTTGGTTTTTCGACACGGCAGCAGTCGCCAAGCTGGGACGAGGGCGACCACATTTACGCCGGCTACATGAACTGGATCAACGGCGAGTACACGCTCAATCCTGAGCATCCTCCGCTGGTAAAGCTGGTGGCAACGTTGCCGCTGGTTCCGCTCGATTTGAAGACTGCTTCGCGGCAGGGACGCTACTTCAAGGACGAAGCCTACTTTGGCGGCCGCGAACTGATCTTCCGCAATGGCGCAAAATTCGGCGGCAAGTATAGCGCCGATACTCTTCTTCTGCGAGTTCACCTGGCGGCGATGACGTTTGGTCTTGTGCTGGCCGCGGTTCTTTTTCTGGCGGGCAAGGAAATGTTTGGCGCCACCGCCGGGCTGATTACGATGGCGCTCTACGTGTTTGATCCCTCGGTGATTGCCAACGCGCCGTTTGTCACTACGGACACGGGCGCGGCCTGCGGGTTCTTCGCGACGGTATACCTGTTCTATCGTTTTGTGAAGCAGATGAACTGGAAGCGAGCGGCTGCCTGTGGATTGGTACTGGGGCTGGCGCTGGCCTCAAAGCATTCGACGATTGTGCTGTTTCCATTGCTGACGGTTCTGGGAGCCGGCGAACTTGCAGGCAGATGGAAGGCGGCCGGCAAACTGCCGTTAGTCGACGCGAGAGAAACGGCGGTCGGGCTGGGCATTATCGGCGCAGTAGCGTTGTTTGTTCTTTGGGGAATTTACAGCTTTCGGTTCCACATGCATCCGAATGGCGTGAGCATGGCTCCGCTGGACGTGGAGGTGCGCCCGCTGGCGGCGCCAATGCGCTGGTTTATTTTGTTTTGTGCGCACTATCATCTGTTGCCGGAGAGTTACCTGTTCGGGCTGGTAGACGTGCAGGGCGTGGGCGAATCGTGGCCGACGTACTTTATGGGCAAGGTCTACGCGCACGGCATCTGGTACTACTTCCCCGTTGTTCTGGCGGTGAAGTGGACGCTGGCTACGCTGGTACTTCTAGCACTGGGCATCTGGGTATTTGCAACGGGCAAGATTCGGCAGACGCGCGAAATTTTCTTTCTGGCAATTCCCGCGGTGTTCTACCTGGCGATTGCCATGGCTGGCCCGCTCAACATGGGCGAGCGGCACATATTGCCGATATACCCGTTCGTCTTTACGCTACTTGGCGCGGCAGCAGCGTGGTTGATGAAGCGAAGCAGGCCGTGGGTCTACGTGGTGATTATTTTGCTCGGCGCGCACGCCGTGGAATCGCTGCGCTCGTTTCCGAACTACATTCCGTTTGGCAATGCGCTGTGGGGCGGGCCGGCCAATACACATAAATATTTTTCTGACGCCGGTGTGGACTGGGCGCAGCAGTTGAAGTGGACCAAGCAATGGCTGGACGAGCACAACGTGAAGGAATGTTCGTTTGCATATTTTGCAGCACCGTTTCTGCTGCCTAGCGACTATGACATCCCTTGCAAGCTGCTGCCGACATTCGACACCAGCTACATTCAGGAGATCCAGGTGCCGCCGATTGTGAAGGGGCCGATTCTGATCAGCTATGGAGACCTGGGCGGATATGAGTTCGGCACCTGGGTGCGCAATCCTTACGAGATGTTCAATCGCCGCAAGCCAGATGCGGTGATCATGAACAGCATCGCGGTCTACTATGGCGATTTTGCAATTCCAGACGCCGAAGCAATGGTTTACACGCGACGAGCGACGCGTGGATTGCGGACTGATCCCGCTGCGGCGTTGAGCGCGGCGCGAACGGCGGTTTCGCTTGTTCCCAACGGCTTTGACGCCAATCGTGCATTGGGCGATGCGTTGGCTGCGAACGGCGACTGGACAGGAGCGAAAGCGGCGTATGGAATGGTGATGGGCCGACTACCGGAGATGGAGACCTCAGCGCAACAGCATTGGCGTCCAATCCTGGAGCGCCGGATGGCGGAAATTGAATCGGGCGGCAAGAAGCAGTGATGCTCACTTGAATGAGTTAACTGGTAGGCCCGACGATTAGTTTTTCGTCGGGCCTTCCAGGTTAAGCTTGGCCGTTACTTGATCGGAATTGCATTTTTGTTGTTCGACAGCCAGGTTTTGAAATCCTGCAGCGACGGGTTGAGCATGCGTGCAAACTCGGGATTGCGTATTCCGCTGAAGTAGTCTTCAAAGTCGCGCTTGAACTGGAACATGTTGCCCAGGTCGTCGGCGCCGGGAAAGCCAAAGCTGCGGTACACCTCAGGCGGCACGCTGTTGTAGCGGACCTCTTTGCCGAGCACATCGGAGAAGGCTGCTGCCATTTGAGCGCCGGTAAGATTCTCACCGGAGATGGCCACGGTTTGCCCGATGAATTTATCCCCTGCCTTGAAGATTCCGTGGGCGCATTTGCCGATGTCCTCGGCCGCGATGCCGGGGAGTTTTTTATCGTCCATCGGGAGAGTAATGGCGAGCTTGCCATCTGGACCAGCGGCAGGGCCCATGCCGAAGTGAATGAAATTGTCCCAGTAGAACGAAGTGAGCAGAAAAGTTGTTGGGACGCCGGCATCGGTAAAGAAGTGGTTCGATTCGGCCTTGCCGTCAAAATGCGGCACCTTGTACTTGCCCTGCAGCGTCGGCATCCGGTCGTCGCTGAGCGGCACCCACATGCGCGTGTCCTCAAGTGTTGACCAGATGACGTGCTTGAGGCCTTCGGAGCGCGCTGCCTCAGCCATTGCTTTGACTTCGGCCATTTCACGATCGACAGAGAAATGTTCCCAGAAAAATGTGACGCAATAAGCTCCGTATGCTCCTGCGAACGCCTTCTTCAGGCTGGCGGGATCATCCACATCGACGGCAACAACTTCAGCGCCGAGGCGCGCAAACTCCTGCGCCTTGGGAGTGTTTACGTTGCGCGTAAGAACGCGAGCGACAAAGCTGCCGTTTGGATCGTTGAGAATGGCGCGCGCCAAGCCGCCGCCCTGCGCACCGGTGGCGCCCAGAATTGCGATTATTTTTTGGTCTGACATGACGATCTCCTCTTTCTGTTGAGACGGCCACCACAGTTTGGGGAGCAGAAACAACGGGGAAGCGGCGGCGCCTATCGGTATTTATAAGCGTCGCCGCGAACGGGAGTAAAGACGGAAAATCAGTGGGTTGCGTTGTTGCTGGCCGATTGCTATTTGTCAGCGTATCGATCCTGAACGGGCTTGGCGCTGTCGAGCCAGGCTGAGTAGATCATGTCGCGCAACATGCTGGCACCGGCTGCCAGCCGTTCGGCTGCGAATGCGCGAGAGTCGGCTGATCCCTCACCGACAAAGCCGCCCGCCTTTTCAAACTGATACACCTTTTCAATGTGGGAGGCCGACTGGCGAAGGTAGGCCACGTAGGCGTCGAACATGTCACCGTCGATTGCTTGCACGGGCGACATTCTGCTGGCCACGTCGGGCCTGTGAATATTGGCGGTGATGAAGGGGCTCTCAAACTGGTAGTGAATCTGGTGCGCGGTGGTGTAGCCGTTTGGATTGGGTCCGGTCCATCCGTTGTATTGGACTGTAGTGTGCAGTGGATTTGAACCGTCGCCGACGTAGTGTCCCAGCCAGCCTGCGTAGAATACGATGGCCTGCTCAACGGGCGCGGTGTTTTCGTGGTTTGCCAACATAGCGCGGTAGGCACGCATGGCTGCTTTAAGACGCTCCCAAACTTCGGTAGTTTCCCAGGGCTGCAGTCCGATGCGATCGGGGCGGTCGCCGGCGGCATAGACCCTGGCTTCAAAATCGAACCGCTTGTGCGGCAATGGACCGAGCGCGTCGGCCGGTTCAAGGTCAATAAAGTGCTCCGGGGCCTGCGCTGCATTCAGTTCCGGCTCTGCCGATGAGCGCCACCGGTCAGGTTCAGGACCTAGGTATTCAATCTCATTCAAAACACGTTCACTGCGAAGAAACGCCGGTGCATCGGCTGGCAGCGAGGTTGCGGCGAGACGGTTAATGATGCGATGCCCGTCGTTACCCCAGGCGTGTGCAAGTGGCGCCTGGAATGCAAGATTGACTAGAACTAAATCAAAAAGAAGGGTGCGAAAAAGAGCCTTAATTATCGGTCGAGGTTTCATGCAGCAAGTATAAGGCGACCGGCGACCAGTCAAATTGACTCCAATATCGATTCGGGAGAAAGGAAATACCGGGACAATAAT
>Ga0265330_10000200_pt1 | contig 46237 bp, 40 predicted proteins | sample 41919metaG_FD_202083 | JGI IMG/M metagenome (GOLD analysis project Ga0265330, IMG submission 202083) | Rhizosphere microbial communities from Carex aquatilis grown in University of Washington, Seatle, WA, United States - 4-19-19 metaG | ecosystem: Host-associated > Plants > Roots > Rhizosphere...
CGCTAGCGGAGGGAAAGACTGCGCCTATTAACCACGCTCTGACGCGCCCGACGAAGGCCGAGGCCGAGGCAGTGCATCGCGCGATTGCGATGGCGGAGATCGCCGGCGTGCCGATTTACATCGTGCATCTTTCGAGCGAGGATGCGCTGAACCAGGTGCGCGAGGCGCGTGACCGCGGGCTGCCGGCATTTGCTGAGACGTGCCCACAGTATCTGCTGCTCTCGATCGAAGACAATATGGAAGGCAAAGGCTGGGATGGTGCGAAGTATGTGTTCACACCGCCGCTGCGCGAAAGGAAAAATCAGCCGAAGCTGTGGGAGGGCTTGCGCAAGGACAATCTGCAGGTGGTGTCGACGGACCACTGCCCGTTCTGCTTCGAAGACCAGAAGGCGTTGGGCAAAGACGATTTCACGAAGATTCCGAATGGCGGACCGGGAATTGAGAATCGGCTGCAACTGCTGCATCATCATGGCGTGGGGCAGGGGAACTTCTCGATCAACAGGTTTGTCGAATTGGTTTCGACGGCGCCGGCGCGGATTTTCGGAATGTATCCGAAGAAGGGCGTACTGGCCGCGGGAAGCGACGCCGACCTGGTGCTTTGGGATCCCAAGGAGGATTACACGATCAGCGCCAAGACTCACCACATGCGCGTGGATTATTCGATGTTCGAGGGGTTCAGGGTGCGAGGGAACGCGCGTGACGTGTATTCGCGCGGTGAGCTGATTGTGAGCGGCGGAAAGTTCATTGGGAAGCCGGGGCGAGGAAAATACCTGCGGCGCGAGGCGAGGGGCGGGGCGTGGAAATAGGACAGCTTCTAGCCGCTAGCTTCTAGCTTTCAGCTTTTTCGAGTGGGGTCGAGGTCCGTGCTCTCGCGGGTCTCAAACACGAGACCCGGGGCACCCAACTGTCTTACCTTATATAGATACTTTTCCGACTTCACGGAGGAGGTCCCGTGAGCAGCGTCGATCCATCGTTATCGAATCGCGACCTGACACCGACGACACCGGCGCAGCGCACATGGGGTTTCTACAATTACACGGCGCTATGGTTTTCGATGTGCATGGAGATCACGACTTACCGGCTGGCGTCGGGGTTGATCGCCAAGGGGATGGATTGGAAGCAGGCAATTGGGACGGTGCTGCTGGGCAACCTGATTGTGCTGGTTCCCATGCTGCTGAATGCGCATGCCGGCGCGAAATACGGGATCCCGTTTCCCGTGTTTCTTCGCGCATCGTTTGGCGTGCGTGGAGCAAATCTGGCGGCGCTGCTGCGCGCGGTGGTGGCGTGCGGCTGGTTCGGAATTCAGTCATGGATCGGCGGCAGCGCGATTGACGCGATGCTGATCGTGATCTGGCCGGGCACCGCTGGAAACAGCGGGGTGCTGTGGGCGTGCTTTCTGGGCTTCTGGCTTTTGAATATGGTTGTGGTGTGGCGGGGCGTGGAGTCGATCAGGCGGCTTCAGGCGTTCGGCGCGCCCTTCATGTTTGTGATGGCGGTGGCTCTGCTGGTTTGGGTGCGGATGAAAGCGGGGAGTTTCGGCGCCATGCTGTCGACTCCGAGCACGTTTCATTCGCGAAGCGAGTTTCTAGCTGTGTTCTTCCCGTCGCTGACGGCGATGGTGGGCTACTGGGCGACGCTGGCGCTGAACATTCCCGACTTCACACGCTACTCGAAGTCGCAGAGTGCGCAGTCGTGGGGACAGTCTTTTGGTTTGCCGGTGGCGATGGTGTTGTACACGTTTCTTGGGATCGCGGTGACATCGGCTTCGGTGGTGCTGTTTGGCAAGCCGATCTGGGACCCAGTTCAACTTATCGGAATGTTCCACCAGCCGCTGATTGCGTTCGTGGCGCTGATTGCGGTGTTGGTGGCAACGCTGAACGTGAACATCGGAGCTAACGTAGTGTCGCCGTCGAACGACTTTTCAAATTTGTATCCGCGGCTGATCAGCTTTCGCACGGGCGGGTTGATCACCGGGTTTCTGGGACTGGCGATGTGCCCATGGAAGCTGCTGGCGACGCCGGATGCTTATATTTTCGGCTGGCTCGTGGGCTACTCGGGGCTGTTGGGGCCGGTGGCGGGGATCATGGTGTGCGATTACTTCTTTATCCGCGGAACGGAGCTGGACGTGAACTCGCTCTACCATCGCGAGGGGGCGTACCACTACACCAAGGGAGTGAATCCGCGGGCGTTGATTGCATTGGCACTCGGAGCGGGAATCGCACTGATCGGCGTGTTCGTGGGATCGTTGCACCTTCTTTACGACTACGCGTGGTTCGTTGGGTTCTTTACGGCGGGCGCGTCGTATGTGGCGATGATGAAGCTGGCGGCACCGGCTGGAATACCGGAGAGCGCGGAAGAAGTGGCCTAAAGCAGTTCACAGTTCGTAGTTCGCGGATCCCGGAGATTGTGCCACCCCACCCAAGCAAAGCTTGGATGGGGCACCCGATCAGTTCGTAGATTGCAATTCCAGGAGGCCCGGCTCCTACGCTTCGACGAGTGCGTCGGCGATGGCGAGGTGTTCGTCGAGGGCCGCGATACCCAAGTCCAACTCTTCCTTGGTGACGATGAGCGGCGGAGCGATGACGAAGTGGCTGACCCAGGCCTGAATCGAAACTCCCTGCGCCATCATTTTGGCTGCGACTTGATCGACGACGAGTGGCTTGCCTTCCACCTTGTCGCGCATCGTATTGAAGAGCTGCTTTGTCTTGCGATTCTTCACAATTTCTACAGCAAAGAAAAGACCGAGGCCACGGACGTCGCCAATGGAAACGTGTTTGGCCTTAAGGGCTTCGAGCTTCTGACGGACGTAAGGCTCGAGCTCGGCGGCGCGCTCGACGAGTTTAAGCCGCTGCATCTCTTCGATGGTGGCGACGGCAGGACCGAGGGTGAGGGGGTGTGCCTCATAAGTATGCCCATGAGAAAAGTAATGGTCTTCGAAGTAGTCGGCGATTTTCGCCGTGGTGGCGCAAAGGCCGAGGGGAACATAGGCCGAGGTGATGCCTTTGGCGGTGACGAGAATGTCGGGCTTGAGATTCCAATGGTTGACGGAGAACCACCTGCCGGTCCGGCCCCAGCCGGCCATAACTTCGTCGGCGATCATGAGCACGCCGTGACGATCACAGATTTCGCGGAGGCGGGGGAAGTATTCGGGCGGAGGAACGAGGACGCCGTTGGTGCCGACGACGGGCTCGAAGATGATGGCGGCGACATCGCTTTCGTTGCGGATCATGTGCTCAATGTAGTCGGCGCAAGCGATGTTGCACGTCGGGTAGGTGTGTTTAATCGGGCAGTCGTAGCAGTTGGTCTCGGGCGCGAAGGCGACGCCCGCGCCTTTTCCGGCCGGCTCCATGGCCCAGCGGCGAGGATCCCCAGTGGCGGCGATGGAGCCCATGGTTGAGCCGTGATACGAACGGTAGCGCGAGATGATTTTGGTTTTGCCCGTGTACATGCGGGCGATTTTGAAGGCCGCTTCATTGGCCTCGGTGCCGCTGGTGGCAAAGAAGAATTTGGTCAGTCCTTCCGGAAGGACTTCGAGGAGCTTGGCACTGAGGCGGGCGCGCGAGTCGGTAGCGTATCCCGGAGCAACGTAGCAAAGTTCGCGGGCCTGTTCGGCAATCGCTTCGACCACGCGGGGATTCTTGTGGCCGAGGTTGACGCACATGAGCTGCGAACTGAAGTCGAGGTAGCGTTTGCCCGCGCCATCAATGAACCAGCAGCCTTCAGCGTCAGCGATGTACAGTGGCTTCCAGGTTTTCTGAAAGCGCCAAGTGCCGTAGTTGTTCTGGCGCGTGAGCGAGGAAATCTGTTCATCTGTGAGCGTTGCCGAGGCAGAGTTTTCGTTCATGGATGGTGACCTCCGGTGCGGATGCAACTAAATCGTACCATCCGGAATGCGCGATGGAGGCCCGGAAGATGCGTGGTTGGAATTGAATGGTTGAGCAGCGATCCAGTCGTCGCGACGTTCACCGATGGAACATTGTGTGTCAGAGAATCGGACGAAGTACGCGAGAAGATTAAAGACCTTCCCCTCTTCGCCGATATAGAGCGACAGAAATCGGAAGGTGATGATGGAGATCGCCCCCATTCCGGGAGTTCGCGCGTTGGCTGCTGTAAGGGCACGACAGGGCGAAATGCGTGCGCCCGCAATCTTCGATGTCGACCCATCGTCGAGGCCGGGAGACGACGCGGGGCAGCGGGGCCGGAGAAAAGCAAGCGGCGCGGAGGAGAACGAAGAAGACGATTTCGCATTAGAGGGCGAGACCTTGAGCAGTGGGGTGGATCTGGAAGGGAAGCCCGCGCGGCAAGTCGATTATCTCGCGTGAATCAAGGCCACTGGAGAGGAATACCTGCGGACGAAGCGCAGGCTACCAAGTTTCTTGAAGTTTGCGGACGGAATCGGAACGTCAGGCGGTGACGGTCTCGCGCAGTTTGTGGTCCGCGAAGAGAGGATCGGAAGCGGACAAAGTGTCGTCTTCGGCGAGACGCAGGAGGCGATGAAGGTAGGCGCGGGAGATCGAGAGGCTGCGCGCGGCCATGGTCTTGTTCCCGTTGTTCTCGCGGACGGCAGCGATAGCAAGCCTGATTTTGTAGTCACGAAGCTGGCGCTCGAACGAGCCGGATGGCTGGTAATCGGCTATGTCGACGATCTGATCGAAGGCGGCCGCATCCTCTTCCGGTTCGTGATTCTTGAGGTTCAGGTCCTCGGCCCGGACGACGCGGCCGGGTGCCAGGATGATGGAGCGCTGCATCACGTTTTCAAGCTCTCGGACGTTTCCAGGCCACTGGTAGCTCTGGAGCATCTCCATTGCCGCCGGCTCGATCGAGTCCATTGGTTTTTGAAAGACGTTCGAGTAATGGCGCAGGAAATGTCCCGCGATGAGGGGAATGTCCTCCGGGCGTTCCTGGAGCTGAGGCGAATCGATGCACATCACGTTGATGCGATAAAAGAGATCCTGACGGAATTTGCCTTCAGCCACCAACTTGCCAAGGTCCTGATGCGTCGCGAAGATGAGCCGCGCGCGCAAGGGGATGAGCTTGTTCGAGCCGAGGCGGCTGAATTCCATCTGCTGCAGGACGCGGAGCAGCTTGACCTGGGTGAAGACGCTGAGGTCGCCAATTTCATCGAGAAAGATTGTGCCATCGGCGGCCTGCTCAAAGTAGCCCTCGCGGGAGCCAACGGTGCCGGTGAAGGCGCCTTTTTCATGGCCGAACAACTCAGCTTCAATCAATGTCTCTGGGATGGCGCCGCAGGAGACGGCCACAAAGGGCTTGTTGGCGCGACTGCCGAGATTGTGGATGGCGCGAGCGATGAGTTCCTTGCCGGTTCCACTGTCACCGGTTACCAGAACAGCGGCATTCAGATTGGTTACGCTACGCACTAATTGATAGACACGCTGCATGCTGGGGCTCGATCCGATAATCCGGTCGCAATTGCCCGGTTCCTCGATACGCTGCTGAACGCTGTGCAACTGCTGCTTCAGCGATGAGGTTTCGCAGGCCCGGACCAGCATAGTTTTGAGATCGCGAATCGATGGCGGGCGTCGAAGGTAGCCAAAGGCTCCCGAACGAACGAGTTCGAAGGCGGTGGAGCGCAGGCTGTCGTCGGCCATGAGGATGGCCGGGATGCTGGAGTCGATCATGCGCCTGGCGAATTCCAGGCGAGCTTGAAGTGTGTCCTGCGCGGAATAGAGGTCGAGGATCATGACATCGCAGGCTGCCCGGGACGCGAAGGCGTCCGCTCCATCTCCATCCGGCTGGAGCAGGACCTCGAAGTCCTTACCAAGGGCAGAAGAAAGAAGAGGGTGCAAAGAACGGTCTTCCGAGTACAGTCCAATTCTGGTCATTGACGGGCGATCTACCATCTCGCTGGTTTCTAGAAGCTAGGGCGATGTAAGTTCATCATCGGCAAACGGCGGCGTAGGGAACATTCCTCTTTCGTGCTACAGGGAGGGGACCTTGGTAATGGCGGCTAGGCAAGATTCGGTAGCGGATGGTCAAAAAAGGGCAGCTTATTCCTGATGGCCCCACCAAAATCGAACTCGAGGCGTTAAATTCTTCTCACTGCTGCTCCCTGAAGAAAATCGCATTTTCCATACATTGGAGCTGGGCTTACGTTAGTAACTGACCTCGTAATCTTCTGATTTAACAATAAGTTACATGAGTGATGAAGCTCGCTTGGCGGAGAGGCGCAGATGTAAACGGGCCGATTCGCGGCGGAGGCCAAGCGTAAACAACTGTGCACACCTAGGGTGGCGAATTGGACCCATCTATTTGAATCGAAACGCCTTCATGGCCTTCAAAGTTTGGCGCGGGAATTGCTTTGAGGAGGGTGGTTCGGAATGCCTTCGGGCAAGGAGCAGACGCAATGCACTCGTTCGCGTGGTGGCCCACCGTGGTGGTTCTGGGTGTGGCGACCTTCACAGATCTTCGCAGCCGTCGAATTCCGAATTGGTTGGTGTTTCCTTTTTTTGGATGCGGAGTCGTGGTTTCTGTTTTGCTGCACGGCTGGCACGGCGTGGAGCAAAGTTTGAGCGGAGCGGGTCTTGGGCTGCTGATTTACGGAGTTCTCTTCTGGATGGGCGGGATGGGCGCAGGGGACGTGAAGTTGTGCGCGGCCATTGGAGCCTGGATTGGCCCATACCAACTGATTTTGGCGTTGGTGATGACCGGCTTAGTGGGCGGAGTGATGGCGCTGGCAATCGCTGCCTGGGGCGGATTCCTGAAGGAGTTATTTCAACATACCGGTGATTTGGTCTTCAGCACGCAGGCTCGCGGAGAAGCGGTTCTGAGCAATCCGCTGCGGCGCAAGATGCCGTATGCACCGGCAATCGCGATTGGAACATTAATTTCGTTTTTCGCACGCTGAAGACGGAGTCAGGCAGTGTCGAGCACGACGCACGACAAATATGAACTTCCAACGGATTGGGAGTCTGTGCCACCCAATCTGCGTACGCATCGCACAGCAAGGAGCGAAAGAGACGTGGTCACGAATTCAACCCCGTATTCCGCCAACCAGTTTCCGGATCCTATCGGTGTCGAGGATCTCTCCATCGCGGTGATCAGTCCCCACGAAGAGAGCCGGCTGGAGGCGACGCGGGCAATGAGCGGATGCACGGGCGCCTACGTCAGCGAGTTTTCCAGCTATTCATTGGGAACGGGCGATCTTCCGGCGACGCTGGAAGAAGACCACGATGTCATTCTCATCGATCTGGACGGCGATGCGGAGTTTGCACTTGAACTGGTAGAAAGCATATGCGCCAACGGTGTGGCGACGGTGATGGTGTATTCGGAGAGCTCAGATCCGGAGTTGCTGGTGCGCTGCATGCGCGCCGGAGCCCGCGAGTTCCTGACGCTTCCGTTTTCACCCGATGTGGTGGCAGATGCGCTGGTGCGAGCCGCGGCGCGGCGGCCGACAACACGGCCGGGAAAGAAACCGGCTGGCAAGCTCTTAGCATTCATGGGATCCAAGGGCGGCGCTGGAACGACCATGCTGGCCTGCAATTTTGCTGTAGCGCTCGCCATGGACTCGGGCGAGAGAACCCTGCTGATCGATCTCGATCTGCCGCTGGGCGATGCTGCATTGAATCTTGGGATCACGGCGGAGTTTTCGGCTATTGACGCTTTGCAGCAGGTGGAGAGGCTGGATACGAAGTTCCTTGAGCAGCTTCTGGTAAAGCACAGTTCCGGTCTGTGGGTCCTGGCGGCGCCAGGACGGTTTATTCAATTCCAGGCCGACAGTGAAGGCATTAACCGGCTTTTGCAGGTGGCTCGCCGCGAGTTCGACAACGTAGTTGTGGATCTTGGGTCAAGGCTGGAACTGATGGCAACGACTGCGTACAAGGAAGCGACCACGGTCTATCTGGTCACGCAGGCGAGCATTCCAGAACTACGCAACTCCAACCGGCTGATCACGCAATTCTTTTCCGCGCCCCAGCCAAAGCTGGAGGTGGTGATCAACCGATTCGAGTCGCGCGTTCTGGGAGTGTCGGAGGAGCACATCACCAAGGCTCTGACCCGGGCGGCACATTGGAAGATCCCCAACGACTATGAGTCGGTGCGAAATATGCAAATCAGCGCCAAGCCCCTGGTGCTTTCAGATTCGGCAATCTCGCGGAAGATCCGGCAGATGGTGAGTGCGGTGACGGGGAAGAGCGAAACCGCGGTTAAAAAGAAGAAGGGCTTCATCAACCTATTCGGATGATGTTTCAAAGATCGGAATTCTCCAACTGGAGCGAAGGTACAAAGTGGAAATACTGAACCTGGAATCGTACAAAGCAGAGATTCATCGTACGCTGATCTCGAAACTGGACCTGGAGAAGCTGTCGCGTGTGAACTCAAGCCAGGCGCGCCAAGCGGTCTCAGGCCTGGTGAAAGAGATCATGTCGGACCAGCGCGTGCCGTTGAACTTCGACGAGCAAGAGAAAATCCACGCCGAGCTGCTGGATGAGGTGTTTGGACTTGGGCCGCTCGAGCCGCTGCTGAGAGACCCGAAGATTTCCGACATCCTTGTGAACGACAAGGACCACGTGTTCGTGGAAAAGGGCGGACTGCTGCAGCGGGTGGATACGACGTTTCGCGACGACCGGCACCTGATGCAGATCATCGACCGCATTGTTTCGCGGGTCGGCCGCAGAGTGGATGAGTCGTCGCCGATGGTGGATGCGCGCCTGCCAGACGGATCGCGCGTTAACGCGATTATTCCGCCGCTTGCGCTCGACGGGCCATCGATGTCGATCCGGCGCTTTGGAACAGGCCCTCTGGCCGCAAACCAACTGGTGCAGTTGAAGAGTATTTCTGCGGAGATGATGGAAGTACTGTCGTCAGCGGTCCGGGCGCGCATCAGCCTCCTGGTTTCAGGCGGAACTGGTGCCGGCAAGACGACGTTCATGAACATCCTGTCGCAATACATTCCGAACAACGAGCGGCTGGTAACGATCGAGGACGCCGCCGAATTGAGGCTGGCGCAGGAGAACATCGTGCGCCTGGAGACGCGGCCGCCGAACATCGAAGGACAAGGAGCGATCCGGCAGAGGCAATTGCTGATCAACGCCCTGCGTATGCGGCCCGACCGCATCATCATCGGCGAGGTGCGCGGCGAGGAAGCGTTCGACATGCTTCAGGCGATGAATACCGGCCACGAGGGCTCGATGACTACGATTCACGCGAACACGCCGCGCGACGCGCTGTCGAGAATGGAGTCAATGGTGGCGATGACCAACATGAACCTGCCGGAGAAATCGGTTCGGCAGCAGATGGCATCGGCGATCTCGATCGTAGTGCAGGCCACCCGCATGAGCGACGGAACGCGCAAGATCACCAACATCTCCGAGATTACGGGAATGGAAGAGAACGTGATCAGCATGCAGGAGATCTTCACATTTGAACGGAAAGGCATCGGCCAGGATGGCCGCGTGATTGGAGTTTTCAAGCCCACGCGGATTCGCCCCCGGTTCCTGGAGAGGCTGCGCGTGTCGGGGATCATTCTGCCGCCCAGCCTGTTTGAGCGGGAAACACAGGTTAACTGAGAGGGAAGGAGGGAACCCAAATGGGATTGATCATCGGATTGGTTTTTGTTGGCGTGTTCGCTCTGATTGCCCTGCCGCTGGCCGCGATGGGACCCTCCAGCAGCGCCAAACAGGCTTTGGCCACGCTGGACTCCGCTATCAAGGTCGACCGGCGGGATTTGCTGCCGCAGAAGCTGAACGTACGCAAGAACGAACTGCTCAGCAGCATTCCGTGGCTGAACGAGAAGTTGCTGAAGTTCGAATTGACGCCTTATCTGCGCAAGATCCTGAGCCAAGCCGACCTGGATTGGAGCGCAGGCCGGTTGCTGCTGTTTTGCGCGGCCGGCTTTGTCGTTCCTACCTACGCTCTTCTGGAGACGACCAACAGCACCTTATTGGCGTTCGTGGCGGGCGGAGTGCTGGGCATCCTGCCGTTCGCCTTTGTTCTGTTCAAGCGCCAGAGGCGTTTCAGCGCATTCGAAAAGCATCTGCCCGAGGCGCTGGACCTGATGGTCAGCGGCCTGCGCGCCGGACATAGCTTGCTTGCGGCGATGGCACTGGTAGCCCGCGAATGCGCGCCGCCTGTAAACAGCGAGTTCAAAATCTGCTTCGAGGAACAGAACTACGGCCTGGAGATGAAAGAGGCCTTGGGAAACCTGATTACGCGGATTCCGGTGCAGGATCTGAAGATTGCGACCACGGCGATCCTGATTCAAAAGGAGAGCGGAGGCAATCTGGCCGAGGTGCTGGATAAGACTTCGTATGTGATCCGGGAGCGTTTCCGGCTCAAGCGCCAGATCATGGTGCACACGGCGCAAGGCCGCATGACGGGGTTGATTCTAACGCTCTTGCCAGTGGTGTTGGGCATCGGCATCTATTTTGTAGACCCTGGAATGATCAGCATTCTCTGGCATCGCGACATCGGCATTGAGCTGATGTGGGCCGCCGCCGGGCTGATCGCAATTGGCGGATTTGTGATTTGGAGAATCGTCGATATCGACGTGTGAGGAAGAGTCATGATTTTTGCAATTCTGGCGTTCGTAGCTGTCTTCGTGCTGATCGGGAGCATCGGAGTGCTGATGTTCTATCGCGAGGCGGCGTTGGACCGCATCAGCCAAGTGATCAATCCGCGGCGCGCCAAGCAGAAGACGCTGGTCGAGACTTTTCAAGATACGGGGTCGTCGATCGGCAACGTGGTGAAGAAGTTCGATAACTTGATGCCGAAGAGCGAGAAGGAAGTCTCGGTCATCAAGATTCGGATGCAGCGGGCGGGATTCCGCGGCGAGAACGCGATCAAGATTTTCTACGGCTGCAAGGTGCTGTTACCGCTGACGCTGGCAGCAATTGCCGCAGTGAGCGGATTAGCAAACCTGGGACCGTTCTTCGTTTACCTGATTGCGCTGGGCGGAGGATTTCTGGCGCCGGACTTCTGGCTGGGCAAGCGCATCGCAAAGCGGCAAAAAAAGCTCACGCGAGGCTTGCCCGACGTTCTTGACCTTCTGGTGATCTGCATGGAGGCGGGCCTGAGCCTCGACCAGGCGACGGCGCGAAGCGCGGAAGAGTTGAGGTCATCGCAGCCCGAGATTTGCGATGAGCTCGCAGTGGTGGTGCTGGAACAGCGCGCCGGACGGGCTCGCTCAGAGTCATGGAAAAACATGTCGGAGCGCACCGGTGTGGAATGTCTGCGGAACCTGGTTTCGATGCTGGTGCAGACAGAACAGTTTGGAACAAGTATTGCCAAGATGCTCCGAGTCCATTCGGACACACTGCGCGTGCAGCGTGTGCAATTGGTCGAGGAGATGGCGGGGAAAACCTCAGTCAAGCTAGTGTTTCCGCTGGTGCTGTTTATTTTTCCTGCGCTATTTCTGGTTACACTGGGACCAGCCGCGATCATGATGGCTGATTCGTTCAAGTCACTGACCAAGTAATTGAGGCAGGAAGGGGAAAACACATGGATAACACCATGATTATCAGGGTTGTTGCCGCGGCATTGGCCGTCGTCATTCTGGTGATTTTGATTCAGCGCCGCCGGACTCGAGTGAAGTAAGAGCTGGAGGGCAAGAAGCCGTGGCGTGAAGAAACATCCGTTCAAGCCACGGCTGGAGTACGAAGCTTCCGTTGCCGGGTTGGCATGCCGCGCACGCAGCAGATGCCTGAGTGTGTGGCCTGGGCAGGGGGAACAGGTGAAGTGTTCCCTTCGCAGGCCTGACTGCAGGCGAAGAGAAAGGGCAGAGCCGCAGATGGAATTGATGGAACGAGCTGAACCGGTGAAAGGAACTCCGGGGAACGAAGGAGCAGCGGCACTGCCGCCAGGGGCCCATATAAAGATGGAACCGCAAACGTATTGTGCCTACAACCAAACGCGGGAATGTTTCTTGGGTTTGAAGGTAACGGCTGGCGATCTTCCTTCGAATCACGTCGCGGAAATGATGTTGGAGAAACCGCTGAAGTCGGGCGAGGGCCTGTGGATGAAGCCATTCCGGGGCATCGCGGCGACCGCGATGCCGGCGCCGCTTGATCTAATTTATCTGGACGAGGATTGCCGAGTGATCGAGATGGCGGAGTCGTTTCCGACTTTTCAGGTGAGCTCCTCATGCCCGAAGCCGGAGAGCGTGCTGGCGGTGCCTGCGCACTCGATTTACTCATCGCAAACGCAGTCGGGCGATCAGCTCGTGCTTTGCGTGGCCGAAGAGATGGAGCGGCAATTGGAGAGGTTGACCAACAAACGCGATCCAGCTGAGCCCGGTCCGGAGATTGCGGGCGCTGCGCTGCTGCGCGAAAAGCCATTGTGGAGCGGAGGTCCGGGATTGCTGGAGCTTGAAGACCGCAATGGACACGACAAGCCCGAAGCACGGAAGACCCACAGTATGGACCTGACTCCACCGAGCGCCAAAACCAAGAGCCAATTGCGTTCCTGGTTTGACCGTTGGTGGTCGCCAGATCCGCGCAAGGCTCCGCGCGTGAAGGAGCCGGGTCTGGCTGCATATTACTGGAACGGCGCGGCGCCAGTGGCGCATGGAGTCCGCGATATCAGTTCGTCAGGACTGTATGTTGTAACCGAGGAGCGGTGGTATCCGGGCACTCTGGTTCTGATGACTTTGCAGAAGACCGATCATGGCGAGGAAATGGCAGAGCGGTCAATTGCAGTGCAATCGCGAGCTGTGCGCTGGGGTCCGGATGGTGTGGGATTGCAGTTCATTCTGGCCGAGGAAAAGGACATGCGGAGCGGGAAGACCGCGATACTGGACGCGGCGACCAAAGAAGAATTCAATTTATTCCTGGCGCAACTGAAATTTGAAGTTTAACAGGCGCACTTGTGCGCCAAACAAGTCCCTGGGCGGGCACGGTTGAAATGAGATGGCGAAACCGGCTTAGCCGTGAGGTGGATCGATGACGATTGAGAGAGGCCTGCGAAAGATCGGTAATCTGTTTGGCAAGCGTGGCGAAGAAGGTTCGGCCCTGGTCGAATTCGCGTTGACGCTGCCGATGCTATTTGGGCTCATATACCTGTCGGCTAGTTTGACGCTGGGCATGTACAACCTGCAACAGCTGGGGAACGCGACCTCTGCCACAGCAATGGCGGTGGGAAGCGATGCCGGCCTGTTCCCGAGCAACGACCCGTGCGCTTATGCCAAGTCCACAATGCTCGCGTCTCTTCCCACCTGGACGGCGGCGAATTTCACCTTCAAGCTCACTATCACGGACGCCAGTGACGCTACGCATGCCTACACGGGGACCGGGACATCGTTCACGTGCAGCGCGGCGCCGGCGATGGGGCCAAATTACCCTGTGACTCTGTCGGCTAGCTACTCATACTCATGGCTTGGGATTCCTGCGATGCCGTTCTTCAATGCCGGAACCAAAACAGCGGGCGTGCTGGCGACGAGCCAGTCGGCAATACAGATGTGAACGGAGGAAGGGCTCGAATGGACTGGGATATCTCAAGGCAAATACGCAGGCTCATCAAGAGTGAGCAAGGCCAATCCATCGTGATGGTCGCGATCAGCGTCACGGCAATTCTGACGATGACAGTGAGCTCGGCGGAAGTGGGCCACGTGTACTATGCCTACCGCCAACTCGTCTCGTCCACTAACGAGGCCACGCTGGCAGGTGCGCAAGCCATGTCAGACGCACTCATTAACACGAGTTCCAGCGGGGCCTACACAGCGGAAGTGACGGCGGCAGTGAAACAGTTTAGCTCAGTGAGCGGCCAGTTAAATGCCAGCAGCATGCTGTCGAATGACCAGATTTCAACGCAGACTCTCTTTTGTGCGAACACGATGACGAAGGCGCCATTCTATGTGGAGTGTCAAACTCCACCGGGGAGCACCACGGGTTACAACGCGATCACGGTGACGCAGACGGCGAAGGTAAATCTGTGGTTTGGCGGGTTTATTGGCATGCCGTCAATGAACCTGACGGCTACCGCAACTGCGGCGATGAAAGGCGGATCGGACATCCCCTATAATCTGGCCGTCATCATGGACACCACGGCTTCAATGAAAAACACGATACCGGGCGATAAAGATTGCACCACATCGCAGATTGTGTGCGCGGTTCAGGGTCTCGAGGTCATGCTGCAAAACATGGATCCGTGCGCACAGAACACAACGTGCAGTTCAAGCACACCGTACGTGGACGACGTGGCGGTATTTGTGTTCCCACCAGTGCCCTATAGCTCAACAGGCAACTACAAGCCGCAATACTGTGGTACCGGAGTCAGCAGCGTGCCCTACAACTTCGTCAACGTGACTTCGGGGTCCAGCCAGAATCTCAACATCGAGACGACAGGAGGGGATGCGGGCGCGTACGAAATTATTCCCTTCAACGACGTCTATAAGACGAACGACACCTCGGACCTCGCAGTCGCGTCAGCTCTGGCCCAGGCTGTCGGTTTCAGCGGTTCCGGTTGCACGGGCCTTTCGGCGCCTGGCGGACAGGGAACGTATTACGCACAAGTTATTTACGCCGCTCAGGCGGCGCTTGCTACTCAGCAGACTGCGAATCCGACCTCAAAAAACGTCATGATCATTTTGAGTGACGGCGACGCGACTGCATGCAATACGCTGGCCAACACCGCGGCCGGCGGAATTGGCTGCAGCGGCGGCTCGTCGAGCCAGATTGTCGCAGAGAATAACCCGAGTTGCGGCAGCAAAGGCGGCAGCTGCCTGAATGGAACGGGAACAAAGACGACTAACCCGTCGGGCTATCAGTCTCCCACCTATCCCTCGGCTCTGGGCGAGTGCGGGCAGGCTGTTCAGGCGGCGCAATTGGCTACCGCAGCGGGTACGGTTGTTTATACGATCGGTTTTGGGTCGGAAACGTCAGGTTGCGCGACGGATAAAACGTACACCACAACCGCCGGTTCCACAGATGGCGCAGAGGCGTGGCCGAGCGGCGCCTATTCGAGGACGCCCTGCAATGCGATTGCTGCGATGGCTTCGAACGTGAACACTTACTATTCCGACAATTCGGGCGGGTGCCCGGCGCTTTCCCCCGCGAACGCGAACTTCTCGAGCCTGGCACAGATTTTCCAGGCGATCGTGAACGGTCTGAGCACTCCGCGCATGATTCCCAACGGGACGACATAAAGCACCTGTGCAAGGGAAGAGAAGGGATGCGGCAGATACTTTTGAAGGGTACAGGCGGAAGGCCTGTACCCTTTTTTTTGCGAAAGCCGCCAGCAGGAAGAGACCAAAACGAAGGGGGCCGAGATGGGCCAACCCGCATATAGCACCCAGTTTGTCCAATCATTTGTTTAACTTACAACCCACGCCTCTCTGAGTACCCTGGTCACCACTTCATAGCACGAAAGTGCAATTCTCTGATTACCCATGAACCAAGATCATTACATGAGATCCCCAGTTTCTGGGAAGGCCGCCGTGGAGTCGACAAGATCATACGGTGACACATTCCCGGGGACGCAGACGCGATTCACTCGTAAGCAAAGTGCATGACTTCCCCAGCGACACGGCTTTGCCCTTGAGAGTTTAACCAGCGGAAGTTCGATTCCCTGTACGAAGGGATTTGGGGAAGGGAGACGAACGCATCCGCGATGTTCAAGGGTGGGGTCGGGAATTGGTGGCTCCCAGCACCGCAAGCCGGCGTGAAGGACGGGTTAACGCTGACATTGAAGGCGGTGACTGTGCGAGAGGAGGGAATTGAACCATGAGGATGAGACGGCTTGGAAATACGTTTATGCGCCGGTTCCTGAAGAACCAAAAGGGCCAGGCGGTAGTTGCTGTGATGATCACGGCATCCACAATGATGGCGCTCGCCGCAGCTTCGATTGAGACGGGGCATGTGTACTATGCGTACCAGAAACTTGTGGCGTCGACGAATTCGGCGGTCCTGGCCGGCGCGGAAGCCATGCCCAACACGACTACGGCAAGAAGCTACGTGACCACCTATAGCGCGCAGTCAAACGGAATGAACGTGACCCCGATGTTGACGAATGTGACCGCGACACCGTCATTCCTTTGCCTGAGCACTGTGTCAAACTCGCTCAACGTGCCGTGCCAGACTTCCACGGGCGGCAGCGGCGGTTACAACGCAATGTCTGTGACGCAGTCCGCGACGATTCCACTTTGGTTTGGCGGGTTGGTCGGCATGAGCAAGATGAACGTGTCGTACACGGCAGAGGCGGCGATGGCAGGCGGACAGAATTCGCCCTGGAACATTGCCGTGATTGTGGACACGACCAGTTCTATGAACACTTCCGATGGCGGCGACCAATGCAACGGAACGCGCATTACTTGCTCGCTGCTCGGAGTGCAAGCGTTGCTTGGTGATTTGTATCCCTGCGGGTTGGGTCAGAACTGTACTACCAGCACGACCTATGTGGATAGCGTAAGCCTGTTTGTATTTCCGGCAGTGACGGGTACAACGGCGTCGAAGGATACCGGTTGCCCAACCAGCAACCCGACGATCGTGGCGTACACGTTTCCCGATCCGCCCTCGAATACAACGCTGCCCACGGCAGACACCTACGAGGTGACGAGTTTTGCGAACAACTACAAGACGACGGATTCAGCGACAACCTTGAACCAGGCTGCGCCTATCGTGATCGCGGCAGGAGACTCGGGGCAAAGTAACTGTAATGGAATCCAGGCTCCGGGCGGCGAAGGAACCTACTACGCTCAGGTGATCTACGCGGCGCAGTCGGCGCTGCTGACGCAACAGGCGTCTAACCCGGGCTCGCAAAATGCCATCATTCTCATGTCTGACGGAGATGCAACGGCATGTGCCTCGAATGCCAATACAACGGCAGGCGCGTGTAACACGAAGAGCCAACTTGTGGCGACGCAAGGTACGCTAAACGGAACGGGAACAAAGACTACCAACCCCACTGGCTACCAGTCCTATACCTACCCGTCAGCGCTGGGAATGTGCGGCCAGGCGGTGCTGGCGGCCCAGGCTGCGGCAACTGCCGGGACGACGGTTTACACGATCGGCTACGGCTCGCCTACTTCGGGCGGTTGCCTGTCGGATAAAACGTATAGCGCGAGCGTTTCGACGAACGGGGGAAGCTGGGGTCCCGGTAAGCAGCCCTGTCAGGCGCTTGCGGCCATGGCATCGGCGGCAACGAATTTCTACTCCGACGATGGCTCAGGATGCGAAGCGACGGCGCCGAGCAACCAGAACCTGACGAAGCTGACAGCGATCTTCCGCGCGATCGTGGACAATATGAGCTCGCCGCGGTTGATCCCCGCTGGAACGACCTAGGGAAGGGTAGAGCACAAAGACGTCTGGTTGCCAGAAGGGTACGGGGCAGATTCCCGTACCCTTTCTGCTGCCGTCAACCTGTTGCAGCTCGGGTCGTCCAAATCATGACCAACGTAACCAATCGATAGCACGAAAGTGCAATAGCAGGTAACCAGGCACGGCGGGATGATGGCTGCAGTAGCCCCTTCCCCAAGAGGTCGCAGGAGCGTCCGCGAGTGCGCACGATGGCATCGCAGTGGGACAAATCCGCTGACCTCTTCGCGCTGACCCAGCGATCCAAGGATTGTCTCTCGAGTGATTGCGAACAGGCCGATGCGGCGGAAACTCTCCAAGTCCAGAAGCAAACGACGGTCCAAGGAAAGGCTGGCCGCGCAGACAGCACTGTGCGCCGGCACGTAGCCTCGGCGTGCTTTGTATCCCCGTGGAAGAAATCTGAGATCGCTCAAGTTTGCCTTGACGCCGCCGGTGGCGTCACAAGTGAGCCGTACGAATCCACCTTCAACAAACTTCAAGTTCAACCCATCCAGCAACCGCGCGCCGAAGATTTCGGCGACGCGGCTGCATGAAAGGAGGAATTTGCAGATGAAACGGTCTAGAGTTCCATTCTTACGCAGGTTCCTTAGGAATCAACGGGGCCAATCAGTAGTTCTGGTAATGATCACGGCATCCACAATGATGGCGCTTACCGCAGCTTCGGTTGAGACGGGGCATGTGTATTACGCGTACCAGCAACTTGTGGCGTCGACGAATTCGGCGGTCCTGGCCGGCGCGGCAGCCATGCCCGACACGACAATGGCGAAAACCAACGTGACGACCTACAGCGCTCAGTCGAACGGGATGAACGCGAACTCGATGTTGAAGAACGATGTGGCCACACCGACATTCCTTTGCCTGAGCACCGTATCGACTGGCCTGAATGTGCCGTGCCAGACTTCCACGGGCGGCAGCGGGGGTTACAACGCAATGTCTGTGACACAGTCAGCGACGATTCCACTTTGGTTTGGTGGATTGGTTGGGATGAAGCAGATGAACGTGTCCTACACCGCGAAGGCGGCCATGGCAGGCGGTCAGAATGCACCCTGGAACATTGCGGTGATTGTGGACACGACCTCTTCGATGAATAACTCTGACGGCGGCGACCAATGTAACGGAACACGAATTACGTGCGCGCTGCAGGGAGTTCAGGCGTTGCTGAACGATCTGTATCCATGCGGGCTGGGGCAAAACTGCACCACGAGCACAACGTATGTGGATAGCGTAAGCCTGTTTGTGTTTCCGGCGGTGACGGGCACGACAGCCTCAAAGGATTCCACTTGCCCGACCAGCAATCCGACGATCGTGGCGTACACGTTTCCCGATCCACCCTCGAATACAACGCTGCCCACGGCAGACACCTACGAGGTGACGAGTTTTGCGAACAACTACAAGACGACGGATTCAGCGACAACCCTGAACCAGGCCGCGCCCATCGTGATCGCGGCGGGGGACTCGGGGCAAAGCAACTGCTCCGGGATCCAGGCGCCGGGCGGCGAGGGAACCTACTATGCGCAGGTGATTTACGCGGCGCAGGCGGCGCTGCTGACGCAACAGGCGTCCAATCCAGGGTCGCAGAACGCGATCATCCTCCTGACCGACGGCGATGCAACAGCGTGCGCCTCGAACGCCAATACAACGGCCGGCGCATGCAACACGAAGAGTCAGCTTGTGGCAACGCAAGGCACGCTAAACGGAACGGGAACAAAGACTACCAACCCCACTGGCTACCAGTCTTATACCTACCCGTCGGCGCTGGGGATGTGCGGCCAGGCGGTGCTGGCGGCGCAGGCTGCGGCGACTGCGGGGACGGCGGTGTACACGATTGGTTACGGCTCGCCGACGTCGGGCGGCTGCCTGTCCGATAAGACTTACAGCGTCTCGGTAGGAACGAACGGAGGAAGCTGGGGCCCGGGTAAACAGCCCTGCCAGGCATTAGCGGCGATGGCATCGGCGGCGGTGAACTTCTACTCCGATGACGGCTCAGGCTGCCAGGCGACGGCTCCAACGAACCAAAACCTGACGAAGCTCACGGCGATCTTCCGCGCTATCGTGGATAATATGAGTTCGCCCCGGCTGATTCCCAACGGCACTACATAGTAAGTGGGCTTGACTTCTTGCAGAGAATCCGGTAACAACGTCTGAGAAAACCGGGTAACGACGCGACTCGATCGAACGAAGGGAGTTCCCCCCGTGCGTATTTCCTGGACGATTGTACTGGTATCGTGTGTTCTCTCAATTTCCGGCTGCTCCGGAGTGCCGGGAACCTCGCCAACACAGACGGCGGGCAGCTCCGTCCCGGGAGCTGCGCTGCACGGCATGGTGCATGGCGGGCAGCAGCCGATAGTCGGGGCTCACGTCTACCTCTATGCAGCCAACACCACCGGCTACGGCAATGCGGCTGTTTCCTTGCTGCAAAGCGCCGGCGGCACCGTCTCCGATGGGCAGGGCAACTACTATTACCCGACGGGGTCCGGCGGCACCTTCAGCATTACCGGAGATTTCACCTGCCCCGGCGCGGGGTCGCAGGTGTATCTGTACGCGGTGGGCGGCGATCCGGGACTGGGGAGTGGGGCGAATTCGGCTATTGGCTTAATCGCAGGGATCGGGACCTGCGGGTCGCTTTCATCCGCACCTTACGTGGTGATCAACGAAATCTCGACCATTGCCACGGCGTATTCCATCGCCGGATTTGCTACTGATTCGACGCATGTGTCGAGCTCGAGCTCCTCGCTGGCCACGGCAACGGATGTTCCGAATGCGTTCGCAACCGTGACGAACCTGGAATCACTTGGAAGAGGCGTGGCACTGCCCACGACGCCCAACGGCAATGGAGTGGTGCCGCAAGCCACGATCGATACATTAGCGGACATCCTGGGGGCATGCGTGAATTCGGCAGGTCCGTCTTCTACGCCATGCAGCACGCTATTCGCTAACGCGATGAACGGAAATTCGCAGCCCATGGAAACAGCGACGGCGGCGATCAACATCGCGCATAATCCAGGAGCGAACACGGCGACGCTTTACGGACTGCTTCCTTCGAATCTTCCGTTCCAGCCGACGCTGCTGTTCCAGCCGAACGACTTCACGATCGCGATCACATACACAGGAGGGGGGCTGGACGGAAAAGGACTTGCCCCTACGGGACTTGCGATCGATGCCGCGGGCAATGTGTGGGTGCCAAACTACAGTACCAGCACCGTCAGTGAGTTAAGTTCCAACGGTGTGCCGAAGTCCGGTTCGCCCTGGACTGCGGCGGGGTTGGATAATCCGACCAGCGTGGCCATTGACCACTTTGCGAATGCGTGGATTGCAAACTTCAACGGAGCCGACATCAGCGAATTCAATGCGCAGGGTCAAAGTATCTCCGGTCCTCCTGGATTCAGGGGCGGCGGCCTGAACGAGCCCTACGGGATCGCCATCGACACCGTTGGAAATGCGTGGGTGGCGAATAATGGCGGCAACAGCCTGAGCGAATTCGAATCCAACGCATCAGGTGGACTTGCGCTTTCAGGCAGCAGCGGATATGGAAGCGACGTTCTGGCCGGTCCAGCCGGCTTGGCTGCCGACATCAACGGCGATGTGTGGACGGCGAACTATCTCGCCGGCAAAGCGAGCATTGCCGAAGCTGTGCCAAGCAGTCTTCCCGGCCAACCGCCTACGGTGACACTTTATAACGGCGGCGGACTGAACTCCCCGTACGGCATTGCGATTGATGGTTCGGGCAATGTGTGGGCGACAAACCGTGGCGGCTCCGGCAGCGTCAGCAAATTTACCTCGACAGGGATGGCCATAACCGGCACGGGCGGGTACAGCGGGGGCGGACTGGACAATCCCTACGGAATTGCCATCGACGGTGCGGGCAACGCGTGGGCGGCGAACAACGGCGGTGACAGCGACAGCATCAGCGAAATCAGTGCAAGTGGAACCGCGGTCAGCGGCTCCACTGGATTTGTAAATGTAGGAATGTTCTCACCGTATGCCATCGCGGTCGACGGATCGGGCAACGTGTGGGTGGCGAGCGACGATAGCGTTGGCCCCCTCACGGAGTTTGTCGGGATAGCGGCACCGGTTGTGACGCCACTTGCAGATGGCGAGATGTTCAAGGAACTGGGGACACGGCCGTAAGCGAGGCACTCAATCGGCCGCAGAACGCGGCCGACCTATCAAAGAAGATTACTCAAGCTGTTCTGGAATAATCAAAAGCACTTCAACTTTGGCAGACTGGCCCTGCTGCGTAGCGGGACGGAATTGCCATTTCTCAAGCGCAGCGAGGACAAACTGAGCCTGAGGAAACGCCTGGGGGAAGACAATGGAGAGAGTTTCGAACCTTCCCGATTGATTCACGAATCCATGGATCATAAGCGCGTCGGCATCGATTGAGCCTGGATCGAGATTGGGGCGCACGATGTTGTAGGGCCACGGGGCTTCAAGTGTTGAGGCGCCGGGCTGGGGCGCGTCGGACTTCGGCAGCGAATACTGCAATACCCAGTTTCGCGACAAGCCCACATGGAGATAAACCGTGTAGGCCATTCGGCCGTTCCATACGCCGGAGGTTTCGGGATATCGATCCTGAATCGAATTTCCGATGATGACGGAGCCGAATTTGCCGTCCGGCGGCTCCTTGAGATTCGTGGTTGAAAGCTGACCGTCGTCAACGCTGTCGGGGCGATCTCCCGGTTCGGTTTGAGCAATTTCGCGGTTGCTGTTTGACGGCGAAACGCCAGGGCCGGAGATTTTGAATGCCAGGCCTTGCCCGGGACCGGAGCCTTGTTTGTTCGGACTGCCACCTGGACCCGGGCTGGATCCACCCTGACCGGGTTTGACCGAGGTGTTGGGATTCCCAGGCGAGGCCTCTTTCCCCTGAGCTGCGAGAACTCCAGGACCACGCACCACCACAGCCTCATTCACCGGCGGCAGGGTCGCAGTGCCTTCCTTCATCCGCAGATTGGAGAGAGACAGAATGGTGGCTGGAGTTTGCCGGGTGAGAGATTTCGTGGACATCGTAGGGGGCGCCTGGACCGGTTGCTGCGTTTGCACCCTGACCGGCGAAGTCGTGCTGGCGTTCAAGATCGGATGGGACGTGGGATGAATGGTGGAGGCTACGTTCACATCGGCCAGAGTGAGTTCTTCGTTGGGACGCTCGACTGAAGGCTGCACATCGGATGAAGGGGGTTTTTGCGGGGGCGGCGGAGTGACTTTCTTCACCACCACCTTGCTGGGCGCCCAGATGGCAACCTGCGGTACTGGAATCGGCATAGGGAGCGTGATCGGCTTGGGGACGTCGGGCTGGAGGATTGTCTGCGGCCCGGGCGGAGCTTGCGCAACGTCGCGCAAAGCAGGGACGCTGAGCGACGGCTTGCCCTCGGAAGCAGGAGCGTGCGCGCCCGGAGTGGCAGCAGGTTTCGGCAGCTTCGGCGGATAAAAACGCGCCTGCTCATCAGGCATGTCCAGATCAAGCTCTCGCACCCGATAGTGATCCGTGGAGACCCTTGCATACGGCGGCTTGTAAGCAATGCCGAACAATATGAGGGCTAAAGCCACGACATGTAGGAGCGCAGAGGCCGCAATGGTGGTGGGGCGCGGGCCGTGATCGGAGCGCTGGTTGAAGAGCGAAATCGTGTACGCAGGCGCCATCAAAAGCTCGAGCCCCCCTCTGAGATTCTCTGGACGAGTGATGACTTTCGGACCGCGTACAGGGAAGATTTTTTCCGGGGACCATCCCACTTTGGCACACGAAAACCGGCGCGGATATAACACGGAAGATGCAAGCGCGACCTCAGATTGCCGAGTAAAATCACGGTAAACTTAGCGAGGAACGGCGATTGAAAACGAGTGCGGCGCGAGCCGGATGGATCCGTTCCGGGAGCTGATGATTGCCTAATTCAGAATCGCTCATTGAGGCGTTTTCCCCCATAGCACTTTTGGTACCTCATCGAAAGATCTGAGAGATTCTGATGCGTTTTTAGAAGCTTTCAAGGAATACACTGAAACCGCACTACGAGCCGAACTCGATCAGTATGAATGGAGTGGGCGCGTTGTGAGCTGCATTTTCGGAAAAGGGAATCGAATCTGGAAACCATTCTCGGCGTTCGGTCCTGACGGAAGGGTCGAAGACAAAGGGCTCCTGAATTCCGAACATGGCGGCGTGAAGAAGAAGTTCAAGCGGACTTGCCCGAGCAACGGGAGAGGCAAGGAATGAAGGGCGGAGTTGGCGAGAGCCGGCTCCATCGGAGCAGCAATGAATCGAAGACTCATGACGATCTTCCTCGTCGCAGCGGTAATTGCCGGCGCGTGCTGCTGGCTGGTTTATCGCCTTGTGAGCAAGGGGATGACAGCGTCAAAGCCGGTGACAACAACGCAGGTGGTTTCAGCGGCGAAGGACATTCCGCTCGGTGCGGTGCTAACGACGGCGGACCTTACGACGATGACGTTGGGAGGCACGCCACCCAAGGGCGCGATTCTGAAGCAGGAAGATGCGATTGGCCGGGGCGTGATTACGCAGATCTCCCAGGGTGAGCCGATTTTAGACAGCCAGTTGGCCGGTATTGGCTCGGGCGGGGGATTGGCGCCGACGATTCCAAAGGGCATGCGGGCATGCGCGGTGAGAGTGGATGAAGTGGTGGGTGTAGCCGGATTCGTGATTCCGGGCATGCGCGTTGACGTACTGGTTTCAGGCAATCCGCCGGGCGATAGCAATCAAGGCGTGGTGACAGAGACGATTCTGCAGAATATCCAAGTTCTCTCCGCGGGCACCGATATCCAGAGGGACGCCGAAGGCAAACCACAACAAGTGCAGGTGGTGAATCTGCTGGTGACGCCGGAGCAGGCCCAGCTATTGAGCCTGGCGGCGAACTCGCTGAAGATTCAGCTGGTGCTGCGCAATCCTCTCGATACGCAGACAACGAAGGTTCCTGAGACGGCAATGAGCAACCTTTTTGGCAACCAGAATCCGCCACCGGCACACGAGAAGGCAGCCAGAGGTCCTCGCAAGCCCGAGGCGAAACCGTATTCGATAACCATCATCAACGGCAACCACACCACAGACGAGAAGTTTGGTTCACCTGAGGGACAGCATTGAGAGCGAAGGCAGGGGTCACCATCGTATCTTTGAGCGCGCTGGCCTTGGCATTGTTCGCCGGACAAGCCGAAAGGGCATATAGCGCCCCGGCACAGGCGGCGACGGTTTCCCAGCCGCCGGCAGCAGAATCCACCTATGAAGACTCAACGAACGAGCTCTCAGTGGCGGTGGGAAAATCCGTGCTTGTCGATTGCGCACAGCCAATCCAGCGGGTTGCCATCGGACTCGGAGACATTGCGGAAGCGAGCGCGATCAGCCCGACGGAGATCATGGTGGACGGGAAAACTCCCGGCGAAACAAGCCTGATCATCTGGGACATTCATGGCGGGCGGCAGTTTTTCAACGTGACGGTGAGACAGCAGGCGACTGTAACAGGCGACAGCCTGGATTCAATCCGGCGCGAGCTGAGGACAGAGCTGCCGGGCCAGGCGATCCGGGTGAGCTACAGCAACAACGCGATTTTCCTGCGCGGCACGGTCACCGATCTGGTGAGCTCATCGCGCGCGGTGCAGATTGCGTCGTCGGCAGGGAAAGTAGTGAACCTGCTGGATGTGGACATGCCGAAGTCCGATCCGCAGATTCTGCTCAAGGTGCGTTTTGCGAGCGTGGACCGCAACCGGGCGCGCCAGCTGGGCATCAACCTTTTTAACCTTGGACTGGGCAACGCCGTGGGTGGAGTGACGACCACGCAGTTTGCACCGCCAGCGATTTCCGGCGGTGGCTCCGGGAGCAGCGCAGTGACAGGTGTCTCAGGGAGCGCACTGTTCTCCAACGAGTTCAACCTGCTGGCGTATTTCCCCGGCCTGGGCGTGGGCGCGGACATTTCGGCGCTGGAGAACAAGGGCATCGTTCAGGTGCTGGCGGAGCCGAACCTGATGGCAATGGACGGCCATGAAGCCAGCTTCCTGGCTGGCGGAGAGTATCCATATCCGGTAGCGCAAGGCTCGAGCGGCGGCTTGACGACGGTGACGATCGAGTTCAAGGAGTACGGAATCCGATTGAACTTCATCCCCACCATCACGCCGCGCGGGACGATCCGGCTGCAAGTGGCGCCGGAGGTGAGCGCGCTGGACTACTCGAACCAAGTAAACATCTCCGGGTTCGAGGTGCCGGGAATTACGTCGCGCAAGGTGAATACGGAAGTGGAGCTGGCCGACGGCGAGAGCTTCATGATCGGCGGCCTGATGGACAAGAGCACGAGCGACACGTTCGACAAGATTCCATTCATTGGGGACATTCCGATCATCGGAAAGCTCTTCCAATCGGAGCAGAAGACCAAGAACGACACGGAGCTGATCGTGATTGTGACGCCGGAGATCGTGTCGCCGACGGCGGCGGGCGATCCATTGCCAGCGCTGCATTATCCGGTACCGTTCCTCCCGGCGAACTCGAATATCACGATGCATCAGCCGGATGCGAAGACGCCGGCGAACACGATGCCGCCTACACCAGCATCGTTGCCGGTGGAGACGCTGATCCAAAGCATGAAGCCGGAGAAGCCGTTGTTGATCGAGAATGCGACGGGCGGATTCGGCACGGCTGGATCGCCACTTAACTCGGGTGCCAGTGGCGGCTACAGCGGCGGTGCAGCAGCGCCGCAGCAGTAAAGGCCGCGCAGCGCGCACGCAGAGGCAAGCGGATGAATCCGTTTGAGAGGTTCGCCAGGGGCGTGGTGGAGTTTGTTTCGCCGCCCCCGCAGGCGGGGCCGCAGGGACCGCTGCAGGTCACCAACGTGACGCGCGGAACGGTGCTGGCGACGCGGCTTGAGGCCGCACACACAGGAGCAAAACGCAGAAAAGGATTGCTGGGCCGGGATGGCCTTGCGGCCGGCGAAGGACTGTGGATCGCGCCATGCGAATCGGTGCACACGTTCTTCATGCGATTCCCCATCGACCTTGTCTACCTGGACCGCGACAGAAAGATCAAGAAAACGCGCAGCGCTGTGGGGCCGTGGCGCTTGTCGGCGTGCCTGACGGCGCACAGCATTCTGGAGCTGCCTGCCGGAACCATTCTGATGACGCAGAGCGAGCGCGGAGACAAGTTGGAGATTGAAGAAGTGGAACGGAGTTAGGCGCGGTACGCGCGGCGGACGGCGGACGGGGAAGCGTGGACAGTCGGCGGCGGATCGTGAATGCGGAAAAGTCGCGCGGGACTGGCCGAGTGCGTTTTGGGGCCACTCTGTTGCATAAAATCGACGAAATCCGGCAAAATTTGTCGACGGTGTTTTGCCTTATGTTGTTCATTACACATTATTTATATTGAAAAATGACCTCCAAAGTGGCCAAAATCACTGCTCCTCGTTTTCTGGCGAGGTCGCTGCGGGTTTTCCGCCTGATTTAGCGCCTGTCGCTTGAGGCTTGGGCCGGAGGCTGAGTGCGGCGAGGGCAATCCTGGCGTTGGAAAGGTAGTGCGTTGCTTCGTTGTGACTGACGATGCCGGCCATGGACGCGTAGTTGATGCACGCGATGAAGTCGCAGATGTTTTGGAGGCCCGAGAGCGGTGGAACGGCATTGAGGTAGGCTTTGTTGCCGGCCTTTTCGCACTCCCATGCGGTGGGATTTTTGCCCTCAGCCCGCTTCTTGTGAGCGTAGTTCCAGGAACGCATGCAACTGGCGATGATCTCGCCTCCGGAGTTGTCGGCGGTGTTTTTTGTTGTGGCGGAGCCGGCCAGCGCGGTTGAGTTCTCAAGTGCGCTGGCGGCGGTGGTGGTGGAAATAGCTGTGCTTGCCATAATGTCTCCTTCATCTTTAAGGCTAGCGATTTCCGCGAAATAATCGGCAAACTTGGGGGATTTATTTGCGACGACGCAAGAGACATAAGGGTAAGGAGTTAGGTGGGGATCTGAGGAGTCTCTGAGATGAGGGGGCTATTGACAACGGAATGGGGGGAAGAGAAAGGCAGCGAGTAGGGAGTAGCCAATTGGGGAGAACAAAGGCGGGTCCGGGGAGAAGCGGCGGCAAACGGATGCGGTGCGCGGGGATGGACTGTGACATCGACATCGGTTTTGATCACGTCCATCGGGTCCCCGCCGTAACAAGTTAGGACGGGTCGGGCAGCCCATGTTGTGCTGAATGGAGTTGCTCAGAGGTGTTCGTGGTGCGACCTGTTTTGGACTCCACTCTTTATCGCGCAAGGCGCGGCTTCACCTTGCCAGCAATCATTCGCGGGCATAAGATCGATGAACCAAGAATCCGCCTTCGAAGGAGTCCCCCCGATGCCTGGTGAAATCAATAAGCAAGAAATCAAAGTTATCCCCGCCAATGTCGCGACTGATCCGGTGATCACTGCCGCGTCAAAATACCCGCCCTTAACCGCAATGTCAACAGGAGCCGTCCCGGCTGTAAATGCGGAAACTTCAGGAACCGGAGTTGCAATCTTCGGTCGAAGCAAGGTCTCAGATGGAGTCCATGGAGAAAGTTCTGGATCAGGAATGTCGGGCGTGACCGGAATCCATGACAGTGGTGGAAACGGCGTCTATGGAAGAAGCTCAGGGAATGCAGGTTGCTTCGATGGCAACGTGCAAGTGAACGGCAATGTGAATGTCACGGGGGATGTGGCATTAATAGGCGCCGACTGCGCCGAGCACTTTGATGTGACAAGTTCGGCTGCATTGATACCGGGTGACGTTGTGGTCATTGGAAGAGATGGACGTCTGGAACGCAGCACTAGCCAGTACGATCACCGTGCGGCAGGTGTGGTAGCGGCAGCGGGCAATTTCAGGCCGGGAATTCTGCTTGATGCGCAACCGGAATCCAGTGGGGACCGGGCTGCGATATCTCTGCTTGGGAAGGCCTTTTGCTTCGCAGATGCTGGTTTTGGCGAGATCATGCCGGGAGATTTGCTAACGACATCCGATACGCCTGGACACGCGATGAAGGCAACCGACCAAGCAAGATCTGTTGGATCAATTATCGGGAAGGCGCTCGGTTCTCTGACGCACGGCACTGGTCTAGTGCCGATGCTGGTGACGCTGAAATAGCACGAATCGACAACAAGCTGGAGGCTCAAATTCATGCTGACTGCCAGATTTGTTCTTACTCTTGCGTCCTCTAGCGGGACTCACTGTTCCTCCCTGGGCGCACTGCGCAGCGCTTTGAAGATTCGCGCGGTTTCGCTTCGCTCGGTCGGACAAGGTCTCTCGACCAAACGCTTGGCCGTCGGAGTGCAGCTGCGCAGTCCGAGGGTCATCAAAGCGCGTTCTGTGCAGACGGCTGCGCAGTTGGCGGATGCGTGGAACGATAGCAGCGCCACGATGTCGTCCGATGAGCTGTCGGCCTTATACAAGAATCTGAAAGCATCGGGAATTTTTCTGAAAGTTAGCGCCGATAGTAAATCAGGACTTTTGATCGGCAACGCTGGAAGTTTTGGGGCAGTGCCAGCCCGCGTACTGGAGGACAACACGACCACCGGCCTAGACGAGCTCGCAGCTAGTCTCGGGGCAACCGGCGCCACATTGATGACGATTGCAGCTGTACCCGAGCCAGCATCTCCTGCTCTTTTTTTGGCCGGTGTGGGACTCGCGGGATTGGGTGCAGGCATTTTAGCCGGCGATGGGCTTTGGAACCTGATTGAGGGAGATCCGCCGGCGGCAACCTCAAAGCCCACGTCAAGCAACGACAGCTCAAGCGACACCGGTTCGGACGGGGAAGACAGCTCCGTACCGGACGGCAGTGTTTGGGGAAGCGTTGACGGAGATGAGCAGCAGTTGGCGGATGGGATCGTATCGCTCGATCTGACGGGGACCCCAAATGATTACAGCGCCGGGCAAGGGTTAAACATTCCGGGCCTCGGAGGCGACGGGAGCGGTGGGACTGACGATGGGGGAGTCTCTCCGGATCCGGGGGACGGTAGTGACGGGTGGGGAATCGGCTAAGGCATGCTTTCCGACTGGCTGGCCCTCATCATCCATGGCAGAAACCCGGAACAGTTGGTCGAGTTCCGGATGGATGGCCGGCAAATCGTCATTAACTCCATGCCGAACTTCGCGCAGCGCAGGCTGTCGACTGCGGTGACGTTGAATTAGCCCGAATCGACAGCAAGCCGGAGGCTCAAATTCTTCATGCTGACTGCAAGATTTGTCCTTGCTCTTGCGTCTTCCAGTGGGGCTCACTGTTCTTCCCTGGGCGCACTGCGCGGCGTTTTGAAGATTCGCGCGGTTTCGCTGCGGTCGGTAGGGCAAGGTCTCGCGAACAAACGCTTGGCCGTCGGAGTGCAGCTGCGCAGCGCCAGAGTCATCACAGCTCGTTCCGTGCAAACGGCTGCGCAGTTGGCGGACGCATGGAACGATAGCAGTGCCATAATGTCGCCCGACGAACTGTCGGCCTTATATAAGAATCTAAAAGCATTGGGAATCTTTCTGAAAGTAAGCACTGACAATAAATCAGGCCTTCTGATCGGCAACGCTGCAAGTTTTGGGGCAGCGCCAGCCCGCATACTGGAGGACAACACCACCACCGGCTGGACCGAGATTGCAGGCAGCCTCGGGATAACCGGCGCCACATTGATGACGCTTGCAGCTATACCCGAGCCAGCGTCTCCTGCTCTTTTTTTTGCCGGGGCAGATCTGGCGGCAACGGGTGCAGTAATGTTGGCCGCCGATGGGCTTTGGAACCTGATTGGGGGAGATCCGCCGGCGGCAACCTCGAAGCCCTCATCAAGCAACGACAGCACAGACGGCTCCGGTTCAGGCGGCGATGACAGCTCCGTACCTGATGGCAGCGTTTGGGGAAGCGTTGACGGAGATGAGCAGCAGTTGGCGGATGGGATCGTATCGCTCGATCTGACGGGGACACCAGATGATTACAGCGCTGGACAAGGGTTAACCATTCCGGGCCTCGGAGGCGACGGAAGCGGCGGGACTGACGATGGGGGAGTCTCTCCGGATCTGGGGGACGGTAGTGACGGGTGGGGAATCGGCTAAAGCATGCTTTCCAACTGACTGGAAGGCACGGGCCTGAATGGGGTGAATCCCCGACCTATTCGCCAAACTCTGATACGAAGGCTGACGATTTGGGTTCGTGCTGTCCCACCCTTCCGCCGTAGAGCGCGGAAGGATGGGGCAACGAATTCCCTGCGACGTGAGGCCATGAGGAATCTCCTTTCATCTTCTTCAAGGCTAAAGATTTCGGCGAAGTAATCGGCAAACTTGGGGGGAAGAATTTTACGAATGTTTTCAGGGGGGTTAGGGGGATTTTGGGGTGGGTGGGCCGGCCAATGGCCAGGCCGTCCCTACGGGACTCCGGACCGTTTTTTTGATTTTGCTTTCCCCACGCTGAAGCGCGGGGCTAATATGCGTTGCGCCTCCGGCGCAGGTTGACGCGGGGATTCTTGATTTTGCTTTCCCCACGTTCAACCACGCCTTCAACCACGCCAAGAAACAAAGTCGTTTCCGGGGTCCATGTGAAGTGCGCCGCTAACATGCATTGGGCCTACGACGCCATGGGCACGAAGAACAACCGCAGATCCCCGTTCGACTCGTTCGTCGAGGACGAACTCGCTCAGGGCAGGCTTTCGGTCGCCGCGGCGACGTCAGGATGACATTGCGAATGGATGAGATCGTGGGATCCCGGTGTCAATCAGGACCCCACTTCTGCCGGAAACGCAAAATGGCGGCAACGCAGAGTTGCGCCGCCGCCAGGAATTGAATCTATTTCTAATCTAGTTATCGTGTCCCGGTCTTCTTCTGGTCGTCCTGCTCCCGATTCTGAACATCTTTGTTCTGAACATCCTTCTTCGGCGGGAATTGCTGACCCGGCTGCACATTGTTGTTCTGACCCTGCTTGTTTGGCGGGAATTGCTGCCCAGACTGCTGTTTCGTCTGATCCTGGCCGGTCTGCTCCGGATTGGGCTGCCCTGTGTGGACGTAAGGATCGTGCTTATCGGTTTGGCTCAAGTTTGCCATTATCTTCCCTCCAGCAAGCTTGGATGCGCCCGATAACGCAGGGGCATTCCGAGTCCAAGAATCCGCTCAAGGAAATTCAAGTGACATCAAATGTTCGTGCGATCGCGCCCTTTCGCGGAGTTTTTAGAGTGGGCACCCAGGTCACGGCGGCTCCAGCGCGGGGATTTCGAGCGGGGTTCGCCTTGGCAGGGGCTAAAGCCCGGTGAGTTCTTGGGTCAGGTTTGCGGAAGTCGGGGATGAATCCCCGACCTACCAGCCAAGCCCTGATACAACGCTCTGAAAGGTGAGGTTCGTGCTACTCCACCCTAGCGAAGCTAGGATGGGGCACCCCCGATTCTGTGCTGGGAGTCGTTCACGAAAGGCAACCGCAGATCCCTCGACTTCGCTCGGGATGACACTTCAAGAAGTGGCCGGCGAGAGTTCCTCTGCGGGCGAGGATTGGGCGGACCATTGCTTCCAGAGGGCGTAGACGACGAGGGCGATCGTCAAGGCTGCGAAGGAGCGCGTGACGAATGGGTGCGCGATCAGGAAGAAGGAAGCGAAGCGCATCCCTAGCGACCAGGCTAGAACGGTAGATAGAAAGAGGGAGGCCTGCTTGATGTCTTTGGATCCGACGGCGGCGGCGAAGGCCCCGAAAGCAAAACCGGGAATGAGGTCGATGACGTAGTGCTCGCCTGTCGAGAGCGTAGCGAGACATGTGAGAGCGAGAAACACGAAGGCGACGGCTTTCCAGAGTTTGCCCGGAGCAAAGAGAAGGAACACGAATGCTGTTCCGACATGGAGAGATGGAAATGCGTTGGGCATTCCGGTGAGACGGATTGCGGCCGGCGCGACCGCAGGCGGATCGAACCACTGCTTGCCAAAGGCATAGATGGGTCCGCAGGCGGGTAAGAGCGCGTAGAGAAGCGGGCCGGTGACGAGTTCGGCGACGTAGGCGAGCACGACGGATGCGCGCAACTTGCGGTAGCTGGTGACGAGGAACCAGACGATCATCATGGGGACCATCAGCTCGTAGACGATCCAGAGAGGAACGCGCATGAAGCCCTGAAGTGGACGCGCGATGGAGGCGGACTGAAGGCCGAGCGAGCGGTCGACATTGAAGAGAATGTAGTCGAACTTCCAGGGAAAGAAGCCGCCTTCGCGGCTCATGAGAATGGTGAGCAGAACTCCGTAGAAGAGATTCATGACCAGGGCAAAGACGAGCAGGGGGCGGGTTTTGTCCTTGGTGTCGCGGAGCATCCAGATGACGGAAAGGAAGAGGGCGATGATGCCCATGATCGGCGGACTCAAGAGGATGTTCAGCAGGCGCATGATGGTCTCCGGGCTGAAGGCGTCATGAGGCTGCGGGGGGCGGAACGGCGGAGGGGGTGAGCTCCCCGGTCCCCAAGTGCGAGGGACCGGGGGCACCCGCGGAGGCGCGCGCGAAGAGATACCAGACGAGCCAGGCTGGCGCGACCCAGATATAGAGAGCCGAGTGCAGGCCGAAGGGCGAGATGAGTTGAATCTCGATCAGGACATAGATGAGCGCGAGCAGGGAGAGCATGGTCTGCGAAGCATTCCGCGAGACGGCGTAGAGGACGGCGGGAAGGGCAAGGGACTGATCGAAGATCCAGCCGAATGGAGCGACGAGAAGCGAGACGAGCATGAGGGGGCTGCCGTGCTCGAGCCAATCCCAGGAATGGCGGCGCGGCCAGAAGTATGTGATGGCCCAGATGCCGCCGAGGACGGCGGGGATGAAGGCGATCCACTCGGCAGAGGGATTGATGCGGTCGCGAAGGAGGTCGCCAATGCACGGAGTGAATTCGCGCGTGATGACCGAGGTGCGCATGTAATACGCGTACTGGCTCCAGGCCGATGGGTCGATGAGGGAGGTGACGACGGCACCGAGCGCAAATGCGGCGAGAGATCCGGCGAGGATGCGGTAGCTGCGTGACACGAAGATCCAGATAAGCAGGACGAGGGCGAAAGGAAGAAACAGGTGCGGCTTGAGGGTACAGAGCCATAGCGCGGCTCCGGCAGCGAAGGGGTGCGATTTGTGGAGGCGGAGAAAGAGGGCAAGTCCGCACAGGACGAGGATGGAGGTCTGGCCAAGGATGACGCAGAAGAGCGCGGGAGGAAAACAATAGCCCAGCCAGTCGAGATGGTTGCCGGAGTGGCCGAAGAGGGTCCACAGAATTCGCACCGAAGCGATGAGGAGGGCGAGCATGATGAGCGACCAGGGAAGTGCGGAAGCCGTGGGCGAGAAGTATCCGAGCGGGTATGCGAGCGGCAGAGCCCAAGGGGTGTTGCGCATGTAGAAGGAGCCGGGACCGCGGAAGCCGGCAGCGCGCTCGATGCGGTTGATGGCATCGGGGTCATAGGGATTGCCGTGTTGGACAAGCTGGTGGCCGGTGGCCCAATAGACGATGAAGTCGCGGCGCGCAACGATGGCCGGATTGAAGGACATGATGGAGAGAAAAAGGGTGGTGAAGACGACGCCGAGCGCGCATGCAATGGCGATGAAGAGAGCCGTGAATTCGCGCTTGCTGGCCAACGATGAAGTGCCTTTCTTCTGCGGGTCATGGCAATTATAGGTGCGTCGTGTGTGGAGGTTGCGGCGGAAGCAGTGTTGACGGTTGCGAGTGCGAACCAAGACGGTGAATGGTGGACGGTGGTGGGTTGAAGATGCGTGGACTCGGGTTTGTGCTATCCCACCCAAGCGAAGCTTGGATGGGGCACCCCTGTCGGTGGTGGTTTGAGTTCGTTCCCCGGTCTCAAAGGCGAGACCGTGGGCACCCAATTCTTTGTGGTGAGTTGAAGACGCGTTGAGTTTGGTTTGTGCTATCCCACCCAAGCGAAGCTTGGATGGGGCACCCCTGTCGGTGGTGGGTTGAGTTTGTTCCCCGGTCTCAAAGGCGAGACCTTGGGCACCCAATTCTTTGCGGTGAGTTGAAGACGCGTTGAGTTTGGTTTGTGCTATCCCACCCAAGCGAAGCTTGGATGGGGCACCCCTGTCGGTGGTGGGTTGAGTTCGTTCCCCGGTCTCAAAGGCGAGACCGTGGGCACCCAATTATTTGTGGTGAGTTGAAGACGCGTTGAGTTTGGTTTGTGCAATCCCACCCAAGCGAAGCTTGGATGGGGCACCCACTTATCGTGCTTGGTTTGCAGCGGTGGCGCGGGCGATGAGGAACCAGAGGAGCCAGGCGGGAATGGTCCAGAGGAAGAGGGTGGAGGTGATTTTGACGAAGCAGATTTCGATGTCGGTTGCGAGGATGAGGAGAGCAAGAGCCGCGAGGACTCTGCGCGAGCGGGTGGCGTAGGCGCCGCTGAGCAGGGCGGGTATGGCGAGGCATTGGTCGTAGAACCAGAGGTAGGGCGCGGCGAAAAGCGAGACGATGATGAGGGGGCTGGAGTCGGAGAGCCAGTCCCAATGATCGCGGCGTCGCCAGAAGTATGCGAGCGCCCAGAAGCAGGCGAGGGCGACGGGAAGGTATTGCAACCAGACTGCGTGAGGACGGAGCCAATGACGCAAGGCTCCGGCGAGGCAGGGAATGAACTGGTTTTCGACGGAGGGCGAGCGCATGAGGTGCGCGTAGTCGCTCCAGGCCGATGGGTCAATGAGGGTGGCAATGGCGCTTGTGAAGGCGAGGGCTACGGCAAATCCGGTGAGGAGCTTCCAAGCGCGTGTGAGAAGGATCCAGGCGGCGAGCACGGCTGCGAAAGGCAGCAACAGATGGGGCTTAAGGGCGCAAAGCCAGAGCGCGGCTCCGGCGTTGAACGGGTGACGGCGATGGAAGCGGAGAAAAAGGACCAGGCCGAGAAGGGCAAGGAGCGCGGTCTGACCCATTGTGATGCAGATGATGGCGGGGGTGAAGGCGAAGCCGAGCCAGTGGATGCGAGTGGGTGGTGAGCCGTGGAGATGGTGGAGGATGCGGATGGAGACGAGCAGGCAGGCGAGGAGCACCAGGGTCCAGAGGATTCCGGCAATGCGCAGGCCAAGCAGGCCGAGGGGGTAGACAATCGGCAGGGCCCAGGGCGGATTGCGCATGATGAGGACGGTGCGCGGGTCAAGGCCGGCAGAGTGCTCGATAGCCCAGATGGCGTCGCGGTCGTAGGGATTGTGGTGGTGAACGAGCTGGAGGCCGGTAGCCCAATAAGAGAGGAAGTCGCGACTGGCAGCCAATTTGCCTGCAACAGGGACAGCAAAGATGTAGAGGATGGTGACGGCCAACGCCAGGCCGGCGGCGGTTGCGATCGCAACCTCGGCGAAGTCGCTGGGGCGATGCGCTGGAGGAAGATCCAGCTTGCTGACCATGGTGGCTATTCTACGGCAGGCGCAGAGGTTGCGGATGAGGGTTGATTCAATTGCAGGCGCGTGAGGGTTGGAAGGACGGATCAAAGCGAGTGGATACAGGGGCGAAAAGAAGGCGGATCGTGGAGGGAGCAGAATTCCAGCCGAACCAGAGATGTAAACACAGCAGGCCGATGGATGGTTGCTTGTAAACGCCGGTAGACAGTCCCTAGAGTCACCTTTTGGGGGAATCTGAGGTAAGGTGTTGAATCTAAAACGATGGGTTACCTGTCCGAGAATGGCACGCCAGATGCTAACTAGAGGGTGCCCGGCTGAGGCTGGGAAAATCTAGCTCTCGGAGAGAAAAAACAAATGAACAACCTATTCTTGTCAGTTTATGTGAAGCTTCAGACCCTGATGGCCCGTGAGGAAGGTCAGGATCTGGTCGAGTACGCCCTTCTGGTTGCCCTGATTGCTCTGGCTGCCATTACCGGCGTGAGCAAGGTCGCTACGGCGGTCAACACCGTGTTCAGCAACATCAGCAGCTCGTTGGCGTAGTTCTCGAAGCACGAATTTTCCAGAACCTCAGCCCCTTTGCGGGAAGGCGCGTTACCGGCAACGTGCCGGACGCGCCTTTTTACGTAAAGGACAACCTTTCATAAGAACCGCAACAAACACCCAGGTGAAGACAAAGAACCAAGCAACCAAGTCCGTAGTGCCACACGATATTGTGGCGGCCCAACTTCCCCGGGCTGGAAAAATGCTAAGGAGATCAACAATGCGGAACTCACTTCTGAACCTGTTCGTGAAATTCCAGGGCCTGAAGAACGGCGAAGAAGGCCAGGACCTGGTTGAATATGCGTTATTGGTTGCCCTGATTGCACTCGTTTGCGTTACGGGCGTCAGCAACGTGGCCACGGCCGTGAACACGGTCTTCAGCAACATCAGCAGCTCGCTGGCATAGTTGGCGGGATACTGATCGATTCAGCTAAGCATCTTCGTGGGAGGGTTACGCTTCTGGCCGTGAGCCAGAGCGTACTCCTCCCACTAAGGTTTTGGATTCGTGAAATAGAGCAACAAGCAAGGCAGAAGCACCCACAAGTTTGTTTGGCCATTCGCTTCATTCAATCTTCCTACAAGTGAATTAGCCGGGCAGAGGCCCGCAAAAGCAAGGGATACCGCAGGCCGGTTGAGCCGGGAATCACCGACATGGAGGATCCAAAAAATGAACAGCATATTGTTGAGGCTGTACGTAAGACTCCAGACTCTAGGAAGCGGCGAGGAAGGCCAGGACCTGGTGGAGTACGGGCTGTTGGTTACCCTCGTTGCGCTGACGTGCATTTCTGGCATCAGCAAGGTGGCCTCGGGTGTGAACACGGCATTCAGCAACATCAGCACATCACTCGCGTAGCCAGGGGAAGAGCGCCGGGGCGGAAACAGGCAGTGTAGCAAAGCCGCCTGCGACAGGCGCATCGATCATTCAGCAAATTCAACGGGAGAGACGAGCCGGCGAACATCCTCCATTGCCGAGCTTGGCTCTCCCATGTTGTTCAGTGCAGTGAGAGTGATGCGAGGGGCCGTTAAAATGAGGCAAGAGGCCGAGCATGGGGAAATGGCACCGCGATGGTCTGATCTGGGTGCTTCTGTGCGTCGCGATCTCGGTTCTATGGGGTATCTCGATTGGACGCGGCGGGAACGCCTGGATTGATTTCCGGGCCGTATACGCGGGAACCCGCTGCCTGATTCACGAGCATAATCCATACAACGTAAGCGACCTCGAACGCGAGTATCTGTCGGAGGACGGTCAACGTCCGCCGGACACGCCGTTTAATCTGCAAGCGATCACACTCTATGTGAATGTTCCCACGACGTTCGTGATCGTAGCGCCCTTCGCGATGCTTTCATGGGGGCCGGCGCACATTCTATGGATGCTGGTGACGGGCTGCGCCTTCACTCTTGCCATCGTGCTGATGTGGAAAGCGGGCGCCGGCCACTCTGCACCGCTTTCAACGTTCCTGGCCTGCATTCTTGCGGTCAACTGCGCATCGATCTTTGCAGCGGGCAATACTGCCGGAATCGTGGTGGGGCTTTGCGGGATCGCCGTGTGGTGTTTTCTTGAAAACCGGTTCGTGCGGGTGGGAGTTCTGTGCCTTGGGCTCAGCCTGGCGATCAAGCCTCATGACGCTGGACTGGTCTGGCTCTATTTCTTGTTGGCAGGCGGAGTTTATCGCAAGCGGGCGTTGCAGAGCGCGGCGATCACGGCTGTCATCGGCCTGGCAGCGATCTTGTGGATCAGGCACGTCGCGCCGCATTGGATACACGATTGGAGCGCCAATCTGGCGGCGATCTCGGCGCGCGGCGGCATGAACGAGCCAGGGCCGAATTCGTTCTCGGGCCGGTCTGTTTACACGGTTGTCGATCTTCAGGCTGCGATCAGCATTTTCCGGGACGACCCGGTCATTTATAACCTCGCCACTTATCTGTTCTGCGGGACACTTTTGCTGGTGTGGTCGATTTGGACGCTGAGGACGCGCGTTTCGATCTCCAAGGCCTGGCTAGCGCTGGCAGCCGTCACAGCTTTCACTTTGTTGATTACCTATCACCGGCCGTGGGACGCCAAGCTGGTGATGCTGGCGATTCCCGCGTGTTGCATGCTTTGGACCGGGGGAGGCTGGTTGGGGAAGTTTGCGCTTTGGATTACTACGGCAGCAGTGCTGTTTGCGGGAGACGTTCCGCTTTCCGTTTTCAAGGTGATTGCAAATTCGCTGCAAGTGAGCCAGGTGGGGTTTGGCGGGCAACTGATGAGCGTAGTGCTGTTGCGGCCTGAGTCGATTGCGCTGGTGGCGCTGGGGGTTTTTTACTTGTGGATTTATCTGAGAGCAGATTCACTGCGGACGGAGAAGCAAGGTCATCCGATTTGAGCGAATCGACGAGCCGGGCCGCGGAGGCAAGCGGCGCAGGGTGTGGTTGAAAGAGATGATTTGCGGCGCAGAGGGTGAGCTGGCGCGCTAGCGGCGGCCAGCATTCGAGCAATTCCACACTTCGGTGCTGGTGAAAGGATCCGGTCTACGATGGTTCTTCCTTCCGATCTGAGGCAAAATCATCTCCTCCTGGGAATGGAATTCGGCTTGACGGCGATTACAGTGACGTTGGCATTCGTGTGGCCGAAACTTGGCGCGGGGTTCTTCGAACGCATTGAGCGAAGACTTGCACGGCTGGCGCGCTGCAAGGGCTGGACAGTGGCCGTAGCGGGTGTGAGCGTGATCGCGCTACGCCTCGCCATTCTGCCACTTTTGCCGATTCCGCTGCCGATTGTGCCGGACGATTTCGGTTTTCTATTGGCTGGCGACACGTTTGCTCACGGGCGTCTGGCGAACCCAACGCCGGCGATGTGGACACACTTAGAGAGCATCCAAATCACGATGAAGCCGACCTATTCGTCGATGTATTTCCCTGGGCAGGGACTGGTGATGGCGGCGAGCATATGGGTTTTTGGACATCCGTGGTTCGGGCTTCTGCTGGTAAGCGGGCTGATGTGTGCGGCCCTCACCTGGATGCTTCAGGCGTGGCTACCCGCGAACTGGGCGCTGGTGGGAGGGGCGATTGCGGTATTGCGGTTGGGCGTTTTCAGCTATTTCACGGACACGTATCATGCTGCCGGCTCGCTGAGTGCGTTGGGAGGGGCTCTGATCCTGGGAGGGTTGCCGCGACTGATGAAGACAGCCAAATTACGCTGCGCGATGCCGATGGGAATCGGAATTTCGATTCTGGTTGTGACGCGGCCTTACGAGTGCGTTCTGCTTTGCCTGCCGGTCTCAGTCGTACTGGTTCACTGGATGTGGAAGGGAAAGAACCGACCGAGCGCAGTCAAGGCTGTACGGCTGGCTGCCGCGCCACTGGCGGTAATCCTGGCAACCTGCGCATGGCTTGGATACTACGACCAAAAAGCCTTTGGAAAAGCCACAACGCTCCCGTATACGCTGGACCGTGAACAGTACGCGATGGCCCCTTATTACATATGGCAGCAACCGCGGCCCGAGCCTCACTACCGGTATGCGGAGATGCATCAGTTTTACCAGCAGGGGGAGATGGATTTCTTCAACATGATTCATACACCGGCCGGGTTCATTCCTTACACGCTGGGGAAGGCGGCATTCACGGTTCTGTTTTACGTGGGGTTTGCCCTGATACCTCCGCTGCTGATGATGGGTTCCGTTTTCAAGGACCGACGCGTTCGGGTTCTGGTGATTTGCGTACTGGTGATGTGCGGGGGGATGGTGATCGAGATCTTCCTGCTGCCGCATTACGTGGCACCGTTTACGGCAGCTTTTTACGCGCTCGGACTCCAGGGCATGCGTCACCTGAGGGTGTCGAGGCTGGGGGAGAGCCCGACGGGCCTGGCGCTCGCGCGCCTTGTGGTGCTGGTTTGCGTGGCGATGGCGGGTGTTCGGGCCTTTGCCGGCCCGCTCAAGATGGCTCCCGCGGAATGGCCGCCGAGCAACTGGAATTTCGTTTGGTACGGGCCGCAGCATTTTGGGACGGAACGGGCACAAACGAAAGCACATCTGGAGCAGCTTTCCGGCGGACAACTGGCGATTGTCCGCTACAGCAAGGAGCACCACCCCCTCGACGAGTGGGTCTATAACGATGCGGATATCGATCACGCAAAAGTGATATGGGCACGAGATGCGGGCCCGACCGATAATGAGGAGTTGATCCGTTATTACGCAGACCGGAAGGTGTGGCTCGTTGAGCCAGATGCAATTCCAGCGCGAGTTTCGGCGTATCCGGCTGAGGAGCCGAAGCCATGATTAACGGCAAACGGGTTGCAGTGGTGATGCCGGCGTACAACGCCGAGAAGACGCTGGAGCAGACCGTCCGCGAGCTTTCCGACGTGGTGGACATCAAGATCCTGGTGGACGACTCGAGCAAAGACAAGACGGCGGAGCTTTCGCGCCAGTTGGGTGTGCAGACTTTTGTACACGATGCGAACTACGGGTATGGACGCAACCAGCAGACCTGCTACCGCGAGGCGCTGGCTGCGGGGGCGGACATCGTGGTGATGCTGCATCCCGATTACCAATACACGCCGACGCTGGTTCCGGCGATGGCGGGAATGATCGCGAGCGGCGTGTACGACATGGTTCTGGGGTCGCGGATTCTGGGCGCAGGGGCTTTGAAGGGCGGGATGCCGTTTTACAAATACGTTGCCAACCGCCTGCTGACGGCTTTTCAAAATGTGTTTTTGGGCGTGAAGCTTTCGGAGTATCACACCGGATTCAGGGCTTTCTCGCGGGAACTGCTGGAAACGCTGCCGCTGCTGGAAAACTCGGACGATTTTGTTTTTGACAATCAAATGATTGCGCAAGCGGTGATGTTTGGCTTTCGCATCGGCGAGATTTCGTGCCCGACGAAATATTTTGAGGAAGCATCGTCAATCAACTTCAAACGCAGCGTGGAATACGGGTTCGGAGTTCTGGCAACGACGTTCAGCTTTTTCGCGCACAAGATTGGATTGATCCGCATGGCGCGTTTTGGCACCACGGGAAGAAAAGTCAGCAAGGAATATTACTCGGAAATCAAACACCACCGGTGAAGTTGGAGAGATTGTGAGCAAATGATGCTTGTAGTGGACGAGTCCGCGATTCATAGTTCACGCCAAAGCCGCCCGGCAGCGGAGCGGAGGAGCATCACTGTCATTTTTCCCGCTTACAACGAAGCGGCGAACATCCGTCGGGCAATCGAGCGATCGCTGGAGGCGATGTATCCGAGGTTCGAGAACTTTGAACTTCTCATCATCAACGACGGCAGCCGCGACGAAACAGGCGCGATTGCCGAAGAACTTGCTGCGATTCATCCCGAGATCACTGTCCTGCACAACGAGCGGAACATGGGGCTCGGAGAGGCTCTCTATCGGGGATTCCAATGCGCAAAGGGCGAGCTGGTGATCCAGAATGCCATGGACTACCCGCTCGATCTGCGCGATCTTGACATCCTGCTGCCCATTCTGGATGAAGCGGATGTTGTCGTTGCGGCGAGGAAGTCGCACGCGGGCTATTCGCCCTATCGCAAACTGACATCGAAGGTGAATCGCGGCTTGCTGCGCCTGCTTTTTGAGCCGAAGCTGAACGACTACAACTACACTCAGCTTTACAAGAAAGAGGTGCTGGAAGCAGCGCGGCCCACTTCGCGCAGCACCATCTTTATCGCGCCGGAGATCATTATTCGCGCTCACGAATCAGGTTTTCGGATCAAGGAAGTAGAAGTCGACTATCATCCTCGCCTGGCCGGCGAGGCGACGTCAGGGAATCCAAGGGTGATTCTACGGTCGCTGCGAGATCTATTCGCATTCTGGGCTAAGCGCTTCTTCACCGCGAGACGCTGTTCGAGGCCCTGGTCGACCATTCGAGGCCGCAGGCCTGAAGGCCCGATCGCCCGCTTGAACCACGAATCGCGATGACGACGACCGTGGCAACGAACGCCGGCACGGAAGTCGCAAAAAGAGCACGCTTCGATGGTCTCATTTGGCTCGTGCTCGGCAGCTTGCTGTTTGTAACGCTGGGCGCTGCCCTCGAACGCATCTTCCCCGACTCGATGGCGGATTTCGGAAGTGTTTATTACGGCTCGCGTTGTTTGCTGCGGCACGCCGATCCATACAAGACGAGCGACCTTGTACAGACATTTCAAGACGACGCAAAGGTGTACGCCTCAGCCCCGGAACCGCTGCAACATGTGGTGAAGATTTGTGTCAACCTGCCAACCATGCTTGCACTGGTGATCCCCTTCGCGCTGATGCCGTGGGGCCTGGGACACGTGCTTTGGATGTCACTGATCGCGACAAGCTTTATCCTGGCGGCTTATCTGATGTGGAGTGTAGGGTCCCGAGGCGCTCCAGTGATCTCGGGCGCGCTGATCGGCCTGTTTCTGATTGAAAGCGAGATGCTTCTCGAGATTGGCAATCCAGCCGGTATTGCGGTGAGTTTATGCGTAATTGCAGTTTGGTGTTTCCTTAAAGATCGTTTTGTGCCATTGGGCGTTCTTTGCCTGGCGCTCAGCGTGGTGTGCAAGCCACATGTTGCGGGCCTGGTCTGGCTCTACTTCTTGTTGGCCGGCGGTCTTTATCGGAAGCGCGCGTGGCAAACTTTGGCCGTGACGGCTGTGGTTATCGTGCCGGCAGCGCTCTGGGTCTGGCACGTGGCGCCGCATTGGATGGCGGAGTTAAACGCCAACCTTCAGACAGCTTCAATGCATGGCAATACCGATGATCCGGGCCCCGCCGCTCTTGATCCCCGATTCCACGGCGCCATCATGATCAGCCTGCAAACCGTGTTCAGCGTTTTCAGGGACGATCCCCGTTTTTACAATCTGATGACCTATCTCATTTGCGGACCGTTGCTGCTTGTTTGGCTCTTCACTACGTTACGAAGGCGTTTTTCGCAAGAGGGGGCGTGGCTGGCTCTGGCGTCGATCGCGGCACTTTCGATGCTCCCGCTCTACCACCGACTACACGATACGAGCCTGTTGCTGCTGGCATTTCCCGCCTTCGCAATGCTCTGGGCCAAGGGCGGACCCACATCCTGGCTGGCGCTCATTTTCACGGGCGCGGCGGCAGTTTTTACGGGCGACTTTCCGGTTCAGTTTCTTGCCATCGAGAGTGCTCATCTGCGAGCGTCTACGCCGGGATTGCTCGGCCAGGTTCTAACGCTTACGCTGGCGCGTCCAGTCCCGCTGGTCCTGCTTGCAACGGGAATTTTCTACCTCTGGGCCTATGTGAGACACTCTGCTCCGGATCCCGACGACGGGCAGGCAGAAAAGACAATGCAGCCTTGCAATTTCGAATTCCAGCAGGGATCGTAAGGGAATCCAGGCACTTTAATCAAAAGATTCGCGACACGAGAGACGGGCCGCGGTGCAGCGGTTTTCGGTTCTGGCAGATCCATCGATCTCAAAGCGCGGTCAATTTTGCTAATTAATTCGCGAGGGTTGCGGCGGAGCTATACTTGCCGCGAGGCGGACGATTTGAGCGGGTTCCGACAACCCTCGATGACGCAATGGGACGGCATCCGCCGAGTTACGGCCGGGTTGGCGTTCTTGAGCTTGGCGATGCTCGTATGTGGGGTTGCGGGCGGGCAGCGGAAGACGGATGGCGCGTACGGAACGATAACGGTGGTGGACGAGAATGGCCAGGCGGTCGAAGGCGCTCGGGTGACGATTGCAGAGCAGGGAGCGGAGCCAATACAACTTTGGACTGACTATGCTGGAAACTGCGCATATGCGCTGCGGCCAGGCGAGCCGTATCGAATCACTGTAGAGAAGGCCGGATTCTATCGGGCCGATGAGAGCGGCGTCGGACCCGATGAAAACAGCGTGGGCCAGACCAGTGTGAGAGTGGCGCTGGAGCACGAGCAGATTGTGCGCCAGCAGGTGAATGTGACGGCGTCGACGCCGGGCATCGACACGCAACAAGTGTCCGACCAGAGCGCGATGAATACGCCCGAGATTGTGAATATTCCTTATCCGACATCTCGTGACATCCGCAATGTGCTGCCGTTCAACCCCGGCGTTGTACAGGATGAGACGGGACAGGTGCACGTGGCGGGCTCGGAGACTTGGGAGACGTTGGACACGATGGACGGATTCGACATCCGCTCGCCGGTGGGCGGCTCGCTGAGCCTGAGAGTGAGCACGGATGCGGTGCGCACGATTGACTCGCAGACGACGCGGTATCCGGTGGAATTCGGGCGGGCAACGGGCGGCGTAATCGCGTTTTACACGGGGATGGGCGACAACAAATTCCGCTTCAATGTGACGGATTTCATTCCGTCGTTCCGCCAATCGAATGGAATCCACTTCGATAAATTTGTTCCGCGTTTTACGTTCAGCGGACCGCTGATGCGCGACCATGCCTGGTGGTACGACGGCTTGGAAACGGAGTGGGACAACATCTACATCTCTGAACTGCCTGCGAACGCCAATACTGACGAACTGGTGCGGGGAAGCAACCTGACGAAGGTGCAGGTGAACGCAACTCAAGCCAACATCCTGACAGGGGGGCTGCTCTACAACACTTACCATTCGCCATACGATGGGATCTCCTCACTTACGCCGCGAGAAAGCACGGTGAAGCGCAACACGATTGCGTGGATGCCGTACGCGCGGGACCAGCAGAGCTTTGGAGGGGGTGCGCTTTTGGATCTTGGAGTTGGATTCGTGAGCATTCGAGACGGATACGAGCCGCACGGGAGCGCGCCTTACGAGTACACGCCGGAGCAGACGGAGGGCAGCTTTTTTGAGAATCTGAGCGGACGATCGCAGCGGCTGGAAGGGACCGCAGCGTTCTATCTACCGCCACGGCGGTGGCTGGGGCGGCACGATGTGAAGGCGGGGCTGGACGTGGACCACATTGCGTATGACCAAAGGCAGTCGAGGGCGGCGGTGAGTTATTTACGCGAAGACGGCACGCTCCAGCGGCGGAGCACCTTTGCGCCGGCGCCCGCATTCACGATGCACAATGGCGACGTCGGCGCATACGTGCAGGACCGATGGCAGCCAGCGAAAGGATGGCTGGTGGAGCCGGGGCTGCGATTCGATTGGGACGAGATTGTGCGGAGGCCGCTGGTAGCGCCGCGTCTGGCTCTGGTCTACGCGCCACCCGGTGATAAGAATACGACGAAGATTTCGGCGGGGATCGGGCTCTACTACGAACACACGTACTTGTACGACTTGGCGCAGACGTATGCAGGGATTCGCTACGACACGTACTACGAGGCGGACGGAGTGACGCCGACGGGGGCGGCGGAGGAGTCGGCATTTGCCGTGAGTGAGAGCACGTTGCACGCACCGCGGGCGTTGAACTGGAGCGTGGGAGTAGAACGCAAGCTGCCGTGGGCGATTTATGCGGGGGCGAGCTTGATGCAGAAGCGCACAGCGGATGTGTTGACGTTTGCCAACCAAGGAACGGCGGGGCCCTTCGCGGACGATTATCTGCTGACGAACGGGCGCGAGGATCGCTACAGCTCAGAGGAATTCGACGCGCGAAAGTATTTCAAGAACGACTATGCGGTGTATGTGTCGTACACACATTCGTCGGCGAAGACGAACGCGGCGCTCGATTATCTGCCTACGCCGTCGCCGCTGGGTCCGCAACAAAGCGGACCGCTGCCGTGGGACGTGCCGAATCGCGTCATTTCGTGGGGATGGCTGCCTGTGCCGTTCGCGTGGTTGCGGAATCGGTGGGATTTTGTGTATCTGCTCGACGAGCATACGGGGTTTCCGTATACGGCGGTGAATGCGGCGCAGCAGGTGGTGGGCGCGGCGGGAGGGCAGCGGTTTCCGGATTTTGTGAACTTCAGCCCGGGGCTCGAATGGAAGTTTCACTTTCGCGGGCAGTACTGGGGGCTGCGCGGCATTCTGCAGAATGCGACGAACAGCGCGGATTCGGTGGTGGTGAACAACGTGGTGGATTCGCCGGAGTTTGGAACATTCAGCGAGTTGCAGGGGCGGGCGTTCACGGCGAGGATCCGGCTGATCGGCGGACGGTGACCGGTCGACGGGGAGCAGGGGCTGAGGGACAGAAGGACGAGGAACTATACAGGATTTGGCGAAAACGCTGAACTACTTTTGCTCTTTCTGAAATCTTGCATCGAACTCGGCCGGCCCTACGGGGCGGACGCGGTTGCGGGCAAGCTTTCCCAGGGTTCACGTCCGCTTGCGCGGACTCCACC
>Ga0265330_10000203_pt1 | contig 45933 bp, 24 predicted proteins | sample 41919metaG_FD_202083 | JGI IMG/M metagenome (GOLD analysis project Ga0265330, IMG submission 202083) | Rhizosphere microbial communities from Carex aquatilis grown in University of Washington, Seatle, WA, United States - 4-19-19 metaG | ecosystem: Host-associated > Plants > Roots > Rhizosphere...
GTCCCGCATTTCTCCTGTACAGAACCACCTCCAGCGGGGGAAAGGGGGAATTGTGCCTATCTGGTGGTGCCACAGTGCCCAGAAGTTCGCGGCGGTCTGCCGCCGCAAACTTCTGGGCACCCCTGGGCAGGATCGGGGCGCCCTTCCTTTGGCTGTTCATCTGCGGTAGCCTGGAATACTCAATGAGCGCCGCGGTGGTCTTGCGGGTTCTCGCCCTTCTGGCATCCGCGGCATCCGCGGATGGTGTGCCACCCGTGGCGCTCGACGGCGACAGTGAGGTCGGGGCCGCCGTGGCGCAGGCACTTACGGAGCGCGGAATCCGGGTGGTGCCTTCAGCAGGAACAGAGTCCGTGCAAGTCCACGTGCAACCCGATCCGGCGGGTATTCGGCTGTTCATCTATGATCGAAATGGCCACGTCGTCGAACGCATTGTGGCGAATGCCGAAGTCGCGGCAGCGGTGGTGGAATCGTGGGTGCGGGACGATCTCGCGCGGTCCTTGCTCGATCCGCACGATGTTTCGACCACGGCGGCCGAGCCTGCCAAGCCGCCCTTGCCAGCCCCTGCGATCGTGGCTTCCGGGCCGACCCCCGCCGATTCTGGTCCAGCCCCGGCACGCGCAGCCTCTCGCATCAGCGTGACCGTCCTTGGCCAGACCTCCTTGGCCACTGACGGCTCCTTTTGGGTCGGCGCAGCCATGGGAGCGTGCGTGCGCGTCGGGCCGTTTTGTGTGGGGATGGACGCTCAATTCATGGGCGACACGGCGGCCACCGGGAGTGTCGGCGCCCTCTATACAGTGGTCGCGGACAACACAGTCTGCACAGAGCCGCGGCGCAAGTTGACCCGCATGGGCGGCGAAGTGCTTGCGACTGCCGATTTGCCCTTGCGCGTGGGAGCCGGAACCATTGGTCCGGGGATCGGGGTGGGAGCCGCCTGGTTGTCCACCGATGCCCTGCTGGATCAACACAGCGGCGGCACCACCAATGTTGGGCTCGTCGCACAACCGAGAATTCAGTTTTCCTGGCCCCTGGCTTGGGGTTTGGCGGCAGACCTGGTTCTTCGGGGCGACATTTTGCCGCTGGCGCACCGGCAGCACCTGACTTCTGGCGGCTTCAACCTGCCCGGCGAGCCGCTGGGCTTTCTGCACGCCGGACTCGGTCTTCGCTACAGCTCACCCGCGCGCTCGCCTTGACGCCAGATTTCATGCAACGCGGTCCGGCGCATTTCCGTGTCTGGGCCATTTTCTCCGAAGAAGTCTTGCGGCTGAGGGCACTAACCATCCGTGATCTACAAGGACATGCGTATGCCAGGACTCAAAACTGCTTTGCGTCAGGCGCAAGTCCACGCCCGGTGAGAAAATGATTCGCAGTCACGAAGGCAAGCTGCTCCCGTTCCAGCGCAACTCGGTGTGGGTGGCGGAAACCACCGACGAAGTGCTGGTGGCTGCCTGTGCCTTGCACGACCCCGGAGCCATGGCCGAGCTGTTCGATCGCCACAGCGATGCGGTCCACCGCTTTTTGTCGCGTCTCATGGGCGCGGGCTGCTGGGACGTGGACGACATGGTTCACACCACGTTTCTCGAGGCGCTGCGCTCCGCCGCACGCTTTCGTGGCGGTTCGTCGGTGAGAACTTGGCTGTTCGGCATTGCTTCAAATGTCGGACGTCACCACATCCGGGATCAGGTGCGGCGGCGGTCCTTTCTCAAGGCATTGGGCGACATCAAGCCCACACCAAGCCAGACCCCGGACCAGGCTGCCGAGCGCCAACAAGTGGTGGAACGCGTGGCTGCGGCGCTGGCGAAACTGCCGTTCGATCTGCGCGCGGCCTTTGTATTGTGCGATCTGGAGGAGATGTCAGGCGCCGATGCGGCCGCGGCCCTCGATGTTCGGCAAGGGACGCTGGGCCGGCGTCTGTTTGAGGCGCGCCGGGCTCTGCGCGCAGCCGTGACAGAGGTGCACCCATGAGCGAACACTGTCCTCGTTTCGTCGAGATCGGTCGCCTGCCGTCTCCAGAAGATGTTGCGGAGCTGCGGCTGCACCTGGAGCAATGCCTTTACTGTCAATCGCAATGGTCCGCCACCAAGAGTCTCATCGAATCGATGCGGCAGCTTCCGGTCAAGGCGCCCGAGGCTGCCCGGCGCCAGCGGACGCGCAATGCACTCGTGCTGGCCGTGGCCGAGTCTCAGCGTCGGCGTTTCTCGCCGTGGTGGGTGAAGGCCGCGGTGTACGCAGTGGTGGTCCTGTGCGCGGCGGGTGTGTTTGCGGCTGTGGGCACCATCGCCTTGCCCTGGTTGCAGAAACAGCGGGTGCGCGCGCCAGCTGCCGCGGCCCGCGTTCAGGACGAGCCACGCGCGGCGATTTCATTCGAGCCCGCGGCGAAAGTCGAAAGCGTGGTCCAGCCCAAGAACGGGGAAGTGGGGGCTGCTGCGCCCGCATCGACCAAGCCCAGCGCGACGGCGGCGGCCGAATCCTGGGCTTCCCGGATCCCGATCATGGGAGAGTCTCCTCGACACCAGTCGACAACGCGAAGACCACGAGGGGTATTGGCCTTCGCGTCGCGCCCAACGTCGTTGCTGAATTCTAGCCACCAGCCCAGCCCGGCGGAGTTGGCTTTCTCAGAGGGCTGGCAGGCGTTTCGTTCCGGTGACTATCCGGGCGCGATCGCCGGCATGAGGCGCGCTCTGCAAGCGGCCCCGACCTCAGCCCTTGCCGAGGACGCCCGATACTGGGAGGCCGTGGCCTTGGCGCGCCAGGGATCCGTTGCCCAATCCCGCGCGGTGATGGAGGAGTTCTTGCGTCGTTCCCCCGGCTCTCCCCGAGCCGGCGAAGTGTCGGCCATGCTCGGCTGGTTCCTGGTCGAATCGCACGAGTGGGCCGCTGCCGAGCGGCGTTTCCGCACCGCCGAGAGCGACCGAGCCCCGGCTGTACGAGAGAGCGCCAAGAAGGGCCTGGAGATCACGGCGCGGATGCGCGCACGGCCGACGAGCGTGCCGTAGCCGCGACTGGTGGCTCCTCGTGGCCCCGGATCGAAGCTAGCTGTTTCACCACAGAGAGCACAGAGAACACAGAGGTCGGAAAGAAAGAAGGGTTCGGAACGGACCACCCCTTTCCCCTCCGGTCAGGCTCTGCGACCTTCCTGAACGACCAAGCGCCAGCTGTGCGTGAGAGCGCCAAGAAGGTCCTGGAGATCACAGCGCGGATGCGCGCTGGGTGGACGAGCGCGCCGTAGCGGACCCACTGGTGGCTCCTCGTGGACGCGGATCGAAGCCGCCTGTTCCACCACAGCGAGCCCTGAGAACGCAGAGGTCGGAGAGAAAGAGGGGTTCGGACCGGACACCCCCATCCTCACCGGTCAGGCTCTGTGACCTCCGTGCTCTCTGTGGTGAAACAGCTGGCATTCTCCTCGATCAATCTACGCGAGATCGCGCTCAGAACTGGCGCGCGGGAGGAGGCGGCGGGGGCGGCGGAGGCGGCGGGGGCGGGGGGGGCGGGGCCCCGCCAGCTTCGGGCGGTGTGGGCGGTGCGGAGCTTCCCCCGACGGGCGGCGGTGTGGGAATGCCACTGTCAGGCATCAGACACGACGACAGGTCGAACATCATGAACTCTAGGGCCTTCTCGGGCCCGGACAGGTCGCGCCCGATGACACAGTTGCTGGGGAAAGTGCCCTTGGTATCAGGGTTCGAGACCACGGCCGTCGCCACGTGCAGGCCGGTGAACACGAAGCGTCCGCACTGCGCGGTGGCTGGCTTGCCCACCGGGGCGTTGAAGGTGAAGTAGTGGACATACGAAGAGGGTGCAGTTTGATAGATCCACTGCTGCGAGATCCCCGGCAGGGTGGTCAGCGCGGTCGATTTCACGTCGCTGCCGAGCAAAATCGACCCTTGCGTGGTCGAGGCACCGACCGAGGCCAGCCACTGGCCAAAGGCCTGACCCTTTGGGAAGGACATGTCGACCAAAGCGGTGATGCTGCTGCCCAAAGAGCTGCTCCCACCCGTGTCCCAGGTGGCCACCTCACCAAAGGGGGCGTGTCCGTCGGGCGCGATGGAGGCTGGGTTGGAGGCGCTGCCAGGCGGATACTTCGTGATGTCTTTGCGCGGCGGGTACGAACGCAACCAGCCCCAGTGGTAGTGCTCGGCGAAGGTGCGGCCGCCACTGTTCACGTACTGGACCATGTTCAGTTTCATGGCGTCGGTGAGAATGTTGCCCGAACCATCGGGCGGGAAGTAGCCATTGGCATCAGGAAGCAGCGCGGCCTTGTCTCCCTCGTAGCGCTCGTTGCTTCCGCCGCAAGCCATGAGGATGACGTCGTATTTCATCATCGTATCGATTGCGCTCCACAGGACGTTGGCGGAAGGCCAACTCGCGCCGCCGTTGAAGCCGCTGTCATAGGCCGCAGGCGCGCTGACGGAATAATTGTCTTCGTAGATATTGATGGAGCCGGTTCCGCCGGGATTGGTGAATTCTGCAGTGTCGATTCCCATTCGCGTGAACAGGCACTGCAGCCGGTCAGCATCACCGGCGGTGATGGCCATTCTCGGGATGCTGCCTTCGCTTTGGTTGCGCGGCAGGCGCAGGCGCCGCGCCTGGCCGCTCGACGCGTCCGCAATAGCCTTGCTGGTGCACTGACTGACTTCCGATGCCTTGACGGTGACCTGGCGTCGCCACTTGCCCACCTGCATGACCAGCGGAAAATCGATACCCACTGGGACATTGTCCAACTTGAAGCTGCCACTTGAGTCGGTGAGCGCCGTCGTGATGGGCTTGCCAGACACCGAGGCCGAACAGTTGTCGCACGAGGCGCCGGTCGCAATGGTGGCCAGTGGCCCATCGGGCACGTAGACGATGACGTTGTAGATGGGAACCTTGCCAGCGGGATCGTACACGGTCCCGGTGATGCTGGTGGTCCCGCTGGCGCACTTCATCTGGGCGGCACACATGGCACCGCAACTGAGGACAGGACAAACGTTGTTGGTGCAGCTTCCACTGCCCGGACAGTCACCGCAGTGGAGCGTGCCCCCGCACCCGTCGCCGATGTCGCCGCAGTATTGGCCGCCGCCTGAAGTCGTACACGCTGTGCGCACGCAGGCGGGGCCGCCCGTGCACAAACCCTTGCTCTGGTCGCACATCCAGCCGGCCTGGAAGGTAGAACAGGTATCCCCACAGGCAACCGTTCCGCCGCAGCCATCACCGACCTTGCCACAGTAGCGAACATTGGGGGAGCCGTCGCAGACCAGCTTGTTGCAGCCAGGGCCCCCCACACAGGAATTCGTGGCGGTGTTGCACACCCAGCCTGCCTTGAGGCTGGCACAATTGTCGCCACAGTCGATTCCGCGGCCACAACCGTCGCCCACTTTGCCGCAATAGCGCGCGTCAGCGACTGGATCGCAGGTCGTGGGCGTGCAGACATCGGCGCCACCCACGCATACGCTGTTTTCACATGTCCAACCCGGATTCGCGCTGGCGCAATTGTCGCCGCAGGGGAGCGCATGACCACAGCCGTCGGTGATGTTGCCGCAATAGGAGCCGCTGCTGGACCCGACGGTATAAGTGCACTGATAGGTCGCCTTGCAGCCCGGCCCGCCGACGCACGTGTGTTGGGTCGTGTCGCACATCCATCCGGTGGGGCAGTTGTCGCCACAATCAATCTCGCCATTGCAGCCATCGCCGATCACGCCGCAATACGGCCCTCCCGCAGGCGCGCAGGTGGCGGATGCCTTGAGCGGAACGCAGGCGTCGACTGGCCCTGCGTCGGGAACCCCCGAGATCAGGTTCCCTGTGCTGGCGCTGGCCCCGCCCCCTGTGCCACCGGTGCTTCCGCCGCCGTCGTTGCCACCGCAACCGGCGCTGCCGACTGCTTCGACGTTGGCCGAAGTGCAGGCTCCTCCCGCACCCAGCACGGGCGCGAGAAACAGCACACAGGCAACCAGGACAGACGTTGAAGAAACTGATTTCATGCTTTCCCCCAGGGCGAGACACACCATTCGTTGGTTCATCGTTGCTTCGCGGAGTCGCCTGGTAGGTGCCCGATGCCGTCGCAGTTTTTCGCGATCTTGGCGGTCATTTCCTCAATGCTACCCGAGATTGGCGCCCGCGGGCACCTTCGCCGCAGACAACGGCGCGGCGCGCTCACGCACGAACACCATGCCAGAAGTGCGTCGACCAATGCGTCGGCCGAAGAAAGCCAGGGCGGCGGGCACTAAATACGGCAAGGCACCTGCGCAGGCCAGTTCTGCGCACTTCTTGGATTCTCACCTCGGAGATCTCGACACATGAAAGACCGATCGACGCCCGAAGCAAGGAAGCTGCGGTTTCTCGTCGCAGTGGTGTTCGCTCTTGGCGCCACGGCCGGTCTTGCGCGCGCCCAGCAGCCTTCAAACAGTGATGCTCTCAACGACACCTGGGCTGGACAAGCCGCAGCGCCCCCTGCTTCCGCGCAGGCCGCACCGTCGACCTCCCCGGAGGCGACGGTTGTGGCTCCATCGCCGCCAGCCGCTGCTCCAGCGGTAGTCGCGCCGCCGCCAGTCGGCCCCGCGGCTGAGCCGTCAGCTTCCCAGACGGCGAGTCCTTCCTGGTTCACTCGGCCTTCGTTGACACTGGCCGTGGGCGAGGGCGCCGGCCGGTGGGGCGTGACTCTCTACGGCTTCGTGGAGGCAGACCTCATCTTCGATACCACGCGCAGCTACGACGACGCGATCGGTAGCGCGTTGGTGGCCCGCAGCCAAACCTACGAAGGACGGAACGGTCGCACGCAGTTCTCGAGTCGGAACACGCGACTGGGATTTGCCTTCGAGTCGCCGCAGGTCGGACCGGTGAAGCCGTCGGCTGTGCTGGAAGCCGATTTCTTTGGCCACCAGGAAGCCCCACCCGCGACGTCGGAGGTCACCTATTTCAGCAGTCCCGTGTTGCGACTGAGGCACGCCTTCGTGAAGTTGGAGAATCCCTACGTGAACGTGCTGATGGGTCAGACCTACGACGTGTTCGGCTGGCAGAACTACTTCTCGCCCTGTTCGGCGGAATTTCTCGGGCTGCCCAACCAGCTCTTCTCGCGCAACATGCAGCTTCGCGCTTCTCATACCTTTGCCGGGAATGGGGCGGTCAGCCTCGACGTCGCCGCTTCGGCTGTGCGGCCGGCCCAACGTGACGCCGAGGTTCCCGACGCGAACGCGGGCCTGCGCTTCAGTGTCAACCAATGGAAAGGAATCACCACGCCCGGCAACGTGGGGACCGTGGCGCTACCTCTGTCCTTGGGTGTGTCAGCCACTGTTCGTCAGTTCAAGGTCAATGGGTTTACCCCACCCCCGGTGCAAAACTCCAACAGCGCGACGGGTTGGGGCGTGTCGGTAGACGCGCTAGTTCCGGTGATTCCTGCTGCCAGCGCAGATGATCGCGGAAATCGGCTGACCCTCATCGGCTCCTTCGTGAAAGGGGCTGGCATCGCTGACCTCATCACCTCGGGCGGCGGGGCGCAGTTCCAAACGTTGCCCAATCCGGGCCAAGCGACGCCGCCCTTCGTGTACACCCCGGACATCGACAACGGTCTGGTGACTTTCGATCGGAATGGGGTTCTGCACACCATCTCGTGGCAGGCCTTCCGCGTCGGCCTGCAGTACTACTTGCCGCCGTCGGGGCGGCTGCTCTTCTCTGCGAACTATACGCAGTCCCACTCGGGGAATCTCGCCAAGCTGTTCCTCCCGGGAAACTCAGAAATTGAGCTGCTCGGCACGATTGCAAACACGTCACGGTATGCGGACGCGAATCTGTTCTGGGACGTGACGCCCGCGGCGCGGATTGGCGTGTCAGGGCAGTACACCCAAGTCAACTACCTTGACAAGACCAAGCCGCACAACATCCGTGGCATGGCCCAAACCGTCTACCAATTCTGACAGCGCCTCGCTGGGGTCGCACGCAAGGGAGCAGGTTCATGACTATGCAACGATTCTTCGTGCCCATTGTCGCTACGCTGTGTCTGGGCGTCTCGGCATGCAGTTCGTCCTCCAACAATGGACCATCACCAAACACGGGAGGAAAAGCCGGGCAAGCTGGTGCGAGCGGTGGTGCGCTCGCGGCCGGGGGAAGCACCGTGGCCGCAGGGGGCTCGACGAGCAGCGCTGCGGCTGCGACCGGGGGCGCGAACGGCGGAAGCACCACTGGCGGTGGCGGCACCACGCCAACGGGCGGCAGCGCGGCCGGCGGCGGCGCCACGCCGACGGATGGCACTGCGCCGACCGGTGGAATTACGGCCGGCGGCGGCACCTCGGCCGGTGGAAACACGACCACGGGTGGTGCCATTGCGACCGGTGGCAGCGCGCCTGCGGCAGTGACTTGCACCGCCGATTACACAGGCTCGGCAACCCGCCCCCAGCTCACCGATGCCTCGGCCGCTTGCTTCACACTGAAGAACTACCTGGCCCAAGTGGGCACAATCGGGGCGCTGGTGCGCGACGACTGGGATCCTTCGGCGGGACTTCCCGCTGCCGGCGGTTACATGCCGACCTACACGGTCGCGGCCGACGGAAGCGGCACCCACACCACGGTGCAAGACGCGATCACCGCGGCCAGCAGCGCGGGCAGCAGTTCGCGTGTCTACATTTTGGTGAAGCCTGGCAGCTACCGCGAACTGGTCTGCGTGAAAGGGTCTGTGCCCATCACCCTCTATGGCGCGGACGCGGACGCGACCAAGGTCACCATCGCCTTTGACAACTACAACGGCAAGACCGTGGACAGCAGCAAGACCAACGCCTGCTCGCTGCCCACCGCGACCACCTACGGAACCAGCGGAAGCAGCACCTTCTTCGTTTCGGCAGCGGGTTTCCAGGCGCAAAACCTGACCATCGCCAATGATTTCGCCGAGGGTGCTCTCACCACGAACATCCAGGCGGTTGCGCTCACGGTGCAAGGCGACCAAGACGTGTTCCAGAATGTTCGCCTCGTCGGCAACCAAGACACCTTGCAGGTCAAGTCGTCCAAGCTGACCCTGGTCGCCCGTTCGTACTTCAAGAACAGCACCATCGAAGGCGACACCGACTTTATTTTTGGCCGCGGCACGGCGGTGTTTGACGGTTGCACCATCACCTACGTGAGCGGCCGCAAGACTGACAGCACGCACATCGCGCCCAGCACCGAGACGGCGAATCCCTTCGGCTTCCTCATCATCAACAGCCGGATCGTCGGGGACGCGGGGATGCCGGTGGGTACCGCCTATTTGGGCCGGGCGTGGGACGACAGCACCGTCGGTGCGGCGCCCAACGGCCAGGCCGTGATTCGCGACACCGAGATCGGCGGCCATATCAGGATTGCTGCTCCCTGGGCTATCGCGGCGACCAGCGGGCGGGCCTTCAGTGCCAGCGGCAACCGTCTGTACGAGTACGAAAACACCGGCCCAGGAGCGGCCACCGACACCGATGGCGGCGTCACGGCCGATGCGGGCGCGACGGGCGATAGGCCTGCCAATCAGGACGCGGATGCGAGCGCGGACTAGTGCCTCCGTTCAGAATTTCGGCCACGTTTGGGCGGCCGATCCATCCCGGCCGGCTGCGTTGCTCCTCGGTTACATACGTCGAGTATGCGCCCTCGTCGCGCCTTGCCGTCCGGGCGCCTCGTCCACCGAAACATGACCGCTCTTCTGACCGGAGGCACTAGACGCGGAAGTTGGCGAAAAATCGCGACCAGATCGGGCACCAACAGGGCGAAGGCAACCCCAAAAACAAAGCGAGGGCTTCAGATGACAATACGGTCGGCAACATACATTGGAACTGTGACGCTCCTGTCGCAACTGCTTCTTTCCCAGGGCTGTGGCAGCAACAACCCGAGCACCACGGGCGCGGCTGGGACGACCGGCACGGCGGGCGCGATGGCCGGCACGCCGGCTGCGGGTTCGACGGGTGCGGCGGCAGGCACGCCGACCGCGGGCACGAGTGGCGCAGCGGGCGCGATGGCCGGCACGCCGGCTGCGGGTTCGACGGGCATACCGAACACCACAGCAGCGGGTGGCGCGGCGGGCGCCCTAGACACCACGCCCGCGGGTGGCGCAGGTGGCGCGGCAAGCGCGCCGAACACTACGCCGTCGGGCGGTACAATCGCTGTCGCAGGAACCACGGGTACGAGCAGCGGTGGCACCACGGCCGCCAGCACCGGTGCTTTCGATCCCCTCTGCTCGACCCTCCTAACCGCCGCAGCCGCACTTCCCACCAAGGGTGGCGTCTGCACAGCGACCGATCCTCAGCTCTGCTACAAGACATGCGGGCCCAAGAGCGTCGGCTTCAAGTCGGAAACTTGCTTAGGCGGGACCTACCAGGAACAGACGGGTTGCTCCTTCCCCACGGGCATCGACTACTCTTGTTACAAGATACCGGCAACCATCGACCCGTCCTGTCCGACCACTGTGCCGCAGGCGAATACACCTTGCACGGTGGCCGACTGCGTGCCTTGCAACGTCAATGGTGGCTACAATGACTCTTCCGGGGCCGCCAAGACGGGCTACTGCGTGTGCCCGGCGACAGCGGCGGGGACGCCAGGCAAGTGGACCTGCGCCAGCACGACCGCTTGGCCGTGCCCCGCTGGCCAGGGATGCTGACGGAACGCGACTTCGGCTGGCCACCCGCGAGCTAGATCCGGCAAATGGCGAAGCAGCACAATGTCCTCGCGTCTCGCAGCCGAGCGGCCCGGTTGTCGCTGGCCAGCGCTCTGTGGGCAGTGCTCCTGCTGGATCTGGCTGCCTGCGCAGCCAATGATAACCTTCCTGCAATTGAAACTGTCTGCGGCACCGCGGAGCTAGCCGATTTGGCCGGTGGCCCAGCCTGCGGCGCCGGCGATCCAAACTTGCCAGCGGAACCGCAGCTGCCCGCTGAAGCCTGTCAAACCCTGACAGCGGGCAAGTCGGCGCCCACTGAACGGGACGATGGAACCGACTTGGACACCACCAGGGTTCAAACCGCTCTGCTCGCGTGCAAAGGCAAGGTGGTCAAGCTGGTGAGCGATGGCGCGAGCAACGCCTTCGTCACCAGCCACCTGCAAATCGACAGCACCACCCTGTGGATCGACAAGGGGACGACACTCTACGCCTCCCGCAATCCCGCCCTCTACCAGAAAACCGGGAACTGTGGCTCGATCGGTATCAGCGATTCGGGCGCGTGCGCCGACTTCATCACCCTGGCGGGCACGAGTCCAGGCATTGTCGGCGACGGAATTATCGACGGTCAGGGCGGCGAGCCGCTCATCGGGAAGAGCTACTCGTGGTGGCAGGCATCCTACGCGCTTCGTGCCATCGACGGCAGCATCGGGAATCCCACTTTGATCAACTCGAGCACGGGCACCACGGGCCTGCTGCTCTACCGAATCACATTGCACAACTCGCCCAAGTTTCACGTCAAGGTGACCTCGTACCCGGCTGATGGAGACTGCTCGACTCCGGGGAAGGGATTCATCGTCTGGGGCATCACGATCCTGACGCCTTCGCGCTGGACCAACAGTCGCGGAGACGTCTTGAGCCCAAGTCTTGCCCGCAACACCGATGGTGTCGATCCGGGAGAGGGAAGCGTGGCCCAGTGTGGGGTCATTGCATGCAGCACGATCAGCACCGGTGACGACCATATCGCGATCAAGGGCGGCCACCTGGTGTCCGAACTAGTCATCGCACATAACCATTTCGGCACCGGCCACGGCATGTCGATCGGCAGCGAGACCTACGGACACGACAACACGCACGACGGCGTGCCCCACCGCGGGGTTGAAAATGTGAAGATCTACGACCTCACCATCGACGCTGATTCGCGGCCGGTGGGGTACGATGCGACGGCCTCGGACTTCAACGGCATTCGCGTGAAATCCGACGAGAGCCGGGGAGGCCTGGTCAACGACATCACGTACAACCAGATCTGCATGCGCGACATGACCAACGCAATCTTGGTGAGTACGGCCTATAATCCCCAATTCGCCGGACCCTCGTATCCCGATTTCCGGGCGCTCACATTCCAGAACATCCGTCACGTGACCTGTATGGGTCTTCAGAGGCCGGTGGTCACCCTCGATGGCTACAACGCCGCCTTGCCGCTCGGCCCGGTGACACTGAGCAACGTCATCATCGACAACATGGGATCGCTGGACGTGGCGGCAGAGTTTGCCAACATCACGCTCGGTCCAGGAGACGTCAACTTCACACCCGGGGGTCAAGGGGTCGTGGTCACCGACAACCGAGGCGAAAGCACGCCCCAGTCGTGCGTTTTCCCGCCCTTGCCCACGCCGGAATTGCCGGCGGGATGGCTTCGGTGAAGCGATGGTCGTAGCACGCAATCATTGGCGACATTTCGCGCTAGCCCCCTTGGTCTGTGGCCTGGGCGGGTGCACGAGCAATCCCTCTGCTGCCAATGGCGCGTGCATAGTCGATCCAGCAGCGGTCAGCTGCGCGGCCGGCGACGCTTCGGCCGAGACGCTGGGGCTGGTCGCCCATTCCTGCACGGGCACAGCCCGGCCGGACCAAGACCCGACCTATATTGATGGTGTTCCCCAAGGCCTGGTGTGCGCCGACCAAGGGCCAGCCGACAGCTCGGGGACACAAGGCTATTGCTGTTCGGCCCAGGTGACCCCCTGTGCGTACAATCCCATCGCATTGTGTGATGCTGGCACCTTCGGCTATCAGTGTCGCGGGTCAAACCGGCCCGAGGCGCTCAATGCCGCGATTCATTGCAATCAAGGAGTCAGGCAAGACGACTTAATCAACTACTGCTGCTCTGGGACGCTACGTGCCTCGGCCTGTCTTCAGTCCGCCAGCGTGGGATGCCCCTCGACCTTGATGGGCTGGATCTGTCCAGCGGGCGCGCAGCCGACCGCGCAGGATCTCTTGGCCAACCAAAGCCGCGCCGACGTCTACTATCAGCTGTGCCCCGTGCCCAAGCAAGCGGACAACGCCAATCAGAACATCTTCTGTTGTTTCACGGCGGGGTTGGTTCCGCCCGAGGGCAGCTGTGTTCAGGACACTGAGGTTCCCGGATGTCAGCCGGGCCGATTCGGCGTGGCCTGCTACGGAACCGACACGCCGGATCAGGACTATCCGCCGCTCGTCTGTCCTGACCCGGGAGTGCCCGGAGTCAGTGCTCAACACTACGCGGCCACTCTCTACTGCTGCGATCTGCGGACCTGTGTTCCCGACCTGGCGGTCCCCGGATGTCAAGAGGGTCGCTTCGGCTTCTCCTGCTCGGGCTCCGATTCGCCGGAAGGGTACTATTCCGGCATGCACTGCCCTCAGCCAGGGTTGTCGGTTCTCAGCGCGACGGGCACGCCGGTGACCCAGTATTGCTGCGACCTCCAACCGCAATGAGGATCGCACCCGCTGGCCGCGATTTCCCGCCGGCCGGGAGACTTTTCGCCTCAGAATGAACGACCGCAAGAAACCCCGAGCGGGCTCACGATACAATTGAGCGCGCTGGGGGGCTGGCTGGCCGCGGGCCCGGAATCCCACGAGAGAATGCCGATGAGGGCCATGGTGAGGGCAGCCGCCCCAGCTCCGATCGTCGTGCCAAGAGCCACGTTCCGCCAAGTCGCGATGCTGGACTCGTTGGTGCATCGCAGGCCAGGTGCGGGATGGTGACAGCTATCGAGCTGGTTTTGACGGGTGTATAGGTAGATGCCGGCACCGCCCGACAGCAGGGCGGCGCCACCGCCAGCAACGAGCCAGGCCACCGCACCGCTGTTCGACACCGCAGGCAATGGCTCCACGGCCGTCGCGGCCGCCGGTTCAGCGCTGGCCGCGGGCGCGACCACCACGGGTTCGAGCGTCACAGACAATTCCTTTTTCTCGCCACCCTTGACGCCAATGGGAAGCGTGCGCGTGACCATGTCCCGCGCCCTGACGTCGACCGTGTGCGAACCAAAGCCAAGCATCAAGGTTCCATCGGCTTCGTATTCCGGCGCGCGACCATCGACCAGCACGCGGGCTTTCTGCGGCGAAACCGTGAGGGTATACACATCCACAAACATGCGGCTGCGATCCAGCAGATCCTGCGTGCGTTCGCGCTGTTCGGCGGAGAGCGGCTTGTGTTCGTCTTTCAGGGCCGCCGCCAAGTTATGCACAGCGGAGACATAGTCGCGAAGTTCAAAAGAAGTCATGCCCATGCCACGGAAGGTCCGCGCGTTGGGGCTGATTTCGTGGGCGCGCCGGAACAGGCTGCGGGCCTCCTCGAAATGGCGGGCGTCGTATTCGGCCAGCCCTTCTTCGACCAACTTCCGGTAGGCAGGATCGTCTCCTGCATCGGTTGCACCTCGGGCGGCGGCCCGCGAAATCGGGAGGAGCACGGCAAGAGTGAAGGCCGCAAGCGCGAAGGCGATTCCATGCGTGCCGGAGAATGTTAAGAATGGCTTGTGTTTGGAGAAGTTCATGATGGTGCGATTGGTTGGCTAGAAGTCGTCGGCAGACAGGCTGCCCGCGCGGGGTGTTGGGGACTTGGTCGATGAGCTGGCCGCTGGTGCCGGCGGCGCCGTAGTCTTGGTTGATGAGTCAGCCGTCGGCGCTGACGCCGTGTTCAGCGCAGACGCATGCCGGTCTAAAGCGACGCGTCCCGCGTGCCGCGTCGGCGGCGCGGTGTTCTTCACTGCCGAGCGACGGCGACTGGCCGTGGCTGGCACGTCGGGTGCGGGACGCGTGGATTCGCGGTTCTCGCCCGCAGCCGGCGCATTTGATTCGGCCTGGGATGGCGACGCTGCCGCTGGCGCAGGAACCGCAACAGTGGGTTGGTCCGGTGTCGGCGCCACGGCGGGAACTGCGAGAGCGGGTTGGTCCGGTGCCGGCGCCACAGTGGGAACGGCGGCAGTGGGTTGAGCCACGGCGGCAACCGCGGCAGCGGGATTGGTCGCCGCGGGAACCGCGACGGGAACTGCGGGCGGCACAGAGGGCTCGGCGGCCATCGGCACAGTCTTGGTGATCCCTGGTGGGGCGACTTTGCGGCTGCCATCCGTGCTCCGCACAGCCATCCACACCGCGAAACCAAGCGCGATCGCGCACCCCGCGCCTACCAGCCACCGTCGATCTTGAAAAACTGCGAGCGATCGGAGACCCGCAAGTGGAATCGTGATCGGCGAGGTCGCAGGAGACGACGGACTTGTCTTTGCCTCCGTGGCCAATGGAAGCGCTACTGCCTGCAGGCCCTCGTTGAATTCATCATCGGCTTGGCCATCACGGGCCAGCGGAAGCGCTACCGCCTGCAAGCCAGCATCGAATCCATCGTCGACTTGCCCATGGTTGAACCCATCGCCTGTCTGGCCCTCCGGGGCAACCACCGGCATGTCCTTTTCCGTGGGCCGCCCGATAAAGAGCTGAGTCTCTGGAAACGGCCCTGACGGCTCCAGCGGGACAGCGTCTTGCACGCGAGACGTCGTGTCTCCCGACAAGATCTCGCGTGGAGCAGACTCGCCCACGACCACCACCGGGATGTGGGTTCCTTCGATGGGAGTGTAGAAGAGCTGGGTTTCGGGAAACTGCCCCGACGGCTCCTGTTGAACAACGCCCTGCACCGCCGAACTGGAATTCTTCCCGGTGCGCTCACGCAAGACATATTCGGGCACACCCTCACTGGGCGTGATCGGTCGTGGAACAGGGGTGGCCGGCGCCAGCTCGTCTTCGATACTGCCGAGCAGCAGGTTCAGGTTTGAAAAGCGATGACCGGGCTGCTTGGCCATCGCCTTCTCGATAATGCGAACCAAGCCGGGCGGCAGGTCAGGACGTAGCTGCGCCAATGGTGGAGGAGGTTCATTCAAGATGCGCTGGAAGAGCTCAGGTCCTGGTTCACCCGGAAATGGCGTCTGTCCGGTCAATGCCTCGTACAGCAGGACGCCGAATCCGTACACATCGGAACGCTCGTCGATGCGCTCCGAACCCATGAGGTGCTCGGGAGACATATAGGCCGGGGTGCCCATGGCCAAAGCCGGGGCCGGCTCTGCCGAGCGGTCCATCACTCGCTCCATCATGACCGAGATGCCGAAATCCAAGACCTTGGTGGTCACCACACGCCCATCGGGCCCGATGCAGATGAAGATGTTCTGCGGCTTGAGATCGCGGTGGATCACGCCTTGTGCGTGGGCGGCGGCCACCCCCCGCATGGCGGGCAGCAAAACCGTCGTGGCCTCGTTGACGGTGAGGAATCCCCTGAAGGCGATGTAGCTCCCCAGCGGCTCTCCGTCGAGCAGCTCCATCACGATACAGGGCATTCCTTCATGTTCGATGACGTCGAAGACCGTCACGACGTTGGGATGGTTGACCCGACTGGCAGCCAGGGCTTCGCTGTGGAACAGGCCCTGTGCCTCGTTTGTCGTGGCCAGCGATCGCAGAATCACCTTCAGGGCGACGCGTTTGCCTGTGCGCTCGTTTGTGCCGGCCCACACCGCTGCCATCCCGCCCTCCCCAAGCAGGCGCTCAACCCGGTACTTTCCATCCACGAGCTGTCCTGCCCGCAGGATGGCATTGACCGTGTTGTCAGGCTTGGCTTTCGCTTTCCTCTTCCTCAATCCGCACCCCTAGTATTAGCCGAAGGAAACCAGAACTCCCCGGGGTAGGCCTATGTATGCGCCCTATAGGGCTTACCACGGCGGGCCGGTGCCGACAAGCGTGGCGCAAGCGCGAACTGGGCGAAGTTCCTGGATTTGCTCCTCCTTGAACGGGAACCAACCTCGTGGTGCAGAATACGCGTCTTCAGCAGGCACCGCAAATCTGCCGAACCTAGAAGCAGAAAGTGGCCTCGCGGCCACGTGCGGCTATTTTACATACATACCTCGATGAGACGGGAACGAACCACCCTCGTGGGTACGCCCACTGTCGTCGCGCCAGGAGCTATCTTCCTGGTGGGTGAGTTCGGCTTGCCCGAGGAAGAAGTGGCCGTGCTGGCCGCGCTGTCAAGCCACGCGACCGCGCAGTACTTCCCTGACGTGTCGCCTAGTTCGCCCCTGGTGGCCGCCGTGGTCGAGCGCGCCAAGAACCATCTGGGAGAAGCCGCGGCGGCGCTTCCTGCAGGCTCTGTTCTGCTCAGCCCAGCCCAAGCTCCCGCGGACGCCAAAACGCTCACCTTTGACACCGCACCCGCCATTGCCGTGGCCACCGCTGCCGCCATCTTCGAGACGGCCGGACAATCCATCAGCGAGCGGAGGGATGAGATCCTGGTGGTTGCCGAGGCGGGCTTTCGCGCCGTGCAGGGCGAGATCGCTGCCGACGGCGAGCTGGCAGCCGCACTAAACGGCGGCTTGATCAAGGTCGTCACCCAGGCAGCGGGAGTCCCCCGCGTCGAGGCCCTGGCGCCGTTGGCCGGGCTGCACCTGGTCGTCTTTCAAACGGGACATGCCCTGTTTCCCGAGGGCTGGCTGTCGAGTGTGCGCGAATTTGCCGCACGCCACCGCGTCGCGTACGCGCAGATCGCCAACGAACTGCTCGAACAGTCGAGCCGTTTCGCGGCCGGCCTATCCTCGGGCAGCGCCACAGCTGCCATCGCCGCGGCCGGGCGCTACGGATATTGCATCACCCAAATTGCGGAGGCTGCTTCGGCGCCCCTGCAATCGGGGTCCTTCATGCGCGCCGTGGATCTGGCCAAGGAGATTGGCGGTGTGGCCAAGACCACGCGCGCGTGGGACACCGGCATGGGCGTCGCCATGTTCGCCACGCCCGAGGCCGCGAACCTTTTTGCCCACGCCTGTCAGCCGGCGCTGGTCTCGCTTGCTCTCGAGCTGGACCGTTCCGGCGTGCGCTGCGCGGAACCTGCGGCGGTCCACACGCCAGCGCCCGAGACAGGACCTTCCGCCATTTCGGCTGAGGCGATCGTGCGCGATCCGAGTGACGAGCGCACCACGGAGAGGACGCTGTCCGCGGCGAAGCCAGAGGCGCTTCCGCCACAGTCGCTGACCCAGGTTGCGGCGCCGGCGGCCGAGGCAGGACTCGCGTTCGACGAAGTCGCTCTTCAAGATGAAAGGCCGGCCCAGCCGCTGCGCAAGCGCAGGCGGGTCGGTCCGATCATCTGGGGCGTACTTGCGGCCGGAGCGGTTCTTGCGTTCTGGCTGACCAAGCCCCTGGGCCATCACGCCGCACGGCCGGCCAAGACCCAAGACTACGCGGCGGCGCTGAAAGCGTCTTCTTTGCCCGCGCCCGAGATCCCAGCGCCTGCCGCTCCGGCTGAAGTCGTGGCCATGCCCGACCGGATCGAGCCGGTCATCCCCGAGGTCGCTCCGTCAAGCGATCCGCAGCCCCAGCCCGCGAAGCCGTATGCCTCTGCCCATCACCCGCACGCGCTCAAGTCCGGCAAGGCCCAGAAGTCAACCGCCGCCGCCTCGCCGATTCAAGCCACGTCCAGGGCGAAGTCAGCAGCCCTGCGTGACCCGTCGAAGGCATCGGCGCCGCGCGCGGGAAAACTATCGCACGACGATTTCTGACGGAGCGAGCACGGCGAGGTCAAATTCGCAGCGGCGGGGATGCGAGGTTAGTGTCCTGTCAGCTGGCAGGTCCCATCTGTTGTCTGGCAAGTGTATCCCGCTCCCACGTCGCAGTCGCTGTCGAACGTGCAGTTGCCCGGGGTCACGCACCCGCCCTTGCCCGCTACGCAGAGATAGCCCAGGTTGCAGGCGACGCTTGTCTCCTGGCAAGATCCAGACGAGCAAGTTCCTGACTGACTATAGTGAGTGTCGGTGGCACAAGGGGAACCACACGCAGCGTTGTCGTCGTACTGACATCCAGTTCCGCCTGAATTGCACAGGTTCTTGTAGCAAGTACTCCCCGAACAGGAATCGATGCAACAGATATTGTTCGCGCCATCGCTCACGCAGTGGCCGCTTGAGCACTCCGCGGAACCACCACAGGGCGAACCGTTGTTCTTCGCTGAGCCGCAGGTTCCGCCAGAGCAGTAGCCACTCGTGCAGGGTGTGATCGTTGCTTGGCAGGTCGCGTGGTTGTCGCAAGCGTAGGTTGTCATGGAGGATTGGCCGTCGGGACAAACCGTGGTGCCGCACGACGCTCCCGGCGCCTTCGTCAAGTCCGGCGGGCAGTTCGGGTCGCTGCCCGTGCAGTTTTCGGCCAAATCACAGCCACCGGAAACCGCGGGCCGGCAGACCTTGGACGATAGTGCTATGCCGTTGGCAGGGCAGGTCGCGCTGCCTGTGCATGTTGCGGCCACATCACAGAGATCGGCAGCGTCGCGACACTTTGTCCCGGGCGCGACAACCGCATCGGCCGGACAAGTCTTGGTCGTGCCGTCGCAGTTCTCCACCACATCACACGCACCCTTAGCCGTGCGGCAGACCGTCGTTGCTGCGGCAACTCCGTCCGCCGGACAAGTCTTGGCCGTACCGTCGCAGTTCTCGGCCACGTCGCACACACCATTGGCCTCGCGGCAGAGCGTCGTTGATGGCGCAACTCCGTCCGCCGGACAAGTCTTGGTCGTGCCGTCGCAGTTCTCCGCCACATCACACGCACCATTGGCCGCGCGGCAGACCGTCGCTGATGCGGCAACTCCGTCCGCCGGACAAGTCTTGGTCGTGCCGTCGCAGTTCTCCGCCACATCACACGCACCGTTAGCCGCGCGGCAGACCGTCGTTGCTACGGCAACTCCGTCCGCCGGACAAGTCTTGGTCGTGCCGTCGCAGTTCTCCGCCACATCACACGCACCGTTAGCCACGCGGCAGACCGTCGCTGATGCGGCAACTCCGTCCGCCGGACAAGTCTTGGTTGTGCCGTCGCAGTTCTCGGCCACGTCGCACACACCATTGGCTGCGCGGCAGACCGTCGTTGCTGCGGCAACTCCGTCCGCCGGGCAAGTCTTTGCCGTGCCGTCGCAGTTCTCCGCCACGTCGCACACACCATTGGCCGCGCGGCAGACCGTCGTTGATGCGGCAACTCCGTCCGCCGGACAAGTCTTGGCCGTGCCGTCGCAGTTCTCGGCCACGTCGCACACACCATTGGCCGCGCGGCAGACCGTCGTTGATGCGGCAACTCCGTCCGCCGGACAAGCCGCGCTCGTCCCGTCGCAAACCTCCGCCACGTCGCACGCACCATTAGCAGCACGACAGATCGTCCCGCCGGTCTTTAGAGTCCAGCCGGTCTGGCTGGTCGCAGGCGTACATTGCTGGCACTGGTTGTTCGGGTCTGTGGCGCCGGCGGCATAGCATGTCCCGCCGATGACACAGCTGGTGGCCGCGATTGTGTTGGTGCAGCTAGTTCCGTCGCTCGTGCAGGCATCGGTTGTGCAGGACTTCCCGTCGTCACAGGTAGTCTGCATACAGCAAATTTTGCCGTTTGCACCCGACACGCAGTTTCCGCTCTGGCAGTCGGTGCCAGCCGCGCAGGTCGCCCCGAGCTCCTTCACGGTGCCGCAGGTGGTGATGGACCCGCAGACCGTGGAGTTAGGGCATGCAACAGCCGCCGCACACTTGCCAGTGCTATCACAGCCGCTCACATATTGGTTGCCGCCGGTGCAACTCGCCGGGCACGTGTCGTTATCCGGCGCGCTCTTCACCGAAGTGCAGGCTCCTAAATGTCCGCTCAAATTGCACGCCATGCAGACGTCCCCGCATTTACTGTTGCAGCAAACGCCGTCCACACAAGTGAGGCTCGACGGACACTTCTTGCTCGAGCTGCAGGCTTCTCCCGCATTCAGCGTCCGGCACGTTGTGCCCATGCAATAGTTGCTACTGGCCGTGTCGCAGTCCGCATCACTGGCGCAGCTGGCCTTGCAGGCCATGCCGCTGCACACGTAGGCGCCGCAGTCGTCGGCGACGAGATCGCACGCCGGAGTACTGCCACTGTAGTCGCAGTTGCCCTTGGGATCGTACTGGGTGTTCACATCCTTGCACGTGGTGAAGCTCGCGTTGCAGGTTGCGTTTTGCGCGCAATTGCCATTCCCGTCGCAGGTTCCATTATTGCCACAGGCGCCGCTTGCTGCTTTGGTGCCACAGTTGGTGAGTGGTGCGCCGCCAGCTTTGATGTTTGTGCAGGTGCCGACGCTGCTGCAGCTCTGGCAGGCCGCGCAGGTGGTGTGGCAACAGATCCCGCCGATGCAATGCCCATTGGTACAGTCGGTGTCAATGGAGCATTGCTTTCCGTCCGCCAGCTTTTCCCCGCAGTTATTGGTGGTCACATTGCACGTGACGCCATTGCAGTCACTGTTCGCTTTGCAGGTCATGAGGCAGGCCGTCAAGCCGCACACAAAGGGGTCGCATTTGTCCGTTTGCACCGCCGGGCACTGGGTGCCGCCATTACAGTTGGCAGCGAGGGTCTGGACACCTGCTGTGCAGCTATTTTGACGGCAACCAGCGGTGTTCGGCTGCCGCTGACAGGCACCCGCCCCGTCGCAAGTCCCGGCGTTGGAACAGTCTCCTTTGGAGAGATCGCTCTTCGTGCACCCCGACTTGGGATCCGAGCCACCCTTGTCCACGTAGGAACAGGTCCCGGCCACACTGGTCGAGGTGCCTTTGCAGGTCTTGCACAGGCCGGGGGAGCCGTCGGAACAGGCGTTATTGCAGCACACCCCCTCGGTGCAGAACCCACTCTGGCACTGAGCGGCGGCGGTACAGGCGGCGCCCAACGGTTTGAGGCCGCATGTGTTGTTCGCGCAGGTGGCAGGTGAAGTACAGTCGGTCGCCTGGGTGGCCACGGTGCACGAGTTCTTGCACACGTTGTTGACGCAAGCGAAGGGCGTGCAGTCTATGGAGGCTGGCGTGCCGCAGGTGCCCTGGCCGTCGCACTGCGAACCCGGGGTTTCCGAGGCGCCGGAACAGCTAGAGGCCTTGCAGTTTTGGCCCTTGGGAACGTAGGCACAAGCCCCGCCAACGCACTTGCCGGTGGAGCCACAGGGGTTGGTCTGGGTTGTTGAGGTGCACTTGCCCTGCGGATCCGAGGAGTTGTCGGGAACAGAAACACAAAGACCCGGTGTCGCGAGGTTGCACGCCATGCATGCTCCCGTACATGCGTTCTCGCAGCACACGCCCTGGGCGCAGAAGCTCGATGCACAGTCCTTGCCCAAGCTGCAGCTCGCCCCAAGGGGCTTGAGACCGCAGGACGAGGCGGTGCAGACGTTGCCGGTCACGCATTGCGTGGAGTCAGTGCAAGCGGCGTAGCAGACACTTCCGTTGCAGACGTACGGGTTGCAGGTGCGCGAAGCGGCCGTGCACTGGCCCGAGGCATTGCAGGTACCGGGTTGGGTGTAGGATCCGGCCACGCAGCTCTGCGAGGAGCACACAGTTCCGGCAGGATAGCTTTGGCAGGCCCCGGTGCCGTCGCACAGGCCGTTGGTCGAGCAGAGGGCCGGGCCCAGATCCTTGCAGGTATCGCGCGGATCGGAGGCACCCGCGGCCACCTTCAGGCATTGGCCAGGCGAGCTAGGCAGGTTGCATGCGAGGCAGGGGCCGGCGCAGGCGCTTTCACAACAGACGCCGTCCACACACTGGCTCGACTCGCATTCAGTGGCGTCCCCGCAAAGCTGCCCTGGCTTCTTCTTGCCGCAGGTCCCGCTGGTCACGCCGCCAATGGTTTGCGACACGCACTGGTGTCCGGTCTCGCAGTCCGCGTCGGTCTTGCAGATCGTTGCGCACGCGACGCCGGTGCAGAGGAAGGGTGAGCAATCCGTGATTCCGGGATCCCGGCAAGTTCCCTTGCCGTCGCAAGTCCGGGGCGTATTCTCCATAAGGCCCGAGCAAGAGGACGGGCCGCACACCGTGTTTTCCGGGTAGAGGGTGCACGAGCCAAGGCCGTCGCAAAGGCCATTGTTGCCGCAGGCGGTGGGATCGGTGGCCTTGCACGCTGAGTCGTGCCAAAGGGCCGGCAGGGCCGTGCAGGTGCCAACCAATCCAGTCTGGTTGCACGACCAACAAGCATCGCCGCACGCGATGTTGCAGCACACGCCGAGCTCGCCCGCACTTGCGCCCACGCAGAAGGTGGAGAGACAATCATCGCTGCTCCGGCAGACAGCGCCGTTGATACTCTTCCCGCACCTGCCAGCCACGCACTGCACTCCAGCCGCGCACTGGGAATTGGTCGTGCAAGTATTAGTGCAACTGCTGGTGGCCGGATCGCAGGTCCAGGGCGGACAGGGCGGCGGGGAACCCGGCTCAGAGCACTTGCCATTGCCGTCGCAGGTGAGGACGCCCGTGATGCCATCTCCATTACAGATGCCGGCTTTGCACGGCGTGCCCTCCCCGTACTTGTGGCAGCCGCCTTTGCCGTCGCAGAATCCGTCCTGCCCACAGGTCGCGGGCGTACTGGCAGTGCAGACCGAGGGATCGTGAGGTTTCTGGTCCGATGGAACGAAATTACATTCACCCAGCGAGCTGGCCAGATTGCAGGCCTTGCAGGTCTGCCCGCAGGCCGAGGTGCAACAGAGCCCGTCAGCGCAGAAGAATCCGGTCTGGCACTCCGCATTGCAAGTACAGGATTCCGCCCTTCCCTTGGACGCGCTGACCGTGCCCGGTGGGCAGGTGCCGGGCGGGGCAACATCCGATGTCTTGGCATCCTTCTTCCCGCCATCCGGCGTGCCCCCGGCGTCGCCAGAAAAGTTGGCCTTGGTGCAACCAGCGGTCCCCAAGACGGCACACAGGGCAAGGGCGCACCCAAAGGCGGTCCCACCTCCATGTGACGATGTGGATCCCTGACTTCTAGCGCGCCACGAATCAGCTCTCATTGGAACCCCCCTCAAGCCTGAGAAGACGAAAATGGACGTGTTTATGGATCGTTGCGCGGGCCTTGTCGATGGTTTGTGATGCTGGTCTACAAGGCAAAACCTCAGTCGCTCGGGCAGAAGCCATACTCACTGCCCCACGGTAGGCAGTCCCCGACGGGACACAATATGCAGCCCGTGGCGGGACAGGGATAGTTGGGGTTGCTGCAGACCCGGTGGCAGCCGTTGTGGGCGCCGCCGCTCACGCAGGTGTTCGCCGGCGCGCAGTCATGTGCGGAGGCGCAGGTAGCGCCGTTCTTGCCGGCCCCGCTGCTGAACTCACAAACGGTACGGCTATGCAGTGATGATGGGTCAGGGGAAACCAAGAGGCAAACCTGGCCTTGTCCACAGCTACCGGTCGAGGCATCACCGGTCGAGGAAGCAAAGGGATCGCAGCAGTTTCCATCCGGGCCGCACCGGTCGTAGGGAGGATCACAGACGGAGACTGTGCCGCCGGTCGACGAAAGGCTGCGCTGCGTGCAGGCCACGCCGGGGCAGTTTTGTATCGCATTGTGACACAAGGCGAAGCAGTACCCATTATCCACGTCTCCCCCGTTGATAGGCTGGAGGCAGATGCTCCCCGGGGCGCAATTATCATTTTGAATCCCCGAGCCGTAGCCGCTCACCGAGCAGGCCTGGAAAACTCCTGCCGGGCTCGGGTCCTTGCCGGCGCAGGTCGGCTGGGCCGTGCTACCAACAAGTGCATAGGTGCACTTCTCTAGGCACCAATTGCAGCTGCCGCTCTGGCAGACCGGATCGCAGATCTCTGGCGTGTCTGGCGACACGCAGGTGGGGGACCAACCTGCTGCGTCGCAAGTCATACTCGCATCTGACCCGGAGCCAATGGTCCCGCCGCTCCCAGCCTCCGCGGAACCGCCAGCGCCGCCCGAAATCTCGGCGTCACTTGTGATGGGGACAAAATTCGCCTTGGTACAGGCAAGGCTCAAGACGAGCAGCACGGCAGGACAGCTCGACCGCAGGTTCTTAGACAGATTCTTCATGAGTCGGTCACCCGGTGTCCAGCACTCTAGCGGGAACGAGTCTGCCACGCGAGCAAGGATTTGATGCCCGGCCGGTGCGATCTCGCACATGCCCACCAGCGATTGGCGGAATGAGCTCGGTCTTGCTTCGGGTGTTGCCACGAATCTGGCGTGCGGTCTGCGCGCGTCCAGCCGGCTCATCACCCACCCAGAAGAAACCTCATGCCAGCAGAACCCGGTCCAGGTGCAGAAGCTTGAAGATCGACATGGGCTGATCGCGCAGGCCCTGGACTGTCACCATGCCCCCATACTCCTTGGCTTTCTTGTACAGAAACACCAGCGCACCCACACCCGAACTGTCGATCAGGCGCAAATTCGACAGTTCGAGCACGATGCGCGGGTGGCGTTCATCAGCCAAGGTTTCGATGAACGGGCGAAGCTCGGAAACGGTCACCGCGTCCAGCTCGCCCTCGATGCGAACCGTTGTCACCCCATTCGCGCTAGTCGTGAAGAAGTGCACCCGCCGCCCCCTTGCCCGCACGCTCCGCCGGAACCCCAAGACAGTCTGGAAGGTGCTTGCTTAGGCTTAACACGTTGGGACATCCTGCCTGGTAGGTGACCTCGTCCATCAACGACCGCATGATGAAGATTCCAAGCCCTGACTCCGGCAGCGCATCCAAGTCCGGCAGGCCGCTGCCCAGGGGATCGAAGCTGCGTCCGTAGTCCTCGATTCTCAAGTGCACGGCCGTGGAGTCGATCGTCACCCGCACCCGTGCGATGTCCGACGACCGGTCACGGTAGCAATGAATGGCGATGTTGTTGAAGGCTTCGCCCACCGCCGAGAGAACGTGATTGGTGAACTCATCGGCCGGAGGCTCGCGTCCGCACACACTGGCAAAGGCGGCTTTGCAGGCGGCGGCAACAGCACGGAGAATCACATTGCGATAGGAGATATCGCCAGGTGCCTCAACGCATACGGTTGCCGAGAGGTGCACGGGGACGCATCCTATCATGTCAAGGACATACCACAACCCGCGTGTGAGCCAGGCCTGTTCTGTCCTGAACACCGGTCAGAGGCAAGTGTACGTGCCCAGGCCGCACACACAGCCGACACCAGAGCCACCCAGGCATGCAGAAAGCGGTGAGAGGCACCTCGTTCCAGTGGCAGCGCCCCGTGGGCACTCTTGGGCCGGGCCCGTGTTCAGCGGACAGATATAGGCGCCCGACACACAAGCGCAGAGGCCGCCCAGGCTGGGAAGAACGCAACCCAGAGTATCGCTGGAACAGGACGCGCCCAAGCGAACCTCGGGTCCGCACAAGATCTGGCCAAGCAGGTTGTCCCGCGGGGCATCCAGAATGCCGCCCAGAAGACCGCCATCTGCGAACAGGAAACTCAGGCCACCATCCGGGAGCTGGAATCCGAGGCCTCCGCCGAAGCCAGGAGCGCCCCCGAATCCTGGTGATCCGCCTGCGCCTCTCGCCTGATCGGGGCTCGCATCCACTGCGCCAGACACGCTCAAGGAATCGCGACCGCACGAAGCCGCGACCAGGGCTGCCGCGAAAAGCATCTGCGCGAGAAGTGTCTTCGGCATGATGATTTTGACTACTCTACAGGGACTGTCGCCGCTATGAACACGATGATTGTGGGTTTCGGGGCGCGCGAATGCAACCCTCCCAGGCCCGTCGCTCCGCTCAGCCCTGACGGTGCTTGCCTGGAACGAGCTGGCGCACGGCCGCTCGCAACGCATCTGGATCGTAGGGCTTGCGCAGGATTGTGTCGCTGGCAGGCATTTCGCTTTTGGCCCCCAGCGATTCGGCTGCGTAGCCACTGGCGAACAACACCGGAATTTCCGGCCGAAGCGTCCGGCAGCGCGCGGCCACTTCGAAACCGCTGAGTCCCGGCATCATGATGTCGAGGAAGAGCAAATCGAACTGTCCAGGATTGGTGGCGAACCGATCGACGGCCTGCTGCCCGTCAGCCACGGCAATCACCCGCGCACCAAAACGGGTCAGCACTTTCTCGGCGACCCGCCGAACCGCGTCGCTGTCTTCCGCGATCAAGATCGTGGCATCGATGGAGCCCTGGTCGTCCCCTGTCGATTCCGCGGAGGCCTTTTCCGTCGGCACGCCCTCGCCGGTCTCACGGGGCAGTAGCACGACAAATTCTGTTCCGCGACCCGGTTCGCTGCGGGCGGAAATGTGCCCGCCGTGCTGTCGGATGATGCCGTAGACCACCGCCAGCCCCAGGCCCGAGCCTCGATCGCGCGGCTTGGTCGAGAAGAACGGCTCGAACACTCGTTCCAGCACGGCCGCGGTCATGCCGTGGCCAGTGTCCGACACCGTGATACGAACGAAGTCCCCGGCTGGCCGCTGGCACAGCTGTTCGGCGGTCGTCGCATCGAGCACCACCGGCTCGATGGCAATAGACAGTTGACCGCCCGCGGGCATGGCATCGCGTGCGTTGAGGCAGAGATTGAGCAGGACCTGCTCCATCTGGCCCCGGTCCGCTTGGGCCACCATCGGCTGCGAGGCGGCGTGCAGATCGATGTGAATGTTCTCGGGAATCAGCCGTCGGATCATCGACAGATGCGTGGCCACCAGCTGGTTGAGTTCGACGCTTTCCCATTCGAGGGCCTGTCGACGTCCGAAGGTGAGTAGCTGGCGCGTGAGCTGGCTGGCCTGAGCCACGGCGGTGATGATCGCGCGAAGGGCCGCCTCGCGGTCGCGGGTTCGATTTTCAGGGGCGAGCGCGAGGTCAGCGTTGCCCCCGATGACCTGGAGCAAGTTGTTGAAGTCGTGGGCGATGCCCCCGGCCAGCAGACCGACCGCCTCGAGCTTCTGCGCCTCGCGCAGCTGCTCCTCCAGCGAGCTCTGACGATCGGCCGCTTCACGCAGTTCAGTGATGTCGCGGACAAAGGCGAGCACGGCATCGGCGCCGTCCCACTCCACGCGTGTCAGGCTCGACTGCACCCAACGGTGCGAGCCGTCCTTCCAGAGAATCTGCCAGCCGGGATGGGGCGGCAGGTGCGCGCCACGCAGCACGGCCTCGGTCTGGGAACGCAGCTCGTAGCGGAATTTGGGCGCGACGAGATCGCTCCAGTCGCTCTGCCAGGGAAATTCAGCCGGTGTCTGGTACCCGAACATCTGCAGCGCAGCCGAATTCGCGTAGCGTACGCGTCCATCCTGTTGCACCACGATGCCGATGATCGCCGATTCGATCAACGTGCGATAGCGCTCCTCGCTCTGGCGAAGGGCGTGCTCGGTGGCGACGCGATCGGTGATGTCGCGGGAAACCACCAGGGCCGATGCAATCGCCCCGTCGGCGCCGACTTCGGGAATGGCTCGCGATTCGAAGCGCCGCAGCCCGGCCGGCGTTTTGAGCTCGGATTCCACGGTGATGGGCTGACCGGTCGCAAAGACCTGGCCGAGGGTGCGCTCCCACAGAGCCACGTGTTCCGCGGAAAAGGCAAACTCGGCCATTTTTCGCCCGATCACCTCTGTCGGCGAGAGTCCGGTGGCCCGGGCAAACGCCGGATTGGCGAAAAGGTAGCGTCCTTCGCGGTCGTGGCGGACCACGAGATCGGGCGAATTTTCAGCCAAGGTTCGCACCTGCTGCTCACGCTCGGCGATCTCCCGACGGGACTGCTCGCGCTCCGCGATGTGTTTGCGCAGCGACTCGCGCATGCGGCCGAGCGTGACGGAAAGCAGGTCAAGTTCACTCAAGGGAGAGTGCACGGCGGCGGTTTCCGTCAAGTCGAGCGAGGCGATGCGCTGGCTTTGCACGGCCAGCTCAGCCAGAGGCCGGGAAAACCAGCGGGCCAGGCGCAGGGCGAGCAGGGCGGCGGCGAGCAGGGCCAGCAGGCCGACAGCGGCGATAAGCGCCTGATACTGGCCGGCTGCGGGAATGAGATCGGACTCGGGCAGGAGTACGCCGATCCAGAAACGGTGCTGCGCGCCGAACTCGAAGGGCGTGAATCCGGCCCACCAGGTTTCGTCCTCGAGCGTGAGGCGGAAGCGATCGGCCTGGCCTCCGTGGTCGGCCTGCCATCGGGCCACCGCCTCTGCGACATGCGGAGACGCAGATTCGCCGACCGGCTGCAGCGAGGGAACGTTGGCGTCTGGCTTGTTGTGGCTGCGGCTGTCGCGCGGCGGCCCGAGCAGCCTCCCGTCGTCGGTCAAGACGAACATCATCCCGCGCGGCGAGGGCCGTGCGGACGTGGTGAACTTCGCGACTTCGTCCAAAGGCAAGTCGTAGGTCACGATCAAGATTTCCCCCGACGGATCGCGCGCGGCGACCGCGGCGGAGATGCTGGGGGCCTTGGTGGTGAACAGCGGGTAAACGTCGGTCCACGCCACCAGGTTTGCGGTCGCGGCCTGCGCCTCGTGCAAGGTCTGATCCCGGAACGCCGCCATGGCCACCTTGTACCAAGGTCGCTGCCGACCATCGTAGTCCGCCATGGGCAGTTCCCACTTTTCCACAAGCTGTCGTCCGGCGTCCTCCCACAGCGACCAACGACCGGTTTGGCCCCATTCATCGGGTCGAAAATCCCGCGTGAGAAACTGCAGGCGGCCGGCGTCGGGCGCCGGCAGTCGTTGCGACACGGCCTGCATGAGCGCGGACCGGCGAACCGGCTCGCTGTAGCGAAGCAGGAGAAAATGCCCACCCTTCTGGTCGGCGAGCATCATGGAATCGACCTTGGGCAGCGAGAAAAGCCCCGGCATCAGCAGGTCGCGACGCGTGTCCGCGTCTTTGGCCGAGTACCGCCCCTGCCGGATCGCTGCATAGTCTTCGATCATCTTCTGCCGAATTGGATCGAACAGATCGTGCAGCCGGCTTTCTGTGTCTCGCCCCAACGCGGACATCAACGATCCCGCCACGTCGCGTGCCAGGCGCGCCGTGCCGAGCAGAGCCGCGCTCAACAAGCTGCCCAAGACCAACAAGACGAGAAGCGCGAAGGACAGCAGCAGGCCTCCTCGAATGCTGATCACTCGGCGCGGCCGAGTCTCGTCCGAGGAAGCCTGCGCGTGCATCATGTTTGGGCCGGCGTTGTCCAGAAACACATCGGCAGGATTGTGGCACGACTTCACGAAAGTGGGCAGGGTTTGAACGGTGTCCCGGACAATGTGCGCCCTCCCATCGACCAGCGCAGCCACCCGCGTCCCAGCGCGCGCACGCTGGGCGAGGCCGAGGCTAGTTCGAAATGACCGAGTAACTGTTGGTCACGAAGGCCTGAGTGGATCCGTCGGAGACGATCTGGAAGCCGAACTGGACCTGGTCGAGGTTCCAATTCGCGGCGAACACAGCGTGGGAGGTGTTGTTGTTGGCGATGATCCATAGAAGGATGGCCAGTATGTCCACACTGCCCGAGTTGATGTTGCTCGTGCGTACCATGGTCACGATGTCATTGTTCCCGGTGTTGCTGAAATAGACGTTCCAGGTATGGCCGCCCACGGTCACGTTGGTTTTGTCCGCCACCGCACCGGTTGGGCCCGCGGCAGACGCATAGGGCTGCACCGGCCCGTTCTTGTTCATCCACAGCATGACTTCGACGCGCGCTGGACCGTTGCCTCTGACAAATACATCATAGGCAGTTTCCCAGGATCCGTTGTTGGGCACAGTCACCTCGAAGGCGCTGGCGAAGCTGTTGATTGCGCTGATGGGCTTTTGCGGCGACAGCGAGATGTTGGGATACGCCTTGATGTTGGAAGTGTTGGGATGATTGGACGCCACGCCCCACTTGGTTGTCGTGGTGGCCCAGATGCACTCGGGGCCAGGGCCGGATCCCCAGACGTTGTTGGAGAAGGTGTAGCTGCCGTTCGACCATGAACCGAACTGGCTGCAGGAACACCATGACGACGTGATGCCCGCGGGCGCGGCTCCTGGACAGTTGGTCGTGACGGGGACGATGGTTCCGCCCGAACTGGTGGTTCCGCCTGAGCTGATGGTTCCGCCTAGGCTGACGGTTCCGCCCGAGCCGATGGTTCCGCCTAAGCCGTCAGTTCCGCCTAGGCTGACGGTTCCGGCTGAGCTGCTGGTTCCACCCGAGGCAGTGGCCCCGCCCGAACCGGCGGCGCTGCCAGAGATCGTGCCGCCGCCTGAACTCGCGGTGCCGCCCGTGGACGTGGTCCCGGCTAAACCGAGAGTACCGCCGGTTTGAGACGTGCCGCCAGTTTCCGAGCTGCCGCCTTCTGTGGGTAGGCCGCCAGTTGCCGGCGCGTCCGCTCTGCCATCGGGCGCGCCGCCGCCGGTATCGGAAAGGGCACCCCCGGTGGCCGTGTCTCCGCCGGCGGCGGTCGTTCCGCCGGGGACGCTTGCAGTGCCGGCAGCCGCCGTCGAGCTGGCGCTGCTGACACTCGCCGTCGAGCCGGCACTGCTGACACTCGCCGTCGAGCCGGCCATGCCGCTGGTCGCGCCGCCGGCTGAGGTGAACCCGCCCAATTCGCTTCCCCCGGCCGACGTCACACCGCCCACGACAGCCGTACCACTGGCCACAGTTGTGCCGCCCTTGCCTGCGGCTCCGCCCTGTCCGGACGATCCCCCTGTGCCCACGGGTGCCGGAGTCAGCTCGGAACAGCTACAGGCGAAGGCAACTAACAGGACGCAGCACAGGGATACACCTGTGGCGGGGACACGCGCGTACTTCATGATCGGATCCCTTCGTGGCTGAGGTTGCCCGCAATGCCACGCACCCTGACCAGATCAGTGTACCACTACCGAAGGGGAATGGAAAACAGCCCCGCGGCGGGCAAGCATGCCTTTTTGCCGCCCGCTCGCGGGCTTTCGGCCCGATCTAGGTCCGGTCTCTACTAGCGGAGGAAGCACACCAGCGGGTAGATGTTGAGACGCTTGATCTCGTCGCGAATAAGCGCGGCAACGAAATTGGCTCCCGCTGTGCTCAAGTGGGTGGTCGGGTCTGCGTAGTAGTTTGCCGTTACTGTAGCTTTGCCTTTGGCGCTAAAGGCCGCGACGACCGCGGCGTTGATATCAATGACCGGAACATTGTTGGTTGCGCCGACACTCCTGATGCTCGCAAGAAGATCCACGCCGGGATCATTGACGAAGGTGGCGCTCATTGTGGTGCCAGACCAGTTGTTGCGTGGGATGGGGGTCGCAAGCACCGGGATGGCTCCCTTGGCCCTTGTTTCCGTGATGTAGGTCGTCAGGTTCTTTTCGTACGCAGCCTGCGGCGTGTTCTTGTCGTTGTGGGCGAATTCGATCAGGACGACATCCCCGGCCTTGATGAGAGGCTTGACTGTCGGCCACATCTTGGGGTCGTCGTAGAAACTGAAATAGGGCGCGTCCGTCCTGCAAGGGGTGGTGGTGGGCGAGCATTCCGACAGCGCGCCGGAATTGCCATAGTTCGCCACGGAAAGGCCAAAGCCGAAGAATTGGGGCAGCCACTGGCCCCAGCCTGCCGTACCCGGGCCTTGCTGGTCGCACCCGGTTGAATCGGTCAAGATGTACAGGACAACGTCAGTGGCAGCGGCTGGCGCGTAGGCGATGGAATCAAGCTGGGGATTGGCTCCAATGAAGTACATGTCCAATCCCGGGGTTCCGTCCACCGCTCCGTGGTCCGCCCACTCGGGTTGTCCTTCTGGCTGGCGGACATTGACCGTCATAGAATAGGGGGATTTCTGGCCAGCGGTGGTGGCTATCGCGGCCACGGCGGTGCCCGACACTGTGACCGGGGCAGCCAGCATCTCGCGCAAGTGCTCAGCCTGCACGATGGTCTGACCTGCGGCTGTGCCACCCAGGTTGAATGAGACATCATAGTTGCCTATGGCGCCGCCAAAGTGGCAGGAAATGCCGGCCGAGCCGCTGCCGGTGCACTTGGCGCGCGTAGTTGTGTCTGGAGTTGGAGGGGTGCCGACGGCCGGGCAGACCCCAGTGCCGGGCGAGCCGGTTTGCCCGCCGCTGCTGACAATGGTTCCGCCTGAGCCAGCCGCTGCGCCGCCCTTGGCAGTAGAGCCACCCGGGGCTACGGAGCCGCCCGGAGCGACAGAGCCACCTGCGGTCGTGGTGCCTCCCTTCGGAACGGTAGATCCACCCGGACCCACGGAGCCGCCTGGAGCGACCGAGCCCCCCGCGGTCGTCGTGCCGCCCTTGGGGGCGGTAGAGCCACCCAGAACCTCGGATCCGCCCGAAGCGACCGAACCGCCACCGATGACGACGCTTCCGCCCGTTTCCGAGCCACCCTGCACGACGACACCGCCGGTTTCCGACCCGCCCTGTGCGACGACGCCGCCAGTGTTCGCGCCAGCTTGCGAGACGACACCGCCGGTGTTCTGGCCGGCCTGCGAAACTACGCCGCCCGTGTTCTGGCCGTTCCCACCTGAGCCCGCGGAGGCAGGGCCACTGCCTGCTTGTGGCCCATTGTTGCTCGACGAGCTGCAGCCCAGGGCCACAGGCGCCACTGCAATCATGGCGAAAAGGAGGCGTCGGAAATGCCTTGTCTCGCAACTGCCGCAGGAATTGTGAATCGTGTTCTCTTCGTGCGTGTGGATCGACATCGTCATAGGCAGTGACTCCTTCCGAATCTACGGCTCAAGAATCCGCGATACTGTGCTGCGCTGGATCGCGTCATCACCGGTGGGGCGGCCCACTCTATACCGAATTGGCGCCTGGCACCGTCAATAGGTACAACGGACTTGGGTGGGGCTGGGGGGAAACTGCAATCGCGCGTTATCGCGAAGTTCGCTTCTGTGCGAATGAGACCGCCTCGCGCAGTTTCGCCGCCGTGTCCCGCACGCGATCGCGAAACCCGCCATAGTCCGCGACTGAGATTTCGCTACAAGTCCGGCGCAGGCTGAACGAAAACGTGCCGGTAGTGCCCGCGACAACGAAGCGGCCTTGAGCCGAAAAGCAAGGGTGGGTGATGGTGAAGTCCCCGGGCGTGTGCAGAAACACGAAGCCCTGGGGCAGGGTGATCACGGCCGACTCGGACCACTCATCCGGGACGCCCAGCCTGAGAGGAGTCTCGCGCTGTTCCAGCGTGGCGACGGTCGAGAGATCGTTCAGATGTGGAAGTGCGAAGCGGAAGTGGTCTTGCGTGGACTGGATGGCGCGCGAGGCATCCATGTCCAGCCGGATTGTGACCGGCTTGGACGTGTCTTCCTCGGGCGGCCACTCGGAATGCTCCAGGTTCGCGCCCGCGAGCAGCCGGCTGGCCAGGGTCTGCAAGGCCTTGTCGGCGGCAGTCTTGTTGCGCAGGGTGTGCCGCAAGACCATGGCCATTCCCCCGCGAACCGTGAGATCGCCGCGCAGGTGCGCCTCGGTGGGCGACTTGATGTCGGCGCGAAAGACGAGCCGCGCGGAACTCAGCTCAGGAGGATCGTACGGGATCGGCATCATCTCCCAGGCGCCCGAGTCCGGATCGAGTACCAGGCTCAGCGCTCCCTGATCCGCGGGCTGCAGACTTCCCATGTCCAGCCCGTCGGCAGTCGGGTCCATGAAGAACGGCTGGGCGATCCCCGGCTGCACGGGCACGTAGACGATCGCATGATTGAACTGCTGATTGGGGACATCGCGAAGCACTTTGCCCGCTGTCATGGTGCGGAGGATCGCGAACTTGAGCTTGATGCCGGCGAGCTTGGCCAGCTGGATCAGCAGCACGGCCTTGTCCTTGCAGTCGCCGTATCCACGTTCGAGCACCACCGGACTGGCGTGCGGCCGGACGCCAGCCACCGTGTTCTCGTAGTCTTGCTGGTAGCGAATGTCCTGCGTGACAGAGCGAAACAGGCGGTCCAGTTTGTCGCGCGGACTTATGGCGCCGGCCGTGAGCCGCGCGGCCAGCTGTTCCAGCCGCGGGCTGTTCTGAAATGCGTCGGCGAGCAGGGCGCGTTCCCAGCGCACGTACTCGTCCCAGTCGGGCACTGTGCTGACACTCACGCGCCACAAGAGATCGGCCATGGGCGGAGAGAAGGGCTCGGGGGTGAGTGGCGGCGCGTTCTCCACCGACCATATCCGCACGCGACGGTCGCCCACCACCGTCTCTTCCAGCTTGACCGGCCCTGCGACGTCCGTGCGCAAAGGGCGATCCTTGGCCAGCACCAGCACCCAGCGCGACCTTTCCTTTTGCCACGCGGGGAGGCGGAAAGACCAGGTGGTCACGAAGTGGTTTTCAAGGAAATGGCCCGCCGGCGCGTAGTGCACGTACTGAAGGATCACGCGCGAGCCGACCTCCAGGTTGCGGAAGCGCACGGACCCGCCCCGAATGGACGACGCTTCCTGCCGCTCGTTGTTTTTCGAGAGCGAATAGGCTTGCAGGATCTTCACCATGCCGAGTTCAGGGACTCTGTGCGTGATGAGGGCGTCGCGTCCTTGTTCGGTGAGGGCCTGCTCGACCAGGGTGACCACGCGCCTGGCGCTGCCGTCGGCGTTCACCTCGGTGACCTCGTCGTCGAGAAGATGGGCCGCCTGCGCGCCAGGGTGCGGCTTGATCTTCAGCCTCAGCGCCGCGTCGATGGCATCGGCGCCGGGCAGGTAGCGCTCGATGAATCCCAGGCGCGTGGGCTCGTGAAACTCGATGCGCGCCGCCAGAACTGAGTTGTTCGGATCGCGCTCATGCGCCAGCTTCCACTCGACCAGGGCGTCTGCCTTGCGCCCTTGCTCCCAGTACAGATCGCCCAGCCGCTCGTGCGGCCGCGGCCACACCGGGCTGAAGCGCGCCGCGGCCTGCAGCAGGGCCTCGGCCTCGGCGGGGCGCCCCTCGCGGCGGGAAAGATCAGCGCCGCTCATCAGGTGAGCTGGCGTGGTCGGTTCCAGCTCGACCAAGGCGTTCAACCAGCGGCGCGCCTCCTTGAGGCGCGATTCGCTGGTCGCGCGATCGGTGAGCGAATCCAGGGTCTTGAGCGCGCCCGGCTCGAGCTCCAGCGCCCGTTCCAGGGTTGCGATTCCGCGTGCCGTGTAGCCCAGCGCGAGCTCGCAGTTGCCCAGGTCGCGCACCGCGGTTGCGTTGTCCGGCCACTTGCGTGCCGTCTCGACCAGCTGTCGCCAGCGATCGACGCGCCAGCCGCGCTGGCCGAGGAGGTCGGCCAGGTCGCGCTCGGCGATGCGCGCGGCGCTGGTGAGCTGCATCTCCCGCAGGTAGTCGGCCTGCCCCTTGTCGTAGAGCCGCCGCTGCACATAGTAGCGCGCTCGCAGTCGCAAGAATGCGGCGCCCTCGCTGCCCACGCGGTCGGCGCCTCGGTTGAGCAGGTCGATCGTCTTGCCAGATTCGTCGTTGGCCCAATAGGCCAGGCTGAGGTAGTAGGACGCCAGCAAATTTCCCGGCGCTGCCTCGAGAAAGGATTCGTGATTGCGCTCTTCCTGGCGCATCTGTCCGTTGCGGGCAGCCCAGCGGCCCGCGAGAAAGGTCCGGCGGTTGCGTGGCATCGTCGCTGTCAGTTCGGGCGGCGTCTCAAGCGTCCGCAGCGATTCGGCCTGCTGGGGGAAGGGCTGCGGCTGTGCCGAGTAGGAAAGGCCGCCGAGAGGGATGCCGGCGGGATCGGTAAGACGAACCTGCAGCCACCACGACCCGGTTTTCTGCGCCGACTTGATGAGCAGCTGGTTCCAGCCCTGTTGCAGATGCACCGGCACCACGAGGTTGTCGAGATCTCCGCCGTCAACGCGTTCCTCTGACAGCACCAGGCCTCCGTTGAGCCAGGCGCGCGTGGCCACCCCGGTCGTGAGGCGAAGCCGCGCATCCACCGCGGCGTCGGAGCGCACCCAGGTCGCCAGGTACGCCACCGCTTCTTCGCGCGGCCACATGGCGCCGGCCAGGGGCAAGGACCCGAAATCGGTCATGCGTTCCAACTCGCGCCAGCGCAGCGGGACCAGAGGCCCGTCAACCGCACGGTCAAAGTCGATCTTCTTCTCAGGAGGGAAGGCGGTCAGAAAGCCCTTGCCCGCTTCGTTGTCGAAGGAACCCAGCATCGCCCAGCGGTCGAGGAAGCCCAGGCCAGGAAGCAGGGCCCGCGCCTCGTCGAGCCTGCCCAGGCGTCGGAGCGCGCGCATCTGCCACATCGTGGCTGCGGCACGCGCGGAGAGGCGTGGGTGCCCGGTACGGATCGCGTCGTAGAGCGCGATGTTCGCCTCCAGCTCGGCGCGCGTGGGATCGATGTTCATCTCCCACAGGTAGAGTTCGGTGAGCGGGGATTCGAGATCCTGCGCCGCCTGCCAGAAGTGGAGCCAGGCCTCATGGGGATCGTCCGCGAGTGTGGCCAGGTACCCCGCTGCCTCGTGTGCGGCCCCTGATTGCGGGGACTGCGCCAGGGCTGTCTGCGCCAGCCCGCGCAATTCTGGCAGGGGACGATTCTCTTGGTACAAGCCCTCCAGCAGACGATCCACTGCGGGCCCGCCGACACCATGCACGAGACGAACGGGACCGACCCGCGGATCCGGGGGCACCCGCGGGATTCCCGCGCAGCCAACCAGCAGCGTGAGCGCGAAGCAGAAAATGGCGTGGCGCATGCGGCCTATTGTGCCATGGGAGGCTTTCTTGCAGTGACCAAGCTGTCGGCGCGCCACACCTTCATCATCGATCCCCAGGGCGGGATCGCGCGTGTGTTTGCCGACGTGAAGCCCAGCGTGCACAGCCGCGAGGTGCTGGCCGCACTGGACGCCTTGGGCGCCACCGGCAAGTAGCGGACCAATCGACCGAGCCGCCGCGAGGGCGGCCGGCCGGGAATAATGGGTCTAATAATCTTCGACCCGCTGGAATCTTAAACGTCGCGGCATTTCGCGAAACCGTCGGAGAGGCGCGTTCTTTGTGAAGCTATGAGCGCTGGTGAACCCTAGACTTGTTCGAGCAGCACTGAAAGGAAGTCGTTCATGAGTTTAACCACGATGCGCGTCCGACACGTTGTCCTCGCCGGTGCGTTCGCAACGGGCTTCCTGGGCCTTTGTGCCGACGCTCTTGCCCAGACCGTCACAATCGATGGCGCTGGCACCGGCCGGACCTACGACGGAATCGGCGCAGTCACCGGCGGCGGCGGAACCTCCCCTCTACTGATTGATTACGTCGAGCCCCAGCGCACGCAAATTCTCGACTACCTCTTCAAGCCTAACTACGGGGCGTCGCTGCAAGAGCTATATGTCGAGATAGGCGGCGACGGGAATTCGACCCAGGGCTCGGAGCTGAGCCACATGCACACCAAGACGGATGAAAACTACTACCGTGGCTACGAGTGGTGGCTGATGGAACAGGCCCGGCAGAGAAACCCCGCCGTCGTACTGGATGCCACGGCGTGGTCGGCTCCGGCGTGGGTCGGCAATGGCAACTTCTGGTCGCAGGACACGGCTGACTACCTGTCCAAGTGGATCATGGGCGCGAAGTCTGCCCATGGCCTGGATATCGACTACGTCGGATGCCGAAATGAAAAGGGCGACAATACCAGCTGGGTGAAGACATTTCGCACCACCTTGAACGGCAACAACCTCACCAACGTGGGCATCCACGCCTTCGACAACTGGGGAGCCACCAGCTGGACCTGGGCCACCGGGATGAACACCGACGCCACCTTGAAGGCCGCAGTCTACGCCATCGGCAGCCATACCACATCGTCATTTGGCAGCACAAAGGGAACGCCGCCGCCCGCGAACGTCATAGCCATTGGCAAACCAATCTGGGACACCGAGGAGCATGTGTACGAACATGGGTTTCAGTGCGCACTAGACATCGTCGGCGCATTCAACTTCAACTACGTCAACAGCAAGATCACGAAGACCATATATTGGTACCTCATCACCGCCTTTTACTCGAATGAGCCGTTCTACGACGACACCATGGCCGTTGCGAGCACTCCCTGGAGTGGCAACTATACAATCAATCCAGCGCTGTGGGGCTATGCCCATGTGGGCCAGTTTACCAAGGTCGGCTGGAAATACCTGGACGGCGCATCCGGCAACCTCTCGGGCGGCGGCAACTATGTGACGATGATGGCTCCCAGCGGCGGAGACTACAGTGTTATTGCGCAGACGTCGGGCGCGAAGGCGGCGCAGAACATCACGTTCAACGTCACCGGCGGCCTTTCCACCGGAACGGTAACTGTGTGGCGCAGCAATGCGACGGCTCAGTTCCAAAAACAGCCCGACGTCACGCCGGTCAATGGGTCGTTCACGGTTTCACTGGATGCGAACTCCATTTACTCGATCAGCACGACCACGGGACAGCAGAAGGGCGCGGCTACGCCGGCGGCGGCGGCGAATTTCCCCATGCCCTACTATGAGACATACGACCACTATGCTGACTTCAACTCGGTCGGCTATCGGCCGTACTACCACGACGATATCGCGGGTGGGTTCGAACTCTACAAGCGGCCTGATGGGACGGGACAGTGTCTGCGACAAGTCATCAGTCAGCCAGCGCAGAGCTGGGCTCCGGAAACCAATCCGTACACCATCGTGGGCAGTACAGCCTGGACCGACTATGAAGTCAGCGCAGACGTCTCCATAGAGACCACTTCGGGTTGGGCGTCGCTGTTGGGGCGTATCAGTTCGACGGGAACCGGCTACGGCACCAGTCCAAACGCCTACAGCATGACCATGACTCCGACCGGAGCCTGCACCCTCTATGCATCGACCACATCGTCCTCCACGGCAACGACGCTGGCCAGCGGACAGGCCACGCTGGCCGCGGGCAGCTGGCACAACATGAAGCTGGTCTTTCAGGGAACTTCGATCAAAGGCCTGGTCGACGGCACCCAGGTGCTGACGGCCACGGATAGCAAGTACTCCAAAGGAAACGTCGGGCTCGGAACCGCCGCGAAGACCACGGCGCTCTTCGACAACCTGATCGTAAACACCGTGAATGGGTCCAAGCCTACTCCGACGACCTTCCCGCAGGACGGCCAAAGTCCGCCCGATGGCGGCGCGGGCGGAAGCACAGGCACCGGCGGAACCGGCGGTGCTGGCGGCGCCGGTGGAACGCCGGGGAGCGGTGGAAGTGTCAGCTCCGGCGGCCGCACGGGCGGCAACACCGCGACGGGCGGAGTCGGCGGCACCCGGGTTGCGGGGAGCACGGCTGCCGGCGGAAGCTTCGCCATCGGCGGTACCACGAGCCTAGGCGGGAGTAACGGCAACGGCGGAACCATTGCCGGGGGTGGAACGATTGTGACGGGTGGAACCATTGGCGGTGGAACCAGCGGCGTGGCCGGCAATGTTGACCTGGGCGGAATCATCAGCGCGGCCGGTAGTCCGGAAACGGGTGGAGCGACCGGAGCGGCGGGGAACGCGGCCACCGGCGGAATTATCGCCGCGGCCGGGAAGACCGGTGCGGCGGGCGAAACCGGCGCGGCCGGTCACAGCGGATCGGGCGGCCGGGCCGGTACGGGAACTGCGGCGTCGGCGTCGGCCTCCGGTTGTTCGTACGGCGCAGGCCCGACCCGCGACAACGACGCCCGAGTGGCCTGGCTGCTGTTCGCCAGCCTCGCTGCAACTGCGATCTTGCGTCGCCGTGCCAGCCGGACCCGTGTGCGACACGACTGAACAATCCGATCAGGCGCTGCGCCGACGGTGTCGGCTCTCCAACCAGCATGTCTTGGACGGTGGATCAAAGTTACCTATTCCTCACAGAGACACAGAGGCCACAGAGGCGGAGGAGGGAGCGAAGGGTTGGATACGGCGCAGTCCAAATCCCTTCTTCTCATCCGATCTCTGTGCCCTCTGTGCCCCTGTGTGGACGAGGGCGCGAAGCGCGCGGGGCGGGCAGGGTGGCCGGCCGTCCCGAAGCCCCCGAAGGGGGACAGGTAACCAGCGCCGTACTGGACCGCGCTCCACAAGATCAGTGGGGCGGCCCGACGTACTTGATGTCGGGCGCCGGGGGCGTGGTCATGCCGGTGCCGAGATAGTAGTCAGGAAGAGACGTGCCAAAATTGCGCTGGGCCGACTGCCCCACATTGAGACGATAGAGAGGGTTGTGCATCAACGTATAGAGCCGATTGCCGGCCGGGATCGTTGTTGTGTACACGCGAACTTCATTCGGCAGCCCAATTACCAGTTCCTCGCGCCAATCGCCCAGTATGTCCGCAATGGTCTGCGTAATTCGGGTTCCTGAACCTGTCTTCATCAGTTCTGTGAGGCTGCAGGTCGCACCATTCCATCGGTTGATGTGAACACCATCGTTGCCCGAAAACTCGTCGGTTATGGAACGAGTGAGGCCACCTTCCCACCAGAGCGGGGCCCAATGATCGCCGTTGGAGGGCGATGTGCCGCTACAAAGGACGCTGCCGTCGTAGTTCAACAGGTCGTTGTCGATTTGTCCGGCCCAGCACTGGGCGCCTTTCTGGCGTGAGTCAATGTGCGAGCTGTAGCCCCGGCTGGCGTCGCCGGCAATGGTCTTTCCCCAGAGGACTGTTCCAGTCGCGGCATCGAGCATCGCGACGCCGTTGGCCTGGGCGGCCTCCAGCACGCGGAAAATCTGAAGACCGCTTCGGGCAGGATTCAAGATCCCGATGTGGAAATAGTCGCCATGTCCCTTGATCAATTTCTCGTCCCACAAAGTCTTGCCCGTGTGATCCAAGGCCAGCGGACCTTTCAGAATCTCATCGTATCCGTCGCCGTTGGCATCGCCCATGCGTAGGCACTGGGCCGACGAGTACCACTCGCCTGATTGTCCCTTTCCACCATTGTCCCAGGCCCATAGCTTGGACAGAGCGCCACTTCGGAAGTCCCAGGCCTGCACAACTTGATAGGCATAAACCCCCCGCGACATGATGATGCTGGGATGTGCCCCGTCCAGGTATGCAATGCCCATTTGGTGACGACAGCTCCGGTTGCCGGTGCTGTCGCCCCAGTCGCTGACGCTGCCGCGGGCAATCCAGTTCGTACGGGCCAATTCCTTGCCATCGGTGCCTCGGAATACGGACATGAATTCCGGTCCGCTGAGCACCCGTCCATCCGAATTGCGGTAGTCGGTCTTGCCATCACCGTCGGTGTCGCCGATGGTCACGCCGGTGCCGTCTTTGGTGCCTTCAGCGGTTTTGGTGATGACCTCTGCCTTGCCATCGCCGTCGACGTCGTAGACCAGCAGGGGGGTGAAGTCGCTGCCCGATTCGAGGTTCCATCCCAGATCCACGCGCCAAAGGAACGTTCCATTCAGTTTGTAGGCGTCGACATAGACGACAGCAGTCGCGGTGGTGTGAGAGCCGGGATCCACATTGGCTGATTGGCTCCATTTGACAACCAATTCATATTGCCCGTCGCCGTCCAGGTCGCCCACGTTCGCCTGTGCATAGTTGAGACCGCCGTCGCGCAAGGGAATGGAAAGGTACTGCTGTGCGGGAGCGTTGGTCGGCAACGTGTAAGCAGCGCTGGCGGCTTGCTCGACGCCGCCGACCACCGCCGCGACAGAGTAGGCATTGGACTTGGTCACATCAGCACCCGTGTCAACATAGTCGGTGGTTGCGGTTATCGGCGAAGTGTTCAGTTTGACAGCGGCTGCTCCCGCGGCGGAACGATAGACATTGAACGCAATGCTGCCTGGGTCGAGCCCGAACATGCGCCACCCGACGTAGACCTTGCCGCCGCCCTGGTTGATCGCGATCACGCCACGGTCGAGGCTCTCCATTTCACGTTTGCCAGAGGCGGGCGTGCCCCCCACCACGCCGCCCGTTGCCATGCCACCCGTGCCGGTTGCACCACCGGCAGCCACGCCGCCAGCGCCGCCGGTCGTGGTACCGCTGATGGCCGCGCCGCCGGTGGCCACGCCGCCAGAAGCGGCTCCCGCAGTGCCGGCACCACCGGTTCGGGTCGTGCCGCCGATGGCCGCGCCGCCGGGCGCAGATCCCGCAGTGCCGGCGCCACCGGTTCGGGTCGTGCCGCCAATGCCTGTCGTTCCGCCAACGCTTGTGGCGCCGCCTGCAGGATCGGCGCCCCCGGGGTTTGTGGTGCCGCCGCCGGTGCCGCCGGCGCTCGTCGAACTATCGCTGCTGGTCGTGCCAGCCGCTCCTGTGGCGCCACCCGCGGCTGCGGAGCCAGCCACACCGGTGCTTCCGCCCACGGTGATCGTGCCGGCTGCATTTGTGGCGCCCGCACTCGTGGTGCCGCCAGCCGTGGTGGCACCGCCGCTGGTCGTGGTCCCGCCTGTGGCGCCGCCGTTCCTGCCGGATCCACTGTTGCCGCAGCCAAAAACGCAAAGGGGTGCCGCCACCAGGGCCAAGGCCAATCGTCGCTTGCTAATCATCGGGAAACTCCCTTTCCGTGGGCGCGTTTTGTCAAACGCTTGCGATCACTACTGTGTTGAGTTTCTGCCCTGACTGCAAGCCTGGCGTTTGCGGCAATAGAATCCGGGACGACCGCAGGTCGCCCCTACGCATGAGCGGGTACCACCCGCATCATGTTTCTTGTAGGGACGAGCTGCTCGTCCCCGTTGGCCTCTTAGTCGCAGGTTCCGGAGCAGGGAACGAATGCGCCGCCAGTGGCAGTCACAGTCGCGGTTCCGTCAGTGAGTCCCGTCGCCTTGGCCGCTACCGTGATAGTTCCGGGACCGGTCGCCCGGACGATAGCAAAGGCTAGGCCCCCGAAGGTATTGCGCGTGTTTCCGCGGAACGATTCCTGAACCATGCTGCCGCTGTCCACCGCGATAATGGTTCCGGGACCCGTGATGGAGAATGTTATCGTGGTGTCGGTGGTCACCGCGGCTTTGACAAACGAGACGTCGTTCACGTCGGTCGTTATCGTGGTGTGATCGGCCGTGAGTGTGACCTTGCCCGCTGTTGCTCCCGTACCTGGTGCTGTCGTCTTGGGCGCCCCCCATGTCGTTTGCCAGGAGAAGGCAAGACTCCTCGGAGTTCCCATTTCGTCCAGCAGCGCTCCGTTGCCTCCAAAGTTGGGCCACGCGCCATCCGCCTCGCCCATATAGTCAACGCCCGTCCACATGAATTCGCCGGTGAGTGCCGGGTTGCCCGTCACGTCGGCCCAAGTGGTTAGTTCGGTGCCCATCTCGGTGAGCAGGCCGGCGCGCTTGGGTGCCATTCCCATGGCCTGAACGACCTCGGAGGTGCGGTAGTTGGCGCCGAAAACGTCGAGGAGCGTCCGGGTGGCTCCGTTGATGTCGTTGTTGTTAGAGGGCTGAAAGAGGGCCTGGGTGACCGGACGGTCGGGGTCGAGCGCGTGACAGATGGAGACCATCTTGGTCAGGATGGGAGTGCGTGTGGCGAGCGAATCGCGGATCTCGTTGCCGGCGCTGTATAGGGCGACGCTGGGGTGGTTGCGATCCCGCATGACGATGCCGGTGACATCGACCTGGTACCACGGCGCGCCGGTGGGCGTGCCGGGCACCGCAGGAATTCCTGTGGGGTTGGTCGCGGTCTTGCTGAAGAAAGCGGAGTCATCGCCGGCATCCTGGTACTTGCGTCCGACCCAAGCGTCGAAGAACTCGTCCATGACAAGAATGCCCATCCGGTCACACAGATCGAGAAAATCCGGGTTGGGCGGATCGTGGGCCGTACGGATGGCGTTCACCCCAAAAACCTTGAGCTGCGCCAGCCGTCTCTGGATGGCCCGCTGTGGTGCTGCGAGCCCGAGCCCGTGGTAATCCTGATGCAGGCACACGCCCTGGAACTTGATGTTCTTGCCATTGAGATTCATGCCCGTGGTGCCGTCGAAGGTGAGGCTTCGGATCCCGAACGGCGTGACGTCATCGTCCACCGTGGTGCTGCCCTCCTGGACGTTGATGACGAGTGAATGCATGTTGGGACTGGCGAGGTCCCATAGTTTGGGATTCGTGACTGGGACATCGAAGGTGAAGCTGGCCGATGCGCCCGCAGCGATGTTCTGGGCGGGCGCGGTGACGGCTGGCAGCGCCGCCCCGCTGGGATCGCTGACGATTCCCAGCAGGCTCACGTTTTGAGCTGCCGTGCCCGAATTGACGACTGAAGTTGTGACGTGCACCGTCGCCGAGGCGGCCGTCGCGCCCTTGGTGCTGATGTACGTGGCCCACTGATCGATATGCACCGGATCGGTCGCGATGATGCGCGCGTGCCGGTAGATGCCAGCGCCCGCGTAGTAGCGCGAAGCGGGCTGCAGGCTGGTATCGGTCTTGACCGCGATCACGTTTTCCGTCGTTCCGAATTTGATGTTCGCTGTGATGTCGTAGCGGAAAGTGACGTAGCCGTAGGGATGAGAACCGGCAGCAGTACCGTTGACGTACACGGTGCTGTTTGCCATGACGCCGTCGAATTCAACGTAGACCCGCTGGCCCGACGACACGGTCGAGGGAAGGGTGAAATGGTTTCGGTACCAAGCGATTCCCGACGCCAGGTAGCCGCCCCGGCCGGTCATCGGGGCAGCTGCCGAGAACGGCCCTTCCACGCTCCAGTCGTGCGGCAGGTTCACCGGGCTCCACCCGGAATCCGCGAAGGCCGTCTGATCCGCGCCGGTCGCGTCGCCCTTGTTGAACAACCAGTTGCGGTCGAGGGGCATGATGGTTCGGACGCGACCTGTCGGGACGGTGGTGCCGCCAGTGGAGGTGGTGCCACCGGTGGCACCACCAGTGGTGGACGTGCCGCCAGATGTGGTGATTCCGCCGGAAGCGGTGATGCCACCCGAAGCGGTGGTTCCGCCGGACGTGCTGCTGCCGCCCGAAGCGGTGATTCCGCCGGAAGTGCTGTTGCCACCCGAAGCGGCGGTGATGCCGCCTGAGGCGGTGTTGCCGCCGGAAGCGGTATTGCCGCCCGAAGCAGCGGTGCTGCCACCTGAAGTGGTGATTCCGCCGGAAGTGCTGTTGCCACCCGAAGCGGCCGTGTCTCCGCCCGAAGCGGCCGTGTTTCCGCCAGAGCCGGTGGTGTTGCCGCCGGAAGCCGCACTGCCACCCGTAGTGATGCCGCCCGCGGCGCTGCCACCCGAAGCGACGGTTCCGCCGGCAGCGCTGTTGCCACCGGGCGAGCCAGTCCCTTGGCCGCCGCCTCCTCCGGTGGCGACGGTGCCGCCCGTTTCGGCGCTGCTGGAATTCATGGAGCCGCCGCTGCTGCCTCCTGTTGCGGAGCCACCGGAGCTGCCGCTGGCTGCTGTCTGTCCAGCCGTACCGGTCGCGCCCCCTGAGTGGGCGCCCGAGCCGCCGGCTCCGGCGGCTTTCCCGCCACCGCCGCTGGGGGGAGGCGCTGATGCATTTTGGCCGCAGCCCGCAGCCAGCAGCAGGACGAACGGCAAGGCGAAGACGAGTGAGCGTGCTTTGTTCATGTTCATGGCTTCTCCGTGCGCCGGTCAAACCGGCAAGTTGAAAGGAATGAAAAAGTCCAACAGTGAAGAAGTAGCGAATCGCACTGGCTCCGAGCCGTGCGTCGTCGTTCGCAAGGACGAGGGCGAAGCGTCG
>Ga0265330_10000204_pt1 | contig 45898 bp, 42 predicted proteins | sample 41919metaG_FD_202083 | JGI IMG/M metagenome (GOLD analysis project Ga0265330, IMG submission 202083) | Rhizosphere microbial communities from Carex aquatilis grown in University of Washington, Seatle, WA, United States - 4-19-19 metaG | ecosystem: Host-associated > Plants > Roots > Rhizosphere...
ATACGCGCATTCGCCCGTCGTAATGGCCTCGATGCCCAGCTTGCGCAGGTACACGCAATGCTGCCGTCCCAGCCCCGCGCCTCCCGTGGCCGAATCGGCGTTGCCGATGACGAAGTCGGCCCCGAGATCGCGTACGGCCGCGGGAAGGAGCTTCTTGACCGTGAAGACGCCGGCCTTGCCGACTATCTCGGCGACGTACAGGATGCGGATGCTCACCGGAACACTCTAGCGGGGCGGGGGAGCGGGGTCAACGGGAGGGGGAGCACATCGCTTTCTGCGGCGCCGAGCTCCCCGCGGACGTTGTTCGCGCCAATCGTTATCGCTTAACGGGGGCCTGTCGGCTGCGAGTGGACCTCCTTCCGGTCCTCGGCAACGCTCGTCTTCGACTCGCTCGCCTGCGGAGTCAGTCGGCCCACTCTCCGCCGACACCCCCAACAGCGATAGCGATTGGCACACAGCACGTTGCACGCTGCGGCATCTCTCAGAACGCGATGCGTCTTTTCATTCATGGGTAGCTCCGCGCACCTTTGGTTCCGCGGCTCCCCCTGCCTCCAGCGTCCTCGGGCGCGACGCGCGCCCTGCGGTCGCTTCCGGCACCCCCGCTCCGGGTCTGGGCTGCGGCTGCACGCGATCAGGGCCTAGTTCTCGTCGTTCCCGAAGAGGGCCAGCTCGCGCGCGTCGGCCACCGACGAGGCGAATTCCAGGATCATCCTGTAGGCCTCGTCGGAAGAGTCGGCCGGGAATTTGATCGTATAGAACAGGAGGTACTTCCCGTCGTCCAGCTTCTCGAGCGCCCAGCAGCCGATCTTGTTCTTGCCGCTTTCGGTCATGAGGTCCATGAGGCCTTCGGCGTCCGGTTCGGCCTCGAAGGTGCCGGCGTTGGACCATATCTCCCGGATTTCCACCTCGTTGTACTTGTCGGTCTTCGACATGACGTACACCGTCTGGCTCCGATCGTCCTTGGTGTCGTAGGTGACGGCGACGTTGCCGGAGGAATTGACCGAATAATGGAGATTGAGCCTCTTCAGGATCTCCTCGACGCGGGGATCGGCTTTCTTCGCCGACGCGTCGCCCTCCGCCGCGAGGGGAGCCGCGGCCAACAAAGCCGCGAAAGCCATGACAGCCAGTATTCGTCTCATGTCGCCCACCTCACTGATTCTCGTACTTCTGGACCTCGTCGTGGACGAACTCCAGCTTCACGCCCGCGGCGCGGAACATATCCTCGCTCTCGGCCCCGGCGTGGTATCGGCGTTCCGCCACGACGCGGACGATGCCGCAGTTGATGACCATCATCGCGCAGGTCCGGCAAGGAGTCATGCGGCAGTACAGAGTCGCTCCGTTTATGGCCACGCCCCGCTTGGCCGCCTGGCAGATGGCGTTCTGCTCGGCGTGGACGGTGCGCACGCAGTGCTGCGTCGCCGATCCGTCCTCGTGGATCGTCTTCTTGAACTGATGGCCGACCTCGTCGCAGTGGGGAAGCCCGGCCGGCGCGCCCACGTAGCCCGTGGCGAGGACTTGGTTGTCCCGCGCGATCACGCAGCCCGAGCGGCCCCGGTCGCAGGTCGCCCGCTTGGCGATCGCGTTGCACACTTCCATGAAATACTCGTCCCAGCTGGGGCGCCTGTACGCTTCGTCCGACATGGCTCCGATGATCGTTTCGCGGGCCCCGTTCGTCAAGGGTCGAAAGGCGCGCGCCCGGACCGCGAGCCGGGGGCGTTGATGCTGCGGGCCGATTCGGTCTACTCTGCGATGTCCGTAGATCACCCGGAGGATATATGCCCGCTATCCGCGTAAAAAACCTCGCAGCCGTCTGCATCCTCGCAGCGCTCATAGTTTCCTGCAAACGCTCGAACCTGCCCGAGGGCCTGTTCGCTCGCCTGGTCACGAGCAAGGGCGACATCGTCATCGGCCTCGAGTACGAGAAGGCGCCGCTCACCGTCGGCAACTTCGTCGGCCTCGCTGAGGGCAAGCTCGACGCGTCCAAGGGCAAGAGATACTTCGACGGGCTCGTCTTCCATCGCGTCGAGCCCGGCTTCGTCATCCAGACGGGCGATCCGAAGGGCGACGGGACGGGCGGTCCCGGCTACGAGTTCCCGAACGAGATCTCGAGCGGCCTCAAGTACGACGCCGAAGGCGTCGTAGGCATGGCCAACGCGGGTCCCAACACGAACGGCTCGCAGTTCTTCATCACGATGAAGGCGGTCCCCCAGCTCGACGGGGGCTACGCGATATTCGGCAAGGTCGTAGAGGGCATGGACGTCGTCAGGAAGATAGCCCAGGGCGACAAGGTCGTGAAGGTCGAGGTCATCCGCAACGGCGGAGCGGCCAAGGCATTCAAGGCCGACCAGAAGGCCTGGGATTCCCGCGAGGGTCCCCTCCTCGCCTCGATCAAGAAGGCGGCGGATGATAAGCGCGCCTCGGACATCGCGGCGATCAAGCAGAAATGGCCCGACCTCGTCCCCGACGCGGAGGGCCTCTTCCGCAAGACGATCAGGGCCGCCGCGGGCGCGACGCCCAAGGCCGGACAGACCGCGTCGGTGCGCTACAAGGGCATGTTCCTGAACGGCCAGGTCTTCGACCAGTCCGATCTCCACGGCGGGAGCGTCGACTTCCAGATCGGAGTCGGCAGGATCATCCCCGGCTTGGACAAGGTGCTCCTCACGATGAGGCAGGGCGAGAAGCTGATGATCGTGATCCCGCCCGAGCTGGCCTACGGCGCGCGCGGGACGCCGGGCGGCCCCATACCGCCCGACAGCTTCCTGGCTTTCGAAGTCGAGCTCGTGGCGCTGAAGTAGGCGGAAGCCGAAAGTTGCCTGTACGATGCGCGATATGGGAAAAATACGCGGCATCCCGCGGGAGCTCAACTTCGTGAGTCGGTCGTCGGCGGCCGTGCCATCGACTGCGCTGATGAATCCCTCCGGGAAATGAATAGACGGGCTCCGATAGCGGATCTTCGCCCTCGCATACCACCCAGGGAACTCCTTCCGACAGAAAGCGCTGCCCGAGAGCGTGCTGCACCGGTCGATGACGCCGCTCTGGAAAAAGATGATCAAGATTGACGCGAAGGTGGTTCGCCATATACGCCTCATCATCTTCCAGCTCGCCGAAGTCGTCATTTCGATGGAGTCGTTGCCATCCTCGGAAGAATACGAAAGCTCGCGATGCTTGCGGAGCGACTCGAGCAACGGGAGCCGGATGCGGATTGCCTATTCTTCGGATGAGGGAGACACGGCGGATTTCGGGCGCGTTCCAGTTGATATGGATGAGACAAATTCATAGGCCAAATGGGGAATCCCCATTGAATTCCCCCCCAACTACATTAGGCTAGAAGAGAAGGTTCAGCGTATCTGCAATACAGGAGATCGACGAGATGATTCCTCCAAAATCCGACGTTCGATGGCTTAAACTGATCAAAGGCGAAGTGAGCCATAATTTCAAGAACGTTTCGGCCGGCCTGATGCTCTCGCGATTGAACAGGCAGCTTTCGAGCGCCTTCGGCGTAGTCGAAAGCGAGAAGTGCATCGACGAGCTGCACGCCTTTTTCACGAAGTACGAACAGCTCCTGGGAGATGACATCGATGCGATTTTCGGGTAGGAGGCTCTAGATGCTAACGGATTTCACAACCGCCGCGGCGGCGATCAATTCCGGCAAATCCCTGTTCCTAGCAGGAGACGAAGGTCTCCTCGCACGCCTACCTAAGGGCGATTGGATCGGCGGGACGATTCCCTATTTCATGGGCCAGGAAGGGGGCGTGATCGCGAAGGACCGAGTCTATATCGACGAAGCTCCCTCATTCTCGAGTAACTGCCAAATATCCTTCTATGATGAGGCCGAGCTCCCGCGCATACCCCGCGACGCTCCCGAGAACGGATTCTCCGTCCTTATAATCCCATCGATGAGCTCCGCCCACATCTCCTATGCGAAGAACGCGCCGGACTACGAGGGCCTATTCATGAAGCCTATCATCGGATGGATCGCCGGGATCCATCTCGACGATCTCGGCAAGGCAAGCCCGAAAGTCTTCAACGGCAAGACGGGCGAGTCCTCGTCCGTCAAGGCGATAGCCATGCATCTCGCCCTTCCGCCGGGCAAGATAGCCTCGATCGGCATAGTCAACCTCTTCAAGCAGGGGCGCGGCGACGTCATCGACTTCGAGGAGGAGGGTTTCTCAGTCCGCGACTGCCTGATCAACGGCAAAAAAAGGAACCTCTCGGAATACATCATCGCGGGGAAAGTCGATACCAGGCTGCCTCTCGTCGCCGATTACAACGGGACGATGGTCAACGTCAGCTTCCAATCCATCGACGGGAAGGCCGGCGTAGCATCTCTTTATGCTCCCGTATTCAAGGGCGTCCACTATAGGATAGCCGAGCCTATCGGTGATTACATTAAGGAATTCACCGCCGCACTGCCCATGAAGCTCCAGGACTTGACCTTCTCCTGCAATTGCATCCTGAATTTCCTATATTCCGATCTCGAGGGCAAAAAGACCGGATTCATCACCGGTCCCGTCACCTTCGGCGAGATAGCCTATCAGCTCTTGAACCAGACCCTCGTCTATCTTGAGATAATCGATCAGGGAAGCGCCGATAAGAGGCTTTAAACTAAGAGCAATCGAGTACGGCGGCCGTCTCGTCGACGGCCGCCGCGGGGCAGTCACTCCGCTTCGCCCTTCTCCTCCGCCTTCTCGCCCTCTTTTATGTGCCAGCGCCCTTCGGCATAGACGAAGCTCGACGATCGCATGTCCAGGATGCGTCCGTCCTCGCCGGCCATTTTCACCGACTCCGAGAGGGCGTTCACCTCGATGACCCGGAACTGCACGCCGTCGTACAGGAAGCGCGCTCCCTCGCTCGGCAGCTCGCGGCGGGCGTCGCGGTATAGGCCGTACTCGTAGGCTAGGCAACAGAGCAGGCGCCCGCAGGGCCCGGAGATCTTCATCGAATTGAGGGAGAGGTTCTGATCCTTGGCCATCTTGATGGATACCGGCACGAGCTTGTCCGTCACTCCGTGGCAGCAGAGGACCCGGCCGCAGACTCCGCAGCCGCCGGTCACGCGGGCTTCGTCGCGCACTCCTATCTGCCTAAGCTCGATGCGGATCTTGAACACGGCCACGAGGTCCTTCACGAGCTCGCGAAAGTCGACACGGGACTCGGCTGAGAAGTAGAAGAGCACTTTCGGCTCCTCGAGGAGATAGTGCGCCGACACGAGCTTCATGGGCAGGTTGCGCGCGGCTATCTTCTGCTTGCAGGTCTCGAAGGCCTTGGCCTCGCGCTCGCGATTGGCCTCGACCTTGCGCAGGTCCTCCTCCGTGGCCAGGCGCTCTATAGGAACGATCTCGTCCTTGCCGACCTGCCCGGGATCGTTCATGACGCCCTGCAACTCGCATACGTCTCGCCCGTAGCGAGTGGGCACGACGACCATCGTGCGCCGGACTCGGGGCGCCTCCCCGGGTTCCGAAGCCGCGGCCTCCGTCGGCCCATCGGAGGCGGGCGGCGCGTCTTCCGCGGCCGCCGCCCCTCGCTCATCGGCCCCTTCGTCATCGGTGACCGCATCCGCGGGCGCCGAGACGGGCGCAAGGGATGGCTCCGGCTGCGCCTCTGGCGCCACCGACGGCTCCAAGGCCTTCGCCTTCGGGAAATAGGCATAAAAAGTCTCGTTCGAATGAGTGGCCTTGATGCGATACAGGGGACGCGGCAGCTCGCGCGGATCGGCCGCCTTCGTTCGAGGACGTTCGCCCTCCCGGTCCCTAGAGTCTTCGAGGCTCCCGAGCTCTTCATCAGTCTGCATATTCGCATCGTCGCGATAATCGCCCATAATGATCTCCTTAGCTCAATAGGTCGACGAGCATTCCATTGATCTCGTCCACCCGACGCAGAATCTCGAGATTGTCCCGCTGGTTGCGGAGGATTTCCGCGGCCAGCTTCTCCAACGACTTGTCGATCACGGAGACGCGGAAATACACGTTCCGCTTGAGGATGCTCCGCCCCGACGTCTTCTGCTCGACGGCGAAGGAGCGTTCGACCACGTAGTGGACGAAGTCCCGCACCGCCTTCTTGTAGGCCTGGACGAGCTCGACGTTCGGGTTCTCCTTGAGCTTGTCCCCCGCCTGATGCACATCGTCGAGCAGCTCCTCGAGGCCGGCCCGGGAGAATTCCTCGGTGCCGAGCGCCCCTGCCCCGGAGCTCCCCTTCGATTCGTCGATAGCCTTCCCGAGGACGGTCCGGAAGAGCCCTTTGCCCTTCCCGGCCTTCTTTTCATCCTCCTTACGCCTCGGGACGTAGGAGGGTCCAAGCGGATTGACGCCCTCGGGAAACTCGATGGCCATGGGCTTCCTAGGGCCCCGCCGTCTCGTCGGCGGGCAGGGGAGCGAAGCAGTCCCCGCGGAAGCGGCCGAGGAAGCGCCGCGCGTCGCCGCGAGAGCGCACGAAGTCGGAGAGCTCCTCGTCGGCGCCCTCCAGCCTGCCCGTCACGGCGACGTCGCCGTGCACTACCGTCCCGTCGTCGGCCTCGAGGCGCGGCGCGAAGACGTTGCCTATCACCACGCCCCCCGCGAGTATGCGCAGGCGCTCCGAGACGTACACGTCGCCCTTGACTACCCCGCCGATGATGGCCGACTTGGCGCGGATGGACGCGTCGACCCTGCCCGTCGCGCCCACGACGATCTTGCCCGTCACGCGCACGCTGCCGCGCAGGTCGCCGTCGACGCGCAGGAAGCCGTCGACGTCGATGTCGCCGTTCACGGCGGAACCCGCGCCTATAATGGAATTGACGAGAGAGTCTCTCGGATTTGCCATGCCGTATCGCTCCGGATGCCCTATCTACTCGGTCGCCTTGGCGACCGCCCTGATGTTCAGGAACTTGAGCGGGTCGATGACGCCCGTTCCGAGATGCACTTCGTAGTGGAGATGGGGGCCCGTGGTGAGCCCCGTGTTGCCGAGGAGGCCGATGACCTGGCCCTGCTTGACCTTTTGGCCCTTGGAGACGCGGAAGGCCATGAGATGGCCGTACCTGGTGAAGAAGCCGTGGCTGTGCTGGAGGATTATAAAGTTGCCCAGGCTCGCGTCGTAGCCGATGCCGATGACCCGGCCATCAGCCGTGGACACGACCGGATCGCCCGAGCGGTAGGTCGAGATGTCGACGCCCTTATGGATGTACCATTGGCCGGTGAAGGGGTTCTCGTTCTGGCCGTAATACATCGAAATGTGGCTTCCGCCCTTGACCGGCCATATGTTCGGGATCTCGGTGAGGACCGAGCTCTGATTCTGCAGGAGAGTGCCGAGCTCCTTGAGCGGATCGACCGATTTCTCGAGGTAGTCGGTGACGCGCTGCAGCTCGCCGATCTCTCGGACGGATCCCGCGCTCGACTCGGTCGACTCGAAGAAGGAGGCGAGATCCCCCGACTGCTCCGGGGAATTCGGGCCCGAGGGACTCGTGCCGATGCGGCCGAGCGTGCCCGATAGGGCGCTCTCGAAGCGCTTGGCGGCCGTGACGAGCTGGCTCGTCTGGTCGCGGACCGCGTCGAGATCCGCCTGCGTGGAGGCGAGGTCGCTCGAGCGGGATTGCAGCTTGTTGGCCGTGTCGGAAAAGCGCGCGGCCGAGAACACGAAGGCCAGGAAGACGATTCCCGCGGCGACGAGCATCCCCCCGAGGGCGAAGAAGCTCAACTGAAGGTTGATGATACGCTTCTCCGTATGGGGGATGAGCATGATGGTGAGCTTTTGGCGTCCGGCCGCCTTGAACCGGGACAGGGAAGCCCTGAAGGACGCGAAGGTTGCCGTGACGCGGGCGGAGACGCGGGCGAACAGGGCGTTCTCCATTTTTTTGTACTTCCTTAGGCCAGACACTATGGTCTCCTTGCCCTTCGGGAATCGGAAGACACCGCCTTTGCCGTTACTGTACCACCATGAATATAGACGTGTCAAAGGCCATACCCCCGCTTTGTCTCGCGGCGGAAGCGGTGATATACTAGATCTAATGAGCCCAACGCGAGCCGTAAAGCCCGTGTCACGGGTGTCGGTCGCCAAAACGAAGGTGCCGGTGCCCCTGACTAACGAGGGCAGGCTAGATCTCACTTTCATCGGAACGGGCAGCGCATTTTCCAAGAAATTCTTCCAGAACAACATCCTCGTCGTGAAAGGGAAGAGTCACCTTCTCGTCGATTGCGGGTCCAGGACCCCGGAAGCCCTCGCCCGGCTCGGCCTCTCGGTCGGACAGATCCGCAATTACCTCATCACGCACGGCCATGCCGACCATATCGGGGGGCTCGAGGAAGTCATGCTCGTCGGCCGCTACGCCCTCCACCGGAAATCAGCCATGGTGGCGACGGACAAGCTGGTGAAGACGCTCTGGTCCATGAGCCTCCGAGGCGGCGCCTCCTTCAACGAGGAGCGCAACGGCGAGTACATGGGATTCGGCGATTTCTGGGACCAGATAAAGCCCAAGGCCCTGCGCGGCGCCGACAGGGAGCTCTGCGAGGCCCGGGTCGACGGCCTCGAAGTCCGCCTCTTCCGAACCAAGCACATCCCCGATTCGGCTCCCGATTGGGCATCCTCCTTCCTGAGCTACGGTATAATACTGGATAGGCGCATCCTTTTCACGAGCGACACGCGCTACGATCCCGAGATGATCCTCGAGCTCGACGCCGAATATTGCTTCGAGGCCATATTCCACGATTGCCAGCTCTTCTCGGGCGGCGTGCACGCGTCCCTCGACGAAATCGCCGGACTGCCGCCCGCGATACGGGCCAAGACCCGCCTCATGCACTACAGCGACAAGATCGAGGAAGCGCTGCCCCGGATAGCCAAGCTCGGCTTCGCCGGCATCGCCGAGCAGTGGAAGACCTATTCCTTCCCCCGGGTTGGCAAAGCGGGTAATTAATCGAAACATACTTGTAATATTCTCGAAGAATTGTAGACTTATCGTCGTACTTAGTCGGATATTACAAAAAAGTCCGTCACAAAAAGTCTTTCCTTCCAAAGTTCCAACGATTGGAGATCCGGCGGCCGAAACCTTCGTGTCGCCCAAGGAGACTTTACTGTGGCTGCATTGATCGCGCGCGAGCGCCTCGACGAGGGCGACGAAGAGGGATACCAGCTCCTGTGCTTCGCCATGGAATCTTCGGTCGAGGGGATGCTCCTCCTCGACGAAGACATGAGGATCGCGAAGGCTAATCCCGCCGCGGCTGATATACTCGGCATTCCCGTCCAAGAGCTGAAAGGCGGGGACTTCCTGGATTCGCGTGTCGTCCTGACCCGCGAGGACGGTGCTCCCATTCCAGAGGACGAGAGGCCTTCGGTGATCGCGCGCCGCAGCGGCGAGAAAGTACGAAACGCCGTCGTCCACGTATGGAACACCAAGAGGAACAGGGACTCGTGGATCGAGGTCGGCGCGATTCCCAGCGGCGGGAGGATCGAGGGGGAATCCTCGTACATCCTCGTCACCCTCAATGACGTTACCGCGAGGATAAAGGCCCAGGAAAAGCTTACCCGAAAAATCCGGATATTGAACGCCTTCAACGATTATTCCATGCGGCTCGGGGACACTCCCTTCGAAAAAATATATTCCTTGATCGCCCGAACGGCGCGGGACATTTTCGACGCGAGGATGGCTTCGATAGCCAGATACGACACCTCCCAAAAAACGCTAATTAATCAGGAGATATCCTGGTCCGACGATACGAAGGGAAAGGCGCAGAAGCTCATGAAAATAATGGAAGGAATCGTCATCCCCGTCACGGACGAAAATTATCGCATGATGATGGACCTAAAGGTAGGAGTCGCATCAAATTTGCATGAGTTCTCATTCAGGAAAATCCCGGTTTCGATCAGCGATGCGATCGAGAATGTGCTCGGGATCGGGTGGTTCAGGGGCCTGGCGCTCACTTCCCGCGGCGAGCTCTTCGGCGGCCTCGGCCTCGCCGGCTTAAAGGGCCGGGCGGTTCCCGAAATCGACGAGCTCCGGGTCTTCGCCGAGATCACAGCGAACGCGATCAAGCGAAAGCAGGCGGAGGAAGAGGTCAAGAGCCTGCTCGAGGGGAAGGAACTCCTCCTCCATGAAGTCCATCACCGCATCAAAAACAACATGAACACCATGATAAGCCTCCTCTCCCTCCAGGCCAGGGCCACGAAGGATACCGAGGCGATCGCTTCGCTCAAGGACGCGATGGGCCGCCTTCAAAGCATGAGCACGCTCTACAACAAGCTGTTCTGCGCGGAGGACCTCAGGGAGATGTCCCTTAGCGAGTACCTCCCCGCCTTGGCGAAGGAGATCGTCGCCCTGTTCCCGAACGGGGATAAAATCGCGACGGAGGCGAAAATCGACGACGTCAGGCTCGATATCAAGAGGCTCTCCCTCCTCGGGATCATCGCGAACGAGATCATAGCCAACGCGATGAAGCACGCCTTCGAGGGAAGGGAGCGGGGGAAGATAACCCTCGCCGCCAGGCTCAAGGCGAACCGGGTCGAGCTCAGGATCGGGGACGACGGCATAGGCATGCCCGAGGCCGTCAGCCTCGAGAGCTCCACCGGCTTCGGGCTCAGCCTCGTCCGTATCCTGGCCAAGCAGCTGGATGCGTCGGTCTCGATCGAGCGTCGGAAAGGCACGCGCTTCATCATCGAATTCGAACGCGAATAAAGGAGGCGGCGCGATCCTTGCTATTGCCTCCGGCTCCGCCCTTTTGCTATCTTAGGCACTATACGGATATTCCCGTCATCATTGGAGATAGGCATGCCCCAGCACCATTTCAAGACGGAGGTTTCCCGCCTCCTCGATCTCATCATCCACTCGCTGTACTCGCACAAGGAGATATTCCTGCGCGAGCTCGTCTCCAACGCCTCCGACGCCATCGACAAGCTGCGCTACCTCTCAGTCTCCGACGAGGCCTACAAGGCCATGGCCTTCGAGCCTTCCATCAGGGTGATCATCGACAAGGGGGCCAGGACCCTCGTCGTCGAGGACAACGGCATCGGGATGGACGAGAAGGAGCTCGAGGAGAATCTGGGCACGATAGCCCGCTCAGGCACGCGACGCTTCCTCGAGAAGCTCCCCGACGAGGCCAAGCGCGACTCCAACCTGATCGGCCAATTCGGCGTCGGCTTCTACTCGGCCTACATGGTGGCCGACAAGGTCGAAGTGACGAGCCGCAAGGCGGGCACCGATGCGGCCTTCACTTGGACGAGCGACGGCAAGGGCGAGTATTCGATCGAGAGCGCCCAACGGGTGGGTCAGGGCACGGAAGTGCGGGTCCACCTGAACGCCGAGGGCGAGGAATACCTGGGCCGCTGGAGCGTCGAGTCGGTGCTGAAGAAATACTCCAACCACATCGCCTACCCCATCGCCCTCGTCTCCGAGGAGCCCAAGTACGACGACAAGGGCGAGAAGGCGGGGAGCGAGCGGAAGGACGAGATCGTCAACGCCGCCTCCGCTTTGTGGAGCCGCCCCAAGTCCGAGCTCAAGGACGAGGACTACATCCAATTCTACAAGTCCTTCACCGGCGCCGGCCTCGGGGATTTCGGCGGCATGGGCGCCGCTGGGGACGAGGGCCCCCTTCTCTGGGTCCATACCAAGGCCGAGGGCACGATCGACTATACGACCCTCTTCTTCATCCCGACGAAGGCGCCCGTAGACCTCTACCGGGCCGACTACCGCCCCGGAGTCAAGCTCTACGTGAAGCGCGTTTTCATCACCGACGACGACAAGGAGCTCCTTCCCGTCTACCTGCGCTTCGTGCGCGGCGTCATCGACTCGGAGGATCTTCCCCTCAACGTGAGCCGCGAGATCCTCCAGCAGAACCGCGTGATGATGAACATCCGCCAGGCGAGCGTCAAGAAGATCCTCGGGGAGCTTACCGATCTCGCCAAGGCCAATCCCGACAAGTACGCGGCTTTCATCGGCGAGTTCAACAGGCCGCTCAAGGAGGGCCTCTACTCCGATTTCGCCAACCGCGAAACCCTCCTCGGCCTCGTCCGATGGAAGAGCACGGTCGCCGCGGGCTGGACATCGCTCGCCGACTACAAGTCGCGGATGAAGGAAGGCCAGAAGGCGATCTACTACATAGCCGGGGGCGACGAGGAGCGGATCCGCAAGTCCCCCCTCCTGGAGATGTATCGCAAGGAGAATATCGAGGTCCTCGTCTGCGCCGAGGAGATCGACGAGATCGTCCTCTCGGGACTCGGCCCCTTCGAGGGAACCGAGCTCAAAAGCGTCAACCGCGCGGGCAGCGAGGCCGAGCTCGGACGCGGAGCCGAAGGCGACGCGAAGCCCGAGGCTGGAAGCGAGGCGGCTTCCGCGATCGAGAAGGCCAAGAAGGCCCTCGGCGACGAGGTCAAGGACGTGCGCCTCTCCAAGCGGCTTTCCGAGAGCCCGGCCTGCGTCGTCGTCGACTCGGACGATCCGAGCCTCCAGCTCCGCGAGCTCATGAAGCAGTTCGGCGGCGGCGAGATGCCCGAGGTCAAGCCCATCCTCGAGCTCAACGGCGAGCACCCCTTGGTCAAGCGCCTGGCGGCGGCCGGCGACGCGGAGGCCGAGGACCTCGCGAAGGTCCTCTTCGGCCAGGCCCTCCTCGTCGAGGGCGCCGCGCTCAAGGACCCCGCCGACTTCGCCTCGCGGCTGAATAGACTGCTAAAGTGATGGGTCGCGGGGATTAAAGCGCTTGCCCCTGAAGTTCTCCGGGCAAGCGCAAAGCGAAGAGCCGAAACGCGAAGCGTTTCAGCTCTTCGCTAACCCTCGAGTTCCTTGAGCTTGTCCCGAAGGGCGGCCGCGCGCTCGTAGTCCTCGTCGGCTACCGCCTTCTCGAGCTCGGAGCGGAGGTTCATCGCGACGCCTTCGCTCGAGGCTCGGGCGAGGGCGCCGCCCACGACGTTGTCGGCGGGCGGCTCGGCGGCGGATTCGGAGTCGACCTGGAGCCCCGCGACCAGATTGATCGAGATGCCCGCTTCCTCGACGACGCTCTCGGCGATGAAGACCGGGCAGGCGGCACGCACGGCTATGCCGATGGCGTCCGAGGGCCTCGCGTCGACGACGACGTCGCCTCCCTCGGTCCGCAGGATCAATCGCGCGTAGAACGTGCCCTCGCGCAGATCGTGTATCTCGACGCGGAACAGTTCTGCGTGCAGCTCCGAGATGACCTTGAGCATGAGGTCGTGGGTGAGGGGCCTCGGCACTTCGACTCCGCCCATCCCGATGAGTATGGATTGGGTCTCGAGCTGGCCGATGAAGATGGGAACGGCGAGATCCGAGCCCTTGGGCCTGACGAGGACGACGTTTCCCTGATCCGTCTGAGCGACGGTCCAGATGGCGGCTTCTACGAAAGTCTGCCCCTCCACTTCTTGTCTCCCAGCTCCAGTATACTCTCATGACGGCCCGATGCAACGTGGGGCACTTCAATCGATGCCCCGAGCGCCCGTATACTCGAGGCGGGAGCATACAGGTGTCGAGCTACGAAAAACCGGACTATTGGGCCCAGAAGGCGAAGAAGGAAGGCTACCCCGCCCGCTCCGTCTACAAGCTCATGGAGATCGACGGGAAATTCGGCCTTCTCAAGCCGTCCTCCCGGGTCCTCGATATCGGCGCCGCCCCGGGCTCCTGGAGCCTCTGGGTCCTCAAGCGCCTCGCGGGCTCGGGCTTCCTCGCGGCAGTCGACCTCCAGGACCTCGCGATGAAGCCGCCCTTCGAGAACTTCCTCTTCGTCCGCGGCGACCTCTACGATCCGGCGGTCCGGGAGCGGCTCCTCGCCCCCGGCCCCTTCGGCCTAGTCCTCTCCGACGCCGCCCCCTCGACGACCGGCAATCGCTTCGTGGATCAGGCCGCCTCGGAGGCGATCGTGGAAGCGGTGATCGAATATGCCGAGGAAGCCCTCGCTCCCGGAGGCGCCATGGCCGCCAAGATCTTCCAGGGAGGAGCCGAAGCCGCCCTCCTCAAGCGCCTCCGCGGCCGCTTCGCCCAGGCGAAGGGCTTCAAGCCCGAAGCTTGCAGGTCCGGGTCCTTCGAGACCTATCTCGTCGCCACGGGCTTCAAGGGATAAAAGGACGCCTTAGGGCCATGGACGAGAGCCGACACCCGGAGAGAAGAGCCTTCCGCCGGCGCAGCTTCGTCGCCTTCGCGGCATCGATCGCCCTCCATTGCGTCTTCTTCGCCCTGCTCTTCTGCATCGCCGTCGCTCCGCCCGGCGCGACGAGCCCTCTCGCGATCAGCCTCCTGGGCGGCGAATCCGGAGGAGCGGGCATAGCCTCTCGGAGCGCCCCGCATCCGAGCCTCCAAGGAAGCGATGGGGCAGGCAGGACGAACGCGGGTGGGAATGAGATCAGGGACCGATCGCAAAGCGATTCGCACGGCGATTCGCAAAGCGATTCGCACGGCGATTCGCAAAGCGATCCGCCCGTCGACGGCGCCGCCGGGTCGGAGAAAGAAGTCGACGGTATCGACGGCCACCGCGGTGCGGCGGAGCCCGGGCCCGGGAATACGAGCGCCCGAGGCGGAGGCGACCAGACGGCCGCCCTCGCCGCGCAAGTGCTCGCCGCGGTCGAGGCGCGCAAGGCATACCCCGACGCGGCCAGGCGCCGAGGCACCGAGGGCACTGTCCGCCTCAGGTTCAGCGTCGCCGGGGACGGCCGGCTTCTCGCGGCGAAGATCGTCGCGAGCTCGGGCTCGGCCCTCCTCGACCGGGCCGCCCTCGACCTATTCGCGTCGGTCTTTCCCGTGGACAATGCCGCGCGCCGAGAGATCGACGACCTCATGCTCTCGATCAGCTACGGGCTTAAGCGTTAGAGGGACAGCCTAGCCCCGACCTTGAGGGCGATGCCGGGCATGGGATAACCGGCGTAGATCTCGTAATCCTTATCCAGCAGGTTATCGATCGAGAGGTTGAGCCGCATCGCCTTTCCGACGCTCAACGAGCCATGAGCGTCGAGGATGAAGACTGCAGGCAGCGAATAATCGCTCCGATCGCTCCAATAGCGCCCGCCGAGGCCGACATCCAGTTTTTTCGTCCCGTAATCGACCGAGGCGTTCAGCTTGTGCATCGATATATCGTGCATGGCCGTCGCATTCGACAGGCCGCCGCCGGCCGAGAGATCGAGGGGATAGATGAACTCGTAGCCCGACCGGACTGCGATCGCGCCGATCCGGATTCCGAGGGATAGCTCGGAGCCGGGAGCGAAAACCTTGCCGATGTTTTGCGGTATCCAATAGGCGTCGTTCTCGATCATATCTTCGATGAGCCGCGCGAAGCCCGAGGCGGAAGCGTCGATGGCGTCTCCCTTATAGGCGATACCGATCTCCCCGCTCCACGATCTCTCGCACTTCAGGTCGGGGTTGCTCATATAGGGGTAGTAGAGCTGGTTGAAAGTCGGCGCTCGGTACGACCGCCCCGCCGACAGATGGGCTTCCAAGGCGCTCGTAGCCTTCCAGACGAGGCCGAGCATCGCCGAGAGCCCGGCTTTATAGTCGTCGCTCCAGTCATAGCGCAGGGCCGGGGCGAGCTTTAGCTCGTCGCCGACGAGCATCGTCGGCTCGAGATAGGCGCCGAAGGATGTCCGCGTCGGTTGGCCGTCGGAAAGGGAGTCGAAGGTGTTGCTGTCCGCCGCCTCGTAGCTCAGCGATCCGCCGAAGCCCAGGTTGGCCCAAGGCTTCACTTGGTAGCTGCTGCGGACGTCGAGGCCCACCGCGGACAGGCGATCGTCCGTCGAGACATCCTCATCCAGTATCTTCGTCCAGGATCCGTGGACGGAAGAGTCGACGCTCAGGGCACCGCCCGCCAAGGCGTCGCTCGACCAGCCCAGCTCTCCGCGGACCGCGCTGTCCTTCTGCCTCTCCGACGGCGTCAGCCCATAGGTCAGCGAGCCCGGGACTCCCTCCTCGCGGCAGGAGCCCGACGCCGAGGCGCGGAGCCTGCCGTCGACGAGCGGCATCTGCAAGCCGGCCTTCGCCGAGCCGCCGCCCAGATCGGCGTTGTCGCGTATCTCGTTCGAGCTCCCGTACGGATATTCGCCGGAGGCACGCTCGCCCGTCCCGACGAAGGACAGCTCCGCCTCGCCGACCCGCGCTCCCGCCTCTACGCCGAGCCTCTGCCCGTCAAGGAGCGAGGAAGCCTTGCCGGCCGTGGGATAGGACGTGTTCTCGAAACTGAGCGCGAACCTCCCGGGGGCGGGGCGCTTCGTGGTGATCAGGACGACGCCGCCTACCGCGTCCGCGCCGTAGACGGCGCTCGCGCCGCCCTTCAACACCTCGATCCGCTCGATCTGGTCGGCCGGGATCGAGGAGAGGTCCGGAGCGCCCTGCTTGGCGTCGTTCATCCTCACGCCGTCGACGACGACGAGGACCTGGGAGGGGCTCGAACCGCGGAGGCTGACCGCCGAGAACGAAGCGCCGGTGCCGTAGCGTTCGACGAAGACGCCGGGCGCGAGCTGGAGGGCGTCCGCCGCGTTGCTCGCTCCCGATCTCTCGATCTCCTCCGCGGTGACTAGGCTCACACTGCCCGCCGGGGCCAAGGCGACCGGACTGTAGGCTTCGGCGCTTATGTCGACACGGCCGATGTCGATCGGAGGGGCTTCAGGACTCGAAGCGTCCTCGGCGAAGACGGCTAGGACGGCGACGGCCATCAAGGCCCCGCACACTAGAGCGCGCATACGTTCTCCCTTTCGCTCGAGGCCCGAGGCGTTCAACGCGCCGGGCAAGAGCGAGCCGAGGAGAACGGGAATGCGGCGGGAGCGAAAAAGCTGACGGCATACTCACGTTTGAATCCTCGGCCCACGAAGTTTTTCCGCCACGCGCAAAGCGCGATGGGGAGGGCCGCGGGGTTGTATCCTGACTCCCGGATCATCTGAGGCAACGACGCCTTCTCACGGCCGATTCGAGGCCGCAATGGCTGCGTTCTCCTTCGCGCGAGGCGAAGTCGAGGCAGGTCGCGCTCATACCCGGTCACAGTGGCGGGACCGTTGCGGATTCTCACCGCATTCCAAGATCCCCGTGGCTCGTAGAAGAATACTAGCCGGGCGAAACGCCCGAGGTCAATCCTCCGCGGCTTTCGCCCAAGCCTCCTCTACCGCCGTCAGCCGCTCGACGAGCTCCGTCTTGGAGGGGCGCTTCGCCAGGAAGTCCAGGAAATCCTGGCCCTGGCAGAGGTGGGAGATGGCGGCGAGCGTGGCGAGGTGGCTCTTCGCGTCGGAGGAGAGGATCAGGAAAAGGATCGAAACCGGTTTGCGGTCGAGGGCGTTGTAGGCGACCGGCGTCTTCAGGAAGAAAACGGCGACCCGCTGCGACTCGGAATCGGTGAGCATCGAATTGCGGGGATGGGGTATCGCGACGCCATGGCCTAGAGCCGTGGGCATCAGCGCCTCGCGTTCCAATATGGCCGTCAGCAGGCTCTCGCGATCGAGGCCCTTGGGAAGGCTCATCGCCTTGGTGGCTTCGTTGAGCGCCTCGACCGGATTGGCGCCGGCGATGTTGTAGTAGACGCCGCCTCTCTCGATCAGCTCGGCCAGGGATACGACGCTCGGCATGCTTGCACTCTCCTCCACTCGAGTATGGACGGACCCGGCCCCCGGATCAAGTACCGCGACGATCCGGATTGACGATGCCCATGAAAAACAAGTAATATGGAGACGATCTTTGGGGCGGGGTGCAATTCCCCACTGGCGGTATAGTCCGCTACTTCCGGACCTCCATTACGGAGACTCCGGAACTGAACCGGTGGAACTCCGGTACCAACGGTAAAGTCCGGATGGGATAAGATCGACAATTCCTTTTTGTTTTGGATGCGCGCCCCACTGCATCGAGGTTCCCCCTTTTCGGAGCCTCGCTGTCGGCGCGCGTTCCTCCCCGCCCCGGAAGGAAGCGCCTCGTGTGTTCAGACCTTTCCTTTATGGAGCGGGCGATAGAGCTCGGCAGGCGCTCCCTGCCGTCGGCAGGAGTCAATCCCGCGGTAGGCGCCGTCCTGGCCGCGGGCGGCCGGGTCCTGGGCGAGGGCTACCATCGCGGCCCCGGCACTCTGCACGCCGAGGCGGCGGCCATTGCAGCCGCGCTCGAGGCCGTCGGCTCCCCCTCCGCGCTCCCCCCGGGAACGACGCTCTACTGCACGCTGGAGCCCTGCTGCCACTCGGGGAAGGGCAAGCGCACGCCGCCCTGCACCGAGGCTATCATCGCCGCGGGAATCGAGCGGGTAGTGTTCGCCTGCAGGGATCCCAATCCCCTGGTCTCTGGCCGCGGCGCCGCGCGGCTGCGCGAGGCCGGCCTCGCGGTGGAAGAGGGCTTTTTAGCCGAGCGCGCCGCCGTCCTGATCGAATCCTTCTCGATATCCATCCGCGACAAGCGGCCCTTCGTGCGCCTCAAATGGGCTCAAAGCCTCGACGGCCGCGTAGCTTGCCGCGGCGGAGCCTCGAAGTGGATCACCAACCAAGCCGCCCGCGACGCCGCGCTCGATCTGCGCGCGAGCCACGACGCGATCATGATCGGCGCCAATACCCTCCGCGTCGACGACCCGCGGCTCACGGCGCGAAGCGCGGGCGCCACGGACCGGGAAGATCCCCGTAGGTTCGTTCTCGCGGGACGCAGGCCCCTCGACATGAGCGCCCGCCTCTTCTCGCCTCCGCTCAGGGATGGGACCACGGTCCTCGCCGCGACGGCCAGCCCCTGCCTGGAGCAGTGCGGGGCGGCGGGCATCCGCTCGCTCGAGATCGTCCGCGGCGAGGACGGACTACCCGACTTGGAAGAGAGCCTCCGCGCCCTGTATGCCGACGGGATCGGGTCCGTGATGGTGGAAGGCGGCGCGTCTCTCATCACTTCCATCTTAAAACGCGGGCTCTGGGACGCGCTGACCGTGTTCATAGCGCCCCTGATACTCGGCGAGGGCATCGCCGCGATAGGCGAGCTCGCCGTCCTGTCTCCCGACCGCGGCATCGGCTTCGGGGATTCCCATTTCCAGCCGGGCCCGGGCTTCGTCCGCATGGAGGCGACGCGCGGCGCGCGCGGCGCGACCGGGCCCGCCAAGGAGGAAGCTCCATGTTCACCGGCCTGATCGAGGAAGTCGGCATGCTCGGCTCGATGCGTAGGGCGGCTACGGGAATACGGTTGGGAATACGCTGCCCCTCCCTGGCTCGCTCGCTTAACGTCGGAGAGTCGGTCGCGGTGAACGGCGCCTGCCTGACCGTCGTTTCCCGCGGCGGGAAGGATTTCGACGTGGAGGCGGTCGGCGACACCCTCGAGAAGACCACCCTGCGAGAAGCGAAGCCGGGCGCGCGGGTCAACCTCGAGCGCGCGCTTTCCGCCGCGGGCCGGCTGGACGGACACATGGTCATGGGGCACGTGACGGGCACCGCCCGCATCCGTTCGTGGGGACCTTCCGCGGGCGCTTCGGGCGCCGCCCGGGCGGAGTCCCCGCGAGGCGACTTCGAGGCCTGGTTCCTCGTCGTCGACCTCGATCCTTCCTGGGCAGACCGCGTCGCCGCGGAGGGCTCCATCGCGATCGACGGCGTCAGCCTCACGGTGGCCGGCCTCGAGGGCGCGGCCGACCCCTCGGGGAGCGGCCGGCTCGAGGCGCGGATATCGGTCATCCCGCATACGAGGCTCGCGACGAACCTCGCGGACAGGAAGGCCGGAGACGAGGTCAACGTCGAGCTCGACGTCATCGCCTCGTACGTCCGCGCGGCGGTCGCGGCCTTTTTCAAGGGAGGTGCGACCGGCGGGACTCCCGTTCCCGACCCCTCGCGGCTCGACATCGAACGATTGACGTCATGGGGGTACCGATGAAAGCGCAGGACTCGACGAACGAAAAAGATGCAGCCTCCGCGCGCGTGGAACGAGCCTTGGAGGATATGCGCGCGGGCAGGATGGTCGTAGTGAGCGACGACGAGGACCGCGAGTGCGAGGGGGACCTCCTCGTCCCGGCGGCCGCGATCACCCCGCAGGACGTGAACCTGATGGCCCGGGAGGGCCGCGGCCTCATCTGCTGCGCGATCGACGCGGCCGCCGCGAAGCGCCTCGACCTGAAAGTCCAGGCCGACGAGGAGCGTCCCGCCCTCCACGGGACCGCCTTTACCCAGAGCCTGGACGCCAGGAGGGGCACGAGCACGGGCATATCGGCGGCGGACAGGGCCGCCACCCTGCGCGCGCTGGCGGATCCGGCTTCCCGTCCCTCCGACTTCGGTAGGCCCGGTCACATATTCCCGATCGTCGCGCGGCCGGGCGGCGTGCTGGAGCGCAACGGACACACCGAAGCGGCAGTGGACCTCTGCCGCCTCGCTGCCCTTCCTCCCGCCGGCGTCATCTGCGAGATCATGCGGGACGACGGCGTCATGGCCTCGGGAGAGAGCTTGAAGGCTTTTGCCCAAAACCACGGCCTCACTCTCCTCAGCGTAGCCGATATCGTCCGATACAGGCGCCATCGCGAGATGCTGGTCAGGCCGCTCGCGAGCGCCGCCCTGCCCACGCGGTGGGGCGATTTCACGATACACCACATCGAGTCGCCCTTCGGCCTCCCGGCGCGGGAGATTATCGTATTGACGCGGGGGAAAACCCTCGAGGCGCTGCCCGGTCCCGCAGATAGCGAGCGGGAGCCTCTATTGGTCAGGCTGCACTCGGAATGCTTTACCGGAGACCTCCTGGGCTCGCTGCGCTGCGACTGCGGCGAGCAGCTCGAGGAGAGCATGCGCCTCATCGGCGCAGCGGAAGAGGGCGCGCTCATTTACCTGCATCAGGAAGGCAGGGGCATAGGCCTCGGGGCGAAGCTGCGCGCCTATGCCCTGCAGGACCAGGGCCTGGATACCGTGGATGCCAACCTGCGGCTCGGCTATCCCCCGGACATGCGCGACTACTGGGAGGCCGCCCAGGCCCTCAGGCTGCTCGGCCGGGCCAGGGTACGGCTCCTGACCAACAATCCCGGAAAGGTGTCGGGGCTCGAAGCCTACGGCATCGAAGTCGCGGAGCGCATCCCCCTGCTGATGCCTTCGAATTCGCACAATCTGCGCTACATCGAAACCAAGCGCGACCGCCTGGGCCACGCCATTTAAAGGCCTTGCCCGGGCATTCACAAGGAGGAAGGAATGAAGGAAATCGATGGAATGCTGAGCGCCGAAGGAAGGAAGATCGCCCTGGTAGCCGGACGCTTTAACGACCTCATCGTGGGACGCCTGATCGAGGGAGCCCTGGATTGCTTCCTGCGTCACGGCGGGGACGAGAAGGACCTGACGCTAGTCAGGGTCCCGGGCAGCTACGAGATACCCCTCATAGCCGGCCGCATGGCCCAAAAGGGCTTCGATGCCGTCGTATGCCTGGGCGCCGTCATACGCGGCGGCACGCCTCACTTCGACTACGTCGCCGCCGAAGTATCCAAGGGAATCGCCGCCGAATCCCTCCGAAGCGGCCGGCCCATCATCTTCGGCGTGCTCACCTGCGATACTTTGGAGCAGGCCCTCGAGCGGGCGGGCGTCAAAAGCGGCAACAAGGGCTGGGACGCCATGCTCTCGGCGCTCGAGATGGCCGATCTCATGGGCAAGCTCGACTGACCCGGCGACTCGCGAGCACCCTGTATCTTCGATATTCTCCGGGTTGTTCTATGGTATAATGCCGATAAGAGGAGCAATATCCATGAAGCGTTTGCTATTATTTTCCATCAGCCTCATCCTGCTATACGGCTGCGCCAGCGCTCCCAAATTGCCGGAAACCCAAGCCTGGCTTGCCCTCGATCCGGTCCAAGTCAAGGCCGATGTCGAGCTCTACGGCCTCCGAGTCGACATCTATAGAGTGACGCCTGAAATCAACAACGATGTATCGAAAGCGCTGGGCGGCCCCTCCAACCCCGCGACCGATCCATCTAAGTACTCGTGGGTAGGCATAGACCTGGGAAATGGCCTCTTCGAGGATTCTCACGATAACATCTCGGTCAATATCGCGAAGCTCTACGGCATTCAAGAGCCTTTCCATATCGAGGAAGTCGTCGAGGGGCTGATACCCGTCAAGGTCGATTTTCGACAGGAAGGCGGAATATTCCAACGAAAAGGCGGAGGGGATAACCTGCCCGACGTCACTATCGAATTCGGCGACGATTCATCCGAATTAACTTTCAGCCGGCCCTATTCGAAAGCTTCCATTTTCCGCGACGGCGATGATATCACTTTCGACGGCCACGGCTTGCTGGGATCGAACAAGTATACGTTGCATCAGTCCGGTCCGCGCCACGTTTCGAATCAAGGGTTTATCGGCAGCGTCACTTATATCGCTAAAAACGATAATGCGGCCTCCCTGAGCTCGAAATTCCTCATGAAACGCAAGGACAAGGTCATTACCATTCAGGAATTGAGCATGCTTTCCAATTCGACTAGGCCGATACAGTATGTACGAACCGATTCGGGTTGCATTTTCAGCGATCGGGGAGGCAACGTATTCGAAATCAAGCGAGACGGCGATACCATTACTGTATCAAGAAATAGCAAGCTAAACAGAACCTATAAAATTCTTCCCCCCGCCTCGGATAGCTAAGGAAACCGAAAGAAATAAAGCTTCGTCGGATTCCTAAAAAAGCGCTTCGCCCTTGCGGTGAGGCGCTTATTTTCTATATGATAACAAATACTTGGCCCAAGGGGGGAAGAACGATCCTTTTCAGCCCTGCACGAAGCTCAAGAAAAACTTGACAGCACAATCAAGAAGCAGTTACACTGCCCACTGAACTTTATATTAAAAAAAAAAGCAAACAGATCGTTGATCTGTTCTAAGCATTCTTTAGGAGGAAGTAAGAATGAAAAGAACCCTAGTAGTTCTTGCATTGTTACTTGCAGTAGGCATTACTCTCACTTTTGCAGATGACGCTGCGAAACCGGCTGGTATAACTATCGGCTCTTGGGCCCGCAGCATCTACGCTCCGCTCGCGAGCCGTGACTCTGACATGGTTCCCGGCATGGGTGTTTCTTGGGGCAACGCCACCCGCGTTGGCTACGTCATCAAGGCTGATTCCGACACCGCCGGTTTCTACCTCACGCTTTGCGCTGATGCGCACAGCTTCGGCGTTACGGATGACATCTCCGTGTACGTTAAGCCCCTCCCCGGGCTCAAGGTCGCGGGCGGCTCGCCCTACGATGACACGCTCCGCAACAACGGCGCCGCTTTCGGCTCCTGGAACTGGGTCCGCGCCAATGCCATCTACGGTGAGGATTTCGGTTTCGACCGCGTGAACGGCAGCAATTGTGAAGTCGCCGAGGTCAGCTATAACGCGAACGGCATCTTCGTCTACTTCGAGCAGAGCAGGCCCAAGGGAAATGTCAGCTTCACCAAGTACGGTGAAAGCGTTGACAGCGCGACCGACGCGATGAACAACATCGCCTTCGGCGCCGGTTACACCATCGCCGGTATGGGCCAGATCAAGGCCCAGAAGCTCGGCTACGCCAGCACTGGCAGCAACTACGGTCTGTACGAGATTGGCTTCAACGTCTCCGCTGTCCCCAACCTCAGCGCCGAGGCGGACATCAAGCTCCCGACCGACAACAAGAAGTCCCCCGCGGACATGCAGATTCCCGTGTCCGGCTCCTACAAGGTCGACAAGGCCACGATCAACGCCTTTGCCGTTGCCACCATGCTCAACGACCAGTCTCCCACCGGCAAGAAGACTGCCATTGGCGCTGGCGGTGGCGTGGACTACGACATCGGTGACGGCCTCGGCTTCACCTCCGATCTGCGCTATAACGACAAGTATGACGCGGCTATCAAGGGCAACGCCTCCGGCAAGGCTCAGGTCGAGTTCTTCGTCGGCGTCAACAAGTCTCTCGCGGTCGGCCAGATCGGCGTCGGCTTCGAGTATGTCACCACCGGCGGCTTCGGCGGCGCCGACCTCGGCACCGGCATCGATGCCACCAAGGCTCAGTGGTGCGTGCCCATCAAGTGGGAAGTTTCCTTCTAAGCTCTCTTCCTCTTGTTTTCTAGGCCGCCCCGCGTGGGCGGCCTTTTATTTTTGTTCATATACATACCGCAAGATGGCCGCCCCCCGTCTTCAAGACCCATGAGCAAAACCAAATTCTCCTGATCCCCCGACGCCGACGAGCTGCTTCCCTCCGATCATCCGGCTCGGGTGATAGGCGCGAACATCGAGACGCTTGTTGCTCGGGGAAGGGAATCAGAAGAATCAGATTCGCGGATTAAGGCTATTCATGCTTCGCGGGCTGCCGAAGGTCAACGCCGAATGGGGCCTGGTGGCGCTCGCGCACAATATGATCAAGTAACAAACCGCATAAGCTCAAGATCCAAGGACCCGGGAAGCTAATTTCGAGTATAGTTAAAACAATCCAAGTCGCATCGTTCTCTCAGTCTGCGTCTCCCCTACTCGTAAAACCACCCTAACAATAAAAAGGGGCCGTCCGGGAATTGCTTCCTAGACAGCCCCTAAAGGCAAATTTCGGGATAAATTCCCTTAGATTACCTCGGGCTTCTTCTCCTCAATAGGAAAAGAAAAGGGCGCAGGTTTGGGCTCGACAGCAGGCTTAGGAGCCGCTTTCTTAGCCGCAGGCTTCTTGGCAGCGGACTTCTTCGCCACGGCCTTCTTGGCTACGGGCTTCTTAGCCGCGGCCTTCTTGGCAGCGGGCTTCTTAGCCGCGGCCTTTTTGGCAGCGGGCTTCTTAGCCACGGCCTTCTTGGCAGCGGGCTTCTTAGCCACGGCCTTCTTGGCAGCGGGCTTCTTAGCCGCAGCCTTCTTAGCCGCGGGCTTCTTCGCCGCGGCCTTCTTAGCCGCGGGCTTCTTCGCCGCGGCCTTCTTAGCCGCGGGCTTCTTCGCCGCGGCCTTCTTAGCCGCGGGCTTCTTCGCTACGGCCTTCTTCGCCGCGGGTTTCTTCGCCTTAGCCGGCGAAGACTTCTTCTCCAACGCCATGAGAGCCTCCTTCTTCGCCGGCGCGGCCTTTTTGGCCTTGACTGCGGCGACCTTCGGGTTACCTATCACCTTCTTTTTCACGCCGACGGATTTCCCCGTCGACGAAGGTTTCTTAGATTGAGAACGGGCCTTGCTACGCGCGGCCTCGATGGACTGAACGCGCCTGAGCGCGGCTTGAGCGACCTCGGGATCGTAAGTAGCGAGATCCCAGCCTCGGCGCTGAAGCTCCGCATAGGCGCGTATAGCCACTTCTTCCTTGGGCAGGTGCGGATTGAATACAATGAGTTCGGAGCAGAGATGGCCCAAGCCCACGCGGAGCATATGGGACAATCGCTCGAACGGGTAGTTCTTGGCTGCGAGGGTCGCAAGCCAGGCGACGATTTCGTCCGCCACCAGGGACACCGTCTCTGCGGATAGGGGCCGCGGCTCTTTGTCCAGTCTCCGGTCAAGGCGATCATGCACCTTGGCGTAATCCTGGAAATAAGAATCGCCGACGCGCCTGAGCTCAACCAGCCGAATCTCGACGAGTTGCGCGGCGCTTCTACCATCGGCCATCTAGGGCGTCCCCCTTTTCTTCAAGAAATAGTACCGACCAGGATCGCATCTCGCGCTACCCGACTCGCGCATCGAAGCTAAGGATCCGCGAATCGTTTCATCTATTATATCGGCATCTCGCGAGTATGGCAAAAGCTTTCTTCACTTTGATGAAAAAAAAATCGAAGTCCGGGCATTTTCTCCGCGAATACTCGACAGACGACGCGTGAATCTCCCTTTCAGCTCGAAGGAGGCGCGGAAAGAGACATCTTCGCGAAGCGATTCGGGAACGAAAGCGAATCTATTTGTCTTTCTATCTTCTCTCTTTGAATGGAGAGGTCTCATGACGTATATTAAGGATGGCTGGAGGGGGAATGATCGAGTGGAATGCCGATCTCGCGCGTAGGTTGCATTGCCGAGACGAAGAGAAGAAGGCCCTTGGTCCGATCATCAAGCGCCTCATGGATCTGGATCGCAAGGCGCGAGCGGACGGATTCCTCTCCCTGGAGGAGGAGCTGTCCTCGATCGATGATCCGCTTCTCGCTATAGGCCTTCGCCTCGTCATGGAGGGCGTATCCGGAGAAGCCCTCGAGGAAATCCTCGCCACTTATCTCCTCGTCGAGGGGAAGAGCGGTTGGCCCTTCCTCAAGGCCTGCGTCACGGTGGAAGGGCTCCTCGCCCTCGCCGAATCCGACGATCCCGCCCTCATGGCGCGCAAGCTACTGCCCTATTTCGGCGTCGATATGGCTCTTCCCGCCCTCGAGGAGCTTGAGCGCGGCGACGGGACAGGGCGATGAACCGGGCTTTCATCGAGGCTTCGCGCAGCCCCATCGCTACGGAAAAAGTCTCCCGGCAGAAAGCCGACGCTCTCTTCGAGCTAGCCGTTCGCATCGGACTCCTCGCCGATCAGTCCCGATCCTCCGAGACCGCCCTGGCCAAGGCGGCGACGTCCGAACGCCGCAAGAGCCTCAAGACGGGACTCGATCTCGTCGTCGCGGGAGCCGACGCTGAAGCCATCGACCGCGCATTCGCCGCCTCCGCGCCGCGCCCAGAGGCCGACCCCGGGGCGGCGCTCGAATGGATGCTATGCCGCGCAGGCATGCGCGGCATAGCGGCGGACGAGCATTATAGCGTCGTCATGCGACGCATGACGGCTTTCCTGGGGCCGTCCTATTTCGAAAAGGCCGAGGCCTGGCTCCTGGAAAGGGCGAAAAGGCGCCGGGCTCGCCCCGAGAGCCTCGTCGTTCCGGGCGAGCTGCCCGATGTAATCCGCATACTTGCCATGGACAAGCGAAACCTAGAACGGGTCCTTAGGACGTCGGGCCGAGACATCGCCGCCGCCGCCCTCGCGGGATGCCCGGAGGAGAGCATGGATCTCGTCAGGCCTCTTTATGGCCGGATCGGCGCGGCTGCGCTCGAGGACGAAGCAGCCCGTCTACGTTCAAGGCTATCCGGAGACGAGATCGTACAGGCGCAAACCGCCTTCCTCGAGGTACTTCGCAACCTGGAAGAGCGCGGGGAGCTGAGCCTCGGGTCCGAAGAAGAGCTTTCGGCCGATCCGGCGTTCATTTCCGCCATCACCAAGGCGACGCTCGGCGTCGATGCGGCGGTAATCAAGAGCGCTTTCCGCCTGGTCGATGGCGCCCTGATCTCGGCGGCGATGCAGGGAATGGAGCCCGAGGCGCACGATCACATCCTCGCGGCGCTTTCAAAGAAAGAGATAAAGCGCATCCTCAACGCCATCGACGACACGGACCCGATGCCCAGGCGCGCCGTGCAGGGCGCGGGTCGAATCCTGGCCGAGAAGCTCTTCGAAGCCGCCGCCGCCGTCAAGGCGCCAAAAGCCTTACTGGAGAGGCTCGCTTCAGTACGCGACTGGGAGAACCGCTACTGAGCCGCGGCGACCCGCGAGAGGCCAACCCTAATGCCTCCGCTCGAGCGCCGGCATCCGGCTATACGAAAAGGCCTTCGTTCCGCTGACTTAGCGGAACGAAGGCCCTCGATGGCTGCGACCCTAAAAAATGGGCTTATTTACTTCGAGTCGTAGGCTTCTTGACCGTTACCTTGGCGGCGATGGCGCGCTTCGGCGCGGCCTTAGCCGCCTTGCTCGCCTTGGAGACGGGTTTCGAGCTCGGCTTGGATGCCTTCACGGGCTTACGCGAGGATTCGGGCTTGCCCGGCGACGCTTTTTTCTTCGCCTTTGCCGAGCCGGCCTTGGACCTGGGCGCCGCTATCGGACGAAGGGGGAAATAGGCCGCGGCTCTCGCGCGGGAGGAGGCCTTCGCGTCGCGAGATTTCGCCGCGGGCTTAGCCGCGACCATGCGCACGCAATCATCCATGCGATCCGCGAAGATCTCGCGGATATCGAAGTCGAAGCCGGATTCGATCCAGAAAATCGCGGTCAGGTAGAGGGCCCCGATGAAGGAAGTGGCGATCGACGCCGGATCGAGGTCGGAGCGCAGCTCGCCGGCCTTGATGCCCTCGTTGATGCAGGCGAGAACGAGGCTCTGACCCCTGGCATCGCATTCGGATACTTTGGCCTTGAGCTCCGGGTATCCGCGGAAGACATGCCGGGCGTAGATGAGTATGTACGAGAAATCACGGCTCGTAGAGAGGCATTCCGCCACATTGGCGCCCACTATGCGAAGCTTCGCGAGGCCGCGCTGGCCCTCGGATGCGAACGCCGAGAAGGAGCGTTCATAGATGCGCTCATAGACGGAGAAAAGGCCGCCGAAAAGCCCGTCGACGCCATCGAAATGGCGAAAAATCGCCGGTTCGGTGATGCCGGCCCTCGTCGCGATATTTTTAAGCGTCGCGGCGCGGGGACCTTCCTCGCGAATGACGATCGACGCAGCAGCGAGGACCGCAGTCTTAGCCTTTGAATATGGCCATGAAGGATCAGAAGCGAATATCTCAGGAATCATATCAGGAATATATCGAGTCGAATCAATCATGTGAAGCGGTTAATCGGGCTTACGGTGAAAGAATGTTTTATTTTCATAATTATAAATTTGGTAATATCCAAAAATAACGCAATATAACAAGTGAAGCTTTTTCGCTAACGGTGGAAGCCCGCGGGACCCCGTATCCATGCGAGCCTCGCGGCGTTTCGAAGGATACCGAGGACGCAAACGATCATGCACCAGGCGGCAAGCCCCGGTTCGAGCTGCATGAGTATCTTCCATGACACGGCCCGTTCGAACGCGAGGCCTATCGCGACGGGGCAAAGCGCTATGATGCCCATACGCAGCGAGATGCCGATCCAACAACGGAAAATTGCGAAGCGAATGGGACCTCGGGTTCCCTTCGCCTCCGCCTTGTCCCTGACTTCCTTCGTCCAATACAGGGCTCCCGCTATCTGGAAGACCAGCGCGAGAATAAAGACGACGGCGACTACCGCGAGGAGGATATAGAGCCTGCCGAGCGGGAAGAGACGAGGAGAGCTGCCTTCCTGAATGATACGCAGGGCCCCGCCGGTCAGCGCCGGAAGCGCGAACAAGGACTGAAGCAGGGAGCTCTGGGCCGCAAGCACGACGATGCCGGCCTTCCTGTCGGGCCAAAGGACCACGCGCGAGGAGAAACCGTCGAGCGACCCGTCGTGGAAGACGGTTCGCGTTCCGGCCTGCTGTCCGAGATAGAAACCGTAGCCGTATGGCAGGCCCCGGACCGGAGCCTCGAAGAGGCCGGGCACTGCGCGCGCCGACACGGGGCCATGCCCGATTTTCTCGGGACCGAGGAGGAAGGCGATGTACTGTCCCGCATCGGAGGCAGTCGTCACCACATAGCCGGATGAAGCGCCGAAGCCCGACGAGATCGCGGGGCGGGATAGCGGAAGGGCGAAGAAGGACGCCGACCCGAGCGGAGGATAGAAGGGCGCGGTCGCGGAGCTCGATTTCAAGCCGAGGGGCGCGAAAACGCGCTCATTGAGAAGCTCGTCGTAAGGCTTGCCAGTCGCCTTCTCCATGACGAGAGCGAGAGCCTGATAATCCGTATCGATGTACTGGAAGCGCTTGCCTGGCGAAAAAGAGGGCCGTGCCGCGATCATGGAACGGACGGCCGCTTCGAGATTCGGGGCCGAGGGATGCGCGTCGTCGAAGGAGCGGTCGGAGAGACCGCTCGTATGGCTGATCAAATGGCGAATGGTCACGTCGCCGCCCGAACCGTCGGCGAACTCGAGCCAGGGCAGGAAGCTGCGGACCGGCGTATCGAGCGAGAGGCGCCTCTCGCGAACGAGGGAATAGGCGGAGAGCGCCGCCATGGACTTGGCGAGGGCCGGAGCGTATAAAGGCGTTTCGGGCCCGATCTTGGCGCCGGAGCCGTCCTTGCCGAAGCCGTCTACATAGAGGACGGAGCCGTCGGCCACCGCGGCCACCGAGAATCCGGAATATCCCTGCCGTTTCATCTCGACGCGGAAGAAGGCCGCGAGGTCGGTATAGCGCTCGGGCGCGATGTCGGGGGAATAAAGAAGGAGCAGCGTAGCTACGGCGACGACCGCGAAGGGAAGTACCCGTCTCAAGACCTTCATCGGGGAAAGTATAGCATGGGTACCCGGCATCCGCGAGGCGGTAGCCCGTTAGCCGCATCTTCTTCGTCAAGGAGCCTTTGACCGGCGGGCCCTCCTCGCCCATACTCGCCGGATAGGAGGACAGCCATGGGCCTATCCGACTTTCCGAGCCGAAAGCTCGCCTTCCTGCCCACTCCCTTGGTCGAGCTGCCGCGCTTTTCGGCCGCCCTGGCCGAAGGGCAGGGCGGCCCGAGGATATACATGAAGCGCGACGACCAGACCGGCCTCGCGAGCGGCGGCAACAAGGCGCGCAAGCTCGAGTACCTCGTGGGCGACGCGATCGCCCGGGGCTGCGATACGCTGATTACGGGAGGGGCTGCCCAATCCAATCACTGCCGCCAGACCGCCGCCGCGGCCGCGGCTTGCGGCCTGGGCTGCCATCTAGCCCTCGGCGGCGGGTTGCCTGGGCGCGCCGAGGGTAATTTGCTCCTCGATATGATCCTCGGGGCGGAAATCCATTGGTCGGGGGAGTGCCGCAAGGGCGAGGACATGCCCCGAATCGCCGAATCCCTCCGCGGCGCCGGGAAAAAACCTTACATCATCCCCTACGGCGGCTCGAACGCCATTGGCGCCCTCGGCTTCGCCTCGGCCGCCGGCGAGCTCGCGGGCCAGCTGGCCGAGTCGAGAATAGAGGCCTCTCGAATCGTTTTCGCCTCGAGCTCGGGCGGCACCCAGGCCGGCCTGATGGTCGGCGCCCGCCTCTTCGGGCTGGAACAGGAGCTGACGGCCGTCTGCATCGATAAGGCGGTCGACGAAGGCCTCGACTTCGAGGAACGCGTCCTTTCGCTCGCGAACGGGACGGCCGCTCTCGTCGGCCTCGAGGCGAGCGCAGGAGGGCGCTTCGGCCCCGCGGACCTGGTGTTGAGGCGCGAGTTCACGGGCGGGGGCTACGGCGTCGTGGGAGAGCTCGAGCGTCGGGCGATAGGCCTCCTCGCGCGAACCGAGGGTATCCTCGTCGACCCTGTCTACACGGGCAGGGCGCTCGGCGCCTTGATCGCCTTGGTCGAATCGGGAGAGATACGGAAGGAAGAGAGCATCGTTTTCTGGCACACGGGAGGAATGCCCGCCCTCTTCGCCTACGAGCGGGAGATCCTAACGCATCGATAAGTCTCGAGGCCCCTTTGAGAAGACTACGGCAATTAAAAACCCGGGCTCCCTCGCATATGAAGGAAGGAGCCCGGGCATCGCTAATAATAGCGCGTAAGAGGCCCTAGAGCGTGAAGAGGAGATCCTCGTAGGTCGGGAAGGGCCAGCGGGCGGCTTCCACCAGTTTCTCGATCGCATCCACCTTGTCGCGGAGCGTGTTCATCCTCGGAATAACGCTCTCGCGGTAGGCGCGAGCCTCAGCGAGGGGTTCCTCTATCTCCTGGACCCCGGCGAGGGCCTTCTCGAGCTTATCGGATTCCTCGATGACGGCGGCGGCGAGCTCGGCGAGCTTGCGCGCCTTGAGCTCCTGAGGCGAGGAAATGGCGCCGACCGCCGCGAGGGCGCTCGCGGCGCGAGCATAATCCTCGGCCGAGGCGGTGGCTGCGGGGAAGATGTAGCGCTTGGCCATCTCCACCATGAGGCCCGCTTCTATATTCACCTGCTTCGAGTACTTCTCGAGGTAGACAACGCAGCGGCTTTCGGCCTCTTCCTTCGTAAACACGCCGTGCCGGGTGAAGAGCTCCACGCCGGCCTGCGAGGCGAACTCGGGGATGACCTCGACCGCGGCCTTGAAGCGGGGAAGGCCCCGACGCTCGGCCTCGCGGGACCACTCCTCGGCGTAGCCGTTGCCGTTGAACACGACGCGGCGATGGGCCTTGTAGGACTCCGCGATGGCGGCCCGCTGCTCGGCAACCATGTCGGCGCCCTTCTTGGCCGCGGCCTCGAAGCGGTCGGCGAAGCGGGCGAGGACATCGGCGACCGCCGTATTGAGGACGGCGGAGGGCGTGGCTACCGACTGCGAGGAGCCGACCATGCGGAACTCGAACTTGTTGCCCGTGAAGGCGAAGGGGCTCGTGCGGTTGCGGTCGGTGAGGTCCTGCGGGAGCCTGGGAAGCGAGGCGGCGCCGATCTCGATCTCTCCGCCCTCCTTGGAGACGTAAGGCTTCCCGTCGGCGGTCGCGTCGAGAATGGACGAGAGCTCGTCGCCGAGGAAGACGGAGATGATCGCGGGAGGAGCCTCGTTACCGCCGAGGCGAAGGTCGTTGCCCGACGTGGCCACCGAGGCGCGGAGCTGGGAGGCGTAGCGATCCACCGCCTCGATCACGGCGGTGACGAAGACCAGGAACCGCGCGTTGGATGCGGGGTCGGAGCCGGGTTCGAGGAGGTTGATCCCCGTATCGGTCCCGAGGGCCCAGTTCACGTGCTTGCCCGAGCCGTTGATGCCGTTGAAGGGCTTCTCGTGGAGAAGGGCCGCCATCCCGTGGCGGCCTGCAACGGCGTTGATAGTCTCCATTACGAGCTGGTTGGAATCGGCCGCGACATTGGAGCTCGTATACACGCAGGCGAGCTCGAACTGGTTCGGAGCCACCTCGTTGTGCTGAGTCTTGGCGGTAATGCCCATCGCCCAGAGATCGTTGTTGAGCTCCCGCATGAAGCCGGCGACTTTCTCGGGTATGGCGCCGAAATAATGGTCTTCCATCTCCTGCCCCTTCGCGGGGAGGGAGCCGAAGATCGTGCGGCCCGTCAGGACCAGGTCGGGACGCTTCTGGTAGAGCTCGCGATTGACGAGGAAGTACTCCTGCTCCGGTCCCACGGTCGGTGTGACGCGCTTAGCGTCGCCGAAGCCCAGGGCGCTGATAACGCGCAGCGCCTGCTTGTTGAGGGCCTCGATCGAGCGGAGGAGGGGCACTTTCTTGTCGAGGGCATGCCCGAAATAGGATACGAAGGCGGTCGGGATGTAGAGGGTCGTGCCGGAGGGCGTCTGCTTGAGAAAGGCGGGGCTCGTCACGTCCCAGGCGGTGTAGCCGCGGGCTTCGAAGGTGGCGCGCAAGCCGCCCGAAGGGAAAGAAGACGCGTCGGGCTCGCCCTTCACCAGCTCCTTGCCCGAGAACTCCAGGAGGACCCGGCCGTCGCCCAAGGGGGAAATGAAGGAATCGTGCTTCTCGGCTGATATGCCTGAGAGGGGATGGAACCAATGGGTGTAGTGCGTCGCTCCGCGCTCCAGCGCCCAGTCGCGCATCGCGCTCGCTACGACCTCGGCGATATCCAGGGTAAGCTCGCGCTTCCCGGCCTGAACCTTGAGCAATTCAGTGAAGATGCTCTTGGGCAAGCGTTCGCGCATGACTGCATTGGAAAAACAGTTTTTACCATAGGTTTCCGCAAGACCGACATTACCCGACTCGATAGAAACGCTCATTCTGCACTCCTCACCTTTGTTGAAGATGTCCTAATATAAAAAGCAAAAAACGTGCCATCTGACCAAAAAGAGATAAATCATTATCAAGGCGACACTTATAAATCTATCCCACTAAGACACCCCACATTGCCGTAGGTTCGAAATATAAACCTACGTGGATGTACGGAATCGTCGCCAATCTATCCCGTATCTATGGATAGCGAGACCCATCCGCCTTTCGGTTATACCGAGTCGACGCGCAGCGGCAGCGGCGTTACCTCGGCATATTTTCAAAGCCTCGACGAGGAGTTCACGTTCGAGCCTCGCCAGGGACGCGTCCAGGGTCGACGCTGGGCCGGTGCCCGTCGAGTCCGCGGACTGGAGGCTCGGAGGCAGGTGATAGGCGTGGATCACCGAGTCCGTGGAGAGGATGACGGCTCGCTCTATGCAATTTTCCAGCTCGCGCACGTTGCCCGGCCAGTGGTAGGTAACCAGGAGATCTATGGCGGGGCTCGAGATGCGCAGGATCGGCTTCCCCGCGCGGCGGCCGTGCTTTTCGGCGAAATGATCGGCGAGGAGGACTATGTCGCTGCGCCGCTCCCGCAGGGGGGGCACGCGGAGCGGGAAGACGTTGAGGCGCCAGTAGAGGTCGGAGCGGAATTGCGACTCGGCCACTTCCTTCTCGAGGTCCCGGTTAGTCGCCGCAATCACGCGCGCCTCGGTCTTGAGCGTAGCCGATCCGCCGACGCGCTGGAACTCGCCTTCCTGCAGGACGCGCAGGAGCTTGGCCTGCACGGCCTGCGAGAGCTCTCCGATCTCGTCGAGGAAAAGGGTCCCGCCGTCGGCGAGCTCGAAGCGGCCTCGCCTCTGCTCCTGCGCCCCGGTAAAGGCCCCGCGCTCGTGCCCGAAGAGCTCGCTCTCGATCACGGATTCGGGCAGGGCCGCGCAGTTCACGGCTACGAAGACTTTCTTCGCTCGGGCCGAGCGCTCGTGGAGGGCTCGGGCGACGAGTTCCTTGCCCGTTCCGCTCTCTCCCGTGATGAGCACCGTCGTCTCGGTGCCCGCCACGCGGTCTATCATGGAGAAGAGCTCGCGCATCGGGGCCGACCGCCCCACGATCGTAGCGGGAGCCCAGGCCTCGTCGGCGTAGGCGAGCTCGGGGCTCCGGGACACGATGTGGCTCGAGCTCGTGGGGCCCTCGGCGCCCGCCTCGAGGGCGGCCGACCGCGCGAGGCGCCGCCGGAGGCCCAGGGCTTCGGCGGTCAGGGACGCGATGGACGAAGCCAGGGAGAGAGCGCGCTCGCGGGTCGAGGAATAGCGGGTAAAGGATAGGGCGCCGACCGCCGCCCCGCCGAGGATGACGGGAACGGCCAAGCCCTCGCTCTCGAAGACGGGAGCGGTGGAAGCGAGGACCCTGCCCAGGATGCCGACGCCCAGATCGACCCGTTTTCCGGCGAGAGCCGCGTCGATCGGATCGGCGACCGCGGCTACGCGTATTTCCCCGTCGTCGAACATGGCGAGGGCGGCGACGCCGCCCGCCAGTGGACCGCGATCGGCCAACAGGGTCAGGAGCGGACCCATCGCCTCCTCGAGCCCGGCGTGCCGTACAAGGAGACGCCCCGCCTCGAAGAGGAGGGGGAGATCCTCTGGGTCCGGGGAGAGAAGGACCGGCCTTTCGTCACGCATAGGCGATTCTGTCGCGTCTCGCTAGAAAGATGCAAGGATGTAGCACGGCAAATTGCACCTACGCAAATGTAGGAATTTGGGATTGAAAACATCCTGATTATCTGTCGAAAAACCCCAAGACGCCCATTTAGGCGCAGCCGCCGCTACAAGCAGGGGAAAAACACGTAGATTCGTAGGCCTTCATAAGATTATACTCGCTTATCGGGCAGCCTTGCCCGGTGGGGGCTGTGAATGGGCAGAAAACTAGGCATAGTAGGCGCGGGCAAGGTCGGCGAGGCCCTCGCGATCGGCATTGCGCAGCGCGGCCTCGTCGCGGCGGCCGATATCATCCTCTCCGAGCACAATGCGGCGCGGCGCGCCGAAGTGGAGACGAAGACCGGCTTCAAGGTCATACCCGAGGGCCGCGAAGTCGCGCGGCTCTCCGAGACGATCATCATAGCGGTCAAGCCGAAGGACGTCGGCGAGGTCCTCGCCGAAATATCGCCCGAACTCGGGCCCTCCAAGCTCCTCGTATCGGTCGCCGCGGGCGTGAGCCTCGAGCTCCTCGAATCGTCGGTGCCCAAGGGCACCCAAGTTATCCGCACGATGCCCAACATGGCCGTCGCGATAGGCGAGGGCATGAGCGTGCTGTCGCCGGGCAGCCGAGTTTCGCCCGAGAGCCTCGCCTGGGCTACCGAGCTATTCCGCTCGGTCGGCCGCGCCCTCGTCCTCGACGAGCAGTACATGGACGCCGTCACCGGTCTCTCGGGCTCCGGCCCGGCCTACGTCTACATCATCATCGAATCCTTGGCCGACGGCGGGCTCAAGCTCGGCCTGCCCCGCGACGTCGCCTTCGAGCTCGCCGCGCAGACCGTCCTCGGCGCCGCGAAGAACGTCCTCGTCACGGGCGAGCATCCCGCCAAGCTCAGGGACCAAGTCACCACGCCCGCCGGCACTACTATCGACGGGGTCCTCGAGCTGGAGGCGGGCGGCCTCAGGCTGACGTTGATCAACGCCGTCGTGAAGGCGGCCGAGCGTTCGGCCGAGCTCATGCAGAAAACCAAGAAATCATGAGCTCGGACATCGCCGAGGGGAGGCCGATCCGTCCTACGCGGGCCGAGATACGGCTCGGCGCCCTCCGCCGGAACTTCGCCCGCGCTCGGGAGCTCGCCGGCAAGGACGTTGCGGTCATGGCGGTGGTCAAGGCCGAGGCCTACGGCCACGGCATGCTCCGCGTCGCGCGGGAACTCCTCGCCGAGGGAGCGGGCTACCTCGGGGTCGCGCTGGTCGAGGAGGCGATCGCCCTCCGCGAGGCCGGGATAGACGCGCCCATCCTCGTCCTCGGTTCCCCCCCCGACGAAAGCCTGCCGGACTTCGCGCGCTACGGAATCGACCTCGCCGTCGCGAGCGCCGCCAAGGCGCGCGCCGCTCAGGCGGCGGCCGCTCTGGCGGGCGCGAGCATCCGGGTCCACCTGAAGATCGATACGGGCATGGGCCGCATCGGGGCGAACTGGCGCGGCATCGAAGCCTTCGCGGAGGAGCTCGCCGGCCTTCCCGGCCTCGAAATCCACGGCGTCTTCTCGCACCTCGCGACCGCCGACTGCGACCCCGACTTCGCGCGCGAGCAGGTCTCCCGTTTCCGCTCCGCCCTCCGCGTCCTCGAATCGCGGGGCATCGAGCCCCCGCTCGCCCACATCGCCAACTCGGCGGCCCTCGTCGGCATGCCCGAAGCGCGCTTCGGCATGGTGCGGCCCGGCATCATGGTCTACGGCTACGAGCCCTGCCCCTGGAAGAGAGCCGGCGTCGAGCCGGTGATGCGCCTGGTCTCGCGGATCTCCTTCGTAAAGGGCATCAGCGCCGGGGAGGGCCTGAGCTACGGCCTCGCCTGGAGGGCGAAGGCGGACACGATGATCGCGACCGTCCCCCTTGGCTACGGCGACGGATATTGCCGCGCCCTTTCGAACCGGGCCTCGATGTGGACATCCGGCTCGGCCGTCCCCGTCGTGGGCAGGATCTGCATGGACCAGGCGATGCTCGACGTGGGACCGACGTCGAGCGCGCGGGAAGGGGATGAGGTCGTCGTATTCGGAGTGAAGGGCGGCGTCGGTATTCCGGGAGAGGCGCTCTGCGAGATCCTCGGCACGATCCCCTACGAGCTCACCTGCGCGGTGGCCGCTCGCGTACCCCGGGTTTACGTGGAGGAGTAGGGCCGATAGCCTCGAGCTACGCGGTCACCCGCTCGTGCCGCCCGACGAGGAGTTCATAACCCTCGGCGACGAGTTCGCGGTAGCGTTCGGCGCTTTCTCCCCCGTGGATGACCTTGAGCGCCAGCGCGAACGCGAGGAGCTCATACAGGTAGATGTCGTAGCGCAGCCGATCCGTGCGCGGAAGGGCCGCCTGATCCGACGACTCGGCGATGATCCGCTCGATCTGGCTGTCATCCGCGCTCCAGTCGATGCTCGCGCTCTCCGTGATGATGAAGCCGCAGAGCTTGGGCCTGGCCAGGGCGAAGGCGATGAGGTGGTCCGCGAGAACCCGGTATGCTCCGAGCGGCGTGCCGCCCTGCGAGCGCCAGGCCGCCAATTCCCCGTCCAAGCCCTCCCATAGGAGCCTGAGACCCCTGCGTAGTACGCCCTTCAGGATCGCCCCGCGGTTCTCATAGTAGTTGTACAAAGTCATGGCCGAAATCCCGAGGCGCGCGGCTAGGCGTCTGGTCGAGAACTCCTCGACCCCGCCTTCCTCGATCAAATCGATGGCTTTCTCGACCACCAATTCTATATCGACTATTTTCTTGCCCCTGCCCACGAAAGCCCCCTCGTCATGGGTCAAAGTATCGAAGAAGGCGAGCCTACATACAAGGGCGAAAGGGCACGAACTGGACAGCTCCGCGGTATCCGGCTAAAATGCCGACTGCGCCCCTCCCGCGCGCAAGATCTTCGGATGAAGGACTGCCCGATGCAGAGGCTGCCGATTCTGGCCCTCGCCCTTATAGCCGCGTCATGTTCGCAGCGCGATCTGGAAAAGCCGCGGATCGGCCTCGTGCCGCCCTCCGCCGACGCCGCCTCGGCGGTCATCCGCAGGTCGATAGAGGCGGCGGCCCAGGATAAGGCGGAGCTCGCGATAGCCGACAGCCTGGATCGGCAATCGGCCCAGAACGCGCTGGCCGAGGCGCTGTTCGAGAAGGAGCTCAAGGCTATAGCGATAGATCCGGTCGACGTGAGCTACGTGGACCCGATCATCGCTCAGGCCAAGGCCAAGCGCGTCCCCATCGTCTTTTTCGGCCTCGAGCCCCCCCGAAAAACCATGCGCTCCTGGGACAAGCTGTTCTTCGTAGGCACGCGGCGCGAGGAGATCGGCGCCGCCCAAGGGGAGATGCTCGCCGCCTACTGGAAGGCGAACGCCGCCGCCGATCGCAACAAGGACGGCGTCCTGCAGTTCGTCGCTCTGACCGCCGTCGAGGACGAGCAGGAGTCGAGCCGGCAGGCGGAGGCCGCCGCCAAGGCGCTCGGGGCCGCGGGCATACCGAACCTCATGCTGGCGGAGGTGGGCGTCGAGGACGGGATCGCCGCGGCGAGGAAGAAGACGGCCGCCCTGATCGCGGTATTCGGCGACCGGATCGAGGCCTTCGTCTGCCGCGACGACGACATGGCTCTCGGCGCGGCGGATGCGCTCAAGGCCGCCGGTTACGCCAAGGGCAAGCGGCGCGTGCCCATAGTCGGCGCGAGCGTAGTCGGCGTTCCGGGCATCCCCGCGACGGTCGCCGCGGCGATAGCGTCGGAAGTCCTTTTAGGTACCGTTTTCCCGGACCCGGCGGCGCAGGGCAAGGCTGTTTTCGACCTCGCCTATGCGCTGGCCCGGGGCGTGGCTCCCTGGAGGACCGGCTGGAGGATCACCGACGCCAAGTACCTCTGGGTACCTTGCAGAAAAATCGCGAAAGCCGATCTTCCGCCCGAGAATTAGCCCGCCGAGCCGCGCCCCTTTAACGCCGCCTTGATCAGGTCCATCGAGCCCACCACTGCCCCCGCCACGATGAGCGACATCGCCAGGCCCGCGGTCGGCGAAAGAGCCTTCCCGCCGAGCAGCACGAGATTGAGCGTCGATAGGAGGGGCGTTAGGTAGGACAGGGCGCCGATGACGCGCGGATCGCCCCGCTTGAGCGCCGCGTCCCAGGCGTAAAAGGCCCCGCCCATCGGCCCCAGGCCCAGCAGGGCGAGGGAAAGCCAGTCGAAGCCGTGAATCGCGCGCAGCGAAGCCGTGAAGGAGCTACCGCCTTCCAGGAAGGAGAGGGCCAGGGCGAGCGCGCCCGACGCCAGGCAGAAGCCCCCCACCGCGCCCGTGGGGAAGGGAGGCAGGCGCTTCGTGAGGAGGGAATAGCATGCCCAGACGAGCGCGGCTGCCGCGGCCAGGACGTAGCCCGGCAGCTTGGCCGCGTCGGGCTCGAGGCTGCCCCCGCTCACGATGAGGAGGGCGCCCGCGAAGCCGAGGAGAGCCCCGGCGACGTGCCAGGACCTGAGCCTGAAGCCTTTCAGGAAAGCCGGGGAAAGAAGCACTATGAGGAGGGGCCATAGGTAGTTGATGAGGTTGACCTCCACGGCCGGGGCGAGCCTGAATGCCGCGAAGAGCAGGGCGTGGTAGCCGAAGATGCCCCCGACCCCGACCGCGAAGGTCCTCCAAGGCACCCGCCATTCCCGGACCTTGACGAGGCCGACGATGCCGCCGACGCAGAGCGCGATCCCCACCGCGAACAATGGCGGGACCGCGCGTACCTGGGAGTTGAGCAGGGCCAGGCTGCTCCAAATGGCGATGGCCGCCAGGGCGAGGAGGATCGAAGGCATAGGGCGGATGATAACCGCGACCGCCGTCGCGGGGAAGGCCTCTATCCCGCCAAGGTCTCGCGCCCGCGATTGACCCTCCGACGAACGGGACCGATAATGGCGCTTCGTCGAATACGCGCGAAGGAGTTCCACATGACGGGAAAAGACGGGCAGAAGAGCGGGATTAGGTCGCGGATCGCCCGGTTTTACCTGAAGCTCTACGAAGGAGAGAACCTTACGGGCCGCAAGCAGGCGGAGTCCCTCGTCTACGTCCTTTTCGCGATGGCCCTCGCGACCGCGGTCGCCGGCTTCCTGATGCTCGACCGCAAGTACACGGCCATCCTCCTCGCGGTCGCCGCCGCGGCGATCGGGCTCACCTTCCTCGTCAAGGCCGGCAAGGCCAATGCCGCCAGCGCGGCGACCACCTTCATCCTCTCGATCGCTTTCGCCGGCCTCCCCTTCCTCGAGGTATTCACGACGGGCTACGAGCTTTACCTCATCGCGGCGCTCCAATGCCTCGTGCTCATGATAACGGGCGTCGTGGCGCGAGGCGCGTGGCAGTCGCTGGGCGTCATGGCCATAGCGCTCGTCGCCCTCGTCCTCGACTTCTTCACGCGCGTGCTGCCCGCCACCCAGCGGACCAACGTCGACGATTTCTTCATCTGCGTCTTCATCGTCGTCATCTCGGCCTCGATCGGCAGGGTGATCATGGCCAGGAACTCAGGCGCCCTCGAGGCCTCCGAGAAGGAATCCGCGAGGAACGCGGAACGGCTCGCCCGATTGAGCGCCGCCCTCGAATCGAGCCGCGACTCCCTCGGGCTCGGCGTTTCCGTGCGCGACTCGGCCGAGCGCATGCGCAAGCTCATCGACGAGCTCCGCGCCTCCACCCTCGCGGCGCGTTCCCGCGTCGAGGCATTGGCGGCCAGCACCAAAGCCATTTCCGAGTCGCAGGGCGAGATCGCGGCCTCCTCCGACGAGGTCGGCAAGAACATCGCCGACCAGACGGCCGTCATCACCGAATCGTCGGCCGCCATCGAGGAGATGACCGCCTCGATCAACAGCATTTCGGCGGTCACCGGCTCGCGCCGCGACTCCATCCGGCGCCTCAAGGAAAGGACGGAGACCGGGGCGAAGGAGATGACGAGCGCCGCCGAGGCTTTCAGGGCGATGGAAGCGTCCTCGTCGACCATCATGGACGTGATAGGGGTCATCCGCGCGGTCGCTAGCCGCACGAACCTCCTCGCGATGAACGCGGCCATCGAGGCCGCCCACGCCGGTGAGGCCGGCAAGGGCTTCTCGGTCGTCGCGGACGAGATCCGCAAGCTCTCGGAAGCCACCGGGCAGAACGTGAAGCTGATCTCGACGAACGTCAAGGGCGCGATCGACTCGGTCCGCGTCGCCGCCGAGATCAACGGCAGGGCGCAGGATATCTTCGGCCAGATCGACGCCGAAGTGGACGCGGTAGCCTCCTCGATCGAGGAGATCATCCGCGGGCTGGACGAGATCACCGCGGGAACCGGCGAGATCCTCAAGGGGACCTCGGAGTCCGTGAGCATCACGACCAAGGTCAAATCGGCATCGGGGAACGTCGACGAGAGGATACGCCTCGTCTCGAAGGACGTCGACGTGCTCGAAGCCGCGGCCACCGAGGTCGAGGACGAGCTCGGCGCCATCATCTCCGGCCTCGAGTCGATCCTGGCCGAGGCGGGCGCGGTGAGCGACGCCGGCAAGGAAAACGAGGAGGGCCTTCGCAAGCTCACGGAAACCCTCGCCAAGATCGGCTGAGGCTCGCTCCTCCGGGCTGACAGGAAGCCCCGGGCGGAGTATGCTCGCTTCGCCATGGAAAGATACGACGTCGTCATAGTCGGCTCGGGCCCGGCGGGCCTCGGCGCCGCCTTCGAGCTCCTGGCCGTCCGGCCCGAGCTCTCGCTCCTCCTCATAGAGAAGAACGAGTATTCCTCGGGAGGCCTCCGCAACGACTGCAAGATGAATTTCAGCTGGCCGATCGGCTTCCCCGACTCCTGCTAGAGCCGCAAGGCGGCCGAAGGCTATCTGGGGCGGGTCGAGGCATTCCTCGAGCCGGCCATCATGGCGAAGCGCAACCTCTCGATCTACGCGAAGCGGGCGGAGAAGATCGGCGTCAGCCTCCTCGAGATACGCCAGTCCCACTTGGGCACCGACGGGGGCCTCGAGCTCATCAAGCGCCTCGTCGCCCGGCTCGAAGGCCTGGGCGCGGGCATATCCCTCGGCGAGCGCGTCCTCTCGATCGACGCCGAAAAGCGCGTCCTCGCCACCGACCGCAGGGAAATCGCCTACCGCGACCTCATCGTGGCTCCCGGCCGCGGCGGCTTCGCCTTCCTCCGCGAGATCATGTCGCGCTCGGGGGTAAGCTTCACCGACAACGCCGTGGACCTCGGCGTACGGGTGGAGACCAGGATCGAGCACTACCCCATAGTATCCGACTACTACGACCCCAAGTTCCTCTTCCCCAAAAAGACGCGGACTTTCTGCACCAACTCGGGCGCGGCCCACGTCGTCCAGGAAAAGTACGAGGAGAAGGACGGCTCGGCCTGGTACAGCGTCAACGGGCACGCATGGTCGATAGCCAGCGTAAAAGACGGAGACGCTGGCTTCGCAGACGGCAAGGCCGTCTGCGCTAACGGGGGCACAGTCCACCGGGCCAACGGCCTCGTCAACTTCGCGATGCTCAAGACCGTCACCCTCACCGAGCCCCTCGCCTCGGGCCAGGACTACGCCCGCATGCTCGGCATCCAAGCCGCCCTATTGGGCGGAGGACGCCCCATCATGCAGCGCATCGGCGACTTCCGCCTCGGCAAGCGCTCCTTCCGGGACCAGTTCTCGGGCGACCTCTACGACTTCGAGCCGACCCTGCCCTCGGCCACGCCCGGGGATATCGGCCTCTGCGCCCCCGCCAAGGTCATGCGCGCCCTCTGGAACGCGATGAAGCTCCTCGACACTATCGTGCCCGGGCTCCTGCACCCGAGCACGATCATGTACTACCCCGAGATCAAGCTCTACGCGAACCGCCCCGTATTCCTGGACGAGCACTTCCAGGCCAAGGAAGGCCTCTACCTCATAGGCGACGGCGCGGGCACGAGCCGCGGCATCACCGCCGCCTGGGCCTCCGGACTCAGGGCCGCCGATGGGATACTGGCGAGCCATTAGGTGCGGAGATCTGCTGCCGGTTCTAGAAGACCGGCAGGCTGGGTCCCGGACCGAGGGTGCGCGGCATGGCCGAGAGATTGTCCTCGCAGAAGCCGTGAACGTCCGGATCGAGTATCTGCGCGGCGTACTCCTTGCCGAGCGCCGCCTGGCGGTCCCGCTCTGCCCCGTCTCCCAGCACCGCCGCCGCGCGCCCCCGGGACTCGCAGGCGAGCGTCATGAGGAAGGGGTCTTCCGAGGCCATCGCAACGTCCATGCAGCGGAAGGCGTAGGTCCGCGCCACGACTCCCTGGCCCGCCGCCGCATAGACGCGGCAGAGCTGCCAATAGCCCTTGGCCAGGCTCTTCGCGCTGACGCCGGGCACTTTCTGCAGATGGCAGAAAGCCGCGTGCGAGCAGTGGATCATCCGCTCGGTCTGCTCCTTCGTCCTCTCCCCGAGGCCGAGCAAGGTCCAGGTTTCATCGAAGAACTCGGCGGCGAATTGACGATCCAACTCCCCCCTATCGGCGTTGTCCACGGCTACCTCCCGCGAGAAGCTCGACCCGTTTCCCGCGCGGCTATTATATCCTCCCGCGGCCATCAATCAACACGGGAACGGAGGCGGGTCGCCCGATTGAAGGTCCCCGCGCATTTCAGCTACACTAGGTCCCGGAATACCCGCAATGAGAAGCATGGATTTCTTCCCCCGTCCTCGAGAGCGCTGGTCCTGGCGAAGCGCGGATCCGTCCATCGCGGCGAAGGCCTAGCGCCTCTCCGCGGCGCGCGGGGGCTCGGGGCCCCCGAGAGACGGAGCCGCATCCTCCCCGCCGGTCCTTGGCCCGGCCCTACCACATACCATCGGAGCGCAACATGGAACGCAAGAGAATACTCACGGGTGACCGCCCTACCGGCAAGCTTCACATCGGCCACTACGTCGGCTCGCTCAAAAACCGAGTACGCCTCCAGGACGAGTACGAGTGCTTCTTCATCATCGCCGATCTCCATACCCTCACCACCAAGCCCGAGAAGGAGCACATCGAGGAGCTCGCCGACAACGTCCGCTCAGCCGCCCTCGACTACCTGGCCTGCGGTATAGACCCGGCGAAGAGCGTCATCTATCTCCAGTCCGCCGTGCCCGAAGTCTGCGAGCTCGCCATCCTCTTCGACAATCTCATCACGGTGCCCCGCCTCTCGCGGGTCCCGAGCCTCAAGGAGATGGCCCAGGGCGCGGGCATCGAGGAAATGCCCTTCGGACTCCTCGGCTACCCCGTCCTCCAAGCCGCCGACATCCTCATGCCCCGTTCCCACCTCGTACCCGTGGGCAAGGACAACGAGGCCCACGTCGAGGTCACCCGCGAGATCGCGCGGCGCTTCAACTTCCTCTACGGCGAGACATTTCCCATCCCCGAGGTCCTCGTCGCCGAGCAGGGCTCGCTCGTCGGTACCGACGGGCAGGCCAAGATGTCCAAGTCCCTGGGCAACGCTATCTACCTCTCCGACGACGAGAAGACGGTCGTCAAGAAAGTCATGTCCATGTACACCGACCCCAAGCGCGTCTCGGCCGACATTCCCGGCACGGTAGAGGGCAACCCCGTCTTCGCCTACCACGATGCCTTCAATCCGAACAGGGCGGAGATCGACGACCTCAAGGCCCGCTACCGCGCGGGCAAGGTGGGCGACGTCGAAGTCAAGGAGAAGCTGGCCAAGGCGCTCAACGCCTTTCTCGATCCCATCCGCGAGCGGCGCGCCAAGTACGAGTCCCAGTCGGGCCTCGCCGACGAGGTCGTGTACGACGGCACGATGAAGATGCGCGAGGAGGGCCGCGCGACGCTCAACCTGGCGACGAAGGCCATGGGTCTGGCCGCGGTCTGGAACCGGGTGGCGCGGAAGGCAGAAGACGTGAAAAAAAGGCGGACGAAGGAATCCAAGTAAAGGGGGAGCACAATATCTTCCTCGGCACAGGACCCCCGGCTCGCGATCAACCAAGCGGCGGAAGAACATTTATATCGACGGCCTCGGGCGGGACCCGTCGTGCGAATCCGCGTACCCAGCTCCGCGCAGTAGCGCTCCGCAGGGTCCGTGGTTCGCACGACACCCGCCGCCCGACATCATCGACAATACCGATACTGCGTCTAGGCCGGTCCACGCCGCCATCGTCCAGGCAAGATATTCAAAAGTCGCCCCGCCGGGAGTCCTGCATCCCCCCGTTCAGGCAGCTATATAGCGTCGCTGCTCGCCCCTCGCTCCAGCCTTCTCGCGAATGCGCATCGATCATTCGAGCGCATTCGCTGCGGTGGCTTCCGCTACCCCCACGCTTTTCCTTTTCGTTCATGGAACGGAGCGCGGGCGGTAGTGCGGATTCGGGCCTATTTGAGTTACACTCATCGCGGAGGCTACCTGCATGCATCACGCCAATCGAACGCTCATCATCGCATCCTGTTTCGTCCTGCTCTCGGCTACGGCTTGGTCGCAGGGACTGCCTAAAAAAATGGACACCACGCCCTCCGACGCGAATGCCCTGCCGGCGGCGTCGGCGATCCTGGAATACCTGGGGGCGCTCACGATGGACAAGGCCGAGGGCGTCATCTCGGGCCAGAACTGCTACCACGGCAATCAGTGCACGTCCAAGGATCCCATCGACGGCTATAAAAGGATGGTGACGGCCCTCCACGAGGAGACCGGCAAATGGGTCGCCATGATCGGGATAGACTACGAGTACGAACGCATCTTCTCACGGCAAGAACTCTCGGAGGCTAACGCCGTGCTGATCGATCATTGGAAGTCCGGAGGACTCGTCACGATCAACTGGGCGCCCTTGAATCCCTGGGTAACGCAGGATAACGGCGGTCCAGTCAACATCGGGTCCCCCGACGGCCCGGGCGGAACGCGGGACCAGTCGAAGGTCAAGCTGGGCGAGCTCGTCGATCCCAAATCCGCGGTCTATGCCAACTGGCATCGCATGTTGGACCGCGTCGCCGACTCCCTCCTCGAGCTTCAG
>Ga0265330_10000211_pt1 | contig 45210 bp, 41 predicted proteins | sample 41919metaG_FD_202083 | JGI IMG/M metagenome (GOLD analysis project Ga0265330, IMG submission 202083) | Rhizosphere microbial communities from Carex aquatilis grown in University of Washington, Seatle, WA, United States - 4-19-19 metaG | ecosystem: Host-associated > Plants > Roots > Rhizosphere...
TACCCGAAGATCGCCGACGACTATAGGCGCGGTTTCGAGGTTCTCAAAAACCTGCCGTGCGACATCTTCCTTGGCGCCCACGGTGGATATTTCGGGCTTGCACAGAAGTTTCCACGCTGGCAAAACGGAGACAAAGATGTTTTTATCGACCCTGCCGGTTACAAAGCGTGGATTGCCAATCGTCAACAGGCATTCGAGAAAGAACTGTCGCGCCAAAAAGCCGGCAAGCCATAGATTCGGTAAAACCTAATGGCTGCTCCACGCGGTCCCGCCAAGCGTTAACCGAGGGTTCGTGATCCACATCACAAACCTGGAAGTATCATGGATGCAATTATGAATGCGGCAGATCCATTTCGGAACGGCCGCATTCATTTCGTCAAGGCAGGTAGTGATTTGCAGCTCGATCCCTCGGCGTTCCTTGCTGACTCTGATCTGATTCAGGCGCTTGAAAAGCGTTCGACCCCCGTCTTGTGTAATGAAGACCGGGTTCTGTTCCGCCAGGGCGATCCGCCGGTGGGCCTGTACATCCTGAGCAATGGAGAAGCTACCGTCTCGATGGAGACCGGGAACGACGAGATCACGTTTTCCTGCCTGGCGACGGATGGTTCCCTGCTGGGACTACCGGCCCTGATCGCCAACCAGCCCTATTCTCTGACCGCGGTGGCTCAAAAAGGCGCAAAAATCGGGTTTATCGATCAAGATCAGTTCAACTCCCTTATGCAGTCTGAACTCGCGCTGATGGTAAAGATTCTTCAAGTCCTGGCTGCGGAAGTCCGCTCGGCCCGGATGGCCATTACGCAGCAATAGCTGCAGAGCCCGGAGTTTAACCCGCTTCATCCGTGTTGCGGACCATATCCTTGGCCGGCCTGCAAACCCCCAGAATCAAAGGACCTGCACCCGAGCCACCCCTTACCTGCTAAACTCTCAATCGTCATGCTCGGTTCATGCTTGCTGATCGCGGCTGTAACTTATCTGCTTGGTTCTATTCCAACGGGATACCTGCTGGTGCGCATTTTCCGCCATGAGGACATTCGCTCCGTGGGCAGCGGCAACATAGGAGCCACCAATGTGCTGCGCACCGTCGGCAAGGGCCTGGGCGCGGCCACATTCCTACTGGATATGCTGAAGGGCAGTACCGCGGTCTGGGTGGGTGGCCTGATTGGATCGATGTTGATTCCCGATGCCCCGCTGCGCTCTGTGCAGGCGCTCGCGGCGCTATGCGCGGTGCTGGGCCACATGTTCCCCATCTGGCTTAAGCTGCGCGGCGGCAAGGGAGTTGCCACCGGCTTCGGCGTCTTTCTGGTTGCGGCGCCCTGGGCGGCGCTGGCTGCCATCTCAGTTTTTATTGTTGTGCTGTTCCTCAGCCGTTTCGTCTCGCTCGCATCCATTCTTGGGGCCGGACTTTTCCCGGTATTCGCATTTTTCATGGTCACCGGACAAAAGCCGGCTGTATTCATAGCGGTGCAGTTCGCCGTGGCGCTGCTCATTATCGTGAAACATCATCAGAATATTCGCCGCCTGCTGGCAGGCACGGAATCACGCTTTGGAGCCCGTAAATGAGTCGAATTACCGTACTGGGTTCCGGAGCCTGGGGAACCGCCATCGCTCTATCTCTCTACCGCCGGGGCGGTCATCACATCAAGCTGTGGGCCCATAGCCCTGAAGCTGCTCAGGACATCATTGACGCGGGCGAAAACACGCTTTTCTTTCCCGGCTTCCCCATTCCTACGGACCTTAAGATTACGGGCCACGAAAACGCTGTTGCCGATGCGGAGATCATTGTCTCGGTGGTGCCGTCGGAATTTTTGCGAGCCACCATTTCGCGCTTGCGCCCTTACATGCACGACGGGCAGATTATCGTAAGCGCAACCAAGGGTGTTGAAGATCGCACGCTGCTTCGCATGACTGAGGTGATCAGCGCGTGCGTCGCCAGCAGTAACGCGACCGTTCCAGCGCGCGATCTGCTCATTGGCGCAATGTCGGGCCCTAGTTTTGCGCTGGAAGTTGCGCAAGGACAGCCAACAGCTATCACCGCCGCGTTCCATGATCCCGCTATCGCCGCTCGCGTTCAGCATGAGTTCTCTTCTGAATCGCTGCGCCTCTACACATCCACCGACGTCATCGGCGTGGAGCTTGGCGGCGCGCTCAAAAACGTGATCGCAATTGCCGCCGGTGTTGCCGCCGGCATTGGCCTGGGATACAACTCCGCGGCTGCGCTCATGACGCGCGGCATTGCTGAGATTACGCGGCTAGCGGTGGCCTGCGGCGGCCGTCGCGAAACGCTTGCCGGACTTTCCGGCGTGGGCGACCTGGTGCTGACCTGTACCGGCTCACTGAGCCGCAACCGCACCGTGGGCCACGCGCTGGGCGAAGGCAGAAAGCTGCCTGAAATCCTGGAATCGCTCGGCGGCAAAGTTGCGGAAGGTGTGTTGACCACTCATGCAGCACTGGGTCTGGCCCGCAAACACAACATCGAAATGCCCATCACTGAGCAAATGGAAATGATCCTGACCAAGGGCAAAGACCCTCGCGAAGCCATTAAAGACCTGATGCTGCGCCCCGGCAGAGACGAACACTAATTCATCGCTTGGCAATAAAGCTGAACAGCAGCACACAAAGCACGATGAGACTGATAACCGTATAGAGCTTGTCGCGGAGAAGCGCGAAGCCTACCACGCCAAAGATCACGCGGCACACGGGCGTTGCGATAAGCAGCAGAAGGCCGAAGCCCATGATGCCGCGTGGATTCAGATGTGCAGCGCTGCCGACAATGCCGCCGATAGTCGTCGTTGCCGGCGTGGCGGCATGGAAGTGTTCGTAGTCGCGCAGCGAACCGCCGTTTTGCGCCAGATACATAACGCCGCCAAGGAGCACCACCAGCGCCGCGATCGTAACGCCGATCTGCAGCATGCGTCCCATCGCCATCTCAAGGCCGTGTTCTTTTTCGCCTGACACTCACAGCCTCCCTGTAATGCCGTTGTAGATCATCTCCGCGCCAAGCGCCACAATGACCACCGCGAACCCAAGCCTGATCGTTTTGACCTCAGTGCGCGCCAGTACACGCGCGCCTATAAGCGAGCCCACCAAAACGCCGAGCATAACCGGCATCGCCAACGACGGCAGAACGTATCCGCGGCTGAGGTAGATGCCCGCGCTGGCGGCTGCGGTTACGCCGATCATAAAATTGCTCGTCGTAGTGGAGACCTTGAAGGGCAGTTTCATGGCGTAGTCCATGGCCAGCACTTTGACCGCGCCTGACCCTATACCAAGCAGCCCGGAAAGCGTTCCTGCTCCAAACATGATGCCGAACGCCGCAGGAACATGCGTGGCCACGTACTCCTGCTGGTCGCCGTTCACAGGATAGCTGCCATTGAGCCTCAGCTTCATTGCCAGCGGATCGGGCTTGCCGCTCGGAGCCACGTCTTGTAGCTTATGCAGCGAGGCCCACGCCGAATACAACAGCACCACGCCAAAGATAACGCCGATCCAATTGCCTGTGACTTTGGCAGTAAGATATGCGCCGAGAATTGCGCCAAGCGTAGTAGCCACTTCAAGAAACATGCCGATGCGAATGTTCGAGTAGCCCTCGCGCACGTAAGCAGCGGCGGCGCCGGACGATGTGGCGATGACAGAAACAAGCGACGCGCCCAGAGCGTAGTGGATATCCACTTTAAACAGCAGGCAAAGCGCGGGAATGATGACCACGCCGCCGCCGAGCCCTGTCATTGCGCCCAAAAAGCCGGCCAGTAGAGAGGTGCCAAACACGGCCAGCGAAAAAAGAAGAACACTCACATAGACAGGATAAATGCAGGGTCCGGCTCTCAATGCCAGCTCTCAGCTTTCAGCCAAAAGCTCTCAGCCAAAAGCCGATCGTTAAATTCAGCCGCGGTAGCTGAAAGCTGAGCGCTGACGGCTGTTTCGCTATCCGCCTGCGATGGCGCCAATGATGAGCAGCGGCTCGCGTCCGTTAACAACGTCCGCGGGCAGCGCCACGTCCATACCGTCGTTGGAAAGATCTTCCTGGCAGGCAAAGAAGCGCAGAAAGGCGCGGCGTTTTCCCGTATCGTATTCGCGAACGGTTCCGCGCAACATGGGGTAAGCGGCCTCGAGCGCGTCAAGAACGCGACCGATGGTGACGGGCGCCGCGACTTCGAGCGAGATTTCAGGTCCAACCTCGGCAAGATTGCGAAGATGAAATGGCAAGGCCACGCGGATCGAATGCCGATCCGCGCCGCCCTGCAACGTCGGTTCACTCATTTGAGTGTCTGCACCTCAACCGAAAGCACAGATGGAAGATTTTGCACAATCGGCGTCCATGTATCGCCGGAGTCCGCTGAAGCATATACCTGGCCGCCGGTGGTGCCAAAGTACACGCCACACTTGTCGAGCGAGTCGACCGCCATGGCATCGCGCAGCACATTCACATAGCAATCCTTTTGCGGCAGGCCCTTCTCAAGCGCCTCCCACTCGTTGCCTCCGCTGCGGCTGCGGAACACGCGCAGCTTGCCATCGATCGGGAAATGCTCTGAGTCGCTTTTGATGGGCACAACGTAGACGGTTTCAGGCTCGTGGGCATGCACATCAATCACAAAGCCAAAATCTGTCGGCAAATTGCCGCTGACCTCGCGCCAGTTGTCGCCGGCATCGTCGCTGCGCATCACGTCCCAGTGCTTCTGCATAAAGAGAACATTGGGCCGCGAAGGGTTCATGGCAATGTGGTGAACACAGTGGCCGGTCTCCGCATTGGGATCGGGAATGAATTGCGACTTCAGCCCCTTGTTGATCGGCTTCCAGGTCTTCCCGCCGTCGTCGGTGCGGAACGCGCCCGCAGCTGAGATGGCAATGTAAATTCGGTCGGGGTTGCTGGGGTCCAGGATCACGGTGTGCAAACACATGCCGCCTGCGCCCGGCTGCCACATCGGGCCCGTCCCGTGGCCGCGCAGGCCGGAGAGTTCGTGCCAGCTTTCGCCGCCGTCGGCTGATTTAAACAGCGCCGCGTCTTCAATTCCGGCAAACACGGTATTGGGGTCGGTTAGGGAGGGCTCAAAGTGCCAAACTCGCTTGAATTCCCAGGGGTGCTGGGTGCCGTCGTACCACTGGTGAGTCGTCAGAGGCTTGCCGCTTTCAGGCGACACATCGTAGGCGAAACGATTGCTTGGCTTTGGCGGCCACGCATCTGCGGGCTTTTCGCCCACGGGTACACCCGGCTGCATCCAGGTTTTGCCGCCGTCGTCGGACCGTTGCACCACCTGGCCAAACCATCCACTGGTTTGCGAGGCGTAAATGCGATTGGGGTCAACCGGCGAGCCTTTCAGGTGATAGATCTCCCAGCCCGCAAAAAACGGGCCGTCCACAGTCCAATTATTGCGTTTGCCATCCGCGCTCAGAATGAACGCGCCTTTCTTGGTGCCTACCAGAACGCGAACACCACTCATAAACCAGCTAACCTCCAAGGGGGATTCAGGGCACAGCCGCAGCAGCATTCGAGGCTGTGGCCCGGGGTCGGGGAAGACCCGCTAGCGCATTCTTTCCGATTTACGTTGCGAAATGCAAGTGAAAATTCCTCAAGGTATCTTGTAAGTCGCCGCTAAAAGAATGAGAATCTTGATATCCCCTAAACCCCGCGCACCTGGGGCGCGGAAAGTTAGCTTTATTAGTTAGTTTGTATCAGAGGACCAGATGGCCTTCTCCCGGCATGGTTTCACTCGTGGCGGCTTGCAGTCGCTGCGAGCGTACGCCTGGATATGCATGGCCGTTTTCGCGGCGTTGGCCGGGCCGCAAGTCATCGGGGCACAGGTCGCCAATCGCCTTCCGCAAAGCATCGACACAACGCGCACGTTTGTCTTGCAAAACCATCACCCTCAGTGGGCAAGCGCGGCTAACAGCGTCGGGGCCGTTCCCGCGGATGCGCCACTCAACCAATTCACTCTGGTGCTTTCACGCACCGCCGCGCAAGAGGAGGCATTTGAGCAGTTGCTGGCAAATCAGCAGAATCCTGCATCTCCTGAATACCATCATTGGCTCACGCCGCTGGAGGTGGGCGCGCGCTTCGGCGTCTCGGATGCCGATGTGGCAGCGATTGAAGGCTGGCTGCAGTCGCAGGGGTTGCATGTGAACTGGGTTTCAGCGAGCCGCATTTTCGTGGGGTTCGGAGGCTCGGCATCCAATGTTGGCCGCGCCTTCGGAACCGAGCTGCGCTACTACAACGTGAACGGCGCGCAGCGCATGTCTGTGACGGCTGATCCGGTAATTCCGCGGGCGTTAGTTCCGGTTATAGGATCCATTCGCGGACTCTACGACATTGATGACAGGCCGGCCGTGCGGTCTTCGATTGCGCAGTCGGTGACGCCGGAGATGAACCTTTCAAACGGCACCCATTTCGTTTCTCCAAAAGATTTCGTCACCATTTACGACGTGCCCAGGTCTTACACGGGAGCCGGTGTCACAGTCGGCATCGTGAGCTGGTCGCGAACCAATTTAGCAGATTTCGCCAACTTCAAATCCAAGACTGGGACGAGCTTTCAAAATCCGACTGAAATTGTTCCGACAGCTTTCGGCGGAATCGATCCCGGCCCGGCCTACACTACTCAGCAGTCATGCAGTACATGTCTTGATGGGCAGACTGAAGCCACGCTCGATGTTGAGCGCGTGGGCAGCACCGCACAGGAAGCCAACATTCTGCTGATGGTTTCCTCCTCGTCCGGCAGCGGCGGAGGCATTGGCGCAGATGCTCAGTACCTGGTCAATACAGATCCCGTTCCAGCGCAAGTGATGTCCATCAGCTTTGGCGGCTGCGAAGCCAACGCAGGACCCTCTGGTGTTGCCTACTGGAACTCAATATTTCAGCAAGCTGCCGGGGAAGGTATTTCAGTTTTCGTATCGTCTGGCGACTCCGGCGCAGCCGGCTGCGATGCGGCCTTTTCGGCGCCGCCGTCTTCCCCTGGGGCGAACAGTCCCAACTACATTTGTTCGTCACAATATGCCACTTGCATGGGCGGAACACAATTCAACGACTCGACTGGCACTTCAACCTACTGGAACTCGAGCAACGGCTCCGGATTAGCATCGGCAATCGGCTACATTCCTGAGGGCGGATGGAACGAGTCAACGCCGACTTCGGTTGCGGCATCGGGCGGTGGCGTTAGCCGCGTGATTCCAACACCGTGGTGGCAGACTGGAACAGGTGTGCCTGCCGAACGAACGGGCCGCTATACGCCGGATTTATCGTTCACCTCCGCGGGGCATGACGGCTACTTCGGCTGCATGGCAGCCGGCGGCGGAAGCTGTGAGGGATCGCCCTTCAACTTTATCGCGTTCGAAGGAACCTCCGCGACAGCACCTGGAATGGCGGGAATTGCAGCATTGCTCGACCAAAGACTCGGTTCTGCGCAGGGCAATCTGAATCCCGAAATCTACGCGATTGCAGCCAGCAATCCGGCCGCTTTCCACGACGTTACTGTGGAGACCAGCGGCGTTGCCGGTTGCCATGTGAACACGGCCAGCATGTGCAACAACAGCATTCCCCCACCGGCGAATCGTTCGAGAGGCCAGGCGGGATACCTGGTGGGTGATGGCTACGACGAAGTCACCGGGCTTGGCTCGCTTGACGTGGATGCGTTTCTGAACAGCATCGCTGCTCCCCCCACCATCAAGATTCTGGCCACTCCTTCAAGCCTGACATTTCCGACAGAGTTTCTCGGCTATTCAGCAACGGCGCAGTTAGTCATTCAGAATTCCGGCTCGACGACGCTGAATGCGCTTGCAATTTCGATTGATGGAGCTAATGCCGGAGATTTCAGCCAGACAAGCGATTGCCAGTCTTCGCTGAATGCCGGCAGCGGATGCACGATCCAGGTTACGTTTAAACCCACTGCCGCAGGATCGCGGACCGCCGGCCTGACGATTACGTCGAGCAATGCATCGAATTCTCCGCAAGGGGTGCCACTGACAGGCACGGGATCAAATACGCTGCTGGTTCCCTCAATGTTTGCCTACGCTTCGCCAACCACTGCAACCACAGCCCAGCTGGTAACGGTGTCGATATCGGCGGTGCATCCTGAAGCGCAGTATCCGACGCCTACGGGCACAGTGCAGTTAACCGCGGGCGGTTACGTTTCGTCGCCTGTTGTGCTCATAAGTGGCAATGCGACAGTGAATATTCCCGCAGGAGCGTTACCCCTCGGAACAGACGTATTGGTAGCTACCTATGCGCCTGATGCGGCGAGTTCGACGCTCTACCAAAGCACGACTGCGAACGCAACCGTCACCGTCAATCCGATTACCAAGTTGACGCCGACAGTAATGGTCACGCCTACACCTGCAAACCTGACGACCGTGCAGACGTTGAGTGTAGCAGTTACGGTAAGTGGGGGCAGTGGGAATCCGGCGCCGACTGGCACTGTGAACCTGGCAAGCGGCAGCTATTCTTCGGCTTCAACTGCGCTGAGCAATGGCAACGCTACCATTAATATTTCCGCGGGCACACTGGCGGTGGGTAGTGACCAGCTATTCGCTACTTACACTCCGGATTCGTCGAGTTCGGGGATATATAACTCTGCAACTGGATCGAATAGTGTAACCGTAGTGACTGCGCCTATCGGGAACTTTGCAATCACCGGGACATCACTGACGATAAATTCTGGAGCGAACGCCGGAAACGCCTCCACCATTACCGTGACGCCCTTGAATGGCTTCACGGGGCCCGTCGCATTGACCGCCATTATTAGCGCGAGTCCAACGGGCGCTGCGAACCTGCCCACACTCAGTTTTGGATCGACAACGCCTGTGAACATTGCAGGCGCTACCGCGGGCACGGCAACCCTGACAGTATCAACCAATTCAAGCCAGCAGGGATCGTGCACCGCAAGCAGTCAGCCGCCGCACGGCATTAACTGGTACTCCGGAGGCGGCATTCTGGCATGCTTGCTGCTCTTCGGCATTGGGCCGCGACGACGCCGTTTCCGCGCAGCGCTGGGCATGCTTGCGCTGCTTGTTGCTCTCACTGGTGGAATGCTTGCCTGTGGCGGCATCCCAAAAGCTGCGTGCACCAATACGACGATTCCCGGAACGACTGCGGGCAATTACACCGTGACGGTGACCGGCACATCGGGCAGTATTACGGCCAGTGGCACAGTCACTCTCACGGTGCAATAGGCCGCACAAAAATGAAGGCCGCGCCCCCTAAGAAGCGCGGCCATTATTTTTGTGCGACGCCAAATTCTAACGCGGTGTAACGCTCATTCGCACTGGGCCCAGCAGGCCCGAAGGCAGAAGCGGCGAATCCGCCTTGTAAGGCGCAAAGTCGGTGAAGGTGTACTTCCTCACGGCGTAAGGTTGCTGATCGCCGATCAGACGATTGACCCACAAGTTCGTGATTTGAATGAGGAGCGTGTTGCTTCCGGGCTTGAGGGCTTCCGTCACATCCACTTTGAACGGAGTCTTCCAAAGAATGCCGAAGTACTTGCCGTTGACCGCCACTTCCGCTACTTCTCTCACACTGCCAAGATCGAGCCAATAGTGTGCGCCCGAATTGATCGTCGCTTCAGGCATGTTGAACGTGCGTGAATACGTTGCGGTCCCGGAGAAGTAGCGGATGCCATCGTTCGCATTCTCGCTCAATGAAGCCAAATGATCGAAATCCGCCGACTCTGGCGCACCGCGGCCCGGCTGAAAACTTACCTTCCAATTGCTGTTCAACATTGCATCGAGCGACGAAAGCTGCGTCTCCGGTGGCGCCGGCAGTTCGAGCGACGTTTCAGTTGACGGTTTGATGAAGGTGACAAAAGTCGATCCGTTCGGGTCGAGTTGCAGCGGAATAGTAGTACGGCCCTCTGCAACTTTGTATGCGATAGCCGTAGCTTTGCCCGTCGCCGGGTCCCACAACTCGGGCGCTTTGCCTTCGACATTGAACGTGGCGTCAACGCGTTCGACACGATCGTTGCGATTATCGACAAAATATATTTCACCGTCGCCGAGCTTGCGATGCACAAACATCAGATTCGTATCAGCGGCAGGCTTGCTGTACTCGAAGTCCTGCGGAGTTTCGAGCGCCTTGAGCACTTCGTTTGCAGACATGCCAACATAAACGCGTCCCTTGCCAAGCTTGTGCACGGTGCCGGCAAGCGGCGTCCCACGGCCGAAGAGTCTGTCGGCGAGTTTGTGAAAACGCACTTCATCGTCAGCGAGACTTGGTGAATCGACCGGCTTGTTGCCGACGATAACTGCGCCCTGGCGCGCCAGACTTGCGAGTTGCTCAAGCACTGGCAGCGTCATGCGCTGGCTGCGGCCGCCCAGATAAAGAATGCGATAACTCGTGCCGCCGGGTGTAATCAGTCTTCCGTCAGAGAACGAGAGATGATTCAAAATCACATCGCTGTTAACGAAGTCAAATGCGTATCCTTCAGGCAAATCTTGCGCAGCCTTCCAACCAAAGACGGCGGTTAATGGGCCTTCCTCTCCGTAGAAGTACGCTACGTCCGCATAGTAATGGCCTTGCTGCAGCATGTATGAGCAACGCGCCAGATAGTCGACCCACGGCGTTGCTTCACTGGCCCAGGTATCGTTGCGATTGAACCAGACTCCGTACGGCCCAAGCGTGAGGCCGGGTGCCATGTCAACAAGTGGCTGATGCGAGGACTCGTGAATCTGAAAGCGATTCACGCCCAGCGCAAATTCAAGGTCAGCAACCGTCTTAAGATTGTTGGGCGAGAACGACCATGCAGGACCGCGTGAGGTCATTGACTCTGCCCCAACAATATTTTGTCCGTAGATGTGCGCTACAGATGCCGCACCGCGCAGATCAGCCAGATACGAAGCCTCAGGCCCTGGCGCGCCGGCCCACGTCCACATTGCGCCCATGGGAATGTCGGTCTTGCTGCGCATCTCCATATCGTCGCCGAGCGACGGACGATGCTGCTCCAATGCTTCTCCGTAATAGTTGAGACCGTGCCCGTGCAGTTCCTCAGCGATCGCGCCGTAATGATTCTCCGCCAGTAGCTGGCCGATAGTGCGGCGAAAATCCCACAGAAAACGCTCCGTGTCGGCAGCACTTTTAATGACCACACCGGTCAGCGCGGGCAGCCATGGGCGCGCATCGTAACCGCGGCGCTTCTGGAACTCGTCGAGCATGTTGTCGGTCCAGTTTTGCGGGCCCACTTCGATGCTGTCCGTCAGCATGAAGGAGATCCCGACCTTACCCATCTTGCTGTCGCCCACCGTACCGGCATACATCTTCAAGTAGCCGTCAACATAGTTCTTCACATATTCGCGATTGAACTTGTCGACTTCAAGTCCTGTGGCCTCTGCAGGCGCGGGTCCATTTTCATGTCCGGTCAGCGAATAACCGATGCGGAGGATCACCCATCGGCCTGCGGGCGGCGTCCAGTCCAGCCGTCCGTCGGGCTGCATTTTGCCGGTCAGGTCCACCACGTCCTGCTGCACGACGATGGATTCCGGCGCAACATCCGGATCTGTGATGGCATAAAAGTCCCTCGCATTGGCGTAGCCCGCACGCTTTTCAAATTGATTGACGCGCGCGCCGCTGGAGAATACCGCTTCAGTAATGCGCTGCCTTCCGGCGCCACTTGGAAACACAATTCGTAAGTAGCGCGCCGTAACGGCATTGAAAGAAACCGTGCGCTGCACCAGGCTGCTGAAAGGAATGTCGGCGATCTTGTGGAACTCTGCACCGTCGTCGCTGGATTCAATCCATGACGGAACATTATTCGAATCGTGATCGAAAACGCTGATGATGCCATCGAGATCGGCCAGCGTCAACGCCTGGATCCTCTGCGGATGGCCGTAATCGAATTGCAGCCACGACTCGCCAGGCTGCTGTGCGGATGCAAGCTCGAGCGCGACGGTATTCACATCTCCATCAGACAAGGCGGCAACGTTCAGAGAACCCGAGCTCGCCGTGATCTGCGGGTTAAGCTCTGCCTGCGTCTTGTCGTCGTCGGGAGTCTTGTAGGCTACTACCGTGACATCGCCGTAATATTCCGGTGGAACTACGACCTTTCCATCGGGGCCGCGACGTCCCGGCACCTGGAAATTCTGAAATGTGCCGTCCACTTGCGGAGGATGCGGCAGCGTGCCGGTGAAGGGCTGACCACCTTCGACACGCGTTGCGCTCCACACCATCTTCTTCATGCCCTGTGCCGCCGGAACCCACGGGCCGCCCGTTTCACTCCAGCCCGGAGAACTGGCGATGGCCACTTCCATATCGAGTCCACGTGCAGTGGTGACGGCGTAATTGAACGCCTGCTTCCATTCGGGCGTCATAAAAATGAGCCGCTTGGGCACAACCTGCGGTGTAGAAATCGCGCCTTCAAAAATTGTTACTCCGCCAAGCCCGACAGAATGCATCCAATTGAGATCGAGCTTGATGCCTTCTGGCGCAATGTTGCCGTTCATCCAGTGCCACCACACGCGCGGGCGCGCGCTGTTTGGCGGATCCTGAAAGCCGCGCAGCAATTCCTCAACAGAAGGCACCGTTGGAGGCGCAGCTGCGGACGTTTGCGCCACAACGCTGCACGTTGACAGACACACAAAAGCCAGTAGAGCAGCCACACTCGATCTGCGACTCATCATTTCAATTCGTCCAGCTCATGTTTATCGATCTTGCTGTTCTTCTTAAGCAGAAACTCGGCAGACTGGGGCCCGCGCTATTTGCTCTTAGGCAATGCTCGCAATGCGCCCGTCGATATTCCGCCATCTATCAGCAGCGTTTGTCCGGTCACATAGCGGCTTGACTCAGAAGCTAGAAAAACAACTGCGCCGTCCAGGTCGTTCGGCCGGCCTGGGCGTGCAAGGGGAATTCGCTCGGTAAGGTAGTCGACCCAGCCCTCATCCTCATAGAGCACGCGACTCTGCTCGGTTTTGAACCAGCCGGGCGCAAGACAATTCACAGTCACGCCATATTTGCCCCAGTCGGCGGCAAGACTCATCGTCAATTGTCGAACACCGCCGCGGCTTGCGCCGTACGGCGCCAGGCCCGCATAACCTGCAACGCAAGTAACGGAGCCGATGTTGATGATCCGGCCGTAGCCTTGCGCGGTCATGCCGCGGGCAATGCCCTGCGCAACAAAAAAACTGCCGCGAAGGTTTGTATCCAGAACAGTGTTCCAATCGTCCCATGTAACTTCAAGCGCCAGCTTGCGGCGATTGCAGCCCGCGTTGTTCACAAGAATGTGAATCTGCCCGTAGGCAGCTTCAGCATCGCGCGCCATCTTGTCGATGCTTTGCTCATCTGTAACGTCGAGCTCAAGCGACACCACGCGACGCCCGAGTGCTCTGATCTCTTTCTCAAACTCAGCAAGTGAATCGAGCGTGCGGCTGGTGATGATGAGGTCTGCGCCGGCCCTGGCCAGCGCCCGCGCAAGATATTGACCCAGTCCGCGGCTGGTTCCGGTAACAATGGCAACTTGGCCGCCAAGATCGAAAAGTGCGTCGCTCATTAAACCCTCGGGGAAAGTACGATCTTCATAAGATTGGGCTCGCGCGAATGAAGGCGGTCAAACCAGCGCGGACCTTCTTCAAGGCTCGCCACAGCAGTAATGAGCGGCTTGACTTTGATCTTGCCTGCGGCAATGAGTTCGATGGCCTCAGGGTATTCGCCTGAAGATGCGCAGGAGCCCTGCAACTTGAGCTGCTTCACAACCACTTTTTGCAGCGGCAGCGTGACTTCAGGCGAAACATTACCGATCAGAGTCACGGTGCCGCCTTTGCGCGCACAGTCGATCGCACTGGCTACGGTCTGATTCAACCCCACAGCTTCAAGCGCGACGTCGACGCCGCGACCATTCGTGAGCCGCTTGATTTCCGTCAGAAGCTCAGCGCCGGAGCAATGCAGAATTTCATCCGCGCCAATCTGGCGGGCGAGATTCAGTCGCGATTCGTCAACATCTGAAATGAAAACGCGCTCGCAACCCGCTGCCTTCGCTGCTTGCAGCGTGAGCAGGCCGATCATGCCGGCTCCGATAACGAGCGCCGTCTCGCCGCCGACGATGGGCGATACTTTTACCCCGTGCATGGCGACGGAAACTGCTTCGAGCATCGCGGCTTCTTCAAATGGAAAATCGGCAGGCAGCGGATACATAATGCGATCCGGGATGACCACGTACTCGGCAAAAGCGCCATGACGACGATAGTTCCCCTCGGATACGCCGATCACTTCGCGGTTATCGCAGAGATTGATTTGGCCGCTTTTGCAGTACGGACACTCGCCGCAATAAACAGTCGAGTCGAATGTGACGCGATCGCCCTTGGCAAACCGGGTGACGCCCTCGCCAACAGCTTCAACTGTTCCGGCGGCTTCGTGTCCCATGACGATGGGCGGAATGCGCCGGCCGGTTGAACCATCCAGGCCGTGTACGTCGCTGCCGCAGATGCCGCAAGCTTCAACGCGCACCAGCACTTCGCCAGGGCCGGCGTTGGGCCGTGGCATATCGGTTATTTCAAGGTGATTGTATTCGGTAAGGAGCAGCGACTTCATTTTGTTTTGAAATCCTCAGGTAGATCAGATTTTAAATGGCAGACCTAAACGTCGCATAACTTCACAGCCGCACGCAGGCTGCTCATAGGATCGTGTACCGGCAAAAATTCGTGCGCAACGTAACCTCTATACCCCGTTTCTAGAATGGCCCTCATTACGCCGTCCCACTGTACTTCCTGTGTTTCATCAAGTTCGTGACGGCCCGGTACGCCACCCGTATGGAAGTGGCCGATCCATGCAATATTCTTCTTGATCGTAGCGATCAGGTCGCCTTCCATAATTTGCATGTGATAGACGTCGTACAGCAGCTTCACATTTGGCGAATTCACTTCCTCTACCACCCGCACGCCCCATGCGGTGTGGTCGCACATATAGTCGGGGTGATTGACTTTGCTGTTCAGCAATTCAAGACAAATGACGACGCTATTTTCTTCAGCAATTTTCTTGACGCGATTAAGCCCGGCTATCGTGTTGCGCGCGCCTTCATCGTCGGACATGCCTTTGCGGTTACCGGAGAAGGTGATGACATTCGGAATGCCGGCTTTAGCCGCAAGAGGAATGTTGGTTCTTAGCGCGGTTTCAATGGCGGCGTGATGCTCGGTGCGGTTCATCGCCTCCGGTATCGTGCCCGCATCCGCGTAGCCCATGGTGCAGATGAGTCCGTGCCGGCGTGGCACTTCGTATTCATCGGGATTGAGCAGGTCAATGCCGAACAGGCCCATCTGTGCAGCAGCAGCGCATAGATCGTCAATCGGCATCTTCTGGTAGCACCAGCGACAGACACTCTGGCGGATGCGCTTCTTCGTCGCCGCCGCATCTTCCGCAATCGCGATGCCCGGCCAGGATGCAAGCGCCGAAACCGCCAGGCCAGACTTGAGGGCCGTGCGACGGCTGATTTTTCCGTTGCTCATGATTCCCTTTCGGATACGTTGCCGTTTAGAACTTGCCCATGCGCACGCGCACTACTGTCGGTTGCGCGTGGAACGAAATACCGCGGTCAACTTCATCGCCATTTAAAAGCCGCTTGGCCTTCCACTCGCCGTTGACGTAGCCGCCTTCTTCGGCAGTAAGAACCTGCGAACGAATGAACGGAAGTTGCCCCGGCACATGAAAGCGAATGCTTGAGTCAAATCCCGCGACCAGAAACTCGTCTGGGCCAAGGCGCGCAATCAGCGCCACTCCGTGCGCGTCTTTGGTGCCAGGAGCCTTACGCCCATCCTGCTGCGGAAAACCGAACATCACCGTAGCCTGCCACTCGCCGAAATCCAATTCCTGCTCGGCCTGCCCAGGTTCTTCGACGGCAGTCTTGAGCTTGCCATCGAATTCGAGCGCCGCAATCTCGCGATTCATCGGCGCAAAGAGCTCAAAGTTGCGAGCGTGAGCTGACCACGGCTCGTTGCCCAGAATGTTCCAGCCGGTTCGATCGACTCCGAACGGCGAAAATCCAAGCGTGCCGCTGCCTAAGGCATAGAAAAAGAATTTCGCGAATGCGTCGTTGCGTCCGGTCTCCGGTATCATCAGCGGATTATCGGGCCGCGCATAGGCATGAATGGTGTCGCGATACTCAGTCGAGTCGCTGGTGTAAATGTCTGGGGCGATCATGTCAATCGCAGGCGCCAGCGCGCGCCACAAGCCAACCCAGCGCTGCACTGCCCCGCCGCTTGGATACTGTATACCCGGCAGAAACACCTGTCGCTGTGGCAACTCGTTGGTCACATGACTCAGCCACGCGTTCATGTAGCACGGAATGTCGAATTCCTTTTTACCGGCCGCAGCGATTTCATTGATGTACTTCGCCTGGTGGTAGATCTGAAAAACCTCGTCCGCATCTTCGCCAAATACCTGACTCCAGGTGCCGGGCTGCTTGCCCGACGCGGTCAGCAAGTCGGCGGGAACTTTGCCCGCAAACTCGCGGTTCGATTCCGCGGAGAAATCGCGCACGCTGCCAATGCCGCCCGACTCGTTCTCAACCTGTACCAACAGGATCGTGTGCTGATCGCCGTCAATCTGCTTCAGGTGGCGCATCAGCGATGTGAAGGCGGCCTTGTCCGCTTCCAGAGTTGTGCGAGAGTTGGCAGAAAGCACGTCAAGAGGAACACCGTCGGGGCGAATCGTGCGCGGAAAACGCTTCGTATCGGTCTTGACCCAGACCGGCGCGTACTGCATGTTGCCGTTCTTCCACGTGCCAAACCACAACAGGATGACGTGCAGATTGTGCGCCCGCGCGCCTTCGATCAGCTGATCGACATTGCCGAAATCGAAATGCCCTTCCTGCGCTTCAATCTGCTCCCAGTAAGCAGGCGCTTCAATGGTATTGGCGTGCAACGCCGCCATCGAGTCCCACACTTGCTGTAGTTCGCTGGGCCACGCACTGGAGTTGTGAATCTGGCCGCCGAGTACGAGATAGGGACGACCCTCCACCATCAGGGCATAGCGACCATCCTTCTTTTCAATTCGGGGAGCTTCAACTGCGAAAGCGGAATTGATAGCGAAGAAGAAGACGAGAACGGCGAGCAGATAGGTACTTGGGGTCTTGCGCATTGCAGAATTACCTCGCAACAAATCTAATTACAATTGCCCGCGCCCGCAACACGCGAATGACACTTGTTTGCACCCGCACGCACAGCAAGTGATTAAGCTGCGCGTTTCCGTATTGAAGTTCTAAGGGTTGAATAAGGTGGCGAGATTAGAAGGTGAAGGCTAGGCCGCCGCGAATGCCGCGCTGCTGCTCGGCAAATACCAGCATCGAGCCGTCTTTCATCAGGTAGGGGCAGTAGCCTTGCGCCAACAGATTCTGCACATCGAGCAACGCTTCAATGCCGCTTGATCCATCGCGATTGCTGTGCAGAGACTGGCGAATTCGGACATTCAGGTAAGGCGAGATAGCCTCCATTGTATAAGGAGCCACCTCAGTCATCGTGTCCTCGGGCTGCCAGCGATAGCTCGCGCGCCACCGCGTACCGGTTCCGTCCAAAGTGCCTGAAAGCGAAATTGAATAAGACTCAGCGCGACGCTGCCGCGCTGCCGCCAAGGCCTGCGAAATGGCCACCGGGTGCGGCAGAGCCGGCATAACGAGCGCGCTGCCATTGGCGTAGCTGACCCGAACCTGATTTCCCCGTGGCAAACGATGCTGAACGCTGGCGACAACTCCCTGCGTTGAATAGTTCGGCCCAGCCGCGCGCATCAGGTTGCCGGTGCTGTCAAAGAGCGCCTCACCGTAAGCCGCCGCCGCGTTTCCCCTGGCTTCGAGGACGGGATTCTTGATCGTGTCGGAGAAGAAGACGACCGACATGGCACCGCTGTCCTTGGTGCGGCTCCAGCCAATCTCATGGTGCAAGCCACGCTCTAAAACCAGGTTGCCATCGCGGACCGACATGGCGGGCAGCCACGCCTGGGCGCGAGTATTATCGTCCCTGACAGCCCCTGGAACCGCTGTGGCCATACGATAGCCGACCGATGAATTGCTTCCATGCCAGGTTATTGCGGCATTGGGCAGCGCCGCCATCACCGTGCTGGGCGCTTGTGCGTTCATACGCCCGATTACCTGGGTTGACCCGGCTTCGAGGTCAAACTCGTCGCCAAGGTGCATCGACTCCCAAGCGCTCAATGCGGCTTCGTTGGTACCCCCGTCGCCATCGGGACCATTCACATCTGGACTGATCGAAATTGCAGCGACAGACTGAACAGATCCGGCAAAACCAAGATCCTGGCGGAAGCCGAGCATCGATTCCATGGCGCCATCGGTATTGGGAGCGAAATCGACGCGAGCCAACAGTTCGCGGCTGTTAGAGGGCGTGTTCTCTAAGGTTGCGGAAATACGTTCGCCGCTCTCGCCAAAGGTTCCTGCCTGGCCGGTCGCCATCAGGCGCGCTTTGAGCTTGGGCGTGCTACCGGGGCCATCGGATACGACGACCAAAGGACCGTCTTCAAGCCAGCGCAGCAATGGACGGTTCTCAGCCGAGCGCAGCGTCCACTCCCAGTCGTCCTGCTGGCTGTTGCCCACGCGGGGCTGTGCTGGAAGCCACTGCATCACTTCGTACAGTGTGTTCAGCGTAAGATCAACGATTGTTCCGGTGCGGACACGCACATTCTCGCGAAGCGCCGGCAGATAAGACATGCCCATTGCTTTCACCGAGTAGTGTCCTGGAAAAAGTGAAGCGAATTTAAACCGGCCAGTTGCGTCCGTGTAGACGGTGGCAACTACGGTCAGATCCGGGCGCAATAACTGAACCTCGGCGCCAATCTGCGGTGTACCCGCCGAATTGCGCACAAGCCCCGATACCGTTGCAGTTGTCGCCCCGCACATGGGAACGACGACAAGTGCAATCAGCATCGCAAATCCGGCGAAATGGGCTTTACGCATCGTCACTTAATCCTGTGATCCGGCGTCATCCCTGGCGAACTTACAACAAGCACTACCTGCGCGGTTTGCAAAATCTCAGGTCCTGCTAAAGTCCGCGCAAGAATCATTACTATTCGACGACAAAAGGAGCCGATTGCGCAATCTCTTGTTTTGAGATTGCATCATTTATTTTCACGGTCACCTTGTATTTGCCCGGCTGCAGGCCGGCGATCGGCAGCGTTTTCTGGACCGTCAGCTCATCGCTATGGGAACCTAAGTCCTTTGAATCAAGGTCTTTCGTCAGAATCACTGTCCCGCTCGCGGCATCGGCAATTTCGTAGGTGACTTTGGCGGAATTACTCTTAGTGGCTTCGTCGATACCAAGGTTGTAGAACTGCATCCAGAAGTTCAGGGTCTGGTTCTGCGCACGATTAAAGCTAACCGGCGTTGCAGCGTTGGCTGCAACCCGCGGACGGACAAAATCGCCGCCGATAATAAAGTTGCCGCTGCCAATCTGCCGCGATGAAACAGGATGCATTTCGTCGGCCAGGATCAGAGACGACGCGCCCAGCTTCTCATCGTGATAAGTCGGAACATCAATGCCGCGTCCGTACAGCCCAATGTGATCCGGGTTGTTGACGTCCTTGATGGCCACATCGAGCCGGTACAACCCGGGTACCAGCGGAAGCGCCTTCCAGTAAATTGACTTCCTGTCCAGTGCCTGTTGCAACAGTTCAGCCGGCTGGTTGATCTCGACTGTATCTTCCTGCGTCTGAACGGTTTTGCCGGTAATTGTGGTCACCCGGATGAGGATGTTCACCAGGCCGCGCGAAACGCCGTCTTTTGTTTGGAATGTGATGTCGCGGTTCCTGATCTGCAAGGTGATGGGCACCATGTCCATGCTCTCGGTCACCTTCACAAAGTCCGTGCGTACATCGAACGGGAACACCGGCCCGGTAAGCAGCTTGTGCTCGGAAACAAATGCGTTTAAGTCCGTGAACTTGATCGGAGGCGGAGCAAAAATCTTGGCCTGTAGTTCAATGCGGTCAAATTCCTTGCTTTGCGCGCCGTCGCCCATCGGGCCCGCGCCCAGGCGCTCGATTCCGCCGCCCTTAAAGCGATCTGTCTTATCCTTGTGGTTCATTTCTTCCCACTGGGTAAGGCCGGCTCCCGGCACCATCAGCAGTGCATCTTTCTCGCTGCGATCGATAGTGAAGTGGAAATCGCCGCATTGGCAGGTATCAACGAATTCAAGATTGACGTTTTCGCCGATACCCTCGATATAGCGGTAGTGCCAGATCTCGAATGGGAAGGTGGAGGTGCTGCCGCCACCTTCATCCTGCGGCCGCTGATATGTGCCGCCCGAGGGATGCCCCTCAATGTCGTCCGGCTTGCCGAAAGAAATATAAATATGGCCGCGATCCGTTCTCCAGCCGGGCTTGCCGGCCGCAAAGTGGTCGTTCGCATACTGAATGCGGCGGTAGTGCTCCTCGCGAAACTCGTTTTCAGGGGAATCCGGGTTGGGGTTGCGGCGCTGCCAGAATGCCTCGATAAACGAATCGCGCTCCTCATCGTTGCTGAGCGTCATAAAAGCCTTACGTTCATCGTCGCTGATAATGTAAGCAACCTCCTGGTTCAGCCAGGTCTTGTAGGTCCCTTTTAACTCGTTGCGGAGATCTCTCTGGGCCTTATAGCGCTCTTTGTCGCTGCGCTGGCGTTTGCGCGGATCGTAATCAGGATCGTTGGTGTCCTGCTGGCTCTTGTTGGCAGTTGTCCCTGCATCCTGAGCTTTCAGGTGCGGTGTGCGGATCAGAACTAACCCACTCCCCATGAGTAGGATGAATAGAAAACGTCGACCGATAAACGCCATTGCCTTAAATACTCCTGCGATCCCCTATTTTACGGGTGTGGAAGGCCCCCGGCAACACCCATCCTGGGCTGGCTGCCGATTGGACGCTCAATTTCACCGAATGTAAGCCGGGAATCCACCGGAAGCGGCATAGAATGTTGAGTAAAGGGCAAAAGTTCAGAAACCCTATCAGTTGTTCAAACGTCCATTAAAGAAGCGCAATCTTAAACACCCTGGGCAATGTTGTCTCCATCGCCGGGGAGTTTTTCCCGATCGCGAGCTTACGCAATAACGACCGTCACCCGGCGGGAACCGGAATTGGCGCTTTTGCGTACACTGAGAAGAGACAATCGGAGCACGCGTCATACTCATGAAGAAAATCATTTTTATCGTTATTGGAGTCCTTGTTGCGGGTGGCCTTGTTGCGGCAATGGTGTACAAACAGCAGTCGGGTTATACCAAGGTGCTCACGGCCACGGTAGTCAGGCAGGATTTGTCTGCCGTGGTAAGCGGAACCGGCCAGATCAAGCCCAAGACTTACGTAAATCTGGGCGCTACTGCCATGGGCCGCGTCACACACTTGTATGTCAAAGAAGGCGACCGCGTCACCAAGGGCGAAACAGTTGCCACCATCGAGAACGTGCAACAGCAGGCGCAGGTCAACGGCCAGCAGGCCACGATTTCCGCCGCTCGCACCGACATTGCGTCTTACGTCGCCAACGAAAAGACCTCAGAAGCCAATCTGGAACACGCCAGGGCTGACCTCGAGCAGAAGAAACTCGACTGGGACCGCGCACAGGCGCTGTACAAAGATGGAATCCTGGCAAAGCAGGACTTCGACGCAAAGAAGGCAGCTTACGACCTCTCGGTGGCGTCAGTTTCCCAGGCGCAGGCTCAGCTTAACCAGGCCAAGGCCCAAACTGACTCAGCACGTGGTCACTTGCAGGCCGCGGTGTCGACCCTGGAGGCCAACAGAGATCTGCTGAACCGCACCATGTCGATTGCGCCGTTTGACGGCATCGTGACCAACGAGCCGGTCCGCGAAGGCGAAACGGTAGTTGAGGGTATCCAGAACACCGAAGGCTCAACGCTGATGACACTGGCAGACATGAGCATCGTTACCGCCGAAGTGAAGGTAGACGAAACTGACATTGTGAATGTGCGGCTGGACCAGGCAGCCGAAATTACTGTCGATGCCCTGCCCGGTAAGATATTCCACGGCCATGTAACGCTGGTCGGCGACCAGGCGCTGCTGCGATCCTCCGGTATTGCCACCTCGCAATCGACTTCCGGCACTGAAGAGGCTAAGGACTTCAAGGTGGTGGTCACCATCGACGGCGACATGACCGATCTTCGGCCCGGACTGTCCTGCACGGCAAAAATTACAACGGCACACAAAACGAATGTGCTTTCGCTGCCCATTCAGGCGCTCACCATGCACGACCCGGCCATGGACAACGTGAAGAATTCCGGAAGAGTTGAAGCGGCTACCTCAGCCCCGGTAAAACCGAACCCGGTGCAGGGAGTGTTCGTCGTTCAAAAAGACAAAAAAGGCAAGCTGCGCTCCCAGTTCGTTCCCGTCACCACCGGTATTACCGGAACCACCGAAATCGAAGTACTGTCCGGTTTGAGCCAGGGACAGGAAGTCGTGAGCGGACCATACAAGGTACTTCGCGACCTGAAAGCGGGCTCACTGATCAAACGCGACACATTGAAGCCAGGTACCTCGTCAAGCAGCACCACCTAGCGGCCGGCTAAGTCAATCGCATCATAAGCAGGCCAGCAAGACGACTGTACATTCAGCCCGGCAACAGGCAGGGCGGGCCGGGACAAAGGATAAGATTCGGATGGCGATGAACGGCATCATAACCGAAGAGATGACGCAGACCACGACCGTGCCTAAAGACGACATTATTGTGGTTGAGGATTTGTGGCGCACCTACGACATGGGTTCGGAACAGCAGGTTCAGGCGCTGCGCGGCGTGAGCCTCCGAATCAAGCGTAATGAATACGTGGCCATCATGGGCCCTTCAGGCTCCGGCAAATCCACGCTGATGAACCTTATCGGTTGCCTCGATACACCATCAAAAGGCAAGTACTGGCTGAACGGGCAGCTCGTGAGCGAGCTCGATGACGACCAGCTCGCCCGGATTCGCAACAAGGAAATCGGCTTTGTGTTTCAGACGTTCAACCTGCTGGCCCGCGCCACTTCACTGCACAACGTGGAACTGCCGCTGATCTACAACGGCACTCCTGCGGCAGAGCGAATTGCGCGCGCAAAAGAAGCTCTTACGGCGGTTGGACTCGAGTCGCGCATGAACCACAAGCCGAATGAGCTTTCAGGCGGACAGCGCCAGCGCGTGGCAGTAGCGCGAGCATTGGTGAATCATCCGTCCATCATCCTGGCCGACGAACCAACGGGCAACCTCGATTCAAAAACCGGTGTTGAAATTATGGCCTTGTTCGACTCGCTGCATGCCCAGGGCAACACCATCGTCCTGGTCACGCACGAGCCGGATATCGCCGACTACGCCCACCGGGTGGTTCACATCCGCGACGGCCAGATTTTCTCGGACGAGCCTTCAAAGCGTTTTCGGAACAGCTGAACGTCGGCTCCAGCACATAATTGATAATCTGCCATTGCCAAGCTCACATCTTGCAGCGCTCGACCAAGTACCGGCAAAATAATGCCCCATCACGATACGGCGGAGCCGATCAATGATGGGGCGCGATATTTCCAGGGAGCTAATTAAACGCTGCAGGTCTGCTTTCCGTCGGCGCATTCAGAGCATCACCCTGGCACCCTGGGTGCCCGCACTCGCAAATCACTTCGGTGCTACCTTTCGAGCCTTCACAGTGAGCACTGCAACAACTCTCTCCCTTGGGAACGACACAACTGCAAGCCGGATTCTCGCACTTCTCAATCTTCTCAGCCATCATTAGTCTCCATTGGGCCTCAATAGGCCACATTGGAGTAGGATGCGGAAACGCGCAACCCAGGCAGAAACATTCACAAGGTAAATCCCACAGGAAACACGCGCATAAAAGAATCCCGCCGGAAAACTACGAGTTTCGATTTGGGGATTTTCGTCCTGGGAATCCTGGGCTGGACGCAAAACTACAATACACCCGGTCTGGAATGCTGGAAATAGAAAATCAGTTCGTGGCTTCTTCCCGCTATTGAAGGATGCCGCGTTATGACACCGATGCCCGGTAAATGCGCGTAATATGTGATGTTGCTGTTTTGTGGTTTCCAAAAGTTATTCAGGAAGGATGGGACCATGGAATATCGCGCAATCACAGTAAACAGGGAGTTTGGCAGCGGCGGCGGACGGATTGCCCAAACAATTGCCAAGTGGCTGGGCTGGAAGCTCCTTGATCGCGACATCATTGACGCCATCGCCTACGCCGCGCATGTTGACACGCGCCAGGTGCAGCAATACGACGAGCATGTTGCGTCATGGCTCAAGCGCCTGAACCAGCAAGCCATGCGCAGCGCCGCCCTCGCCGCGGGAATGGAACTTGCTGAAGGCAGCGTGTTCGATGCCGCGGAGATGGTCAAGATCACTCAAAAAGTAGTGGAAGAGGCATACGCCGAAGGCAACTGCGTCATCGTAGGCCGCGGCGCTCAATGCGTACTGCAGCACAAGCCCGATGCTTATCATGTGTTCGTCTACGCGCCCTATCGCGAGCGCATTGAGCGGCTGCGCAAACGGCTTGAGCCCGGTGCCAATGTCGAACAGCGAATTCGAAAAGTGGATGAGGAGCGAGCCAGATATCTACAGGAATACTTTGGAAAATGCTGGAACAATCCGCACCTGTACGACCTGATGATTTCGTCCAGCGAGGATGAAGATGCGGCAGCGCAGGTTATCCTGTTTGCCATGACCGGCAAGCCGCTGGCTGTAACTGCGCCTTAGTGATGCCCGGATTTCTTTTCCTCTATAAGGTGCGGGAACTGCTCGCGGCGGAAGTGTTCGTAGAGTTCATAAAAAAGCAGTCCCACCAGCACGACAAAAAATTGTCCAAAGTGGGCAACGTCTGAATACACGCCGAAACTGAAGAGAGCCGCGACCAGCGGGATGAGAGCAACACTGCGGAGAATTGCGGTGCGAAACGGCCAGAAGTGAAACATCAGAATGAGCCCGAATGCCTCAAATAAATCGAGCAGATACAACACAAGGCGGTTGGGGGCCGTCGCAACCTGCCCGTGAAGTTCGGTTTCAATTACATTGGCTAAGATTTCAACACCACTGATTTGTCCGATCGGCGTCTTGTGCTGGTCCTGTCCGAGATACGCGCCGCCGAGAAGCACGATGCGCCCTTCAATCGGGCTCGCGTCCGGTTTCCAGTTCTGCGAGAGTTCATGAAGTTTCGACGCACTCAATTGAATGCGATGAGAGCCCTGCTGGTCGCCTGAATAGCGAATCAGCAACTCTTGATCAGAGAACGTGGCCACCTGCGAACCTAAGGAAGCCAGGTTCTTTTCCTTGGCATATGCGCTCGTGAGCGCGGTCGTGAATGAGGGAAAAAGTCCGTTGTCGGTACCAAAATAGCGTTGAAACCGCCGCGTAGTTCCATCCTCCGGATCGTCGATAAGGATAGGAATGCCGCTTGAAATTCTGGCATTGTTCAAATCGCTGCGGCCACCAAGAATGGGCAGCAGCTTAAGCTCCTGGTTGGCCTCGACCGTTTCAGGAAGCTCCTCCACTTCCCTCTCCCACACGATGGTGCAATTGCAGTTCAACGCTTTGGCCGTCTCGGCGAACTGGTGCGGAGAGCTATCGATATCAATACCGATCACGCTCGGTCCGCCTTTCGCAATATCGTTGACGAGATCAATCAGCCGCCCCGCATTCACAGGGATTCCGCCGTCGAATATCTGCCTGTAATCGTTGTCATCGATCACAACCACGGCCACCGTGCCGTCGGTCGGAGCAGGATTAAGGCGCGACTGAATGTCGGAGACTGCACGGTCAAGCTTGTCGAGAACTCCAGCCTGGCCGAAAATCCACGTCAGCACTAGTACGGCGAGAACCGCGATCGCAGTGCGTAAACTTCGCCTTGAAATCAGCCGCACACGGAGCCGCAAAAGCAAAGAGTACAATCTTGCCTTGAACGGCCTGACCGCCGGTTTCCCGGCAACCCTGGTCATTTCTTATCCTTCAGTTCCGACAGTTTATCGAGATAGGCGCGCTTGTAGGCGATCCTGGTTTCCGATTCCACCTGTTCGCCCCATCCGTCAACGATGGCCGCAAATGCATTGTAGGATTCGGCGGCCGCGCTACAACTCGACTGCGGACACAGCAACACCCAAGCTGTGCCCGACATCCAATCGCGGGTGTATTCCAAGATGTACAAACCAGCACCAAGATCAAGCGGAACGGCCCGGCTTGGATTGGCCGGATTCCAGGAAACAACGACCTCTCGCGGCGAACCGCCCTGTCCTCCGCCATGCGTTGAACCCGCAGCGCGAATCTCCAGGTTGTAAGTACCCTCTGCGCAATTGCGCAAAAGGCCCTCAAGGTCTCCACCGCCGTCGGAATTGAATACCACCACTGTGTCCGAGATGCAGGAGTAACTCAAACCCCGCGACCGATGAACTGAATAGCGCTCGGGGTGCTCGCCGAAGAGATCTTTGATTCCATCGATTGCCGCCGACAGATAGCCGGCTTCCTCGGGTGCTTTGGGCAAAGGCGCAATCGGATTCGCGCAACTGTCGTTCTGTACACATGCGCCGCAACCTGAATTCGAGCAACGTAGCCGTCTGATGATGTCACCGTGCATATTCGCGATGACCAGATAATCTCCGTCAGTCGGACTAGCGTTCGAAAGAATTCCTTCAGCCGGCAGGAGTTTACCTTTTGTCAGGGATTCCTGCCGTCCATTCACATGCCAGGATTGCGATTTCACATCGACGACCCAGCCCACATTCGGGACTTGCGCAATGCATTCAACCGCCGCCAACATGAAAAAAACGCACGCCGCCAACGCACGAATTCCGGCCAGTACAGTAGCCCCTGAATTTTTAACGGTAACGTGCATGATCGGAGACCTCGCGGCGAAGGCCGGTCAGCGGGAGAAGCGCATTCAGAATACTACGAGGCTGATTGCAACGCCCCCATAAAAATGCTGGCCAAACGGTTTTCACCTGTACTGATCTCAACCGAACTGCTGAAGGTCCATGCCAAGCTTATAGGTTTTGCCGTGGGCTTCAAGATGCTCCCATGTCACTTCGTGCCCGCGCAAGCCGGCCATGCGTCCCATCATGCAGCTCATGGCGGTTTCCACTCCGGCGGCAATCTGGTTGTGCACGGGGCCGCTCACAATGCTGTCGATAAACGCACGCTCCTTTTCACGATCGGCGAATGCAAGATTGTCACCGAATGCGCCGTTGGCCGCGAACTTGCCGGTAGCCGCCGCGGAGTTCATTGACTCCGTCCATGACCACGGCTGAGAACCGACAATCTCCACTGGGCCCGCGTACGGAATGCTCGCCGCGCCTTCCGATCCAAAAAACCGCAATCCCGCTTCGAACATGCTGTAATCGCCGAACTGTTTTGAAGCAAACGAAAGCCGAATGCCGTCGGGATAGGTGAACTGCACCTGGTAGTTATCCCAGCAATCGCCGAGGTGCGTGAGCACACCGCGGCCACCCGTGGCCATCGCTTTCACAGGGTGCGTACCCAGAATCCAATTGCACAAATCGATGATGTGTATGTTTTGTTCAACAAGAATATCGCCGGAGAGCGCACGGTCCCACAACCAGTTGCGCAGGCGATACTCATCGCCCGGCGCGCCATTCTTTTCTTTCGACGCGGGTGCATAGTAATAGCCCGTAACGGAGGCGATTTTGCCGAGCGCCCCCGCCTTGATCTTTTCGGCAATCCCGGCAATGGGTGGAGCGTTGCGGCACTGAAAACCTACATCGACGCTCTGGTTGGAATGAACGCGCTCGGCGATTGAGAGCGCATGTTTTGCCTGCTTCACATCAATGCCGATGGGCTTTTCGCAATACACATGCTTGCCTGCGGAAACGGCGGCGCCCAGGTGCTCAACGTGGAAAAAAGGCGGTGTTGATATCTGAATCATGTCGACGCCCGGCGCCTCAGCAAGCTGCTCAAACGCCTTGGGCCCACTAAACGTGAGCTTCGGGTCAATAGGCGCGCGGCCGAGCGTGGCGTTCAGCTTGTCAAAATGAGACTTGGCCGCGCCGAGCTGGTCTCTGAAAAGATCGGCGACCGCGACAACCTGGGCCTCGGTGTTCTGCGAAAAAGAAGTAGCAACGTGCGTGCCGCGATTGCCGCAGCCAAGCAGCGCCATGCGAACCGCCGAATTTGCCTGATAGCCGAACGCCGACTTTGACTTCAGGATCGTGAAAGCAGCGGTAGCCGCTGTTGCCGTTTGCAGAAACTCTCTCCGCTTCATTTGTATTGCCTTTCTTCTTTCAATCGCGTTCCGCTATTCAATAAGCACCAGCCATCAGGCCAGCACTTCTCGCAAAATGTTTTCGAGATAGATCTTTTCGCTGCGAACGTCTTCAATCTGCTGCGGGCCAGATGTTTCGCGCTCAATTGTGATGGCGCCGGTATAGCCAACGGCATGCAGTTTGGCAAAGACCCTTTTGAAATCGACAATCCCCTTGCCGATGAGCACTTCTTCGCCAAGCTTGCTCGGGTCGGTGGGCCAACGGCCATCTTTGGCATGCACGGAGCGAATGTGCGGTCCAAGAATATCCACGGCATCAACAGGATTGGCTTTGCCATAAAGAATCAGGTTGGCAGTGTCCAGCCCAACGCCCAGGTTAGGCATGCCCACATCGCGTAACATGCGCGCCATCGTGGTCGGCGTCTCTTGCCCCGTTTCCATCAAGAACGACTGGCCGTTGCCCTGGCAGTGCTGCGCCACTGCGCGAATAGCCTCAACCGCCCCAGGATATTTAGGATCGGCTGGATCCTCGGGAATAAATCCGCAGTGCGTCTGCACCTGTCTGATACCAAGTTGGTGCGCAAAATCGGACACCTGCCGCAATGCGTCCATGCGGGCGACGCGCGTCTCATTTGGAATCAAGCCGATCGTTGACGGGCCGCGAAGGAAGTCCCACACCAGCGGCTGCGGGCCCACAACCTCAACAGTGGTGGCGACTACCTCATATTTCTCAAGCAGATCGCGATATATCGGCACCAGATCGGTCGTGAAACGCCCAAGATAATCGTCGAGCGAGAGAAAGCAATTAGAGAAACCCATGTCACGCACGCGCTTAATGCGCTCTTCAGGCGCGCCAAATGGCTTGATCAAGAGCCCTACGGCCATTGGTTTCAGAGGGGATGGAGCTGCAAAGGCTCTGGGAATGCGGTGCCCGACTACGGCCGCCGATGCAACCGCTACAAACATCCTTCGATCCATAAACTTGCCTCGCAGAATTGTCGAATTCCCACCTGCCTTTGCGCAACCCGCGTTTCAAAACCGCCACATTCTTGCAGCCTTGAATAGAAGTCAACTGCTGCAAACAAGTGGCATGAATATGCCGGACGACTGGCAACCCGGAAATAATTCACAGGCATCTCAATTCTCATCCGGTGGAAAATGGTGGAAACTTCGTCTTCGGACGATTCCCAACACAAAAACCATGAACGGTTTGGATTTTCACGAATTGCTATCTTGACATCTGAGGAAAACAGGGTCAATATCCTCCCAGCAAGACTTCGGGATAACGCGCTCGGTCAGGGTTTTAAACCGAGAGGCGCGAGCGGCCATGACCCCACTTGCTCCCCTTTCTGTGTGATCGACACTCTGATGTGCCAGCACACCGTGTCCAGGTTTTTATGTCCTGCTCGCAATGCGGGATGGTGCATTTCTTTTGCTTTGGCCTGATTCGGAAATGAACATTGCAAGAATCGGTGCCTCGGCACGTGCCTGTTTGCCGCGTCACGCGTCTATTGAGACACAAGGCATCTGTGGGTCCGAATCATTTTTAAGTGGCGTAGAAGTATGGCGATTTCATCGGACCCCTGTTGTGGCTCTTGGCAGATCGTTTGATGGGACATCTGCACGAGCGATCTACACCTGTTTTTTTGAAACTAAACCTCAAAGTCTCAGTTGCCGATAAGAGGTGAGTATGGTTGTGAAGACACAATATGACGGATTCCGCGTTTCAGGTCTGTACGTCGGCGCTAACAACGTGCGGCGCTATTTTTCAAAGCGCATCCAGGAAGTCGAATTGCAGTTGGATCATTTGCAGATCCAATGTGGTTTAACGGCGCGGTTCTGGGATGGCCAGCCGGAAATTCACGATCCACGTTTGTGCGATTGGCTGGAATCCAAAAATTTTCACGACAGGCCATGCCGTACGCCCGTACCGCTGGCGTTGATTCCCGCAGGCAAAAATTCATTCAAGGTGGCATCACTCGATCCAAACATGAAGGCCCGGCGGGATCGACTGATATCAAAACCAGTTGCGCGACACGAAGTTCAATCGGCAAATGATGCGAATGTGTCCGAAGACTGCATGGCAGTCCTTGGAGTTGCCTGACAACACGTAATCGGCAACCGATCAATGATCGGGCAGTCTGCATTCAAGTATTTTCACGAACTGCTCCGATCTTCAAACAATTCATCGAAAACAATTACAACAGCAATCCCCCATGAAAGACGACAAGCGGAAGCTATGGAGCAGGATATGCAGATGCAAGGTCGAATTGAATCGAAGAGAATGCGCGCGATGGAAGCGCTGAAGGCGGTTTTGTCAAACGTATCCGGTGTTAAACTTGTTGACTTCGAGTCTCAGCAGGACGAACACGAAATCGTTGCTCTCATTCAAGTCTACGGACGGGAGCGCACGCTCGCCTGCATGGTTGTGCCGAACGACGAGCCGCGCCAGTTACACCAATCCCTTATAAATTTGTGTGACCGCGCCATGCACCATGCCATGAATGCCACGCCCGTGCTCATTGCGCCGCGATTTACTGCCGATTTGCTGACTCTTTGCCGCGATACCGGCGTCGGTCTGCTCGACTTTGAAGGCAATGCGCGCATTGAACTTGAAGATTTGTTCATCCGTTGCCAGCACATGACCAGGCAGGCAGGGCACAATAAGCCGTTGCGAGAACATGCTGCCAAGGGCTCAGCGCATACCGGCGCTGCGGCTTAGTGCACTGTCAGTCAGCGTTGACTTGATCGATGAAGCGGGCTAATTGTACTAACAAGTGCACAATCTGCCTGTGAACGGTCCGCTATGGCTTGACACAGAATCAAGATCAGGCAAAGATCAAAACACACCTATCGTTTCGTAAACTGAAAACTACCTCAACGCATTCAAGCTGCTTTAACAGTTGCTCTCGGCATTCGTGTCTTTGTTAGCGGGTTGTATTGGCGAACGTCGCAACGGAGGTGGGCCATCGTAGTACGAACGCAGTCATTTGGGCGCGGCACTACCGGTCTCTACATCGGTACTCGCAATGCGCGCCGCTTCTTCAAACGACAGGCTGATGGAATTGAACTGCACCTGGGGCATATACAGATTCATTGCGCGCTCCCGCCAGAGTTCTGGCAAGGCCAGCCCCAAATCTTCGATTCGCGGTTGAGCTCATGGCTTGAGGCAAAGGTATTTCACGAGCGATCATGCCGTGCGCCCATTCCCATGCTGATGATTCCGGGGGAGAAGAACTGCTTCAAACTGCATCCCATCAAATTGCCGCACGCTTCAGCGGAGAGAATCGTTCGCATCGGAACCGCGTCTGCCAAGGGCGGTAAAGCAGCAATCAAAAAAGATTGCGGTACGGCGCCATGCCGCCCGCGAAGCTTTATTGCCTGCCAAAACAACCTGACTCAATAAGTGGATTTACAACCCCGATTACAGTTCCAGAATCACCGGCATAATCATAGGCCGGCGACCGGTCGTCTTCTGGATCAGGCGCTTTAGATCGGCGCGAACCTTCTCCTTCACCAATCCATAATCGGCTTTTTGTTCGGTGTTCAGGCCGTCGAGCGTATTCAGCATCTGCTGGCGCGCTTGCTCTGTGATATCGGCGCCGCCAAATCCGCGCATTACGACTTCAGGTTGCTGCTCGATCTTTCCAGTGCGCTTATTAATAGCCAGCACAGCCAGCACAATGCCGTCTTCAGACAAGATGCGGCGATCGCGAATAATCAGGTCTTCAACCACTTCGTTTGTTGAGCCTGAGTCGATGAGGATGCGCCCTGCCGTTACTTTGTCTTTCTTGCGCGCGTCGTTCTTGTCCACTTCCAGCACATCGCCGTCTTCAATCACCATCGCGTGCTCCACTGAACCGGTCTCCATGGCCAAATGCGCATGGCGGCGCAGGTTGCGGTAGTCACCGTGCACGGGAATGAAGAACTTCGGGCGCACAAGATTGATGAGCAGGCGCATCTCTTCCTGGCTGCCGTGGCCGCTCACGTGAATCAGCCCATTGAGGCCATCGTCGGCAATTACGTTGGCATCGCGACGGTACAGGTGATCCATCACGCGGCCGATGGCCTTTTCGTTACCCGGAATAATGCGCGAGCTGAGCACCACGGTATCGCCGGCATCCACGCGTGCATGCTTGTGGTTGTCAACGGCGGCGCGGCTGAGTGCGCTCATCGGCTCGCCCTGCGTGCCGCTAATCAATAACATCAGCTGTTCGGGAGGAAAGTCGCGCATCTGCCCCGGCTGAATAATCAGGCCCGGCGGAATATCGAGATAGCCAAGGTCTTGCGCAATCTCAGTGCTTTCCATCATGGAACGGCCCAGCACAACAACTTTGCGCGCATGAGAACGCGCCAGCTCCATGGCAATACGAATGCGATAAATGGACGACGAGAAGCAACTGAAAAAGAGCTTCTTCTTGGTGCGCGAAAAAACTTCGTCGAGGCGCGGAATCACGGCGCGCTCGCTGGGCGTATACCCGGGGCGCTCCACGTTGGTGGAGTCCTGCAGTAACACCAGCACGCCGCGCTTGCCGTATTCAGCAAATGTGTGCAGATCGAACGCGTTGTCGTCGAGGGGCGCCAGGTCGATCTTGAAATCGCCAGTGTGAATCACGATGCCTACAGGCGTTTCAACGGCCAGCGCAACGCAGTCCACCAGCGAATGAGTAACGCGAATGGGCTCGATCGTGAATGGCCCAATGGTGAACTTCTCTTTGGGCGCGATCTCGATCAGCTCGATCTCGTCAAGCAGTCCGTGCTCTTCAAGCTTGCCTTCAACGTAGGCTAGCGTGAACTCAGTGGCGTACACCGGCACCTTGATCTCGCTCAGAATCCACGGCAATCCACCAATGTGATCTTCGTGGCCATGGGTAAGAACAATGGCGCGCACATGCTGCTTGTTCTCAATCAGGTAGGTGATATCGGGTACCACAATGTCAACGCCAAGCAACTCCGTCTCCGGAAACATGAGGCCGGCGTCAATTACGATAATGTCGTCTTCCCAGCGCAGCGCCAGGCAGTTCATGCCGAACTCGCCCAGGCCACCCAGGGGAATAATTTTCAGTTTTTTTGTTTGCATCTGTCACCTTTGATGCTAACACTCCATGGCTTTGGGGCTTCTATACGGCCAAAATACATTGATTTGGGCTGATTAGATTTGTTTGGCGTGGTTGTACAAATAACTGATTGAAGGCCAAGCGCACGATGGGTACGCGCCCCCGAGCTAGACGCTCGTGAGTGCCTCTGGCCGCGCGGTTTAAGAGGAATGTCACTTCGCGGGTTGGCCGGCAAGCGCCTTCCAGCTTCCCGGTGATTTAGAAAAGAGAAGGTCGACTACTTCTCCACGGTCACGCTCCAGTCAAAGCTGAGGGCGGCGATAGTGGCGTTCAGCCTGGCCAACGCACTTTGTTTTTGCTGCTCCAGATTCGCCGTTTGCTTACGAGCCAACTGCAATGCATCTTCGGCGCGGTTAAGTTCGTCGATGAATCGCTTTGCAGCCTCATTGCCTTTAAGAGCCGTGAGATTATCTCGGGCACGCCCCTCATCGACCGCAGCCTGTTCCTCAGCTTTCTTCGATTCACCGAGCTTTGAGTCCAAAGTCGCTACGGCGGTCTGGGCGTCGATTACCGGCTGTAATTTGTCCATAGCATTCGGCACGCGTTTTACCAGATCGAGCAGATATTGCGTCTGGTTCTGATTGGCATTCAGGTCTACCCGCGTAAATTCCGGACCATGCTCGCGCACCTCAAGCTTTGCTGTCGCGTGCGCAGCCACCGGCACTTTGAATCGATACAGAGTTGGTGTAGTCTCGTCAGCTTTGATGCCGTCATCGAGTGACCACCCGTTGGTGCGGCGCGGATGTTCAAGCAATACCTCGCGCGCTTCGTCGGCGGAGTTCACCGCCGCGTAGGTTTGCGACGCGACATCCATGTGCGTCTCAATGATGACGCCCTTGCGTATCTCGATGTGGCTGAGAGTACGCCGGCTGTCGCGATCGGCAATGCGAACGCGCACAGCTTGATCCGCCGCATAAGACAGCAGCCGCTTCTCACCGGGATGAATCGGATCGAGAAGCCCTTCGCCGGCGAATTCTCCGTTCTCGAAGATGGAGAAGCTACCTGCATCGAGAGTCAATTTGGAAGTGTTTTCAAGCCAGACCGCCCGCAACGGAATCGTTTCACGCGGGCTCCACAGGGTTATATGCTCCGCAGGTAGCGACTCCTGCAGAATCGGAACCATCGCCGATTCGTTCTTGTGGATCGTGACCGGTTGAGCAAGAGTGTACTGGAAGAAATCATCGAACGCGTTCGTCGCAACATCCCCGGCCTGAAATGCGTCGGTGGGTCGATACAGATTGGCTGCGAGGCCAATGCCATTTTGTAGTACTACACCGCCGCCAGTGTTCCAACCGCTTCCAGCACCATAGCCGCCCCCCGAACCTGAACCAATACCACCACCGAAGCCGGAACTCATCGCTCCATTCACCATTACCGATTGCGAAACCGACCCGGGCATCTTGCCTTTTAAGGCCAACGTTGTGCTATCAGTTGCCTGAAGTTTATCTCTCGATTCCGCCGCCTCATGCGTCTGCGGTGACAGTTGCGCCTCTGTCGCAATCGGTATCTCTGCCCGGCGCGTATAAAGTGGCTGCGACAGCGGCTGAATAAAGCTTTGCGGAGCACCTGCAACCAGCGAAAGCTGTACGTTCTCCCAGTCTGCGCCGACCGTGTTGTCCACCACTACCCAGCCCTGCAGTATCGCTTTGCCGTCACCTTCGCGCGGAAAGACGATACGGTAAGTGGACTTCCACACCGGCACTTCGCTGATATAGCTGACTGAAAGCTCACGCTGTCCTTGGCCGAGCGCGTTCAGAGTCAGGTGCCGCAGACCGTTGCTGTGTGTCGTGCTTAGAAGTTCAAGATAGCGATCAAGCTGGCCCTGCAGGTTTGCGTCCAGCGGACGCACGCTCAATTGCGGCGTCAGTTCAATCACTCGCACCGCACCCGTACCGGCGACCACAGTCAAATAGAACTTCTCCATTGTGGCCGCGCCAGCCGAGCCACCATCAGAGGCATTGCCGGCTCCGGACCGCTCCGTGCGTGATTCGATCGACATTAGGCGCCCCATGATCGAGCCACTGGGACAGCCTGTGATTTCGACCCGTTGACCTCGAAGTGATTGGTATAACTCCGCAGCGCTCGGATCTTCTCCCATTCCAAGCGACAGCGTTTTAAGCTGCTCTGACAGCGGCGTAGTGGAGTTATAGTTGATGCCCGAAATTCGGCCGCCGCCCTGGTCCAGCACCGTTAGCGACTGCAACACATCGTTCAGTTGCGGCGAGGTAAAGTCGATGGAAACGCGCTGGTTTCCACTTACGGTTCCAGAGTGTTCAAAGTACCCGACACCGTTCTTATAGAGCACGACCTTGCGTACCGGCAGGTCTTTGATGGCAGCCGGAGCGCCGGGCTCGATTGTGCTTACCGGCTTGGGTTTCACAGCGGTGCCCGCGGTCTGCGCAGGCAAAGTCGAAGTGAACAGGGACAGAGTAACTGCGAGTGCAACGTGACGCATGAATCCTCCTCGGGCTGCGCGAGAGCGGCCTGTTTACCTGAGAACGGCGTCACCTGCGAATCTTGCAGAAAAGCAAAAAAGAATGCTGAGTAATTTGACTTCAGATAAATGGAAATGTCTCTGGGCCTTACAGCTGAATCGACTTCCTCCCAATCAACCACTTGCTTCGATCAGGCAACCAATTCACGGTGTGAATTATGTCTTCAATTGACCACTTCGCCGGGCCAGAAGAGGACTATGCTTATCGCGTGGAGCCAAGCTGTCAGGGTTTTTCATGACGCTTGCTTCCACCCGGGCGCAAGAGACGGAGCAAGTGGTTGGCTTCGTGAAGCGCAGTCCATTCTTACGCCGCCTCAGGCACGTTCCACCCGGAATAGCAGGATCCTGTCTTTGTGCTGAAGAGCCAAAGTTCAGAGAGGGGCCTGCCAAACCAAATGGAGGAAATTCATGGAGAATTCGAACGCGATCAAATCCAGCAACCAACCGGCGACGTCCGTCAGCGACGACGTCCTGCATATTCCCGCCGTGAGCAAACTGACGCCGGAGGAGGTAGCCAAAGCCGTGGCCCATCACAACAAGCACAGCAAGGAGAAGCCGGGCCAGGTTGAGCAGCAAGCAAAGCCAGGTAAGAAATCGAAATAACTAGAGTGCTCGAGGACGAATAGGACTACCCAGGGCCCGTGGTGCGGCAACGCGCACCCGGGCCCTTGTCGTTCAGCAGAATTCAATCGTACGGATTTGCGGTTACGCGCCTGCTGCCCTGGTCAGTTGTCCAAGATGGTTCAGATCGTGACCAGCCATCGTTTCAACAATTGTTTGAAACGTAACCCGGCCACGCTCCGGATGTGTGCCTGCGCGATTGGCCGCACCGGGCAAAGACTTCCTGATAAGTTGCAGGTTCCAGGCACGTAGCGCAGTGAACGTTTCAAGCGCGCTCGCAGCCGTTAACCCGCTGTACGTTGCTGCCCACTTCTCTTGATCGAACGGCTGCAGCAGCGGCGAGTCCTCGGCAAGAATCTGCCGCAGGCGCCACCCGTGCGCAATCTCGCAATCGGCAAGATGGCTCACGATCTCTGCGGGGCTCCACTTGCCCGGCGCAATCGGCGCGGAGTGCTTCTCAGGGCTGATGGCGGCTAGAGCGGACGCCAGCGCGCAGGAAGTGGAAGCAAGTATGGCTTCCACTGATCGTCCGTCGAGATATTTGTCGTAAGGATTTTCCTTGCTCATGAGTTCATCTCCTGAAAACTATTTGAGCGCGCAGATCGGTCCCCGGCTTCAAGAATTCTGCTGGGCTGCTAAATGTATTTCCTGGCCATTCTTTGCCACGTTGGCCAGTTATGTGAGTCTTTCTCGTCCCAGATAAAAAGCTGGTGCGGAATCGCTTTTGCTGCAAACACCGTGGCCAAAGTCTGGTTCTGCGCAAGACATTGGTCATCCCAGCCAGTGGCGAGAACATAATTGTGATTGCGCTTAAAGCGGTCCAGATACCACGGCTCTGTCAGGTTTGGCAGGTAGTGCGTAGGCAAATTGAAGTAGCAATCCTGGTCGTAATAACCGTCAAGAAAACCTGTCAGGTCAAACACGCCGGAGAGCGACAGGAATCCGGTAATTGTGTCGGGATGCCGCAGGGCAATGTTCACGGCATGATACCCACCCAGGCTGCACCCCATGGCCAGCAGCGACGCGTGATCGTTTCTGCCGCGAACCGCGGGCACAACCTCGTCCAGGATGTAGCGCTCGTATTGCAGGTGGCGCGCCACGCGGAGCCGCGGCGGAAGCAGCCGGCTGTACCAGCTTTCGGCGTCAACAGAATCCACGCAGAACAACTGCAGATGCCCAGCCTCAATCTTCGGCGCGAGCGCATCCACCATGCCGTTATCTTCAAAATCGTAAAAACGCCCAGCCGAGGTTGGGAACGCCAGCACCGGCAGTCCCGCATGGCCGAAAACCAGCATCTCCATCATGCGGCCCAGACCGGCGGACGGTCCTTTGTGATATTCACGATTCACAGCACACGCCCCGGCCATCTCCAGAATTGAAAATGAATTGGAGTACCGCCGATTTGCTGTTAATGTATCAGGCGCGGTTTCAGGTCGCTGTGTAGATTCGGCGAAACGCCGCTCTCGAGGTAAGACAAACATGGCAAAGCGAACACTGCTGGCTTCGTTCCTGATCCTTGTGGTGTGGATACTGGCCGATATGCTGCTGCACAATCACTTCCTGGCACCGCTCTACCAGCAGAACACCAGCCTTTGGCGGCCACTGAACCAAATGAACGTGACGCTGGTCTTCGCGGTCCGGTTGGTGCTGCTCGGCACATTTGTAGCCACCTACGCGTGGCTCGTGCGTCCGAGAACGCTCGGTACCGGCATCGCATTTGGCGCCCTCACTGGCCTGGCCCTTGGCGTAGCCGTCGGTCTCGGCACTTATATTCACTCGCCGATCCCGTTAACCATGGCTTGGGCCTGGTTCTTTGCAGCCATTGCAAAGTCCGTGGCCGCCGGCCTGATTGTTGGTGTCCTCCTGCGCCAAAAGCCCCGGAATGCATGAGTTTTGGCCCGTCCGGCACTCGAGGGACAAGCACCGAAACTTGCCCAAATCCGCCATTTCAGCGATACTTAGGTGTTGAGTCTTGCCCTGGCCGGACTAAAAGTCTGGCCTTTGCTTTGGGTGCGTGCGCGTGAGAAATCCGCCACCCCGAAGACCCCAACAAAGCTTTGAGATCTGAAAGGAACAGATACGCCGTGGTTATGATTCGTTTGGCGCGCTTCGGCGCCCGCAAGCAGCCCTTCTATCGCATCGTGGTCATTGAAAAGGACCGCGCCCGCAACGGACGTTCCATCGAAGTAGTAGGAACCTACAACCCCCGCACCAACCCGGCTACCGTTGAGCTGAAGCATGAACGGATTGCCTACTGGCGCGGCGTGGGCGCACAGTTCTCCCCGATCGTCGAAAAGCTGGTTTCCAAGGCTCCGGCACCGGTGGCTGCCTAATTATTTCGCTCCCCCTTGAAAATATTGTGTGCAAACCATACCGGTGTGCGCGCAGAATTGCTGACGGCCATAGGGCTGTGCTGCTACCATTCGCGCACAGCTTTAAAACGCCATTTCGAAGTCGAAGGTCAGGGGCAAGAGCATGACCCAAAATGACATGGTTGAACCAACGTCGGTAGTCGAGCTGGTCAGGGAAATCGCCCAGGCCCTCGTTGACGATCCAGCAGCAGTTGAAGTGCAGTCCGTGGATCGGGACGAAAACACCATTCTCAAACTTCGCGTCGCACCGCAGGATGTAGGCAAGGTGATCGGCAAACAGGGCCGCACCGCGCGCTCGGTTCGCACCATTCTCGGCGCGGTCAGCATGAAGCTGCACCATCGCTACACGCTAGACATCCTCGAAGAGGACGACGAAATCTAAATGGCAGATGCCAGGGAATCCGGCACACCCCCTTTGCCGGATGGCGCCTCCATCAGAGCAGGACAGCCAGGTGAAACGCGCAACTGGGTTTGGCTGGCTCGTCTGCGCCGACCTCAGGGGCGCAAGGGCGAGCTCTACGCAGACATTCTGACCGACTTTCCTGAGAAATTTTCCGAGCGAAAGCAGCTTTGGCTGCTAAGAGAAAATGCCTCTCCGCTTGGGGCCAGTCGTCTGCCCGCGCAATCACCTGCCCTGCCGCGGCAAGTTATTCTGGCCAACCACTGGCTGCACAAGGGCGGCATCGTGATGCATTTCGAAGGCGTAAACTCCATCAGCGATGCCGAAGCACTTGCCGGGCTCATCGTGGCCATTCCGCAGGAGCAGCGCGCCCCGCTCACTGAAGATGAAGCCTACGTCGGCGACCTAATGGGCTGCACGCTGTTTGATGTTGCGCACGGCCAGCCGATCGCAATCGGCGAAATTGAATCAGTAGACCGCACCGCCGGGCCGGTTCCTCTTTTGGTCGTCCGTGGAACCGAGGGCAAGCTCAGCGGCGCTGAAATCCTTGTCCCCTTTGCGAAAAGCTACCTTCGCAAAATCGACATCGATGCCAAACGCATTGAGATGGAGCTGCCCGTCGGCCTCGTCGATTTGAACGAAGCGGAAACAGCCTGATTTAAGCGGCAGCTACTACTGAAACGCAACCGTCTTCCACGTACCGTTATCTTTCATCGCCAGTTGCAGAGGCCGTGGCGGCCCCGCTGACGGCACCGTAACTTCCATCCACAACTCCTGGCCGGGCCTTAACTGCGACGGGTCGATCACGTTCTCCGCATTGTAGAAAGGTACGGGCCGATCAAGCAGCATCAGGTCGCATGGAGTTCCGTTCGCCGCCATCACCAGCTGCCCCTTGCGTCCTGTTTCATCTCCTACCGCATTAATAGCGACCAGGCGCTTCTCTTGGACCTTGAGTTCCGCGCGGAAGAGCGACCCCGCGCGCAACCCGTAGCGTCCCTGCACCGCAGCGCCGTTGACGTCACGTGGAAACTCGGCGGCCTTGGCCGAAGGCAGTGTACTCTGGCATCCGTCCACCACCAGTTGCAGGTTCAGGTAGTGGCCGCTCACGGCCGATATCGAAACCGGAGCGACGGCTCGAGCCCATGCGCGGGGGCATTTCCAGCGCTGGTAAAGATATTGCGCGCCGACCGAAGCGACGATAACCAACTGAAGAACGAGGAGCGCGATTGAGACCTTTGCGGGCTTCATCGTACCTCCGCGCTTGCGTTGTCGGCTGCGCTCATATGCAGCATCAGGCGTCGACGCGTCTTCTCGAGCACCCATCCGCCAGCAAGAAACAGAACGCCAAGCCCGATGAGCCCAAGGGAGCGGCCCATCTTGTCCCAGATATTGCTGAAGTAAAACCATGCCACGGCCGCACCGAAATAGACAACGCTCAAGTTCACCAAAGCGCGAGACGCGATGCGCACTCCCCACAGGCACAGGATGAGCGCAAAGAGCGCCATGATCGCGTGCGCGGCCAGGTTCGGCTCACTATGCGTGATCGTTCGTTGAACAGCGCCGAATTTTTCAGCCTGCGTCCAGACGCGATTGCACCACGGCAGCGCAACTGCATACCCAACTGCGAGCATGATGGGGACAAGCCCTTTGTGGCCGTGGAATGTGGCAATCACAAGGGGCAATGCGGCAATCACGATCCATGCCCAGATGCGCACTCCGAAGGGCACGAGTGTCTGCCCGGACGAATACGAAACCCATCCCGAAGTCATGATCAACGTTCCAATGACAGCCGCAATAGCAGCGACGGCGAATAGCGTCCCTCGCACCACCATGCGCTCCGACCGAACGAAGAAAGTGAGATACAGGACTGAACCTACGAACAGCGCACGGCCCATGAATGCATCGGCGCCGATATGTCCGGCCATGTAAAAATTCAGCTCGCAAATCATCCACGCCGGCACCAGCAGTATCGTGAGCGTCTGCTGCACCTGGTCGCGCAACAGCAGCCAGCCGTACGCGGCCGCAATGGCCCACATGAGAATCACAATCGGCCAATGCCCTTCCATGTTGAAGATCTGCCCGGTGATCGCAATGGCCGCACCTGTCGCCACCGTCCCCACCGCGTGCAGTGCGATGGAGAGCGTAGCGAACTTGTCGCGTGCCAATCCGCCGGCCAGGTGAACCACCGCCACCATGCCGAGGACAATTGCAAAACGCAGGCCCGGAGAGAAATGCTCCCAGCGCGCGGAGACGAACAGCGCCACTCCGCAGGACAGCAGGATTGCACCGAGAATCAGCGCAATCATTCCCTGCCAGCGGATGCCGGCGATGCCCGACTTCTCCTGCGCGTCTTCAAAGGCGCGGATGCGAGCCTCAGCCTGCGCATCGAGAACACCTGCGCTGCGCCAGCGGGCCAGCAACTCTTCAAAATCAGGCATAGGAGTTTGGCATCATTATAGGCCGGGTCAAGGCGCAGACCCGCAATTACTTTCTTGCGCTGATTTGGAAGCTACTGCACAAACGTGACGATGCTCTGCGCAGGCAGTGTGTAGGTGAACTGCCCACCCGCCACAGTAACCGCGCTTTGCTGCGCCATTCCACCCGACGAAGTCGTCTGGTAAGGCACAAGCGAAGTCACCGCTCCATTCGCAACGGTAAAGGGCTGGCTCACCGGCGACGTGTTGCTGTTGATAGCCACAATAACGAAATGCGCCGGGCTGCTATTGGAGTACGACGAAATGTACACGCCGCTCGTCGGGCTGGCCGGTGCCACATCAGTACGCACATAGCCCGGCTGAATGAAATGCGCAAACTGCGCCAGCGCATATCCGAAATAGTTGAGATTACTATTCGTGTCGATCAGCCCGTCGTTGGTTGTGCCGCTGCCGGGGTTCCAGTCAATCAGCCACCACCACAAATACGCGTTGTACTGCCCCGTCACCAGCGAGGCGTGAATCTCGTTCGCCGCCGCAAGCGCGTCCGAAATCGTTGGCTGGCTTCCCGAGGGAGTCAGGTAGTGCTCTGTCTCCCAAACCTCTTTGCCTTTGTTCACCGCATTAGCATAATACGAGGGCGATGTTCCATAAAGATGGCCGGCCACAATCGCAACATTATTAACCGCAGTCGCATCGTTCAGAGTCGCATCGGAGAGGCCGGTGGTAAAACTTTCTGATTCTGGCATCATCAACCGGGTTGTCATCGGATTCGTTGCACCGCCAGCCGTTAATGAAGCCACCCATGCGTCCATCGTCGCACCGTTCCATGAGCAGGATTCGTAATTGACGTTGGCATCTGGCTCGTTCTGTATCGAGATGGCGTAGAGCGGCGCGCCGTTCGCGGCGAAATAGCTGGCGAAGCTCTCGAGATAGCTGGCGTACGCGCCATAACTCGAGGCGTTAAGCGTTCCGCCGATAGTGTTGCTATTGCTCTTCATCGACGCTGGTGGTGTCCACGGCGTTGCAATCACAATCGCGTTCGGATTGGCCGTTCGCGCATTGAGCGCATTGGTAAGTTCCTGCCCCCAATTGGTTGTCACCCAATTGCTTGATGCGGAGCCGACGGGATCGATGCGCGCGCGCAGAATACTCAGGCCGATCTGCCCCGCTCCTGTCCCAAACAGCGCATTGATCTTTGTTTGCCCGATTGCGCCCATCCACGCCGTCGATCCACCAAATCCGCGGATGACCTGGTGCTTCGATCCAAAATCAACCGCAGCGTTCGAAGATGTAATTGTGGTCGCCGGTGGAGTCGTCGTGGTAGAGGAGCCTGAACTACCACCGCCGCAGCCCGATAGAAGAGCAGAAAACAACAACAGGCAACTAGGAGCGTGCAGCGCGTTCTTCACGTTTAGCTTCATATAAAAAATGGGTACGAGTGAAAGCTCGTACCCATTCTATCTTGAGCGTTGGCCGCAATGGGCCTATCGGCTCCTCTGCTTACTTCTTGGGTTGGGTGGCAATAATCAACGACGAAATCTTGTCATAAGTTTTCGCCGGAACAATGTTCTTTGTCTTGAGTTGAGTCTTGTTGGCATAGGGGCGGCCGGCAATAATCTTTCCCGAGTAAGCATCGCCTATGCCGGGTAATGCTTTCAGCTGGTCAGCCGTCGCGCTGTTGATATCCACCAGCTTCGAAGCCGCGGCGGGTGCTGCTGTTTTTGCAGCCGCCGCAGCCGTGGCTGGCTTTGACTTCGTGGCCGGCGTGGCCTGCAGGGCAGATGCAGGCAGCACGGTAAATAATGTGCTGGCAGCGAGCGCGAGAATGGCAGTTGAAAAGCGTGCGATCTTCATGTCCTTCTCCTTTGTGTTCCTTGGTGCGGCTTTATCCGCGTGCCGAATTCTAAATTGAGCTGACCCTGGCGCTCAAGACTCAATTCAATCCGGCCTTGTTTACACAGGACGCAAATCCAATCGTCGCGCAGTAAATTTGACAACTGCATTGAATCGCGTACTGCATGGGATTTGTATTGACGCCGAGTTAACCTCGACCTTTCGTGATCAGGCGGAAAATGAATACAACCAGAACGGCGCCGCCCAAAGCCACCAGGATCGTGTAGATCATCCCGCCCGATCCTGCAAGGCCGAGATGACGAGCGACAAATCCGCCCACCACTGCACCCACGATGCCAAGAAGCAGATCGACCCAGAAGCCGTAGCCGCCTCCCTTCATGATTTTTCCCGTAGCCCATCCGGCTATTACACCGACTATGATCCACCACAGTAAATGCATGTTTCCCCCTTTGGTTTTTTGAGATTGCAGGTAGAGCCCCGTGGGGGAGGGCTCGTAACACTGCGCAAGATAGTACTATTGCAACCCGTATTTGAGCAGCTGTTTTTACGGAAAAAAAAGAGACATCTCGCCTGCCAGGCTCCCAAGCCAGTTCAGCTCAAAAGCTGTTAAATTCACTGTTGGATCAAATTCAAGGCCAGTTTGCACTTGCCATTTGAATCTGCGGACGCGTAAATTCCCTAAGTCAATGCACGGTTGAACGACTATCTGTCTTGCGTTGCCCAGGTGATCGTCCTGCAATATTGCGTTGACTCCTGAACACGAGTCTCCCTATCGGCCCCAAAACACTTTGACATCTGAAAGGATTGCTATGCGAAAAACTCTGATTGGATCGCTTTTGCTAGCCGCTGGCATGTTAGCTACGCAGGTTGGCTCAGCACAGGCTCCCGCGGGCGCACCCGCCGGATCGACTGGCCTCTGCAATGACGGAACTTATTACAGCGGTGCAACCAAAAGCGGCGCATGTCGCGACCACAAGGGCGTTAAACAGTGGTGGGGAGCGGCGTCGGCCAAGAGCTCGAAGGCAGCAGAATCCAAGCCAACCCCCGCCCCCGCTCCGGTTGTTGCGGCAAAGCCGGCCCCTGCTCCATCGCCCGCACCAGCCTCCACTCCGAAATCAAGCGCCGTCACACCCGCGCCGGGCGGCGGCGCTGACAAGGTTTGGGTCAACACGGCCTCAAATGTTTATCACTGTCCCGGAACCCAGTGGTATGGCAAAACCAAGGCTGGGGCCTACATGAGCGAGGCCGAGGCAAAGGGTAAGGGAGCGCACCCGGCACAAGGCAAACCCTGCAAATAAAAACCGCAAAATGGCAGGCACAAAAACCGGGGAGCGGTCTGCCGCTCCCCGGTTATTTTGTTTCGCAATTTCCAAATCAGAAAACTTGTTGCTGTCAGCGAGAGGCCATGGACCCTGCCGGGGGAATCAGAAGCGTCTCATCAAATGGCGCGGTAGTCAGGCTCGTTACTGAAGCCGTTACGATCTTGTCGCCATTTACTGAAAGCTGCAGTTTGCGCGGGTAATAACGATACTTGTCGAGCGCCACCCAATTTGAAAACTCTTCCTTGCGCCTTTGGTCTGGAGCGGCCTTCCAGTCATCGCTAAGTATTTCGCTGCCTGTTTGCGCTCACAATCATCTCGTGCTGCTCATTGGCATCCGCCGCCAACTCGCCCTTGATGCAGAACGCCTTGACGCCATCCTTCTTGCAGCGCTTCTGTTCTTTCACTAGCAGTTGATTGCGATGTGGATCTACCTGCGCAAATTCAAGCAGGCTCAGGAACTCGCGAACTCCGAGCGGTGTAAAGCC